>Ga0207693_10006066_pt1 | contig 10009 bp, 10 predicted proteins | sample LARL81metaG_FD_184347 | JGI IMG/M metagenome (GOLD analysis project Ga0207693, IMG submission 184347) | Corn, switchgrass and miscanthus rhizosphere microbial communities from Kellogg Biological Station, Michigan, USA - LAR L8-1 metaG... | ecosystem: Host-associated > Plants > Roots >... | reverse complement strand
CACGCCAGCAACGGCGCGACCTTCACCGACGTCGACCGCCAGCACCTCTACCGAATCAAGTACCAGCAAGCCGACCCAGACACGCTCGACGAGGAGGTGACCGCCGCTTAGACTCAACCACGGGAACCTAAGCTCGCGTCGGATTTACAGCACTCTTGGGACGCCACCCTGCGGTGCAGACCAGTTGTCGCTGCCGGATGGTGCGAAGAGCAGGAGCCTCGCCGAGAGTGCCGCGTCGGCGACACAAGCGGAAGTGGAGAGCGGGCCGGTTAGCGGCGGGTGGCCGCGACGGCGGTGCCGATCACGAGCGAGAGCGCGACGAGCCCGCCGGCGGCGCTGAGTCCGTTGATGCCGTTGCTTTGGCGCTGGTGGTCGGCCCAGGCGATGAAGCCGAGTGGGATCACGACTGAGAGGATGAGGAGCGTGGTGCGCAGGATCACGCGTCTGTACTGGCCGGGTTCCTTGGTGTGTTTGGCGGCGTCGATCGCGGCTTGGGCTTTGTCGGGGTCGCTTTCGAGGAAGATCAGCGCTTTTCGGTCGAGTCGCCGCGCGTTGCTGTCGCAGCCCCATGCCATTGCGAGCATGAAGGTGACGGGTAGCACCCAGGTGATCACCCAGATCGTGAACGCGACCAGGCAGGCGAAGACGGTCTTTAGGCGGGGATGGGAGGTCTGTTTGTCCTCGCTGGATGAGCCGGAGAGGAACCCGCCGAGGATCAGGAGTACGTAGCCGGCGCGTACCCAGGTGCGGAGCGGGCGGCGCTTGGTCGGCTTCTCGGGCAGCGGGACAGCTTGCACCTCGAGCAACGCGGAGCGGGCGGCGTCGATCGTCGGGTGCACGCCGCGCAAGGCAAGGATTTCGGCGGTGGCCTCGAGTTGGCCCGTGTCGCGGTCATACAGCGCTGCGGTGCGTAGCAACATGCGTGACTCTTGCCGGAGGTACGCCACGTATCCAGGGATCAGCGCGATCAGGAACGGCGATCCGGCGACGGCGCCGTCGATCGCCGCTGCGCGGGCGCTCTGCTTGCGGACCTCCTCGGCGATCACCGCGCGGGGAACGTCGGGACGCTCGTGGCGGACGCGCTGCGCCCACTGCCGCGACGGCTCGGCGAGGCGCTGGGTGTTGTGGAGCGCGAAGCGGTCGGCGATGTGTTCGGGGTCGCGATAGGCCGCCAGTAGCAGCTGCCGCCATTCCGAGGACGTCCGCTTGGTCTGTTCGGTGGCTTTCGGCGGTGGAGTGCCGTCGGACGGTGCGCCATTAGTCGTTCCCTGCGAGGCCATGGGCGTCATGCTGGTTGTGGTGGTGGCGCCTTGGCGGCTGTGCGTTTCTGGAGTTGGTTGACGAGCAGCATCACGATCAGGGCGAGGCCGACGCCGAGGAAGGTGTAGAGCACGCGTTGGCCTTCGGCGCCGAGGTTGGAGGGGTGGTGGGATACGCCGCTCGCGATCAGGACGCATCCGGCGATCGCGGCCGCGTAGAGCGTGTAGTTGACGCCTCGGATCGATCCCCCGATCGCGCCGAGCAGGACGAGGATCACCTCCAGCGCGTATTTGCTGTGGATCGCCAGCAGGCACAGCGACGCGATCGCGGCGCCGATGGTCGCGCCGATCAGGCGCTGTTCGGCGACCAGGGTCGATTGGTCAAGGCTTGATTTCATCGCGACGATCGTCGCGATCGGCATCCAGTAGGCGTTTGGGAGATGGAGTCCGAAGGCGATCGCGACCGCGATCGACACCGTCAGCGCGCGGATTACCGAGAAGGCAATGATCGGCTGGGCCAGCTTGCGCGGCGAGATGTCCCCGGGGATTTCGGGGATCGGCTGCGGACGCGAACCGCGGCCGCGTGCCAACCAGCCGATGAAGATGATCGCGACCCATAGTGCACACCCGGCTACCCAGGCCAGCATCTGGGCCCAGGTGTGGCTCGTATACCGATCGAGCTTGTAGGAGGCCGGTAGACCGATCGCGATGATGAACCAGCAATTGAGCACGTACCCCGCCGTGTATCTGTGCAGGCCGTACTTGACCGACAAGCCGCCGAGCACCGTCACGACGAACGCGGCGAGCACGACCAGCTCCCACGCCTTCTCGCCGATCGCGAACCCCAGCCCCGTCAGCAGCGCGCCGATGACCGCGAACAACCCCATCCGTGTCGCGCGGTACCCGAACTCGCCGCCGGGGTCGCTCACACCAGCAAACAGCGCCGCCATCGCGAGGGTCACCCAGTACACGCTCCAGCCGGCCGCCTCCATCACGATCAGCGACCCGCCGAGGATGCCAAGGATGATGAGCGCCCGGGGCACGTTGAGACCCTTCCAGTTCAGCTCGAACACCTTCGATAACGGGCTCATCAGCTCTCCCCTCTCAACGCCGTGTTCCCGCGGCTCGTGGCGGACGGCGTCGAAATGCAGGAGGTGAACGTTGCCTCAAGCAGATTCGCGTCGATGCTGTCCGCCGCACCGATCGCCACGATCTGCGTGCGTGGCGCACGGTGGCCCCATTCTGCTTGCAACGAGATGTCCACGCGCCTGCCTACCACCTGCAGCACGGCCCGTCGCTGAGGCGCGTCGGTCGTGTAGACGACGCCCTTGGCGCGGTAAAGACTTCGGGGCAACTTGCGCATCGTTTCCCGCAACGCATCCAGTGCCATCGGCTGGTCCGTTTCATAGCTCCAGGTGCTGAACACCTCTGAGTGGTTGTGTCCGTGATCGTCGTCATCACAGGTCGGGTCGCTGCAGCCATGGTCAGTGGCGTGCGGGTTGAGCGCTGCTCGAGCGGGATCGAAGCGCCCCACCCAGCAGGACCTCGTAGGGCACGGCGCAGTAGTTGGTCTCGATGATGCGCAGGCGGTTGAAGTGCTCGTCGAGCCAGGCTCTGACCTTTTCGACCTGCGCGGGTCCGGCGAGGTCGATCTTGTTGAGGATCAGCATGTCGGCGAACCCGACCTGGTGGAGCTTGAGCTCGATCAGCGGTGGATACTCGGGGTGCGCGAACACCTGGTCGGCGTCGATCACGCAGATGACGCTGTCGAGCCTGATCCGGTCGCGCAGATTTGGATCGTTGAAGGTGACGAACAGCCCGCCGGGATCGGCAACGCCGCTGGCTTCGAGCAGGATGTACTCGATCGTCTGCGGACGTTCGAGCAGCGCGGCGACCGACTCGATCAGATCATCGCGAATCTGGCAGCAGACGCAGCCGTTGGCGAGGCTCATCATGTTGCCGTCCACGCCGACGACGAGTTCGGCGTCGATGTTGATCGAGCCGAAGTCGTTGACGAGCACGCCTACTCGCAGGCCGTGGTCCCCGGTCAGGATGCGATTGAGCAGCGTCGTCTTGCCCGCTCCGAGAAACCCGGTCAGAATCGTGATCGGAACCGCGGTGCCGTTGTCGTCGATGATCTCCATGGCGTGAAGTGGCGGGCCCGCTATTTGACGAGTGCGCTGACGTCGATGCCCATCACCTGGGCCATCGCGATCAGATCGACTTCCTGCGGGTCTGCGAGCTTGGTGACCGGTTCGCGGTACACGTCGGGCGGGTAGTAGTTGCGCGGGTCGATCTCGAGGTCGCGGGTCAGCTGCTCCTGCTGTTCCTCGCGCGGCAACCTGGGCTGGGGGACGATGCCTTTGCCGGTGGCGAGCGGCAGCGGGTCGCCGAACAGCACGGTGGGATTCGGGAACGACTGGCCGGCGAACGCTGGCAGCGCAGCCTCGCGGTGCCAGATCGCGTCCTTGGTCACGTTGACGACCACGACGTCCGGCGCTCCGTACAGGAATAGCCCGTCCCAGTGGGCGCGCACGTCGGCGCTGGTCTCGTTCAGCGTGTCGTTGTCGAACGCGATGTGCGTGACCATTCCGCAGCGCGGGTTGACCTGGTTGATCAGGTAGCCGGCTGCGTAGGTCAGCGTGTGGTGGATGTCGACGGTGTAGTTGTAGAGAAACTCCGGCAGCCCGTACTTGTAGAGGTTGATCCGCACGAGATCGGGCTGGGACTCGGTCACGAACACGTCGACGCCCTTGGCGTACTTGGCCGTCAGCTCATCAGGCCGGCCGTCGCCGGTCCATACGAACGACAGGCCGTTCCAGTCCAGGCGATAGGCGGAGGCGCCGTCCTTGGCGTGCGAGCGGCGCCAGTGGCGGATCGTGACGCCGTTCTTCTCGTAGCAGATGCCGTTCTCGTCCTTCCAGTCAAACTCGTTGACCTCGACCTCGTAGCCGTCACCGATCGGGCACGCATCGAACGCTTCCAGGTGCCACTTGAGCATCTGCTTCATGCCGGCGACCATGCCCTTGGTCCCGAGCTCTGGCGTGCGTCCCGAGGGTCCGGTCACCCGCAGTGGCTGCTTCCATCGCCCTCCCCATGCCGAGAACGGGAGCAGGTAGGACAGGTCGTGGTAGTGATCGACGTGCAGGTGGGTGATGAAGATGTCATTGATCTCCTGCACCGGGACGCCCATCGCGAGAATGTTCTTGACGCACCCAGGGCCGAAGTCAAAGAAGAACCGGTCGCCGTTGCCCAGCTCAACCATGATGCAAGTGCCGGCCTGGTCGCGGCGCGGTGGGAACGGGCAACTGCCGACGAACGAGATCCGCATCTCGTCCGGCCCGAGCGTCTCGCTGGCGGGGAAGTAGTTATTCCGAGTCCGGACCGACGGCGTCGGCGTGTAGTACGGCGGGAACTGCGAGCCGCTGCTCGGCTTGCCGCCATACGGGTTCTCGGGCATCGCCGGGCCTGAATGCGGCACCGAGGTCGGGTCAACGGTCTCCATCAGTGTTCTCCTTTGCCCCGCAATCGCGGGTAGCCCTGGGCGCCGGATGGCGCGTCTGATGTGGCACCTGCTTCGCAGTCTTCTCGGCCAGCCAACGCCGATCCGCGTCCGAGCGCATCACCCCATGACGATGACCGGCTCGGACGCGCCCCGTCCTCCGCGTGGCGCGGGAGCACGAGGTAGCGATGGTCGAGTCCGGGGATGACATGTCGTGCGGCCACCGTCGCGCATCGCGGGTTTCTGGCAGCGCAGCGGCGGGGCGATCACCCGGGTGATTTCAGCCCTCGCTTGCACCGCGGTGGGGGTGAAGACGGCTTCGAGTCCGGCGACGCCATCGTCGCTTGAGCGCGCCGCGCACAGCTCGACCTTTTGGTGAGCCGTTCTCGCCGGGACGCGGCGCTTTGCGATGATCTGCGGCGGTTTGAGCCAGCCGAGAGTAGGCAACGATTCGCCGGCGCCGCGAGCTCGAGAATCGCGCGCGAAGCGTTCGGCTCTCCGGCTGAGCGAGGCGAAGCTGATGCTCCCACGCGTCCAGCCGGGGGTAGTCCGTCGCCCGCGTCTGTTTCGGTCGCTTGAGCGCGGCCGCGCGGCGGCATTGACGCTCGTCGACGCGCCGGTTGGTTATGGCAAGACGATGCTTCTGCGGTCCTGGTGTGCGGAGCATCCGACGCCGGTTGCGTGGGTCACGCTGGACGAGGGCGACGCGGACCCCGTGCGCCTCTGGACGTATGTGGCCAGCGCCGTCGAGCGGGTCGCGGAAGGCGTCGGGCGCCCGGTCCTGCGGCGCCTGGCTGTTCCTGGCGCGCCGATCGAGCCGGCGGTCGATCAGCTGCTCAACGGACTGCACGCTTACGCCGGGCCGCTGGCGATCGTGCTCGACGATCTGCACCTGCTGGGCGGCGAGCCCTCGTTTCGCTCGATCGCGTACGCGCTCGAGCGGCTGCCCGAGAACGTGCGCGTGCTGGCGACGACCCGCACCGATCCACCCATCCGGCTCGCGCGGCTGAGGGCGCGCGGCGGGCTCAGTGAGATTCGCGCCCGCGAGCTGGCGTTCACCGTCGACGAAGCCCGGGAGTTGCTCGTCCGTCGCGAGGGGATCGAGCTGACCGACAAAGACCTGGGACTGCTGGTTGAGCGCACCGAGGGATGGCCAGCGGGGCTGTACCTGGCGGCGCTGTGGCTGCGCGACCTCGCCGACCCGCGTGAGGGCGTGCGAGCCTTCGCGGGCAGCCACCGGGCGGTCGCCGAATACCTCGCCGGGGAGGTTCTTGAGTCGCTGGCGCCCGACACGAAGGATTTCCTACTGCGCACGTCGGTACTCGGACGTTTCACGCCCGAGCTGTGCGACGCCGTTCTAAGCCGGCAGGACTCGGCGGCGGTACTCGCGGACCTCAGGCGCTCGAACGTTTTCATCGTCGCGCTCGACGGGCACGGGGAGTGGTACCGCTACCACCACCTGTTCGGCGAAATGTTGGGGCTGGAGCTCGCCGAGGCGCGCCTCGCGGAACCCGCCGCGCTGCACCGCCGCGCGGCAGCGTGGTACCGGGGCCAAGGGCTCGTCGAGGACGCGATCGAGCACGCCGCCGCCGCTGGCGACCACACGATGGTCGCCGACCTGGTCGCCGAGCACGAAGTCGAGCTGTTCCAAAGCGGACGCGTAGCGCTGTTCCTGACGTGGATCAAGAAGCTGCCTCCCGGACTGCTGCTCGAGCATCCGTCCCTCCCGGCGTTCGGCGTGCTCGCCGCCGGGCAGCTGGGACGCCCAGCAGTCGAGCTGCAGCAGCTGCTCTCGGTCGCCGAGCGAGCGCGTGACCAGCGGCCCGCGGCCTGGGCGCCGCTTCTCGAGGCGATCGTCGAAGTGACGCGCGTCGCGTTTCTCGAGACCGACGTCGCCTCGGCCATCGAGCACGCCCGCCGCGCGGTCACAGCCGCCCACGCGGATGCCACGAACACGGTCACCGTTGCCGCACTGGCGAGCCTCTCCAACGCCCTGTTCTTCGCCGGCGACCTCGCTCAGGCGCGAACCGTCGCGCTCGACGCCGTCGAGCGCCCCGAGGCGGCTGAACGGCCAGGTGGCTACGTCGCGGCGCTCGGGCTACTCGCGGCAATTGACGCCGAAGAAGAACGAACAGCCACCGCGGTGGCCTGGGCGCGCCAGGCTATCGGCTACGCGCAGGAGACCGGCCAGGCGGAGCTATGGCCCGTGGCGATGGCTCATCTCGGGCTGGCATCGGCCCTTGCCAAGACAGGACACCTCGCCGAGGCCGACCGTGAGGCGATGCGCGGGGAGCGCCTGCGTCGGACGCCACAGCTCACCGCGGCCCACGCTCACGCGCTGCTGGTGCTGGCCGAGGTCCGAGCAGCCCGCTCCCTGCCCGCGCGCGCGACCAGCGACCTCGAGCGAGCGCGAGCCGTGATCTCCGAGCTACCCGATCCAGGACGCCTGCCAGCACTCGCGGATCGAGTTCAGAAGCTGCTCGAGGTCGAGCCCGCCGACCCCCAGCAGGGCCCGATCGAGGAACCCAGTGAGGGCGAGCTTGCCGTCCTGAGCTACCTCGCCACCGACCTCTCGCTACGCGAGATCGGCGGCGAGCTCTACGTCTCGCTGAACACGATCAAGACTCACACGCGCGAGCTGTACCGCAAACTCGGCGTCCACTCCCGCTCAGAGGCCATCGCGCGCGCCGCGACGCTCGGGCTGCTCGACCCGCCCCCGTGAATCACCCGGGTGATTAGCCGCCGGGCCGTGACGCCCGGCGCGCGCCGGTGCGACGGTGAGGGCGATGGACCGCCTCTGCTACCGGATCACCGTCGACGGAGAGATCGGCCCACGATACGCCGCGGCATTCCACGGCATGGAGATCCGCGCCGCCCACGGGCGCCACCGAGATCACCGGGCCCGTCACCGACCAATCACAGCTACACGGGCTGCTCGACCGGATCGCCGATCTCGGACTGACGCTCCGCAGCGTCACCCCAATGAACACCGACACCTAGCCATGCCGCCCGGCAACGCGGACCACCTCGCCAGGCACAACCCGGCCGCCGACATCTCGCTCGAGAGGAGGTCGTCTTGACCGTCGCGAAACCCGCCGTGCACCGCCCCCAACCCACGGCCGACCGTCCCGCGCAATTTCGATACGGGATCGTCTTCCTCCTCACCCTGGCGCTGGTCGTGTTCATCATCGCCGCACCGGCCGCGGACTGGTCCCGCGCCACCGCGATCGCGATCGAGGGCCTGGCGCTGGTGTTCGCGATCGCCACCGCGCGCGAACCCCAAGAGGTTCGCCGTCACCGGGCCGTGGGCGTGGGCGCGGTGATGATCGTCCTGATCATCCTCGTCGCCACCGGCGCCGCCCCGCGCCAGCTCACCGACGCCGCGAACGTCATCATCACGGCAGCCATCCCCGTGGTGATCCTCGGCGGCCTCCTGCGACTGCTACGCGAGCGCGGCGTCACCGTCCAAGCGGTGGCCGGCGCGCTGGCGATCTACCTCTCCCTCGGCCTCCTGTTCGCGTGGATCATCGGCTTCATCACCCACGTCGACTCCACGCTGTACTTCGCCCAACACACCAACGGCACCGAGGGAGACCGCCTCTACTTCAGCTTCACCGTCCTCACGACCACCGGCTTCGGTGACTTCTCCGCGGCAACGCTAGTCGGCCACTCCCTCACGGTGATCGAGGAACTCACCGGACAGCTCTACCTCGTCACAGTGATCGGCCTACTCATCGGCAACTATGTCGGCCGACAAAAGACCACGTCAAGCCCGACACCCTGACCCCCCGCGCACGGGACGAACACCGCGGTCCACCACGACGTGGCGCAGGACGCGCACGTCAGGCTTCGCCCCGCACGCTCGCGGTCGACGCGAGCCGGGGCGGGCGATCAGCCGCGATTTGAGATCTTCGCGCCGCGTTGAAGCTTGCGTGACTCCCGCACGGACGTGGGTGGCAATTACCGATGCGGGCGGCGACGGCGGACTGGGACTATGGACGAAGACGGAAGGTCGTCAAGAAGGTTCTCTCCTAAGAGCAGAGAGTCGACGAGGCGGCCTTTCGCCGTGTATGGGGAGCGAGATGCGGCAAGCACGCCACCAGTTCCGAGAATCGCTGAAGGAGCTCGAGCACGACACGCTTGGCGGTCTCGACATAGCCGCGCAACAGCTGGTCCGCGCGCTCGAGTCGGTCAGCCTCCAGGATGTCGAGCTAGCGGCAATGGTCATCACCGACGACGACCGGATCGACGGGCGCTACCTGCAGCCGGCACCCGGGGCCGTCGAGGTGCGCGTAATGGATGCTCAGTCTCCGGTCCGGGATGTCACTCCCGTGGTCGCGCTGATCCAGTCGCTAGTGCGCCTCCAGCTCGAATATGAACCGTCCTCGGTCCCGAGCGCTGGGCTGCCTGCCGAGAACGCTTCTTGCCGGCTCGAGACGGGATGGACGTCCCGCTGGTCGACTCGGAGGCACGTTGTCTGATTCCGGTGCGAGAGATGCTCGACTCCCTGTTGGCCGATTGCCGGCTGCACGCGCTCAAGCTCGATTGCGCCCGGGGGCTCGACGGGGTGCCTCGGCTCGCAGCCGCAAACGGCGCCGCGTGTCAGCGCAAATTCGTCGCGCTCACCCCCCGCCTCGGTGAGCACTTGGCGAGCCTCGCTGACCGCTTTTTCTCGCGCCCGATTGGCGTGCCAAAGGCGCGCGCGAGGATCCTCGACACCCATCAGTACGACAGAAAGTAGCGGCATATGTTCCGCTGGCCCGCATACTCAGGCTCCCCCATCCTCATGACAGAAGTTCTCTACACGGGGACGAACTCGTTGGTCGACTCATGACCACCTCGGTTCGCATCGACGACTGGCAGATCCAATATCTAAAGGACGGCTGCGAGGGTCCCGGGTGGTACACCTACGTCCTCGGCCGACCGACCCTCAAGATCGACAACCTCCCCATCGCCGCCAGCTGGTTGCCGATGTTGGAGGCGGCGCGACTCGGAGTCAGAAGGCAAGGGTGAGGCCGCTCCGGCTGGTGGGGAACCATCGATCCATCTACTCAGATTCATCTTCTTCGGGATCTCGGCCACCGGCGGCTACCTAGTTCCCTCGACCGGCTCGCTACTCAGCCTGGCGTGGGCGAACTGGAACAACGCACTCGGAGGCACCAGCATGTAAGTCCCGTCAAGGTTGGTGTCGCTGGTTGAGGCGAGCGATGGGCGGTTGGTGGCCGAGGGCTGAGTGTTTGCGGTGATG
>Ga0207693_10006065_pt1 | contig 10009 bp, 7 predicted proteins | sample LARL81metaG_FD_184347 | JGI IMG/M metagenome (GOLD analysis project Ga0207693, IMG submission 184347) | Corn, switchgrass and miscanthus rhizosphere microbial communities from Kellogg Biological Station, Michigan, USA - LAR L8-1 metaG... | ecosystem: Host-associated > Plants > Roots >... | reverse complement strand
GTTCGGAATGAGCGTGTCGACCGCTTCGGCAACCCGCACGCGCCGAACCTGTCCTGCGCGCCACCGAAATCCTGCGCATCTCGCCCGGCTTCGTTGGCTCCCGAGATCTCTGGTCGTTTGCCTGAGCCGCGGCCAGCCCGGTGTCGAGCTGTGTTAAGTCTTTAGCAACAGCTTGCCGATGACCGCCCCCGCTCTCGATGAGCTGGTAGGCTCAGGCGCTCTCGGCGAGAGGCATACCAATCCGCGTCAGTCTGAATGCGATCTCCCAACGATAAATGGTTGAGCAATCATCGTCCTGCATAACGAGACCGTGCAGGATCAGCCCCTCGTTCGGGGTCGGGGGCGGCAACCGCGGCGGCTTCGGCGACGGCGGGGTGGGAGAGAAGGGCGGCCTCGATCTCGGTCGGGCCGATCCGGTAGCCGGAGGAGAGGATGATGTCGTCGCCGCGGCCCTCGAAGAAGAAGTAGCCGTCCTCGTCCTCTCGCACGAGGTCGCCCGTCTCCCACCACTCGCCCTCGAAGCGCTCGCCGTCGAGGTAGCGAGAGAAGAAGGTCGGGGAGGAGGTGGCGCGCAGCTGCAGTTCCCCCTCGACGACCCGCGTCTCCATCCCCGGCAGCGTCTTTCCCATCGAGCCCAGCCGCACCAGCTCGCCGGCGAGGTTGGCGGTGACCTGGCCGGTCTCCGTCTGCCCGTAGCCATCGGCCGGCTCCAGCCCGGTCGCTTCGCGGAAGGTTGCGATCGTCTCCGCGTCGAGCGGCTCCCCGGCCGAGACCATCCGCCTTAGGCTCGGCAGCGGCCGCAGCGCGGTGCGCCGCGCCAGCATCCGGTACTCGGTCGGCGCCTGACAGAGCACGTTGACGCCGAGCGCCTCGACGAAGTCGAGCCGCTCGGCAGGGTCGAAGCGCCCGTCGTGGATCACCGCGGCAGCGCCGGTGATCCAAGGCGCCAAGAAGACGTTTCGAGCCGACTTCGACCACCCCGTGGCCGTCGTGCACCAGGCGAGATCCCCCTTGCGCGACCCGAACCAGTGCTCCGCCTGCACCCGCTGTCCTAGCAGGTAGCGGTAGGCGTGAACGACCCCGCGTGGCTCCCCCGTGGTGCCCGAGGTGAAGACGATCAGCGCCGGGTCCTCCGGGTCCATCTCCTCGATTGCAGCAGGAGTCTCCTGGGCCTGATCCTCGTCCAGCACCCGCGCGACATCCGCCATCGTCATCAGAGGCACGCCCTCCGGCATCGCCTCCAGGAGCGCTTCCTCACCAACGCAAAGCTTCGGGTTGGCGGCCGCAACCCGATGTTCCAGATCGTGCCGCCGCAGCATCGTGTTGCAAGGCAGTGCCACAGCTCCCATCCGCCAGCAGGCAAGCAGCGTCAAAACCCACTCGATCCGGTTCCCGACGAGCGTCATCACGACGTCCCCGCGCTCGACTCCGCGGGCGGCAAAAGCTCCCGAAAGCCCAGCGGACTGAGCGACCAGTTCCCCGAAGTAGTGGTCACTCCGGTTTCCTTCGGCGTCTATGGAAACGATCCCCAGCCGCGAGGCCGCGGATCGTTCCATCAGATCCTCGATCAAGTTCACGGATCGGAAATGAGCGACATAGGCGGCAGACCGCTTAGCGGCGGGATGAAGTTGGCTCGTCAGCGCTGCTGATCTGCCAGCGGACGCCTGGACCAAACTCCAAGAGGACGCCGCCGGGAGTGATCAGCTCCCAATTCGGCGGATCGTCGTCCGTCTCCTTACGCGCAGGTTTGACATCGAGGAGGGACCCATTCGAAAGTCGGCAGCGAAGCTCGCCGCTTTCCTCGTCGATTCGAGCGTCCTCGATGCTCTGTCCGACTAGCTCCTCCGGATCCGTTGGAGTCCATTCGGCATCCTGAGTTGCCAGTTGCCAGGTCTCACCTGCCGGGTCCTTGATCTCGACATGGAGGACATCTGGATATCCCAAGCGAGCATCGGTGATTGCTCCGCGCATAGAACGCAGAACATTTGCCGGCGAGGAATCTAGTGCTACGACGGTTGCCATCAGTGTTCGTCCTTCCATTGTCGCAACCAACGCAGCAGATCTCCATATGTCATGTGTTCGCGGTTGCCGGAGTTCTTCTTCTCCGCGTGGAGATCGATGCTCGCGTGATGGCGTTCCTGCGCTGACATGCCGAGCCCCGAGCAGGCCTGCCTGAACTGCTTGATGTCCCCCTTCCTGGCCACACCGGCAGTCTGCCAACCACTGTCGAAAAGGGGCCGGGGGGTCCCTCTCCAGACACTCAACATCGAGCCATAGCGAGATGTGTCTGGAGGGGGACCCCCCGGCCCCTGACCTACCTACCTGGCTACCGAAGTTCAGCCGAGGTCTTCTTCAGCAACTGCCGGGCGATGATCAGCAGCTGGATCTGCTGGGTCCCCTCGAAGATGTCGAGGATCTTCGAGTCGCGAGCCCACTTCTCCAGCAGCTCGTTCTCGCCGTACCCGATCGAGCCGCAGAGCTCGACGCAGCCGAGGGTGACGTCGACGCAGGTGCGTCCCGCCTTTGCCTTGGCCATCGAGGCCTGCAGCGAGTTCGGCTTCGAGTTGTCTGCCATCCAGGCGGCCTGGAGGGTGAGAAGCCAGGCGGCCTCGTAGTCGGCCTCCATCGCCAGGAACTTGGCGGCGGCGGCGTGCTGGTTGTTGGCGGGGACGTCGTAGTCGATCTTCACGCCGGCGGCTTTGAGCTGCTTGCGCGTCTCTTCGAGCGCCGCGCGGGTGACGCCGACGGCCATCGCGGCGACCAGCGGCCGCGTGTTGTCGAACGTTTCCATCACCCCGGCGAAGCCCTTCTCCTTCACCTCGGGGTCGCCGAGCAGCGCCTCTTTCGGCACCCGGCAGTCCTGCAGGGTGAAGTTGGCCGTGTCGGAGGCTCGGATCCCGAGCTTGTGCTCGAGCCGGTCCAGCTTCAGGCCTGGGTTGTCGCGCTCGACGATGAACGACTTGATCGCCGCCCGCCCTTTCGAGCGATCGAGCGAGGCCCAGACGACGATCAAGTCGGCGCGGTCGCCTGAGGTGACGAAGATCTTCTCGCCGTTGAGGACGTATTCGTCGCCGTCGAGCTCGGCGGTTGCGCGGATCGCGGCGGAGTCCGAGCCGGCTTCCGGCTCGGTGATCGCCATCGCCGCCCACTTGCCGCCGTACTTCTTCAGCTGCTCCTCGGTCGCGACCGAGGCGATCGCCGAGTTGCCGAGCCCCTGGCGCGGCATCGAGAGCAGCAGGCCGACGTCGCCCCAGCAGAGCTCGATGATCCCGAGCACGGTGGAGAGGTTGGTGCCGTTGCGGTTCTCGCCGTCGTCGCTCTTCTCGCGGCGGACGCCGGCGGCGCCGGCGCCGCCGATCTCGGAGCCCTCGTTCATGCCGTCGATCAGCGACGCCAACATGTCGAGCTCTTTCGGGTATGAGTGCTCGGCCTCGTCGTATTTGCGCGAGATCGGCCGGAACACCTCGGTGGCGACCTGGTTTGCCTGGCTCGCCAGCGGCTTGAACTTCTTCGGTATCTCGAGGTTGATCGTCATCTTCAGTCCTTTCGCTCGTTGAGGGCGCCCTGCACGCCTAGACGAGCAGGGCGCCCTCCATCACGCCCGCAGCTCGGAGGTCGCGGTACCAGCGCTCGACCGGGTGCTCCTTGACGAAGCCGTGGCCGCCGAGCAGCTGGACGCCGTCGGAGCCGATCTTCATCCCCTTGTCGGTGCAGAGCCTGCGGGCGATCGCCGCCTCGCGGCCGAAGCTCTCGCCGTGGTCGGCGCGGCTCGCCGCCCGGTAGGTGGCCAGCCGCATCGCGTTCGACTCGATCCCGATGTCGGAGACGACGAAGGCGACGCCCTGGCGGTTGGAGATCGGTTCGCCGAAGGCCTGGCGATCGTTGACGTAGGGGATCACGTAGTCGAGGGCGGCCTGGGCGGTCCCGGTCGCAAGCGAGCACCAAGCGATCCGCGAGCGGTTGACGCAGGCGGCATAGTCCTTGGCCTTCGCGTTGCCCTCGCCCAGCAGCGCGCTGCCCGGCAGCTTGACCTTGTCGATCACCAGGCGACCGGTGGCGGCGGGCCGCAGGCCCATCGCCGGCTCGTCCTCGATCGAGAGGCCTTTGGCACCCGACTCGACCACGAACAGGGCCGGGCCGATGCCCTCGGCGTCGGCGGCGACGACGAACAGCTCGCACTCCTTGGCGCGGGCCAGCAGCGACTTGGTGCCGCTGAGGACCCACTCGTCGCCTTTCTTCTTCGCCTTCGTCTCCAGCTGTAAGGGATCGAAGAGCGGTCGCGGCTCGAGGATCGCCAGCGCGGCGGCGGGGATGTCCTCGCCGGTGAAGGCGGGGAGGTAGGTCGCCTCCTGCTCGGCCGAGCCCCAGAGGCCGATCGCGGTGGCGACGGCGCCGGGCGCCATCGCGGCGTAGGCAATGCCCATGTCGCCGTGGGCGAGGGCCTCGCCGATCAGGACGCTGGTCACCGCCGACTGCTCGGTCATCACGCCGCCGAGCTCCTCGGGGACGCCGAGCATGTTGACGCCGAGCTCGTTCGCCTGGTCGAGGATCTCCTGCGGGGTTTCGCGCTTCTCGTCAGCCGCGAGCGCCGCCTTGCGGATCTGATCCTCGGCGAAGGCGCGGCCCGCCTCCTGGAACATCTGCTGCTCGTCGTCGGGGGTGAGATCGAAGAGCCCTTTCGACTTGCCTTTCTTCTGGCGCGCCGGTTTGCCGAGGCTCTGAGTTGCCCTGAAGGCGCGCCCGGCCGCGGTGGCGCCGCGGAAGCCGTTCTTGGTGCCCTGGAAGAGGGCCTTCTCGACCTGCTTGCGGAGGCGGATTCGGTCCAGCAGGTCGGAGCCGGCGAGGCGGTTCAGCGCCCGCAGGCCGTAGCCCATGCTGCGCTCCGCCACCCCCTTGTTCTCGGTGGTGGTGCTCACTTGGTCTTCCTTCCGGTCTTGGCGGATTTGGATTTCGACGGCCGCACACGGCCGTCGAGGTGGGGGTTGCCCTTCTTCGCGTCGCGGACGGCGAAGAGGATTTCCCCTTCCTGCTCTTTGCTCGCGAACGCGACCCGCGCCGGCAGCAGCACCGGCTTGCGGAAGCGGACGTCGGCCTCGAAGCTCCCGGGCAGCTTGCCTTCGAGCTGGGCCAGCGCTCGCGCCTTCGTCCACATCCCGTGCGCGATCGCGCCGGGGAAGCCGAGCGGCTTCGCGGTCAGCGAGTGCATGTGGATCGGGTTGCGATCCCCGGAGACCCCGGCGTAGCGGCGCCCCAGATCGCCGGGCAGCTTCCACTCGGCGCTGGCCGGCGCGTCGGCCGGCAGCGACTCGAAGCCGGGCTCTTGCTTGGCCGAGTCGCCGCCCTTGCCGCGGCGCAGCATCGTGCTGACGCTCTCCCAGACGATCTCGCCGTCGACCAGGACCTCGGTCTCCAGCGAGAAGGTCTTGCCTTTCGGGTGCGGCTGCAGCTTCGTCGGGCGGACCCGGAGCGCCATCTCCTCTTCGATCCCGATCGGCCGTCTCTGGGAGATCGAGTTCTCGACGTGGACGAGGCCGACCGCACCGAAGGGGAACGACCCGTCGCTCATCACAGCCATGTGCAGCGGGAAGGCGAGCATGTGCGGGTAGGTCGGGGGCAGGGTGTCGCGGAGGACGAAGCCGCAGACCTTCGCGTAGGCGGCGACGTCCTCGGGCTTGGCGGTGACGCCCGCCAGCTCGAGATCGAGCCCGTCGGGGATCTCGCCGCCGCCGCCCGGGACGAACGGGAGCAGCGAGGCGCCGGGGATCATCGGCAGCGCCGCCCGCGCGTAGAGCGGCAGGATGCTGGGACTGCTGTCGAGCGTCTTCCCCATGCGTCAGGCCCCCAGCAGGCTTTGGCCGCAGACGCGGACGACGTTGCCGTTGACGCCGGTCGAGGCGGGGCTGGCGAACCAGGCGATCGTCTCGGCGACGTCGACCGGGAGCCCGCCCTGCGAGAGGCTGGAGAGCCGGCGGCCGGCTTCGCGCGGGCCGATCGGCATCGCCGCGGTCATCTGCGTCTCGATGAAGCCCGGCGCGACCGCGTTGATCGTCGCTTTGCGTTTCGCCAGCTCCGGCGCCATCGCTTCGACCATCCCGATCACGCCGGCCTTGGAGGAGGCGTAGTTGGTCTGGCCGTTGTTGCCGGCGATCCCGGCCATCGAGGAGACGCCGACGATCCGCCCGTTGCCGTTCAGGAGTTTCTTGCCGAGCAGGGCGTCGTTGATCCGCTCCTCCGAGGAGAGGTTGATCTCCATCAGCTGCGCCCAGCGCTCCTCCGGCATCTTCGCGATCGTCCGGTCTTTGGTCACGCCGGCGTTGTGGACGACGACGTCGACGCCGCCGGAGAGCTCGGAGGCGATCACCTCGGGCGCCTCGTCGGCGGTGATGTCGATCTCGATCGAGCGGCCGCCGATCGCCTCGGTCACAGCCTTCAGGTCAGCCGACATCTGAGGGATGTCGAGCCCGACGACCTCGGCCCCGTCGCGGGCGAGGGTGTTGGCGATCGCGGCGCCGATACCCCGCGAGGCGCCGGTGACCAGCGCCACCTTGCCCGCGAGCGGCTGCTCCCAGTCGATCTTCGGGCTCGCAGCGACGCCCTTGCCGATTCGGATCACCTGGCCGGAGACGTAGGCCGATTTGGGCGAGAGGAGGAATCGCAGCGTCGACTCCAGCTGGTCCTCGGCGCCCGGCTCGACGTAGATGAGCTGAGCGGTCGAGCCCCTGCCGCCGATCTCCTTGCCGAGCGAGCGGGTGAAGCCCTCCAGCGCCCGCTGGGCGATGTGGGCGGGGATGGAGCCGGCTTCCTCGGGTGGGGTGCCGAGGACGACGACGCGGCCGCTGCGCTGCAGGCGGCCGACCGCCGGGTAGAAGAAGCGCTGCAGCTCGACCAGCTCGGTCGAATCGGCGATCCCGGTCGCGTCGAAGACGAGTGCCTTCGCCTTGCCCTCGGCGCCGGCCCGTTCGGCCTTGACGCTGTCGAGGATGCCGGCGATCGCTTTCCCGAGACGCCCGGCGGGAGCGCCGTCGCAGAGGACGGGGCCGGCGACGACCGGCTGGCCCTCCTTGTAACGGTCGAGCGAGACCGGCTGGGGCAGGCCCAGCTGCTTGGCGATCATGCCAACCAGCGGCGCGTTGACAACCTGTGAGTAACGGTCAGCCATCGGAGAGAACACCTTTCTCGGGTCCCAATCGACCCGAACTCGAATAACCGGAGATCACCGTGCCGATTGGCACCCTCATCGGGCACCTCCCGGAGCCTCGAGGATCGCGACGACACCCTGGCCGGCGGCGGCGCAGATGCTGATCACGCCGCGGCCTTTGCCGTCTTCGTTCAGCTGCTTGGCGAGGCTGGCGACGATCCGGCCGCCGGTCGCGGCGAACGGGTGGGCGGCCGCCAGCGAGCCGCCGTTGACGTTGAGCTTCTTGCGGTCGATCCCGCCGAGCGGTTTGTCGCGCCCGAGCTTCTCGGAGCAGAAACCCTTGTCTTCCCAGGCCTTGAGGGTGCAGAGCACCTGCGCGGCGAAGGCCTCGTGGATCTCGTAGTAGTCGAAGTCCTGCAGCTTCAGGCCGGCGCGGTCGAGCATCCGCGGCATCGCGTAGGCCGGCGCCATCAGCAGGCCTTCGCGCTTGTGGACGTGATCGACGGCGGCGGTCTGCGCCTCGGTGACATAGGCGAGGATCGGCAGGCCGCGCTCTTTCGCCCACTCCTCGGAGGCGAGGAGGACGGTCGAGGCGCCGTCGGAGAGCGGCGTCGAGTTGGCCGCGGTCATCGTCCCATCGGGGCCGCCGAAGACCGGCTTCAGCTTCGCCAGCTTCTCCAGGCTGGAGTCAGGGCGCAGGTTCTGGTCGCGGTCGAGGCCGATGTAGGGGGTGATCAGGTCGTCGAAGAAGCCGCGGTCGTAGGCGGCGGCGAGGTTCTTGTGGCTCTTCACCGCGAGCTCGTCCTGCTCGGAGCGGCCGATCTCCCATTCGGTCGCCATGATCGCGCAATGCTCGCCCATCGAGAGGCCGGTGCGCGGCTCCTCGTTGCGGGGGATCGCCGGGACGATGTGGCCGGGGCGCACCTTGGCCAGCTGCTTCAGCTTGCCGACGGTCGAGCGCTCGCGGTTGGCTTCGAGCAGGGTCTCGCGCAGGTCCTCGTTGAGGGCGATCGGTGCGTCGGAAGTGGTGTCTGCGCCGCAGGCGATGCCGGAGTCGATCTGGCCGAGGGCGATCTTGTTGGCGACGAGGATCGTCGTCTCGAGGCCGGTGCCGCAGGCCTGCTGGACGTCGTAGGCGGGAGTCTCCGGGGCGAGGCGGGTGCTGAGCACGCTCTCGCGGGTCAGGTCACGGTCGCGCGAGTGCTTGAGGACGGCGCCGCCGGCCACCTCTCCGAGCGTCTCGCCTTGGAGGCCGCAGCGGTCGATCAGGCCGTCGAGGGCGGCGGTCAGCATGTCCTGGTTGCTGGCGTGCGAGTAGACGCTGTTGGAGCGCGCGAAGGGGATCCGGTTGCCGCCGACGACGGCGACTTTGCGGGTTTTGGCGTTCATTTGGGGGGGGGCCCTCCTTGGGATGAGTTGGAAGCGGGGGTGGGGGTCGAGCGACCGCGCAGGCCGGGCTCGACGGTGGAGACGAGGAGCGCGGCGGCATCCTCGGCGGTGATCGCCTCGGTCCGCAGCCACCAGCGCGCGAGCGCCTCGGAGGCGCCGAGCAGGGCGGTGGAGAGAGCTTCGACTTCGGTCTTGGCGCCTTCGCGGCGATGCATCGGCAGCTGCGCCAGCAGCGAGGCGGAGACGAGGTCGAGGATCTGGCCGCGGTAGGTCGCAACCCGGTCGAAGACCTCGCCGGCCTGGGGGAGGGTCTCGTCGAAGAGCACCGCCCAGGCGGAGCGGTCGCTGTCGAGGAAGGAGAAGAAGGCGCGGACGCCGGCCCCGAGCGCGTCGCCGGGACTTTCGGTCTCCCGCACCGCCTCCGCGATCGTTGCGATCAGAGCATCGCCCGCTTGCTCCATGCAGGCGATGTAGAGCCGCTCCTTGTTGCCGAAGTAGTTGTAGAGCAGCGGCTTCGTGACCCCGATCGCAGCCGCGATCTCGTCCATCGTCACCGCCGCGTAGCCGCGCTCGGCAAACAGCGCATGCGCCGCCTCCAGCGTCTGCTCCATACGGTCGTCCCGCGAGAGCCGAGTGCGAACCGATGCATCCATCGGTGCAAACGTTACCGGACTATAAATTTATATGGCGGTAACGTGAGGCACCTCACAGTGCGAGCTGCCTTTGGCTCGCTCATCGTCTGCTGACCTTGAACGAGAAGCGGGCCGGGGAAGGGTCGCGAAGGCCCTCGGCCCCAACCGCCCGCGCAATCAGGCGATGGGCCCCCGGCGCGATGGCGAAGCGCGGGCGCCTGCCGCAGCGACGGTAGCCGTGGCCGTCGAGCGCACACTCGAACCTCGTGGCCGCCGGACGCGCCTGCAGCCTGAAGGCGACCCGGGCAAAGCGGCGGCTCGTGACGATCTGGTGGCGGCCGTGGATGCGGGTTTGCGGAGGCGGCTTCTCGGCGAGGTTCAGGCGCACTTCACCGCCGGGTGGCTCGCCGAAGATGTTGAAGCCGTCGACGGCGATCCGGTAGGTGGCACCGGGGTGGGCGACGAAGCGGACCGCGCTTTGGTCGACGAACGGGCTGTCGTCGTCCGACGCCACCTCCGTCAGATTCGCGACCGACGCTCCCGTATAGACCGCGAGCACGGTGTCGAAGCTGCTGCCGGAGGTGTCGAGGCTGGCAAGACCCAGCTTCCTGGGGGTCCATTTGAACCAGATCGACGCGCCACCTTCATTGCCCGCGTGGCTCGGCTCTCCCGCCTCTTTGGTCGCCTCGAAGGTCGTGCCGGACGCCACCGCGCTCCGCTTGCGGGGAAGGGCCTGCGCACTGGAGAAGAGGTCGTTGCTGGGCGGCGGGGGCGGCGTGAAGTCGGAGTGGGAGACGCAACCGGAAGCGGCGTTGCTCCACTCGAGCTGGAGAGCGTAATCGCCGGAGCC
>Ga0207693_10006063_pt1 | contig 10010 bp, 10 predicted proteins | sample LARL81metaG_FD_184347 | JGI IMG/M metagenome (GOLD analysis project Ga0207693, IMG submission 184347) | Corn, switchgrass and miscanthus rhizosphere microbial communities from Kellogg Biological Station, Michigan, USA - LAR L8-1 metaG... | ecosystem: Host-associated > Plants > Roots >... | reverse complement strand
CGTCGATCTCGCGGGGGTCGAGCGCAGGCACCTTGTCCAGTGCCGCGCGCACCATCTGGACGGCGAGGTCGTCGGGCCGCATATCGACCAGCGAACCCTTACCGGCGCGCCCGATCGGCGAACGAGCGGTCGAAACGATGACGGCTTCGGTCATGACGGCTCCTCGTAGCAAGTGAATACGAGAAACCTAGCTCGCGGGCACCACGATGGGCGCGGGCACCCTCCCCTACACCACGACGGGCGCGGGGACCCCAGTCGAGCGACGCCACAGCCTGCTCAGGTTGCCGACCCGGGTCAGCAGGGAAGCGCCTTCGGCCGATCGCGATTCCAACGGCTCCTCGGTGATCGGGTGACCGATGAAGTCTCCCAACGCTTTACCGAGCGCAGGCAACAACTGGCTGGCCGCCAAGGCATATCCGGCGGCCGACGGGTGGAACATGTCGGGCGAGAACAGTACTTCCGGCATCTTGCGGAAGTGCGGAGCCAGCAGGTCGGAGAACGGAACCGGGACGCCGCCTCCCGAGCGGACCGCAGACGCCTGCGCACGGGCCAGCCGCAACCCGCGGCTGCGGGCCACCCAGCGCAGCGGCTGCGGGATCGTCCTGATGACGCCGAAGTCCGGGCAGGTGCCCACCACGACGACGGCCCCGCTGCCGCGCAACCGCCGCACCGCCCGGCCCACTCGGCGCGCCGACGGTCCGACCCCGTTCGGCTTGGTGATGTCGTTGGCGCCGATCATGATCACGGCCGCATCCGGCGGTGGGCCCGCCACGAACATCGCGTCGATCTGGCCCGACAGACCCTTGGACGTCGCGCCGACGATCGCTTTTGTGCTCAATCTCACACGCTTACAGGATTCTTCAGCCAGCCCCCGCGCGATCAGCACACCGGGCAGTTCGTCGCCGCTCGCGCAGCCGTAGCCGGCGGCGGTGGAGTCGCCGAAGATCATCAGGTGTAGATCGAACGGCATCCCGCGATGCCACCGTTCGACCGGACCACCGCCGGGTGAGTAGACGCCGTCGGCGCGCGGCGGGATGTCCCATGACTTGGGTATAACGCGTCGTGCCTGGTCAGCTTGCCCGCTCAGCAGGTTACGGGCCCCGACATAGACGGTGCCCGTCGATGCTAGTCCGGCCGCCGCCGCCAGGGCGATGGTCGACCGACGCCCCACACGAATGCGCACGGGACAAGTTTAGGCGGCAATTGCCGGCCGCTCCGCGTGGCGGACGAGATCGGCGATCACATTGCGGTATCAAGTCCGGTATCGATTTCGACTCGTTAATTGTTTTATACGTTGTAGGGTGTCAAGCTAAGTCCGTTGGGTTTGCTCAGTAAACAAGGCGCACCCTGGGAGCACGATCGCGTAGGAGTGGTGGCGATGACGGCACCGAGTAAGGTACCCAGAGCGTCGCATGCTGGCGTCAGCCCAGCTAGATCGCATAGACCGCGCAAATTTCCGGTCAGTGACGGCGTTCCTGTTGAGGTCGTCGAGGACGGTCCAAGCCTCGCGGGACGGCTCGTAACCCTTGCCGCTCTGCTAACAATCCGGCCAACGCTAGCAATCGGCAGCTATGCGCCACGGGTGCCGTGGCCTTGGGGTTTGGTGGACTTCGTCGCGCGCGTCGTGCGGCCCGCTCCTGGCACCGTGCGCGCCACCATTTCTTTGCCAAACTGCAGCGCGCAACTTGTCCGGGCCGGTGGCGTGCTTCCCGCCGACGGCACCCACAGCGTCATCCTCTACATGCACGGTGGGGCATTTCTGACGTGCGGCGCCCACTCGCACGGCCGGCTGGTGACCGCACTGTCGAAGTACGCCGACAGCCCGGTGCTCGTCGTCAACTACCGAATGATCCCTAAGCACTCCGTCGGGATGGCGCTCGACGACTGTTACGACGCCTACAAGTGGCTCCGCTTGAAGGGCTACGACCCTGACCAGATTGTGTTGGCCGGTGACTCGGCAGGCGGCTATCTGGCGCTGGCTCTCGCCGAGAAGCTGCAAGCGGAGGGTCTCGCAGGTGAGGCACCGGCGGCAATCGTTACCATGTCGCCGCTGTTCGAGATCGACAACGAAACCCGCGCCAACCACCCGAACATCCGCACCGATGCGATGTTCCCGCCCAAGGCATTTCACGCGCTCGTCGGCCTGATCGAGGAGGCCGCCGAACGCAACATCGTCGACGGGAAGCCCGAGGAGGTCTACGAACCGCTCGACCACATCGAGCCGGGCCTTCCGCGCACCCTGATTCATGTGTCGGGTTCCGAAGTGCTCGTCAGCGACGCCCGCAAGGCCGCCCACATGCTCGCCGCCGCCGGTGTGCCCGTCGAGGTGCGCGTCTGGCCCGGGCAGATGCACGTGTTCCAGATCGCGGCGCCCATGGTTCAGGAGGCCAGCCGGTCGCTGAAGCAGATCGGGGACTACATTCGAGAGGCCACCTGGTAGCCGATCTGCGGGCCTGAGACGATGGACGCATGCGCATCGCCCGGCACGTCAGTGAGCTCATCGGCAATACCCCTCTGGTACAGCTGAACTCGGTTGTTCCCGAAGGGGCCGGCATGGTTGCGGCCAAGATCGAATACCTCAACCCGGGTGGGAGCGCCAAGGATCGCATCGCGGTCAAGATGATCGACGCCGCCGAGGCCAGCGGCGAGCTGCGGCCCGGCGGCACCATCGTCGAGCCGACCTCCGGCAACACCGGCGTCGGGCTGGCCCTTGTCGCCCAGCAGCGTGGCTACAAGTGCATCTTCGTCTGCCCAGACAAGGTCAGCGAGGACAAGCAGAACGTGTTGCGCGCCTATGGCGCCGACGTGGTCGTCTGCCCGACGGCTGTGCCGCCCGACCATCCGGACAGCTACTACAGCGTGTCCAATCGGCTGGTCGAAGAGATAGATGGCGCGTGGAAGCCCGACCAGTACTCCAACCCGATGGGGCCGGCCAGCCACTACGAGACCACCGGGCCCGAGGTGTGGGCCGATACCGACGGCAAGGTCACCCATTTCGTCGCAGGCGTCGGCACCGGCGGCACCATCACCGGCGCGGGGCGCTACCTCAAGGAGGTTTCCGGACGGCGTCCCGAAGGTCCAGTGCGCATCGTCGGCGTCGACCCCGAGGGATCGGTGTACTCGGGCGGCACCGGTCGGCCGTACCTGGTCGAGGGTGTTGGCGAGGACTTCTGGCCGTCCGCATACGACCCGACCGTGCCGGACGAGATCATCGCGGTTTCCGACGCCGACTCCTTCGAGATGACGCGGCGGCTGGCGCGCGAAGAAGCGCTCCTCGTTGGCGGGTCGTGCGGGATGGCCGTGGTTGCCGCCGTCAAGGTCGCCGAGCAAGCCGGGCCAGACGCGTTGGTGATCGTTCTGCTGCCCGATGGCGGAAGAGGTTATCTCTCAAAGGTCTTCAACGACGCGTGGATGTCGTCCTACGGTTTCCTCCGCACGCGGCTGGACGGTTCTGTCGAGGAGTCGACGGTCGGCGACGTGTTGCGGGGCAAGTCGGGAGCGCTGCCCGACTTGGTGCACACGCATCCGTCGGAGACGGTGCGCGACGCAATCGGCATCCTGCGCGAGTACGGCGTCTCCCAAATGCCGGTTGTCGGCGCCGAGCCACCGGTGATGGCCGGCGAAGTCGCGGGCAGCGTGTCGGAGCGCGAACTGCTCTCCGCGGTGTTCGAGGGCCGCGCGAAGCTCGCCGACGCGGTCTCCCAACACATGAGCCCGCCGCTGCCGTTGCTCGGTGCGGGCGAACTGGTCAGCACCGCCGCCAAGACGCTGCGCGAATGCGATGCGGTGATGGTGGTCGAAGAAGGCAAACCGGTGGGTGTGCTAACCCGCCACGATTTACTCGGCTTTCTGTCCGACGGCCTCATCCGTCGATAGAGCTGTTGTACGCCCGGCCCACCGGGACTGAGCCGCGCTCATGATCACTTCCGGGTGGAAAGCCCTGCTCTCGGCAACCTCTCAGGTTAGGGTAAGCACGCTCGTTGCCAGCTAATTTCACACTGGAAGGCGTCCATGACCGATCAACCGCCACCGCCCCCTGGTAACTACCCGCCTCCTCCGCCTCCACCCGGTGGGTATCCGCCCCCTCCTCCGCCGCAGGGTGGCGGTTACCCGCCGCCGCCCCCGTCAGGCGGTGGCTACCAACCGTCTCCGCCAGGCGGTGGCTACCAACCGTTTCCGTCAGGCGGTGGCTACCAACCGTCTCCGCAGGCCGCGATAGGCTACCCGCCGCCCGCGGCTGCCGGTCCGGTGCTGCCCAAAGAGGCCTACACGCCGTGGCTCACCCGTGTATCGGCGTGGCTGATCGACTTCATCCCGCTGGCGATCCTGGAGGGCATCGGATGGGGTCTGCTGCTCGGCACCCGCGAGTCCGCATGCATCACAGACACCTCCGAATACGACCTCGGCGAGTACTGCGCAACGGGCGCGTCGACGGTCGGTCAGGTGTCTATCGCCCTCACGGGAATCATCGCGCTCATCTACTGGATCTGGAATCTCGGCTATCGGCAGGGCACGACAGGTTCGAGCATCGGCAAGGCCATCATGAAGTTCAAGATTGTCAACGAAAAGACCGGGCAGCCAGTCGGTTTCGGGATGTCATTTCTGCGCGAGGTCATCTACTGGGTGGCTGCCGGGCTCTGCTTCGGCATTCTTTGGCTCGTGGCGGTCCTGTTCCCGCTCTGGGATGTCAAACGACAGACGTTGGTTGACAAGATTCTCAACCAGATCGCGTTGCCACTCTAGGCCCATAGCAGGAAGGTTCTCATGACCGATCAACCACCCCGTCATCCGCCGGGCGGCTACCCACCGCCGCCGCCCGGTGGCGGATACCACCCTCCGCCGCCCCAGGGCGGCAATCCGCCGCCTCCGCCGCCGAGCGGTTATCCGCCGCCTCCGCCGCCGAGCGGTTATCCGCCGCCTCCGCAGCAGGGTGGCTATCCGCCACCCCCGGCCGGGGCGCCCGGATATCGGCCGCCCCCGGCACCCGGGCCTGCCTTGCCGAAAGAGGCTTACACACCGTGGTTTACGCGTGTTCTCGGATACGTCATCGACGTCCTACCCGCAGCGGTGTTGATCGGTATCGGGTCAGGCATCGCCTTCGGTACCGCCGATAACCAGTGCACCAGCAGCGGCGGCGAAAGCGACTACGGCGTCTACTGCACCTCGAACATGACCGCCTTCGGCATGATCGTCTACATCCTGGCGTATGCGCTTGTGTTCGCCTACTGGATCTGGAACTGGGGCTATCGCCAGGGCACCACTGGTCAGAGCATCGGCAAGTCGGTGATGAAATTCAAGGTGATCAGCGAGAAGACAGGCCAGCCAATCGGTTTCGGATTGTCGATCGTGCGTCAGCTGGCACACATCATCGACGGTGCGATCTGCTACATCGGCTTCCTGTTCCCACTGTGGGACGCCAAGAGGCAGACACTCGCCGACAAGATCATGTCGACGATCTGTGTGCCGGCAGAACAGGTGGCGCTGAACCCGCAGCCGTTGCCACCGCAGCCACCACCGCGGTAACGCGGCTCATCGGAACGCGCTGACGCCCGTCAGTGCCTCTCCGATGACCAGCTGGTGGACCTCGGACGTGCCCTCGTAGGTCAGCACGGATTCGAGATTGTTCGCGTGCCGGATCACCGGATACTCGAGCGTGATTCCGTTGGCACCCAGCAGCGTTCGGCACTGTCGGGCGATCTTGATCGCCTCGCGCACATTATTGAGCTTGCCGACGCTGACCTGTTCCGGCCGGATACGGCCATCGTCCTTGAGCCGTCCAAGATGCAGCGCAAGCAACTGAGCCTTGCCGAGTTCGACGGCCATGTCGGCGATTTTAGCTTGCGTCAGTTGGTATCCCGCCAGCGGCTTATCGAACACCTCGCGGGTGCCGACGTAGTCCAGCGTGGTCTGCACGCAGTCGCGTGCGGCGCCGACACTGCCGAACACGATGCCGAACCGCGCCTCCGACAGGCAGCTCAGCGGACCCGACAGGCCCGACGCATCGGGCAGCTGGGCGTCCGCGGGCAGCCGCACGTCGTCGAGATGCAGCTCAGATGTGACGGACGCACGCAACGACAGTTTGTGCGTCATGTCCCGCGCGGAAAAGCCGGGCGTGCCCGCAGGCACGACGAAGCCGATGATGCCCTCTTTCGAGCGGGCCCACACGATCGCCACGTCCGCTACCGAGCCATTGGTGATCCACATCTTCGAGCCGTTCAGGATCCAGTCCGACCCGTCACGGCGGGCAGTGGTGCGCATGCCCGCGGGGTTGGAGCCGAAGTCCGGCTCTGTGAGCCCGAAGCAGCCGATGACGTCGCCGGTGGCCATCGCAGGTAGCCACTGGTTGCGCTGCTCCTCGCTGCCCCAGCGGTGGATCGCGAACATCGCCAGCGAGCCCTGCACCGACACCAGGCTGCGCAGCCCGGAATCGACCGCCTCGAGCTCCTGGCACACCAGCCCGTAGGCGGTCGCGGTCGAGCCACCGCAGCCGTACCCCTTCAGGTGCATGCCCAGCACGCCGAGCTTGCCCAGGTCAGCGGCCAGCTCGCGGACGGGCACCTCACCTGCCTCGAACCAGTCGGCGATGTGCGGGCGCAGCCGCTGTTCGCCGAACCGGCGCACCGTCTGTCGCAGCTCGATGTCTTCGGGCGTCAGCAGTGAGTCGAGGTCGAGCAGGTCTTCGATCCGGGTAGGCATGGTCCATGTCTACACCGGGCCTGCCACCGACTACGCATCGTTACGCTGATCGGTGATGAATGAGCACAAGAGGTGGCAGGGCTTGGCCACCAGGGCCATCCACGCGGGATTTCGGCCCGACCCGGGCACCGGCGCCGTCAACGCGCCGATCTACGCGAGTTCGACATTCGCGCAGGACGGCGTCGGCGGGTTGCGCGGCGGGTTTGAGTATGCGCGCACCGGCAATCCGACGCGCGCGGCACTGGAGGCGTCGCTGGCCGCGGTGGAAGAGGCCGCGTTCGGGCGGGCCTTTTCCTCCGGCATGGCCGCCACCGATTGCGCGCTGCGCGCGGTGTTGCGGCCAGGTGATCACGTCGTCATCCCGGACGACGCCTACGGCGGCACGTTCCGGCTGATCGACAAGGTGTTCACGCAGTGGGGGATCGAGTACACGGCGGTGGCGCTGTCCGATCTCGACGCGGTCCGTACGGCGGTCACACCACAGACCCGGCTGATCTGGGTCGAGACGCCCACCAACCCGTTGCTCTCCATCGCCGACATCGGGGCGATTGCGCAACTGGCGGCCCCGTCGAACACAAAGGTGTTGGTGGACAACACTTTTGCGTCACCGGCATTGCAGCAGCCATTGCCGCTCGGCGCCGATATCGTGCTGCATTCGACGACCAAGTACATCGGCGGGCACTCCGATGTCGTCGGCGGCGCACTGTTGACGAACGACGAAGAACTCGACACCGCGTTCGCATTCCTGCAGAACGGTGCCGGCGCGGTGCCTGGGCCGTTCGACGCGTACCTGACCATGCGGGGGCTCAAGACGCTGGTGTTGCGGATGCAGCGGCACAGCGACAACGCCGCGTTGGCGGCCGAGTTCCTCGACAACCACCCCGCGATCGACTCCGTCCTCTACCCGGGACTGCCCGGCCACCCCGGCCACGAAGTCGCCACGCGGCAGATGAGCGGGTTCGGCGGCATGGTGTCGGTGCGAATGCGTGGCGGACCGCAGGCCGCACACGACTTCTGCTCTCGGACAGAGGTTTTCATCCTTGCGGAGTCGCTGGGCGGGGTAGAGTCGCTGATCGAGTATCCGGGCGCGATGACCCACGCATCGACCGCAGGCTCGCAATTAGAGGTGCCCGACGACCTGGTGCGGCTGTCGGTCGGCATCGAGGATTGCACTGATCTGCTCGCCGACCTGGATCAGGCGCTAGGCTAGCGCCGCTCGCACCGCCGACGCGGTAATCGCCAAGTTCACCTCGGGTAGCGCCGTCGGACTCTCGTCCACCCAACTGCCGCTAGCGATTTCACCGGCTCTGGCGTGCACCCACCGCCACCCGCGGTCGTTGAGACTGAGCAGCGCACCCAGCCCGTCGACGGCATGCAACAACGAGATGATCGCCGCTGTCGGCGGCGCGGGCGGTCTGCCGTCGAACAACGCCGCCAGCAGCGCCGAGCGCGCGTGCCCGACCCGTTCCCTGTTGGTAAGCGGCCACGCGTATGGATGGCTCAACAGCTTGGAGTTCAACCGAACGCGCCGGATCTGACCTGTGTACTCCAGGTAGTTGGCGAGCTTCTCCTCGGTGTGCTTGGACAACCGCTTGACCGCGGTGGCGGGGCGCAGCGGCCGTCGCTGCAACAACTCGAACGCGGGCGCGACGACGGGATCCATCGGCCCGGGAACGGCGAGCGCCACCAGCCGGCCGGGCTCGACCGACTCGCCCGCCATCGCAGGCCGAATTCGGCACGCGTACGCAAGATCCATCAGGACCGCGCCGGAGAGTACCCGCTCGCGGCGGGCACGATCGAGACCGGGCTGAGCGGACGCGTTGTCCAGCAGCAGCAGAAACAGGTCCTCGGCGATCTGCGCCATAGGCGGACTGTAAACCGCACCGCGGCGGGGCCGCGAATTCAGACTGGGCGGCGGGGCCGCGAATTCAGACTGGGCGGCGGGGCCGCGAACTAGGATTCCGCGGCGCAATCGCGACTTAGGAGTGGTAGGGCTCGGCGCTGACCAGCGTCACCTTGACGGTGTTGCCGTTGGGCACCTGATAGCTGCGGGTCTCGCCGACCTTCGCGTCGATCAGGGCGCCGCCCAGCGGCGAGTTCGGCGAGTACACCTCGAGCTTGCCGTCGGACACGCCCTCCTGGCGGGTGGCGATCAGGAATGTCTCGGTGTCGCTCTTGTCATCGTCGTAATAGACCTTGACCACGGAGCCGGGCAGGGCCACACCGGACTGCTTGGGAGCCTCGCCGACCTTGGCGTTGTTGAGCAGCTCCTGCAGCTGACGAATCCGGGCCTCCTGCTGGCCCTGCTCCTCGCGGGCGGCGTGGTAGCCGCCGTTCTCGCGCAGGTCGCCTTCTTCGCGGCGGTCGTTGATCTCGGCAGCGATGACCGGTCGATTGGCGATCAGCTGGTCGAGCTCTGCCTTTAGCCGGTCGTATGCCTCCTGGGTCAGCCAGGTGACCTGGGTGTCGGTCATGTCGTCGCGCTCCCCTCGTCGTTGCTCTCGCGCTTTTTTCGCGTAAGAAGTCTCATGTTTACGGCGCTGGGAGCTCTCTTCGTGTATTGCCGCGATCGTCAGCGCCTAACCCGCGCACAAAAAGCAGCAATACACGGCCCCAGCAGGAACCGTGTATCGATTGATTCTAGCACCGTCGCGACAGTGGAATTTCACGAATTCGCTGTTCGGCGTTTGTTGCGCCGACGCTCCGACGAGTTTTAGGAGGCCACCAGGTACGACGGCACATCGGTGCCGCAGCCGTAGACGTCGCCGACCACCGGCGGTCGGCTGGCCTTGACGATCGTAGTCACCTGCACGGTTTTCTGCGACGACGGCGGAACCAGCACCTCGCGGCGGCCGGTCTCGCTGCCGTCTATCGACCGGGCCCGCACGATGCAGACCACTGGCCGGGACGGGTCGTCGCGGGTCACAGTGATCGTCACCTGCACCGTTTCGTCGTCGACCAGCTGATACCCGCCCAGGTCGCCCTTGACCTCCCCGGTACCGAGCCGCTGTGAAGCGATGACCGCGATCCCAATCCCGACCGCAAGGACCAGCACACCCAATCCGACGGCGATCCAGCGGCGGTTGCCGCGCGACAGCCGCTGCCGCCCGTAGCGGGCGGCGGGGCGCTCGATCATCTCGTTTCGCATGCCCGTCCGTCGGATAGATCTACAGAACTGGAACTATAGGGCTACCCGAATGGTTGAAACGTCTCGGCGAACGCCGGCGCCGGGCCGGACCGGGACGAGCAGGTAAGAGGGAACAGCTTGAGCGAACTGCGGTTGATGGCGGTGCACGCCCACCCTGACGACGAGT
>Ga0207693_10006061_pt1 | contig 10015 bp, 10 predicted proteins | sample LARL81metaG_FD_184347 | JGI IMG/M metagenome (GOLD analysis project Ga0207693, IMG submission 184347) | Corn, switchgrass and miscanthus rhizosphere microbial communities from Kellogg Biological Station, Michigan, USA - LAR L8-1 metaG... | ecosystem: Host-associated > Plants > Roots >... | reverse complement strand
TGTCTACGACCGCATGCATACGCGCGAGATCGCCGCCTATGGCGGCCTCGTCAATCGCATGCCGCTTTACGCCTTCGTGTTCATGGTGTTCACGCTGGCCAATATCGGCTTGCCCGGCACTTCGGGCTTCGTCGGCGAGTTCTTGAGCCTGATCGGCACGTTCCGGGTCAACAACTGGGTGGCGACGCTGGCGACACTCGGCACCATCCTCTCGGCGGCTTACGCGCTCTGGCTTTATCGCAAAATCATCTTCGGCACATTGGAAAAGCCCGCGCTGTTCAACATCAGAGACATTGGCTGGCGCGAAATCACGATCATGACGCCGCTAATCGTTCTCACCATCGTTCTTGGCGTCTATCCGAAGCCGGTGCTCGATATTTCCTCGGCCTCGGTCGCGCACTTGATCGACAATTATCAGCACGCGGTCGGCGCCGTGCATGCTGCGGGCCTTAGCGCGGTGGCGCGATGAACGCGCACCTTCCTTATCTCATCCCGCTTTTGCCGGAATTTGTGCTCGGCATTGGCGCCATGGCGCTTTTGCTTGTCGGCGTATACCGGCCCACCGATACCAGCCGTTTTGTCGATGGCGCTGCGATCGTGCTGCTCGCGCTCGCCGGCGTCGTTCTTGCGGTGCTGCCGCCGGGCAAGCTCGTCACTTTCGGCGGCAGCTTCATCGTCGACGAATTTGCACGCTTTCTCAAAATTCTGGCGCTCGTCGGCTCGGCCGCAGCAATTGCCATGTCGATCGACTACGCCAGGCGCGAGGCGCAAGAGCGTTTTGAATATTCGGTACTAATCCTGCTCTCGACGCTCGGCATGCTGATGCTGATTTCGGCGGCCGACCTCATCGCGCTCTATCTCGGCCTCGAATTGATGAGCCTGCCGCTCTACGTCGTGGCGGCAAGTCATCGCAGCTCGTTGCGCTCGACCGAGGCCGGCCTCAAATATTTCGTTCTCGGCGCGCTGTCCTCGGGCATGCTGCTCTACGGCGCTTCGCTGATCTACGGCTTCACCGGAACGGTCACCTTCACCGGCATCGCCCAGGCGGCAGGGCAGGGCGGAATCGGGTTGATCTTCGGCATCGTGTTTCTGTTCGCCGGCTTCTGCTTCAAAGTCTCGGCGGTGCCGTTCCATATGTGGACGCCGGACGTCTATGAAGGCGCGCCGACGCCGGTGACGGCATTCTTCGCTGCTGCGCCCAAAGTGGCCGGCATGGCCATGTTCGTGCGGGTCGCGGTAATGGCGTTCCCGGGCATCACCCCGCAATGGCAGCAGATTGTCGTGTTCGTTTCGATCGCCTCGATGGCGCTGGGCTCGTTCGCGGCAATTGGGCAGCGCAATTTCAAACGGCTGATGGCCTATTCGTCGATCGGTCATATGGGTTTTGCGCTGGTCGGGCTTGCCGCGGGGACCAGCGAGGGCGTCCAAGGTGTGCTCGTTTACATCGCTATTTACGTCACCATGACGCTCGGCGTGTTTGCCGTGATCCTGTCGATGCGGCGGACCACCGGCATGGTGGAATCCATCGATCAACTTGCCGGGCTGTCGCGCACGCACCCGACCATGGCGTTCTTTTTGGCGATGCTGTTGTTCTCGATGGCCGGCGTGCCGCCGCTCGCCGGCTTCTTCGCCAAGTTCTATGTGTTTCTCGCCGCCATGAAAGCGGGCTTATATCTGCTTGCGATACTCGGCATGGTGACGAGCGTCGTAGGCGCCTACTATTATCTCGCCATCGTCAAGCTGATGTATTTCGACGAGCCGGTCGGAAAGTTCGAGCAAATGCCTTACGAGCTGCGCGTGGTGCTGGCGATTTGCGGCTTGTTCAACATCTTCTTTTTCCTGTATCCGGCGCCGCTGGTCGGTATCGCCAGCGCCGCCGCGCATTCCTTGTTCTGATGCTGCTTGATCCCATTGCGGTCAATGCCGGGCTGCGGCTCGAGAGCCTTGGGACCATAGGATCGACCAATGCCGAGGCGCGCTTAAGAGCGCGGCAGGGCGACGGCGGGCCGCTCTGGATCACCGCGACGGCGCAAACGCAAGGGCGCGGGCGCCATGGCCGTAGCTGGATTTCACCGCCGGGCAATCTTTACGCGAGCCTGTTGCTAAGCGATCCGTCGCCGTTCGAACACGCGCCGCAACTTGCTTTTGTCGCTGCGCTGGCGGTGCGCGACGCGGTTGCGCTCGAAGTAAAGGCGCTTGCACCCCAGCTGAAATTCAAATGGCCTAACGACCTTTTGCTCGATGGGCGCAAATGCGCGGGCATTCTCATCGAGGGCGAGGCGGCCTCTGAGGGTGGAGCGGGAAAGCGCCTCACTGTCGTCATCGGCATCGGCGTCAATTGCAGCAGTCATCCGCCCGCCGCTGACGGCGGCATGGGCTTCCCGGCAACCGATTTGCGCGCGCATGGCGCGGCAATAGCGCCGGAGCAGCTATTTCCTCGGCTGTCAGCCACAATGTGCCGCCGCGTCGCGCTGTGGGATCGCGCCCGCGGCTTCCCCGCTATTTTGAGCGATTGGCTGGCCCATGCGCGCGGCGTCGGCGAGCCGATTGCCGTGCGCAATGGCGATGCCGAAATGCAAGGCCGTTTCGTTGGCCTCGATCAGTCGGGCCGGCTAATGCTCGAGCGAGCCGACGGCGGCATCACCAAAATTGCAGCCGGCGATGTGTTCCCCTTCACCGTGCGCGGCCAAGGGGGTCCATTCGGCCGGCCGGGCTGAAACAGCATGGCGCAAAACGAACTGGTATTCGCAAGCCTTGGCGGCATCGGCGAGATCGGGATGAACCTCTCGATCTACGGCTTCGCCGACGATCGGCGGCGGCAGTGGATCATCATCGATTGCGGCGTGTCGTTTGCCTCGGAAGAGCATCTCCCCGGCGTGGATCTCATCCTGCCGGACATCCGCTATCTGATCGAAGAGCGCAAGAACATCCTGGCGCTGGTGCTCACCCACGGCCACGAAGACCATATGGGCGCGCTGATCGATCTGTGGCCGCGGTTGAAAGTACCGATTCACGCGACGCCATTTACCGCGGCTCTGTTCGAGGCGCGGCGGGCTTCCGAGCCGGGCGCGCCGGAAATTCCGGTCCAGGTCGTGCCGCTCGGTGGACATTTGTCGATCGGTCCTTTTGCCATCGATTTCATCAATGTCGCGCATTCGATTCCGGAATCGAATGCGCTTGCGATCCGCACGCCGGCCGGAACGGTTCTGCATACCGGCGACTGGAAAATCGATCCAACTCCCTTGATCGGCGGTCCCACCGACGCCGCCAAACTGTCGGCGCTCGGCGACGAAGGCGTGCTGGCGCTCGTCGGCGATTCCACCAATGCAGTCCGTGACGGTCGATCGCCGTCGGAATCCGACGTCGCCAAAACGCTCGCCGATCTCATCCGCACCGCCCCGCGCCGCGTCGCGGTGACGACATTTGCCTCCCATGTCGGCCGCTTGCGCGCCGTCGCCGATGCCGCGCGCGCCGCGGACCGCGAAGTGATTGTGGTCGGCCGCGCCATGGAGCGGGTCATCCAAGTCGCGCGCGAGACCGGTTATCTCGATGGCGTACAGGATTTTCGCAGTGTCGAAAGCTACGGTTATCTGCCGCCCGAAAAGGTCGTTGCGCTTTGCACCGGCAGTCAGGGCGAGCCGCGGGCGGCGCTGGCGCGCATTGCCGAAGAGGAACACCCTGACATTGCGCTCTCGCGCGGCGATCGGGTGATTTTCTCGGCACGTCCGATCCCCGGCAATGAAAAGGCGATCGCGCGCGTGATCAATGGCTTGGTGGCCCAAGGGGTCGAAGTCATTACCGACCGCACCCACCTGGTCCACGTTTCGGGTCATCCCCGGCGCGACGAATTGCGCGACATGATCGGCTGGGTGCGGCCAAAAATCCTGATCCCGGCGCACGGCGAGGCGCTCCATCTCGCTGAACATGCCGCGCTCGCTCGCCGCGCCGGCGTGCCGCAAGTCTTGGTTTGCCGCAACGGCGATCTGGTCCGCTTGGCGCCGGGACCGGCCGAAATCGTCGACCAGCTTCCCTCTGGCCGCCTGTACAAGGACGGTGCGCTCCTGATCGAGGCCGAAGCGCGCACCATCGCCGCGCGCCGCCGGCTCTCCTTCTCCGGCATGGTGTCTGTGGCGATCGCGATCAACGATAAGGGCGCGCTCGTGACCTACCCCGAGGTCGAACTCATTGGATTGCCCGAAACCGATGCCGCCGGCGCGCCGTTGTTGGAGTTTGCACGCCGTGCCGTCGAGGAGACATTCGAAACACTGCCAAAACCGCGCCGCCGCGATCCGGACGAAGTGGCCGAAAGCTTACGCCGCGCGGTGCGGGCCGCCATCGCCGAGCGTTGGGGCAAAAAGCCGATTTGCCATGTGCACGTGCTCGTCGTGTAGCGCATGATCCGGAAAAGTGGGAACCGGTTTTCGGATAAGATCATGCGCAAATAAAGCGTTATGGACGCTTGGTGATCTACCTAATTGGATCACGCTATAGGATCCGAGGCGAAGGAGACTAGGATTTGATCGGCCGGCTTAATCACGTTGCCATCGCAGTGCGCGAACTTGGCAAGACCGCCGCGATCTACCGCGACCTGCTGGGGGCGGAGGTGTCACCCGCAGTGCCGCAGCCGGATCACGGCGTGACCACCGTGTTCGTCACGCTGCCCAACACCAAGATCGAACTGCTCGAACCGCTGGGGGAGGGCTCGCCGATCGCCAAGTTCCTCGACCGCAATCCGGACGGCGGCATCCACCACATCTGCTACGAGGTCAAGGATATTCGCGCAGCGCGCGATGCGCTCAAAGCGGGCGGGGCACGGGTCCTGGGCGATGGTGAGCCCAAGATCGGGGCCCATGGCAAGCCGGTGCTGTTTCTCCACCCCAAGGATTTTGCCGGCACCTTGGTCGAGCTCGAGCAGGCCTAGGGTCACCCTAATGCCGGTCGCCACCGCGCTCGCGATCTTCTTCCTGATCTGGTGGGTGGTGCTGTTTGCGGTCCTGCCTTGGGGCGTTAGGAGCCAGCACGAAGGGAACGATATTGCGCCAGGCACAGATCCCGGCGCCCCCAGCAAGGCGCGGATCGGATGGAAGCTCGTCTGGACGACCGTGGTAGCGGCTGCGATCTATGCCGTCTGCTTCATCGTCTATGAGGAGCATTGGATGACGGTCGATGGTCTCGTTGGTCTCTTCATTAAATCACACTGATTCAATGTGTTAAGCTAAGTAATTGAAGAATTAGATGATCTGAAAAGGTTGCTGGGGGCAAAGAAAAAGCAGGGCCGCTGCCCTGCTTCGAGGATCCTTGGAAACCCGAACTCCGCTTGTTCTCGATCGCGCGCGGCTGGCGACCCTTTGGGTCGTGGGTGGCCCTCCCGAGACTTGGACCTATGTTCTTTGAACCTATAAAAGACCCGGCCACTTTGCCCGCGGTACTTCGCGACAAACTGGACCGGACGCTTCTTCCTAATTGATGTCGGGCCGCTTGTCATCAGACGATGCGGAGAAAAAATCGGCCCAGTCCATCAAGCCCTAGGCGAGCGGGAACATTGTCTTTTCAGCGGGCTTGCGGCTTGTGTAGCTAAAGCGAAATGGGATTAGGTTGAACCGCCATTTCGCTTTAGCTTGTTGTTTGAGCATGATCTTTTCCGAAAACCGGTATTCACTTTTCGGAATGATGCTCGAGCGCGATACCAAAACACTGAGAATTCATGCGCCGCTCCCGTTTCTTCCTGCCGATTTTGCGTGAAACGCCGAAGGAAGCGGAAATCGCTTCGCACCGGCTGATGCTGCGCGCCGGCATGATGCGCCAGGAGGCCGCCGGTATATACGCCTTCCTGCCGCTTGGCTTCCTCGCCTTGCAAAAGATCTGCGCCATCGTGCGGGAAGAACAGGACCGCTCGGGCGCTATCGAACTGTTGATGCCGACGATCCAGTCCGCCGAGCTGTGGCGCGAGAGCGGGCGCTACGAGGCATACGGTAAGGAAATGCTGCGCATCCGCGACCGCCACGAGCGCGAAATGCTCTACGGTCCGACCAACGAGGAAATGATCACCGAGATCTTCCGCAGCTACGTGCGGTCATACAAGGATTTGCCGCTCAATCTCTACCACATCCAATGGAAATTTCGCGACGAGGTACGGCCACGCTTCGGCCTGATGCGCGGGCGCGAATTCCTCATGAAGGATGCTTATTCCTTCGACCTCGACTTCGAAGGCGCCAAGCACGCCTATAACCGGATGTTTATCGCTTATCTGCGCACCTTCGCCCGCATGGGTCTGCGGTCGATTCCAATGGTGGCCGAAAGCGGACCGATCGGCGGCAACCTCTCGCACGAGTTCATCATTCTCGCCGAGACCGGCGAGAGCGAGGTGTTTTGCCACAGCGACTATCCCGATTTCGAAGTCCCGGGCGCGGATGTGGATTTCAACGCCGTCGCGGGGCTACAGGCGATCGTCGACAAATGGACCTCGCTCTATGCGGCCACTTCCGAAAAGCACGATGCCGCTGTCTTCGCCAAACTTGCAGGCAAGGGCATTTCGGCCCGCGGCATCGAAGTGGGCCACATCTTTTATTTCGGGACGAAATATTCGGAACCGATGAAAGCGGTGGTCACCGGCCCTGACGGCGTCGAACGGCCGGTTCATATGGGCTCCTATGGGATCGGTCCGAGCCGCCTCGTTGCCGCCATTATCGAAGCCTTCCACGACGAGGCCGGCATCAAATGGCCGGAACCTGTGGCGCCGTTCCGCGCCACCATCCTCAATCTCAAGCAGGGCGGCAGCGACACCGATGCCGCTTGCGAGCGGCTTTATGCCGAGCTCACCGCGAAGGGCGTCGATACGCTCTATGACGATCTCGACGAGCGGCCTGGGGCGAAATTCGCAACCGCCGACCTGATCGGCATTCCCTGGCAGATTCTGGTGGGCCCGCGCAGCCTTGCCGAAGGCAAAGTGGAAATAAAGCGCCGCGCCGATGGAAAGAGGGAACTGTTATCCCCAGCCGATGTGGTCGAGCGGCTTGTCGCATGAAACTGTGCGTGGTGCGGTTTTGACGCGATTTTCCGCGGCTTGAAACTGCCAGAATCGTGTGAAACTCCGAGCATTCACGGGGAATGCATCTTATGGCCGAGCCCACCGGCACCCATCTCTTTGCGCCTTTCGAATGGATGCTGTCGCTGCGCTACTTAAGGGCGCGGCGCCGGGAAGGCTTTATTTCCGTGATCGCCGGGTTTTCCTTCATCGGCATCATGCTCGGCGTGGCGACGCTGATCATCGTCATGGCGGTGATGAACGGGTTCCGCCAGGAGCTCTTGTCCAAAATCCTCGGGCTGAACGGCCATCTGTTGATCCAGCCGCTCGAATCCCCGCTCACCGATTATGCCGCGGTCGCCGATCGCGTATCCAAGGTCGATGGCATCTATCTCGCCGCGCCGCTGGTCGAAGGCCAGGCGCTTGCCTCGTCGCCGTTCAACGCGTCCGGCGTGGTGGTGCGCGGCATGCTTGGCGCCGACGTAGCGAAGCTGTCGCAAATCTCCAACAATATCAAACAAGGTACGCTGGACGGATTCGACAATGGCCAGGGCTTGGCTATCGGCGTCCGCCTGGCAGAACAACTTTCGGTGCGGGCCGGCGACAATATTACGCTCGTTTCGCCGCGCGGGGCGGTGACGCCGATGGGCACGACGCCGCGCATCAAGGCCTACAAGATCGCCGCGGTGTTCGAGATCGGCATGTCGGAATACGATTCCGCTTTCGTGTTCATGCCGCTATCGGAGGCGCAGGCCTATTTCAATCGCGCCGGCGACGTAACCGCGATCGAGATCTATACCGACGATCCGGATCATATCGACCGCTTTCGCCAATCGGTCACCGACGCCGCCGCGCGCCCGATCTATATGATCGATTGGCGGCAGCGGAACGCCACTTTCTTCAATGCGCTGCAGGTCGAGCGCAATGTGATGTTCCTAATCCTCACGCTGATCGTGCTGGTGGCGGCGCTCAACATCGTCTCCGGCCTGATCATGCTGGTGAAGGACAAGGGGAGTGATATCGCGATCTTGCGCACAATGGGCGCCACGCAAGGCGCCATGATGCGGGTCTTTCTCATCACCGGCGCCTCGATCGGGGTGGTCGGCACCTTTGTCGGCTTCCTGCTCGGCACCATTGTCTGTCTCAACATCGAGGAAATCCGCCGCTTCTTGTCGTGGCTGACCAACACCCAGCTGTTTCCTCCGGAGCTTTATTTCCTGTCGAAACTCCCGGCCGACATGAACTTGAGGGAAACTTTGGCTGTCCTGGTGATGGCGCTCGGCCTGTCATTGCTGGCTACCCTTTATCCGTCTTGGCGGGCGGCGCGGCTCGATCCTGTCGAAGCGCTGCGCTACGAGTGACCGGGCGCGATGGACGACACCACTACCATACGTGAGGCGAAGAGCGCGTCGGAAGACGGCGAAGATCATCCGATTCTCTTCGTGCACAGCATCAGCCGGCAATTCCGTCAGGGCGATTCCACGCTGGACGTTCTCAAGGGCGCCGAGCTCGCGGTCTGGGCCGGTCAGTCGGTCGCGCTGGTGGCGCCGTCGGGCGCCGGCAAGTCGACGCTTTTGCAAATCGCCGGGTTGCTCGAGCAACCGGACGCCGGCGAGGTCTATATCGATTCGCTGGCCACCTCGCATTTGTCCGATAATGCCCGCACCCGGATCAGGCGAACCGACATCGGCTTTGTCTATCAGTTTCATCATCTGTTACCGGAGTTTTCGGCGCTGGAAAACGTCATGCTGCCGCAGATGATCCGCGGGCTGTCGCGCAGCGAAGCGACCACCCGCGGCGTCGAGCTGTTGAGCTATCTCGGTCTCAAAGAGCGGCTGATGCATCGGCCGGCGGAGCTTTCCGGTGGCGAACAGCAGCGCGTCGCGATTGCGCGCGCGGTCGCCAATGCGCCGCGCATCCTGCTCGCCGACGAGCCGACCGGCAATCTCGACGTGCACACGGCGGACCACGTCTTCGCGACGCTCAATCAGCTGGTGCGCGCCTCGGGTCTCGCCGCCATCATCGCGACGCATAACCTCGACATTGCGGCGCAAATGGATCGCCGCGTCACGCTGCGCGACGGTCTGGTTGTCGAACTGTCTTAAAGCGGTTTGCCGCTTCAGTATGGATAGGCGCGATAACGGCGCTGCCGGCCGGACGGCGGCACAAACATTGTATTCGGCTGGCACCATCCGCCGCCGCCGCTGATTGTCGCCAGGCATTGCTCGTAGGTGTGAAATCCGCAATTGGACGCGCCGCCAAAGCGGCCGTCGTAAAAAGCGCACCAGGGACCATCGGCGTGAGCCGGCGTACCGATCGCAGCCGCCACGACCAGGGCGCCGAGCACGAGCGCCTCGGCGATCCAAGCGGCTGTCATGGCGTGAGCATTCGCATCGGGTTCTCCTGCGCAAAACGGCCGCACCCGGCGCCGCCACAAGGCAACGCCGTGGTCGGGTCGGAAGCCCTCCGCCCATAACAAGCATCGGTGATCGCTCGGCCCGTCGTATAGAGCACCCGCAGCTGCGGGCGCAGCTTGACTGCCGCCTTTGCTAATTCGATGCCGGCATGGATGTCGCCTTTAAGGTCAAGATCCGTGAATAAGAGATCGACCGCGGGCGATTGCTGCAGAAGTGCGAGCGCGCCAGCCCGCGTGCCGGCCGAGAGCACTTGGTGCCCTTGTTCTTCCAAGTAAGATTCAGCCAGGACGCGGACCTGATCCTCATCCTCGACAACCAACACGACCGCCATGCGCGAGCCTTCTGTTACGTCAAATGACGTGCGGCAGGTCGGTTCCGGGCCCCGTCGGAATACGTCCAATGCAGTGGGAAGCGCGCGGCGCCGCTGACCATGGCGGCCGTAGGTGTCGATGTCGTTAACCTCCGCTTAACCGGGTTCTTCTGCGACGTATGAAGGGAAACCTCAGTGCTTGACCGTGAACAATAAGGGAACTATGTTCTCTTTATGTTCTTAGCTTAGGATGCAATCATGATC
>Ga0207693_10006060_pt1 | contig 10016 bp, 4 predicted proteins | sample LARL81metaG_FD_184347 | JGI IMG/M metagenome (GOLD analysis project Ga0207693, IMG submission 184347) | Corn, switchgrass and miscanthus rhizosphere microbial communities from Kellogg Biological Station, Michigan, USA - LAR L8-1 metaG... | ecosystem: Host-associated > Plants > Roots >... | reverse complement strand
AATGGTCGCGCAGGTCGATGAACAGCACGCCGCCATGATCGCGGATGCGGTGGCACCAGCCGGACAGCCGCACGGTCTCCCCGATGTCGCTATCGCGCAGCGCGCCGCAGGTATGGGAACGATAGCGATGCATCGAAGTCCGGCCGGTTCGGGGGCGATTCAAAAGTGGGGGTGAGGCGCGCGACCCGCCTTCGCGAAGCACGCTTCGGCGGGCCAAGCCCACAGTTCTGTGCTTGCTGGAGCGTGCGAAGCAAGGAAAACGCATGGGGGGTGGGCTTTGTCAAGGCAAGGCTTTGTCAAGACAAGCCTTGCCTCGACAGGCGCGGCCCAATCTGCACACTCACGGTCAACATGCCGAAAGCCAAGCGCCTCAGAAAACCCCCGCCGGTGACCGCCGAGATGTCGACCGGCGAAGCCACGGTCGCGGCGCTGCTCGCGCATGGCCTCGATACGGTCTATGCCCTGCCCGGCATCCATAATGACCATCTGTTCGACGCGCTTCAGCGCGCCGGCGACAGGATCGCGGTGGTGCATACCCGCCACGAGCAGGGCGCCGCCTATATGGCGCTCGGCGCCGCGCTCGCGACCGGCAAGCCGCAGGCCTATGCGGTGGTGCCCGGGCCGGGGCTGTTGAATTCCGGCGCCGCGCTGCTCACCGCTTACGGCATGAACGCGCCGGTATTGGCCCTGATCGGGCAGATCCCCGCCGCCGACATCGGGCGCGGGCTCGGCCATCTGCACGAGATCAGCGACCAGGCCGGCATTATCGCGCGGCTGGTCGATCATGCCGCGCTCATCGCCGGCCCCGACGACGCGCCGGGCAAGATCGCCCAAGCGGTTCGTTCGATGGTCAGCGGCCGGCCCGGTCCGGCCGCGCTCGAATGCGCCATGGATGTCTGGGGCAAACGCGGCAAGGTCGGCCCTATCGTCCCGCCCGCGCCGCCGCGAGCGCCCAAGATCGACGACGACGCGGTGCGCGCCGCGGCTAAGCTGCTCGGCAAGGCCAAACGCATTCTCATCTGCGTCGGCGGCGGCGCGCAGGACGCTTCACTCGAAGTCGGCCTCCTGTCGAGCATGTTGCAGGCGCCGGTGATGTCGTACCGGCGCGGGCGCGGAGTGTTGGACGACCGCGATCCTTTCAGCGTCAACCTGCCGCTTGGCCGCGAGCTGTGGCGCGAGGCCGACGCGGTGCTCGGCATCGGCACTCATATGCTCTACACGCTCACGCATTGGGGCGTCGATCGCGATTTGCAGATCGTGCGCGTCGATGCCGACCCGGCCGAGCCGGCGCGCGTGCACAAGCCCAAGGTCGCGCTCATCGGCGACGCCGCGCCCATCTTGCGCCGTCTCATCGACGCGCTCGCTCGCAGCAATCCGCGCCGCGCCGCGCGCCGCGACGAGATGCTCGAGCGGCAGGCAAAAATGCGCGCGCGTCTTGCCAAGCTCGCGCCGCAGCTCGCCTTCCTCGCGGCCATCCGCGCCGAACTGCCGGAAGACGGCATCTTCGTCGACGAGGTTACGCAAGTGGGATTTGCCGCCCGCCTCGCCTTTCCGGTGCACCGGCCGCGCACGTTTCTCTCGCCCGGCTACCAGGATAATCTCGGCTGGGGCTACGCCACCGCGCTCGGCGCGCAACACGCGCGCGGCGACGTGCCGGTCGTCTCGGTCAGCGGCGACGGCGGCTTCCTCTATACCGGCAACGAACTCGCCACCGCGATGCGCCACAAGATACCGCTGGTGGCGATCGTGTTCGCCGACGGCGCCTTCGGCAATGTACGCCGCATCCAGGAGGAGCAGTTCGGCAACCGGCTGATCGCCGCCGACCTCGCCAACCCCGACTTCGTCAAATACGCCGAGAGCTTCGGCGCCGCCGGCAGGCGCGCCGGCGACGCCGCCGCGCTGCGCACCGCCTTGCGCGAGGCGGTCGCCGCCCGCGAGCCGACGCTGATCGAGGTTCCGGTCGGAACGATGCCCAGCCCTTGGGAATTCATCTTGATGCCGCGCGTGCGCGGGCGCTAAAACATTGCCACCGTTCCGCATGATTGCGCTAACTTAGCCGTATGGACTTGATCGTCACCACCGCGGAACTGGCCGAGGTCTGCGCGCGCATGGCGCGGCACCCTTACGTCACCGTCGATACCGAATTCCTGCGTGAATCGACCTATTACCCGCTGCTCTGCGTCGCCCAGATGGCGAGCCCGGACGAGGCCGTGGTCATCGACGCCCTCGCGCCGGGTATCGATCTGGCGCCCTTCTTCACGCTGATGACCGACGAGAACGTCTGCAAGGTGTTCCACGCCGCGCGCCAGGACATCGAGATCGTCTGGAACATGGCGGGCAAGATCCCGCATCCGATCTTCGACACCCAGGTTGCCGCCATGGTGCTCGGTTATGGCGACTCGATCGCCTATGACGCGCTGGTGCAGCGCATCACCGGCGACGCGCTCGACAAGTCGCACCGCTTCACCGATTGGTCGCGCCGTCCGCTCAGCGAGGCGCAGATCTTCTACGCGCGCTCCGACGTGACGCATCTGCGCGACGTCTATCTCAAGCTCGCCGCCGACCTGCAGAAGCGCGAGCGCACCAGTTGGGTGGAAGCCGAGATGGAGGTCCTGACCTCGCCTGAGACCTATCGCGCCGATCCGGCGCGCGCCTGGGAGCGGCTGCGCACCCGCGCGCGCAAGCCGAAGGACCTCGCGGTGCTGATGGAGGTCGCCGCCTGGCGCGAACGCGAGGCGCAGACCCGCGACGTGCCGCGCTCGCGCGTGCTCAAGGACGACGTGGTCGGCGATATCGCGACGCAGGCGCCGACCACCGTCGAGCGGCTCGGCGCCATGCGCTCACTGCCGAAAGGCTTCGAGCGCTCGCGCTGGGGCCCCGAGATCGTCGCAGCGGTGCAGCGCGGGCTCGAGCGCGATCCCAAGACGTTGCCGCGGCTGGAGCGCTTCCGCCCGGCGCCGAACGGCGCCGCTATCGTCGAACTGCTCAAGGTGCTGCTGCGCATGACCGCCGAGCGGCACGGTGTCGCCGCCAAGGTCATCGCCACCGTCGACGACCTCGAGCAGATCGCCGCCGACGATGAGGCCGACGTCGCCGCGCTCAAAGGCTGGCGGCGCGAACTGTTCGGCGACAAGGCGCTGGCGCTGAAGCAAGGCAAGTTGGCGCTGGCGATGGAGAAGGGTCGCGTGGTGACGGTGGAGAAAAGCTAGCCCGCCGAGCGCTAGGTCTTGATGCGGATATGACGCCACGCCACGACGTTGCCGGAATAGGCTTGTACGCCGATAAACCCCGGGCCGCGGCCGCGTTCGGTGTCGGTATTGTGGAATGACGTCGTTTGCTTGCGTTCCCCCGATTGGGTGTTGGTCAGGAACACTGCGTAGTCGTCAGCCGTCACCGCAATTTCGTATTCGAACCAGATTCCGGGTACGAGCGCCGGACCCGGTGCGTAGTTCTGCACGGCGGGCTCATTGCGTCCCAAGTGCCAAATTCGGTCGCCTGCCTGAATCTTGTAGATCGCACCCGTACGATTTTTGTAGAGACCGTTAGGCTCCGGCCGGATGCCATAAAAGTCCTTGGTCGAATCTCCCAGGGCATTGTCGTCAACCTGGACTTCGAACCCTGCGATGACCGGCCGCCAGGCCGGATTCCCCTTGTCGAAGGCCGGCTCGTTGTCCGCCCGTCGCTGCAACTCCGCGGTGGCAAGGCCGAGTGTCGGGCGCGGAAAGCGAATGAAAACGCCGCTATTGTGCTTGCCAGGGTCAAAAATTCGGAACTGCAGACGCAAGGTGAAATCTCCGAACGTCTCTGTCGCGTAGTAGAACAGGCGCAGGCCTCCGTCGCCGTAGCTGACCATTTCACCGTTGACGTGCAGCATGCCGCCTCCCCCCGGACCGGCGAGCCGCCACTTGCCAAAGGTTGCGGCCGTGCCATCGAACAGCGGGCGGAAACCCGCTTCCGACTGCGGGCTGACGATCGGATCCGGCCCTGGCAGCACGGCGTGATTAAGCAGATCGCCGGTGCGGCGCCCGAGTGCCACACCTGTGAGCATGGGGTTGGGCGACCCCGTGGTGGGAAAGAGCGCCGGGCAAGCGACATAGCAATTCGTCGTGTCGTGAATGCGGCCAAAATCGTTGGTCACGGCGTCGGCAATGTTGTCGCCCATCCGCATCGTGCCGGCATCGTGGTGCGTGGTGCCGAGGTCGTCGCGACGATTTTTGAACGCGGCAAGCGTGGAGAGCCGTTGCGCCACAGTGCCTGCCGGCACCGCAATGACGTTGTTGCCGGACAGTATTTCGAAGGGCTCGTTGCCAGCAAAGATAAGTGCAATCTTGTCGGAAACGGCATCCATATCGTCCCAGGTGGCCCGATCATTGTTTGTTTCGGGACTGCCTGGAAAATCCTGCGGCTTGGCCTTGGCGTTGCCGAGAGAAACGATGGCTTTTGGCCGGTCGAAATCTTTTTCGGCCGATGACAGGGATACAAAGCTGTCGGCGTTGCGTGGCGTCATTTCGCCGATGCCGCGGACTGTGATCACGACGGTATCATCCGTGGCGTGCAGCATGTCCTCCAAATGCTCGAGCGTCGGAATTTTCTTGAAAAGCTCGGCCTCGGAATCGACGCCGAGCTTGTTCAATCCCGAGGCGGTGATTTGGAAATGGAATGTCTGGCCGTTTGCAGCTTTGCCCTTCACCAGCAGCGCCGAGACCTGAAGGCTGGGAATGACCGTGGGCGGCAGGTTGGCCTCGATTGCTTTTCGCGGTACGCGGATTGTCAAATTTGAGCGCAGGTGCGCGATCAGATTTTGACCCATGCGCTCGGCCGCGCGGCCGGCCAGCGATTGACCGAAGGTCGTAAGCGCGAGGCGCGTGCTCTCGACCGTGCCAAGCGCAATCACCACGGCGCTTTGGCCACCGCTACGCGGCGGAGCCAGCATAATGTCGACGGAGTTGCCGTTGCTCCACACGCGCACCCCCGTCACCCTGACCCAATTGTCGGATTGGGTTTCGGTGATCAGCTCCTGGACGTGGCAGTCCGGCACGACCATTAGCCGTTTGCGCGAATCCGCGACGGTGCCGACACCGTCGGCCTCGTTGCTCGCCAACCGCGCCGCCCGGGTCAGGCCCGGAACCGCACTGAATTTGTTGGTGGGGAAAGAGCCCGGCAAGGTCGTAGTTTGCACGGCGAGCGGCGCCTCAAGCTTGAATAGCTCGCGCAGCGTGGCTTCGGGCGTTTTGTCGTCGGCGGGCAATCCGAGCCAATCGCGTAACAGCTTGGCATCGATCGGAGGCTCTCCCGGGTCCGGGTAGCGCACCGCCGGGTGATCGAGCAGGTCGGCGAAGGTGAAGCCGGTTTCGTTGCCGACCGTTTTGAGGCCGTCATGCAACTGCTTACGAAGCGCCACATGCAGCGGGCCATAGATGAAATCGTTGGTGTCTTTCACGCCGATTTGACGGCTCGCTTCGGCAAAATACTGGCCGCGAAGCGCATCGCGCGTCGCCTTTGGCCAAGCCGTCAGTTCGGTATCGAGCAGCTCGGGCGACCACCCTCCCCAGCTCAACGAACGGCCACCGACAGCGAAAAGTAGGCCGGCGTAATTCAGTGCCGAATGATACGACCACGGCACGCGCATGTCGGGAGTGCCGCCCATGTATGGCATGTTTTGAACATGCTCGGGCAGCACGAACGGCCCGGCTTCAAGAACCAGGATGCGATGGCTGCGAGTCTGATCGGTGATGAAGAGGTGTTCCGCAACCACTGAGCCGAAGGTTCCGCCGCCGACAATGATGACATCGAAACCGCGCGGCTTCCCGGCGACGGTTTCGCGCGCGCTGTCGCGCGCCTCCTGCAGCGTGTTGCACAGGAAGCGACCCATATTATCCAGCGTGAAGGTGGTGGACTCGGATGGCAGTAATGACGCCATGGTTTGACCCCCGCTACTCAGCACGGAGCGATTTCGCCGAGGCTTATCCGAGGGTGTTCTGGCGCAACCGCTGTTTACGCGTTCCCAGAAATTGCATTGAGCGTTCGCCAAAACCAGAGGTTAGTCAAGGCACAGGAACGAAAGCGCAGCGACCGCGCATATTCACTCAGTATTGGTGCCGGCAAAAATCTAAACCAATCAAAAGGCTTCCCGGGCATGACTATGCCGGGCGCCGCATTTTCTATCGACGATTAATTCGCCGATAACCACCGCGCGGAAGCTTTTGGACAGCCGGCCGACAGCGCCACATTCATGCGAAGCGGCCACGTCGGTGAAGCGACTGTTAAATCTCGATCGCCGGCTCCCGCCCGATCAGCCGCGCCAGCGCCCGCATCCGGCGGGCGAGGCGTTCGCCGGCGAGACCGCGCAATTTGCCGCGCAGCGTCAACACCAGCCCATCGCCTTTGACCGCCAGCGGCGCCTTCGGCAGCACGCCGCTCTCGCCGGCGGTCAGCATGTAGGCAACGCGCATGGCGGCGCCGAGCACGCGCGCACGGTCGAGCATGCGGGTCGAAGCCAGTTCGCGCAGGCGCGGCGACAATTCCTCCTCGTTCAGCCCGGCGTGGCGGAAGAAAACCGCAAGCGCGAGATAGGCACGGCCGGGATGGTCGACGGCGACGAAGGCGCCGTTGGCGATGATGTTCATCGACTGCTCGCCGCGGTAGTCGGGATGCGCGCGCCAGCCGATGTCGGCCAACAGGCAGGCGGCGTGGCGCAGCCGGCGTTCGTCCGCCGTTTCCGCGATGCCGGAGGTTTGCATCAGCCGGTCGGTCCAGCCCATCAGCTCCTCGCCGTGATGCGGCGAGCGCGAGCGCAGCAGATTGAGGTCGGCGGCAGCCTCGAGCAGCGGGTCGCGCGCGCGTTCGCGCGTGCCGAGCAGCGAATACAACAGGCCCTCGCGCACGCCGAGCACGGAGACCACGACCTCCTTCGGCTGGATCGCGCGCACCAGGTTCTCCAGCACCAGCGCGGCATAGGCAAGCAGCGGGCGGCGGGCGGCGTTGACCACCTCGATCTTGGACAGCGTCTCGGCATCGACCCGATGCACCAGGCGTGAGAACTCGAGCGCCTCGCGCGCCGGGATGGTGTAATTGTGCATGACGTGGAACGGATAGCCGGTCTGCCACATGTGCAGCCGCGCCAGCGCGCGCCAGGTGCCGCCGACGGCGTAGAAGCTGCGGCCCTCGCCTTGCGCCAATATGTCGAGGCCCTTGAGCGCGTCCTCGACGAACGCCTCCGCCTTTTTGAGAGACTTGCCGGCGACATCCTGCAAGGCAAGCCCGCCGAGCGGCAGCGACAGGCCGTGGCGCACGCGGCTGCCATGCACGTCGACCAGTTCGAGCGAACCGCCGCCGAGGTCGCCGACGATGCCGTCCGGTCTGTGAATGCCGGAGACGACGCCGAGCGCGGTCAAGTGCGCTTCGCGGGCGCCCGACAGCACTTTGATCGGCGTGCGGCAGATGCGCTCGGCCTGCGCGATGAAGACGCCGCCGTTCTTGGCGTCGCGGCAGGCGGCGGTCGCGATGCCCCAGACCCGGCGCACATGCAGCATGTCGCAAAGCGCGCGGAAACGCTTGAGCGCGGCAAGCGCGACCTCGATCGCCTCCGGTGCCAACAGGCCGGTGGTCTGCACCTGGCGGCCGAGGCCGGCCAACACCTTTTCGTTGAAGATCGGCGTCGGCGCGCGCGTCAGCCCCTCGTAGATCACGAGCCGCACCGAGTTGGAACCGATGTCGATGACCGCGACTGCGGGTCCGTGATCGAGCCGGCCCTTGGCGGAGGCGCGCATGCGGGACGATTTAGCCGCCTTCGACCAGGCGGCGGAGGAAATTGCGCGGCGAGGATTCTTTGAGCGATTTGCCACGGCCCGACAGGCTCGGGTTGGTCATGAAATATTTGTGGGCGTTGAAGGCTTCCTCGCCCGGCGCAGGCTTTATGCGCGTGGAGGCGCCGTCCGGCAAGAGCGTCCAGCTCTGCTCGCTGTCCTTGAAATTCGCCACCATGATCTGCCCGAGCACCTGTTCGTGCACGGTGGCATTGAGGATCGGGCACAGCACTTCGACGCGGCGGTCGAGATTGCGCGGCATCATGTCGGCCGACGAAATATAAACCGCCGCCTTGGGATGCGGCAGCGCGTGGCCGTTGCCGAAGCAATAGATGCGGCCGTGCTCGAGGAAGCGGCCGACGATCGACTTCACCCGGATGTTCTCGGACAGGCCAGGCAGCGCGGGGCGCAGGCAGCAAATGCCGCGCACCACCAGGTCGATTGTCACGCCGGCCTGCGAGGCGCCGTAGAGCGCATCGATGATGTCGGGGTCGACCAGCGCATTCATCTTCATCCAGATCGCGGCCGGCTTGCCCGCCTTGGCGTTGGCGACTTCGACCGCGATGTGATCGAGCATGCGGGTGCGCAGGCTGACCGGCGAAATCGCCATGCGCTCGAGTTCGGCCGGCTCGGCATAGCCGGTGATGTAGTTGAAGATGCGCGCGACGTCGCGGCCGATCACCGGTTCGGCGGAGAAGAAAGACAGGTCAGTGTAAATACGCGCGGTCACCGGATGATAATTGCCGGTGCCGACATGCACGTAGGTCGACAGCGTCGCGCCCTCGCGGCGCACCACCAGCGACAGCTTGGCGTGCGTCTTCAATTCGATGAAGCCGTAGACCACCTGCACCCCGGCGCGCTCGAGGTCGCGCGCCCAGCGGATATTGGCCTCCTCGTCGAAGCGCGCCTTGAGCTCGACCAGCGCGGTGACCGACTTGCCGGCTTCGGCGGCTTCCACCAGCGTCTTGACGATCGGCGAATCCGCCGAGGTGCGATAGAGCGTCTGCTTGATGGCGACCACGTCGGGGTCGCGCGCGGCCTGCTGCAAAAACTGCACCACCACGTCGAATGATTCGTAGGGGTGATGGACGATCAGGTCCTTCTGGCGGATGGCGACGAAGGCGTCGCCGCCATGATCGCGGATACGCTCCGGGTAGCGCGGATTATACGGCACGAATTCGAGGTCGGGCCGGTCGATGCGGGTGAGCTGCGACAATTCGGTGAGCGCCAGCACGCCGTCGACCAGAAACACCTCGTCGTCGGCGACCGCGAGCGCGCGCTGCACGAAGCCGCGCAGTTCGGCCGGCGTCTTGGCGTCGAGCTCGAGCCTGATCACCGAGCCGCGCCGGCGCTGCTTGAGCGCGGTCTCGAACAGGCGCACCAGGTCTTCCGCCTCTTCCTCGATTTCCACTTCCGAATCGCGGATCAAACGGAAGGCGCCCTGCCCCTTCACGGTGTAGCCGGGGAACAGGCGGCCGATGAACTGCTGGGTCGCCTGCTCGAGTGAGATCAGCCGCATGCCTTGCTCGGCGCCGCTCGGCAGCTTGATGAAGCGCTCGATCTTCAGTGGCATGCGGATGAGCGCGTTCATCGCCTTGCCGTCCTGCACGCGGGCGAGCTGCAGCGCGATCGAGAAGCCGAGATTGGGGATGAACGGGAACGGATGCGCCGGGTCGATGGCGAGCGGCGTGAGCAAAGGGAACACCTGCGTGAGGAAGTGCTCCTCCAACCAAGCGTGCTCGGCCTTCTTGAGATCGGCGCCGTCGACCAGCGCGACGCCGGCCGCGGCCAGTTCCGGCCGCAGTTCGAGCCAGCGCCGCTGCTGGTCGTGCGCCAGCCGCGACACCGCCTCGCCGATGCGCGCGAGCTGTTCGGCCGGCGTGCGCCCGTCGGGGCTGCGCGTCACGATGCCCTGGCGCAGCTGGCCGATCAGGCCGGCGACCCGCACCATGAAGAATTCGTCGAGGTTGTTGGCCGAGATCGACAGGAAGCGCACGCGCTCGAGCAGCGGATGGTGGCCGTTGGCGGCTTCCTCGAGCACGCGCCGATTGAAGTGCAGCCAGGACAGTTCGCGGTTGATGAAGCGCTCGGGGCGCTCGCGCAACGCGCCTCCCGCGCCGGCCAGGGACCTGTCGAGACCCAGGCCTGGGGCTAATTCCTTTGCCGGTGTAACGGCTTGTGCGCGATCTGCCATAACGAAACGGGAGCCTG
>Ga0207693_10006059_pt1 | contig 10016 bp, 10 predicted proteins | sample LARL81metaG_FD_184347 | JGI IMG/M metagenome (GOLD analysis project Ga0207693, IMG submission 184347) | Corn, switchgrass and miscanthus rhizosphere microbial communities from Kellogg Biological Station, Michigan, USA - LAR L8-1 metaG... | ecosystem: Host-associated > Plants > Roots >... | reverse complement strand
TGAGCCAGGGCGCCAGAGCGGCCCGTCGACGCCCGCTTCGGCATTGGCCGCCCGCGCGAGCACGAACAACAGATCAGACAGCCGGTTCAGGTAGACGGCCGCCAAGGGGTTGATGTCGGGAACGGCGAGAGTTGCCCGCTCCGCACGGCGGCAGACCGCACGAGCGATGAAGAGACGCGCGGCCCGCTCGCTGCCACCGGGCAGGACGAAGCTCCTCAGCTCCGGCAGCGAGGCGTTCGCCTCGTCGATCTCGGCCTCGAGCCGGGTGATCGCCTCGTCGGTGACGCGCAGCCGGCCGTCGCCCCGTTCGTACGGGACCGAGAGGTCGGCTCCGAGGTCGAAGAGCTCGTTCTGGACGAGATCGAGGCCGCCCGCCCAACCGACGAGCGAGTTCAGCTCGTCCACGTCGCCGATCGCAGTCACGCGCGGATCGAGCTTCGAGACACGTGACCCGTCACCGAGGCTCGTCTCGCCCTTGTCTCCGCCGCGCGTGTAGATGCGGGTCAGGCGAACGGGCTCGTTCGGGTCGCGGGGCATCCCCGTAGCCTACGGCCGTGCCCAGACGCGCGACAGCGGCGGACGCCGACGCAATCGCGGAGGTACTCACGTCCGCACGCGCCGCCCAGTCGTGGTTTCCGCCGCTCCACTCGCCCGACGAGACGCGCCGCTTCGTTCGCGAGCGACTCCTCCCCGAGAGCGAGACCTGGGTCGTCGAAGAGGACGGCCGCATCGTCGCCTTCGCGGCGCTTCAAGGCGATGTGCTCGGACACCTCTTCGTCCACCCCGACGCGCAGCGGAGCGGGATCGGCACCGCGCTGCTTGAGCACACCGAGCGGCTGCGCCCCGACGGCTTCTCGCTCTGGACGCATCAGGCGAGCGAGGCCTGCGCGTTCTACGACGCGCGCGGCCTCGTCGCCGTCGAGTGGACCGACGGCGCCGCGACGATGGAGAAGCTCCCGGACGTCAGGTACGAGTGGAAACCGCCGCCCGATCCTGCAAGCCGAGGATCGAGCGGGCGATGACGATCCGCTGGATCTCGCTCGTCCCCTCGTAGATCTCCGTGATCTTCGCGTCGCGGTAGTAGCGCTCGACGGGGAACTCCTTCGTGTAGCCGTAGCCGCCGAGGATCTGGATCGCCTCGCCGGTCTGCCGGCGCGCCATCTCCGAGGCGAAGAGCTTCGCCTTCGCACCTGCCTCGGCGTGGGGCCGGTCGTTCTCCTTCAGCCACGCGGCCCGGTGAACGAGCAGGCGCGCGGCTTCGATCTCCGTCGCCATGTCCGCGAGCTTGAACTGGATCGCCTGGAACTCCGCGATCGGCCGCCCGAACGCGTGGCGCTCCTTCGCATACTCGCTGGCGACGTCGTACGCCGCCTGTGCGATCCCGACCGCCTGCGCAGCGATTCCGATTCGGCCGCCGTCGAGCGTCGCCAGCGCGATGTGGAAGCCCTTCCCCTCCTCGTGGAGGAGCCGGTCGGTCTCGACGACCGCGTCCACGGCGATCGAGTTCGTGGTGGACGAGTTGAGGCCGAGCTTCTCCTCGCGCCCCGTGACGCGGATGTGGTCGGCGTCGAGGATGAAGGCCGAGATGCCGCGCGAGCCGGGCTCGTTGGGATCTGTGCGAGCGAAGAGGAGGAACGTGCCCGCTGCCTCCGCGGTCGAGATGAACTGCTTGGCGCCGGAGATCCGCCAGCCGCCGTCCTCGGGGGTCGCCGACGTGCGGAGCGCGCCCGCGTCGGAGCCGGCCTCGGCCTCCGTCAGCGCGAAGGCGCCGATCAGCTCGCCCCGCGCGAGCGGTGGCACGAAGCGGGCGCGCTGCTCCTCGGTGCCGAACCGAAGCAGCGGTAACGCCACGGCGCTCGTGTGGACGGCGACGGTGACGCCGACTCCCGCGTCGGCACGCGACAGCTCTTCGAGCACGAGCACATAGGACACGAAGTCGGCCCCGGCGCCGCCGTATTCCTCCGGCACACAGACGCCCATCAGGCCGATCTCGCCCAGCTTCGCGAACACGTCGCGCGGGAAATGGTGCTCGCGGTCCCAGTCGGCCGCGTATGGCTCGACCTCGGCCCGGACGAAGTCGCGGGTGAGCGCCTGGATCTCCCTCTGCTCGGGCGAGAGCTCGAAGTCCATCAGCCGTAAGCGTAGAAACCGCGGCCCGACTTGCGGCCAAGGTGGCCGGCCTGGACGTGCTCGCGCAGCAGCGGACACGGCGCGTACTTCGGGTCGCCGAGCCCCTCCTGCAGCACCTCCATGATCGCGACGCACGTGTCCAGCCCGATCAGGTCGGCGAGCGCGAGCGGCCCGATCGGGTGGGCGAAGCCGAGCTTCGCGATCGTGTCGATCGCCTCCGCCTCGGCGACGCCGTCGTGGAGCGCCCAGACGGCCTCGTTGATGAACGGCATCAGGATCCGGTTGGACACGAAGCCGGGGAAGTCGTTGGCCACGGCCGGTGTCTTGCCGAGCTCCTCGGCGAGCGCGACGATCGAGGCCGCCGTCTCGTCGGAGGTCTCGCGGCCACGCACGATCTCGACGAGCTTCAGCACCGGCACGGGGTTGAAGAAGTGCATACCGATCACGCGGTCCGGCCGGTCGGTGACGGATGCGAGCAAGGTGATCGGGATCGAGGACGTGTTCGAGGCGAGGACCGCATGCGCAGGGAGTGTCTCGTCCGCCGCTCGGAAGACCTCCGCCTTCGTATCGAGATCCTCGACGACCGCCTCGATCAGCAGCGCTGCCGGGACGATCTCCTCCACCGGCGTGACGCGTCCGAGGATCTCGTCCGGGTCGGCGCCGCCCTTCTCCGCGAGCTTCTCGAGGCTCTTGCGCATCGTGGCGAGCCCTCGCTCCGTCGCGCCGGGGTAGGAGTCGTAGAGCGAGACGTGGCGGCCGGAGGCGGCGACGATCTGCGCAATCCCGCCGCCCATCTGGCCCGCTCCGACCACCAGCACGTGCTCGAAGTCCATGCCGCCGGAGGCTATATCGTCGCGACGTGGGCGTCGTCGATGTCAACGGAGGACGCCTCTGGTACGACGAGGCGGGAAGCGGCGAGGCCGTGCTGCTTCTGCACGGCGGGCTCGGCGACTCCGGGCTCTGGGAGCCGGTCGTGCCGTACCTCGCCGAGCGGTTCCGGACGATCCGCACCGACCTCCGCTTCTACGGGCGCTCGGCCGGTCCGGCCGTGCCGTGGTCGTGGCAGGACGACTCCGTCGGCGTCCTCGACGCGCTCGGGATCGAGCGGGCCGCAGTCGTCGGGCTCTCGCTCGGCGGCAAGATCGCGCTCGACATCGCGCTCGCGCACCCCGAGCGGGTCTGGGGGGTTGCGGGAGTCGCGCCGGGGCTCGGCGGGCACAGCGGCAACGCATACAGCGAGGAGCAGGACGCGCGATACGAGGCGGCGGAGGCGGCGGGCGATCTCGAGGCGGCGATGGAGATCGACTTCGAGGTCTGGGCGCCGCTCGGCGCCGACGAGCGGATCCGGCAGCTGTGGCGCGCGACGCCCGAGGCGAACGACCTTCCAGCGGATCTCGAGCCGATCGCGCCGCCGGGCCTCCCGGCGAAAGAGCGCCTACACGACCTCGCGCCGCCGGCGCTCATCGTCACCGTCTCCCACGACCCGCCGGGCATGCGCGAGATCGGGCCGCTCGTCGCGGGCCATGCGCCCGACGCGGTTCACGTCGAGCTCGACTCGGACCATTACGTGACGCTACGCGAGCCCGAGCTCCTGTCGCGTGTGCTCCTGGACTTTCTCGTCGCGGCGGCGCCGAAGAACTAGGGCGCCGGCGGAGAGGAGCGCGAGCCCGGCGCCGATCCCCGCTCCGACCCACGCCCACGGGAAGCCCGCGCGCGGATACGAGATCTGCCAGCTGCCGACGGCGACGTCAAGCCAGGGACGCCCGCTTCGCCACTGCGCGGCGAGCGTCCGGCCGCCGTTGCGAAGCGAGAGGACGATGTTGTAGAGCCCGCGATTCTTCGGCAGGTCGATGCAGTACGCAATGGAGCGCGCGGTGTCGAGCGCATGCACGAAGGGCTCGCCGTTGGGCTTCTGGTAGAGCGTGTACACCCAACGCCCGTCGGAGCTCGTCACGCGCGTCATGGCGTAGCCGGACATCGACTCCTCGTGCTCCCGCCGGTCGGCGATCTTCCCGGGCATCAGTCGGTTCGTGCGCAGGTCGTATCCGCGCACCGTGTAGTCGGTTACATCCCCCGAGTTCGCGTGCGTGTACTGGATCAGGTACAGCCGGGACGCGGCCGGCGAGAGAGCGTCGAAGGAGAACGCGCCCTTGAGCTCGATCGTCCGGAGGACGCGCATCCGCCGCACGTCGACGACGAGGAACCGGCTCGGGGATGCAAACGGCCCTCCGGTGGACTCGAGCACGAGCGTACGGCCATCGCGCGAGAGTCCCTGTCCGATCGTCGATCCGTTGCCGATCGTGGCGGTGCCCCACGAGCCGTGGAGCTGCATCCACCAGTAGACCTCGCCACGCGAGTCGATCTTCTCGAGAAGCGTTCCGGTCGTTCCCTCGGGGACCGGGACGTAGTGGAACTTCCCGTCACGAGTCGCGACACCGGCGCCTCCCTGCGTGACGAACTGCGGCCCGTCCGCGAGCGCGGCCGGCGCGATCACGAGGGCGCTGCTGACAACGGCGAGGCAGAGCGAGAGCCTGCGCATGGCTTCCTCCTTCAGACGACACCGCTGATACGCCGCGGGGCGCCCGGGAGGTCCAGGCGGCTCAGACTTCGATCAGCAGCGCATCTCCCTGGCCGCCGCCGGAGCAGATCGCGGCGAGGCCGAGCCCGCCGCCGTTGCGGCGCAGCTCGTGCACCATCGTGCCGAGGATCCGGCCGCCGCTCGCGCCGATCGGATGTCCGAGCGCGACCGCGCCGCCGTTGACGTTGGCGGTGTCGGGGTCGGCGCCGAGCATCGCGACCGAGTTGAGCGCAACCGAGCTGAAGGCCTCGTTGACCTCGACGCGCTCGACGTCGCCGATCGACTTGCCCGCCTTCTCGAGCGCCTGCAGCCCCGCGTTCGCGGGCGTGCGCGCGAGCCACTCGAACTCGTCCGCGACGTAGCCCTGCGCGACGATCGTGGCCAGCGGCTCCAGCCCGCGGCGCTGCGCGAACTCCTCCGAGCACACGACGACGCACGAGGCGCCGTCATTGACGCCGGGCGCGTTGCCGGCCGTCACGGTGCCCTCGGGATCCATCGCGGGCTTCAGGGCGGCGAGCTTCTCGAGCGACGTGTCGCGCCGGACCGATTCGTCCGCCTTCACCTCGCCGACGGGGACGATCTCGTCGTCGAAGCGGCCGGCATCCTGCGCGGCCGCCGCGCGCTCGTGCGAGCGGAACGCCCAGGCGTCCTGGTCCTCGCGCGAGACGCGGAGCTCGCGGGCCACCTTCGCAGCCTGCTGCACCATGTGCAGCTCGTCGAATGTCGAGCGGAGCCCGTCCCAGATCATCAGGTCGACCAGCGTCCCGTCGCCCATCCGGTAGCCCCGACGCGCCTTCGGCAGTGCATACGGCGCGTTCGTCATTGACTCCATGCCGCCGGTGACGACGACCTCGACGTCGCCGGCGCGGATCATCGAGTCGGCGATCTCGACCGCGCGAATCGAGGAGGCGCAGACCTTGTTCACAGTGTCCGACGGGACGTCGATCGGGATCCCGCCCGCGACCGCTGCCTGCCGCGCGGGAGCCTGGCCGGCACCCGCCTGGAGCACCTGTCCCATGATCACGTAGTCGACCTCGCTCCCCTCGAGACCGACGCGCTCGAGGCCGGCGCGAATCGCGATCGCCCCGAGCTCGGTCGCCGGGTAGGCGGCGAGGCCGCCGTTGAGCTTGCCGAACGGCGTCCGGACGGCGGAGACGATGACACTCCTGCTCATGCTTCCAAGTTAGCCAGCGAAGCTCATGCCGGGCTTCAGCCCGAGCGCGAACGCGACGATCAGCCGGACGGCGGCCTCGACGTCACCGAGATCCACTGTCTCGACGGGCGAGTGCATGTAGCGGAGCGGGATGGAGACGAGCCCCGTCGGCACGCCTCGGCGGCTGAGATAGACCGCATCCGCGTCCGTCCACGTGTTGCCGCGCGTGACCTCGATGCCGAACGGGATCCCCTCGGCTTCAGCCGTGTCGTGGAGCAGCTCGAAGACGTCGGGGTGGATCGTCGGGCCGCGCGTCAACGTCGGGCCGCCGCCGAGGACGATCTTGCCCTCATCCTCGTGATCGCCCCCGCGGATATCGGTCGCACGCGTGACGTCGATCGCGAGCGCCACGTCGGGCTCGATGCCGAAGGCGCTCGTGCGCGAGCCGGCGAAATCGCCCACCTCCTCCTGCACCGCCGCGACGGCGATCACCTCCCCGGGAGCTCCGCCCTGCTCGCCGATCCTCCGCGCGGCCTCGAGCGCGACGTAGCAGCCGATCCTGTTGTCGAAGGAGCGCGAGGCGAAACGCTCGCCGCGCAGGGCAACCGGGGCGCCGTGCCAGACGAGAACGTCGCCGGGCCGAACGAGCCCGCGCAGCTCGTCGCCGTCCTTCGCGCCGACGTCGAGGAAGAGGTCGTCGTAGTCGAGCGGCTTGCGGTCCTCGCCCCGCTTCCGCTTCTGGAACCGAGCGCCGACGACGCCGGGGACCGCGCCGCCGCGTGCGAGGACGTGGACGCGCTGGCCGAGCATCACGTGCGGGTCGAAGCCGCCGATCGGGCGCAGCGCGGCGAGACCGTCGTCGCCGAGGTGAGTCACGACCATGCCGATCTCGTCGATGTGGCCGACGAGCGCGAGCGAGGGGCCGCCGCCCGTGCCCGGCACGCGTACCCAGGAGCTGCCGAGGGCGTCGGACGAGACCTCGCCCACGGAGTCGGCGGCCTCGCGCCACACCGCGGCCGCCGCGCGCTCCTGCCCCGAGGGGCCGGGCGTCGTCAGCAGGCGCTCGAGCAGGTCCGGAAGGGCCATGGCTGCGCGAATCTACCTGCGCCCGTCGCCCCCGCTCCGCGGTAGCGTCCGGGCGTGCAAATCCGCACGCTGCCCGACAGCTATGCGGTCGTCCGGCTCCACCCTGGCGCCGACCTCCCGGACTGGGTCGACAAGGGTCCGTTCCGTTGCGTCACGCGCACCGACAACGAGGTCTCGGTCGTCTGCCGCGACCACGACGTGCCCGACGGCGAGAGCGTCGACCGTGGCTGGACGGTGCTCGAGGTGATGGGGCCGCTCAACTTCTCGTTGAGCGGGGTCGTGGCATCGCTCGTGGTGCCGCTCGCCGCGGCCGAGTTGCCGATCTTCGTCATCTCGACATTCGAGTCCGACTACGTCCTCGTCCGGTCGGCGCAGCTCGCGCGCGCTGCCGACGCCCTCGAGGAAGCCGGGCACGTGTTCGCCGCTTGACGGTCGAGGAGAGCCTGCTTACGCTGCGGCCATGACTTCCGTCCGCAACCGGTGGGCCTGGCGCATCGAGCGTGGCGGGAGCCTGCGCGCACGCTGAGGCGCCGGAACAGCCCGTCCGCTCGAATACGGCTCCGCGAGGAGCCTTTTTCATGCCCGAAATCGAGATCGCAACCGACCTGCTAACCCCACTCGGGGCGTACCTCCGCCTGCGGGAGGGCGCCGGCGGCTCGTTCCTACTCGAGTCGGTCGAGCGCGGGCGGCTCGGCCGGTACAGCTTCGTCGGCGCCGGCTCGCGGCTCGTCTCCTTCGCGGAAGCGGAGGCCCTCGGTGAACCGGTCGTCGGCTATCTCGGCTACGACGCCGTCGCGATGTTCGAGCCGACGGTGCCGCTGCCCGAGGAGGGTCCCGGCGTGCCCGAGAGCCGCTTTCTCGTCCCGGATGTCCTGCTCCGCTTCGACCACGCGCGCGGCGTAGCCGAGCTGCTGCGTGGCGAGCCCGGCGCACTCGACGGTCCGGAGCCGTCGCTTCCGCGCGGCACGGGAACCCGCGGGCCGCTCGTGCGCGAGCCCGCGCGGGAGGAGCATCTGCGCCGCGTCGAGGCTGCACAGGAGCACATCCGCGAGGGCGACGTCTTCCAGGTCGTGATCGCGCAGCGCGCGACTCGCCCGACGTCGGCCTCGGCGGTCGAGCTCTATCGGGCGCTGCGCCGCGTCAACCCGTCGCCGTACCTGTTCCTCCTCGAGCTCGGCGACCTTGCACTCGTGGGCAGCTCGCCGGAGACCGTCGTGAAGTGTGCGGGACGCCGCGCCGAGCTGAACCCGATCGCCGGGACGCTTCCCCAGGGCGACGCCGACACGGCCGCGCTGCTCGCGTCGGAGAAGGAGCGCGCCGAGCACACGATGCTCGTCGACCTCGGACGCAACGACCTCTCGCGTGTCTGCGTCCCCGGGTCCGTGCGGGTCGAGCGCTTCATGGAGCCCGAGCGCTATTCGCACGTCACCCATCTCGTCTCCGAGGTCGTCGGGGAGCTGCGCGAGGATGTGACGCCGTTCGGGTTGCTGCGCGCCTGCTTCCCCGCGGGCACCGTCTCGGGCGCGCCGAAGGTGCGCGCGATGCAGATCATCTCCGAGCTCGAGGGCCACCGGCGCGGGATCTACGCGGGCGCGGTCGGCTACTGCCTGCCGGAGAAAGGCGTGCTCGACACGTGCATCGCGATCCGCACGCTGTGGCTGCGGGACGGGGTTGCGCACCTGCAGGCCGGCGGCGGCATCGTCGCCGACTCGGACCCTGCCGCCGAGCACGAAGAGTGCCTCGCCAAGCTGCGCGCGCTCGAGACCGCGATCGAGCTGGCAGAGTCGGAGCAGGACGCCGCGCAGTGATCCTGCTCATCGACAACTACGACTCGTTCACGTACAACCTCGCGCACCTGTTCGGGGCGCTCGGGGAGGAGGTCGTCGTGCTGCGGAACGACGAGCTCGACGCCGATGAGGCGGAGCGGCTCGCTCCCTCACACCTTGTCGTCTCGCCCGGCCCGGGCCGTCCGGCGGCGGCGGGTGCCACGCCGGCGATCGTCCGGCGGCTCTTGCCGACGACGCCGATGCTCGGCGTCTGCCTCGGCCATCAGGCGCTCGTCGAGGTCTGCGGCGGCGAGGTCGGGTACGCGCGCGAGCTCCTGCATGGCAAGGCGAGCCCGGTCCGCCACGACGGGAGCGGGCTCTTCGAGGGGCTGCCCGAGCCGTTCGAGGCGGGGCGCTACCACTCGCTCGCCGCGACCCGGCTGCCGGACATCCTCGAGCCGACGGCGTTCGCGGAGGACGGCGAGGTGATGGCCGTGCGGCACCGCGAGCTTCCGGCGGTCGGAGTCCAGTTCCACCCGGAGTCGGTGCTCACGCCGGACGGGCCCGCACTCGCGCGCAACTTCCTCGAGGGCAGGCTGTGATCCAGCACGCGCTCGCGCAGCTGCTCGACGGCCACGACCTGTCGCGCGAGGAGGCGCGCGGAACGATGACCGTGATCATGGCCGGGGAGGCGACGGACGCGCAGATCGCCGGCTTCCTCGTGGCGCTGCGAGCGAAGGGCGAGACGGCGGACGAGATCGCCGGTTGCGCCGAGGCGATGCGCGAGCACGTCCTGCGGGTCAGCCCGTCGCGCGAAGATCTCGTCGACGTCGTCGGCACCGGGGGCGACGGCGCGAACACGTACAACATCTCGACGGCAGCGGCCCTGGTCGCTGCGGCGGCGGGCGCGGCGGTCGCGAAGCACGGGAACCGCGCTGCGTCATCGCAGACCGGGGCTGCCGACGTGCTCGAGGCGCTCGGCTTTCGGCTCGAGCTGCCTCCGAAGCGGATCGAGCGCTCGATCGACGAGCTCGGCTTCGGCTTCCTCTTCGCGCAGGCGCACCATCCCGCGATGCGGCACGCGGCGCCCGTCCGCCGGGAGCTCGCGACGCGTACCGTCTTCAACGTGCTCGGGCCGCTGACAAACCCGGCGGGGGCGCGCGCCCTCGTCCTGGGCGTGTACTCGCCCCAGCTCGCCCGCACCCTCGCGGATGCGCTCGTGCAGCTCGACGCGACCCGGGCCTTCGTCGTGCACGGGGCCGGCGGAATCGACGAGCTGTCGCCGTGCGGACCGAACCTCGTC
>Ga0207693_10006058_pt1 | contig 10017 bp, 8 predicted proteins | sample LARL81metaG_FD_184347 | JGI IMG/M metagenome (GOLD analysis project Ga0207693, IMG submission 184347) | Corn, switchgrass and miscanthus rhizosphere microbial communities from Kellogg Biological Station, Michigan, USA - LAR L8-1 metaG... | ecosystem: Host-associated > Plants > Roots >... | reverse complement strand
CTCCCTTGGTGAACACGACGCTGACAGCGCCGGTCTCCGCCTGCGCAGCCGTCGTCAGGCCCCCCAACGCGAGCAACCCAGCCAGCGCCCATCGAACGATCCGCCTTGAATCCTTTTTCATACTTCGCTCCCCTTGTTGATGGCTTGAGCCGCAGCGGCCACGAATGCTGAGCGACGAGAAAGCCCTACGGCGTCCTCGACGCGGCATCAGCGGTCCGAAACTTGAGACAGGCCAAGCCTGCACAGACGCCTGCACAGACCTCTCCCCCCTGCACGCTCCCTGCCATGCAACGTAAGAAGCCTTGTCCGAGTCTTGATATAGGTCAAGCCTCTCGGTTGGTTTGCGGAGGTTCGCAGGGGAAGTCCGGGATAGATCCTCGCGCAGGAGATCGACGATCAGGCCGGACACTTTCGATCGAGCTTTTACGCCAGACTCGCAGCCACCCTGTCGATCGGTTCGATGAGGGATTTCGCGGAGAACGGCTTTTTGAGATAAGCGATGCAGCCCGACTCCATGGCGGCCAAGCGAATGGCGTCGTTGTCGTTGGCGGTGATATAGATCACCGGCAGCGAGACACCGGCCGCGCTCAATCGATATCTGGCCGCAATTCCGGACTCGCCGTTCAATTGGACATCGAGAACAACACAGATGCCACGCTCGAAGGCATCGCATTTTTCGAATGCCTCCGCGGACTCAAAAAGCATGCACTCATAGCCGTGCTGGCTGAGCAGCCGTTGCAGGCCTCGCAACGTGCCTGGGTCGTCATCAACCACAAAGACGAGCTTTCGGTCCGACAAGGTCGCAATTCCTGCTGTGCCGGACGGCGGAGCCAGACTTCCAATTGCCCGCAGCCCTTAAGCGGCCCGCGAATAGTCGTCATTGACGACGCGAGCGGGTCTGCCCACCGCATTACCGCTCATTGCATCGCAATTGCTATTGTCTTGTAGGACAATGACGCTCCGAATGCTCAGAACCGTTCTAAGTCCGGCCGTTTTCCTCGGACAGGCGGCGCAGAACGCCCAGCCTCTCCGCGATCGATACGAGCTCGGCAAGTGTCTGAACTCCCATCTTCTCCATCACGCGGTGACGGTGCGCCTTGATGGTCCGTTCCGTCGCGCCGAGTTGCCGTGCGATCTGCTTGTTGATTTTCCCCTGAATGACGAGCTCGAAAACCTGCTCTTCACGCGGCGTCAAGCTCGCAAGGTGAGTTCGAAAGGCATCCAGCATCGCGTTGGCGCCGCGCGCGTCCTCGTAGCGGGTCATTGCCCGCTCGATGGCGGGCAGCAATTGTTCGGAACTTATGGGCTTTGTCAGGAAGTCCTCCGCACCGGCCTTGATGGTTTTCACCGTGGTACGAACGTCGGGATAGCCGGTGAGAAACAGGATCGGCAGACGCGAACCGAGCTTCATCAGCCGCTCCTGCAACTCCGGACCGCTCAAGCCCGGTATCCTGACATCGAGCAGAATGCAGCCCGGCGCGCTCTCATCCGGCAAATGATCAAGCAGTTGCTGGGCGGAAGAATATGTCGCGACCGCATAGCCGGCCTTCTTCAACCGGCGCTCAAGCGCCGTTCGAAACGACGCGTCGTCGTCCACGATGTGAATTGTGCCCGGTACCGTCATCTCCTACCTCGACAGCGGCAAGGAAACCCAGAATACGGCTCCGCCTTCGGACTGGTTCTCCGCCCAAATCCGTCCTTTGTGAGCATGAACGATTGATTTCGCGATTGACAGCCCGATGCCCATGCCCTGCTCCTTGGTCGAAAAAAATGGATCAAAAATCTTGCCCAGTTTCTCGGCGGGAATGCCGGGACCTGAATCTGAAATCGAGATCAGGGCGCGTTCGCCGTCAATGGCTGTTCGGCCGACGATCATGCGACCGAATGGCATCGCCGACATTGCGTCCATGCCGTTCACGATCAGATTGAGGAGGACCTGCTGCAGCTGGATAGGATCTCCCCTGACGCGCAACGGATCCGGGCAGGCATCCAGGTAGATGGCCACGTTGCGGACCGCGGCCTGCGCCGAGATCAACTGGAAGCCGTCGCGCATCATTCCGTTGGCGTCGACCTCCTTGAGCTCGAACGGCGCGCGTCTTACGAGGCTGCGCATATGGACGATGACCTGGCTGGCACGGAGGTCATCCTGTCTTATGTCGGCAAGGATCTGCTTGAGCTCGATCAAATCCGGATCGTCGGATTCGAGGATGAGCTCAGCGGTTTCCGCATTCGTCAGGATCGCACCGAGCGGCTGATTGAGCTCGTGCGCAATCGATGACGACATCTGCCCGGCTATCGCCTGCCGGTGCACGTGAGCCAGTTCGGTGAGACGCTGCCGGGCCTCGAATTCAGCGTAACCTCGCCTCCTGCGCTCGTGCAGCAGAATCGAAATCAACATGGCCTGGGCGACGATCGCGGCAGCAACGGAAGCGCTCTGCCATCTGTATTTCTCCCAGATGCTGGAATCTCGAAAGCGGACCTCACTCCCAGCAGGAAGATCCGCCTCCTTCACTTTCCATCGCTGCATCTCTCGCCAGTTGAAGATCGGCCTGACCGCTTCCGTCAACGTCACCGGAATGCTGGAGGCCGTTTCGCCATTGATGATGCGGACAACGCGGTCGGCAATATCAGCGCCTGCCGCCGCAGGCAGCAGGACAAATCCCCCGACACCATGATCGAGATACGTCTCGGAAGGTACAATGATCGGCCGGTTTGCCGTCTCAGCGATGAAGCCCAGCGCAATGCTGGGCGGATAAAACCCGCCTTCGCCATCCGAATAAACTGCGGAATAGATGATCGCGCTTCGATCAGGCAGCGTCGCAACGCGATTGCGAAGTTCGGCCATCGGCAGGCCGACAAGTTCGATAACCTCAAGACCGGCCGCTGCGGCAGGGAGCTCCTCCTTCCAGTGCCGGAGAATGGTCAGGCGCTCCCAGTCGTCGCCGACAAGGACGATTCTCTGGATATTCGGGACCACCGAACGCGCGGCCCTGATCGAATCCTCAAGGCGCAGCCTGACGAGACCGCCGGTGCTGTCGGGAGGCGGATCGGTTCGAGCAAAATCGGTCTCGTTGACCAAGCCGAACACGACGGGAATTCCCGGCCACAATTCGTCGCGCCAACGCTGCACGAGTGCAAGCGTTGAAAAGCCGATCGCAACAATGACGCCGATCGGCCTGTCGCGATACTTGTCGCGAACATAGTCACGCAGCTTCTGCTCGTATGCGGCGCCGCTGAAACGATTCAGATCCAGGCTCTCTCTGTAGATAGTGATATGCGATCGGACATCGGTGTTGATCGAGTCCTGCAGGCTCTTGTACACGTCGTGATAGAAGGTCCCGCGCAGATCTGACTGGTCCAGAAGCAAGATCGAGCGGACGCGACTGTCTGCTGCCAGTCCACCGACCGGCATCATCAAGGTCAGTAGCCAGATTATCAGTCCACTGAATCGCGTAATCATGACAATCGGAAAGCGGGCCGGAGGTGCCGGCGACGTTATCACTCGATTGCACAATTAGAAACATACACGCGTCGCTTGGTCCGACCGCGCAGGTCGGGGCCGTGAATCTGCCCATTCGGGCAATGCCGCTCGAGACGATGTCCTTCCGGGCAATGTCCCTAAGGCCAATAGTTCCCTGATCCGAACACGTCGTACACCTATGCTGGGGCCGGCGCGGCCGCGAAAAGCTTGCTCAGACAGGGAGATAATCCATGTTTGTCAACGTCAACGCCAATTTGGCCAACAGAGCCAGATTCATTGGCGAGTTCGACAGCCTGCCAGACACCCAAGTCGCCTTCAGCGAGTTCAAATACAGCCGCGGCGCCGAAGTCTTCGGCGAAGCCGAGCCCGCAGATTACATCTATCAGGTGGTTTCGGGCGCGGTTCGCAGCTACAAACTGCTCTCGGACGGCCGGCGCCAGATTGGTGCATTCCATCTGGTGGGTGATATTTTCGGCCTCGGGAATGGTGCGGCGCACAGATTTACCGCAGAAGCGATCGTCGATACGACCCTTCGCCTCGTCAGGCGTACCAGTCTGGAACATGTTGCAGAGACCAACGCTCTGGTCGCACGCAATCTGCTGAGTATGACCGCGAACAATCTGCAGCACGCCGAAGACCATATGCTGCTTTTGGGGCGTAAGACCTCACTCGAACGTGTGGCGGCCTTCCTGCTCGAGATGGACTGTCGGCTGACCGCCGCAGGCGTCATGGCGCTTCCGATGAGCCGACGCGACATCGCGGATTACCTGGGGCTCACGCTGGAGACAGTATCTCGCGCGCTGTCATATCTCCATGACAGGGGTATCCTGGGCTTCCTCGGTCAAACTCAGCGGCAGATCGTGCTGCTCGACAGGGTCGCGCTGGCGGAGCTCGATTTATAGTCCTGTGGACGCCGGCCCTTCGAGACCGATGGTCTTTCGCGACACCTCGAACATCGGTGCGGTGGACCGGCCAAACATCACGATACCATCCATCGCAGCGATCGGCCCGAACAGCCGCGATTCCGCCGGCGGCGTTATGTCGCCACGTTGGGAAATGCCGGAATCGTCATGATGCCCTCTCGCGTCTCGAATTGCTCGAGTGCTTGCTCCAAAGCAGCGACAAGGTATGCTCGGCAATCATCCGTTCTTCATCGGTCGGAATGACATAGACGGGAATACGGCTGTCGGGCCCTGATATCTTCAATCCGTGCCTGGCGTTCTCGTTGGGATCGACGGCAACCCCAAGCCATGCGAGTTTCTCGGCCACGCGTGCGCGGATCGCCGCCGCGTTCTCGCCAATGCCGGCCGTGAAAACGAAGGCATCGAGGCCCTGCAATGCGGCCGCAAGCATGCCGGCATAGAGTCCGATCCGATACACGAAATAGGCGACCGCGAACGTGGCACGGGGATCGCTGCTCGACTGCAGCTCCCTCATATCGTTGCTGACGCCGGACAATCCTTTCAATCCGCACTCACGGTAGAGAAAGTCTTGCAGCCGGCTGGCGGACATCCCCTTTGCCGCCATCAGGTAGAGAACCACACCTGGATCGAGCTGCCCTGGCCTGGTTCCCATGGGAAGGCCATCGAGCGCAGTGAAGCCCAGCGTGCTTTCGACACTGTGTCCATCGCGCAAGGCGCACATCGATGCGCCGCTGCCGAGATGCGCGACAATGACCCGACCAGCCGCGACTTCCGGCGCGACCTTCGGCAGCTGTCTGGCGATATACTCGTATGAAAGTCCGTGAAAGCCGTAACGCCGGACGCCTTCTGCATGAAGCTGGTAAGGTATCGCGTAGTAGTCCGCGAGATCATCATGGTCGCGATGAAAGGCCGTGTCGAAGCATGCGACCTGCGGCAGGGCCGGAAAATTCGCGAGAATTGATTTGATGGGCGCAAGGTTGTGAGGTTGGTGAAGAGGCGCCAAGGGGGTCAGACGCTCGAGCTGCGATACGACATTGTGGTCGACCAACACCGGCCGGTTATAGTTCGGCCCACCATGAACAACGCGATGACCGACCGCCAGCGGCGCGACACCGAGCTCCTCGCGCAGCCAGGTGCCCGTCACCATCATTGCAGCCGGAACATCCGCGATCGCATCGATCGGATAGACCCGGTCCGCAAGCGTATCGTTCGCGATGCCGGTTGCGCGCAACCTTGGCCGTACCCCGATTCCGTCCATCTGGCCCTTCAGTTGTCGAACGAGCCGGCCGTCTCCATCGACTCGAAAGAGCTGAAACTTGACGCTTGAGGATCCGGCATTGACGACAAGGATCGTGTCCATGGCGATCACGCTGCTGCGTTGACGGCGCGACGCCGGCGCGCATCGGCGTAGAGCGTCGCCACAGCGCAGGACGCCATGCGCGCCCGCAGCGGGTCCGCCCGGGATGTCAGCACGATGGGAACGCGAGCACCAAGAACGATCCCCGCTCCGTCCGCCTTCGCGAAGTAGGCCAGATTTTTCGCCAGCATATTGCCGGACTCGAGATCGGGCACCACAAGGATCTGGGCGCGCCCGGCGACTTCCGATTTGATTCCCTTGATCCTGGCGGCTTCCTGGTCGACCGCATTATCGAAGGCGAGAGGGCCGTCGAGAAGACCGCCACTGATCTGGCCGCGATCCGCCATCTTGCACAGCGCCGCGGCCTCAATCGTGGACGGGATCTTGGACGTGACGGTTTCGACGGCCGACAGGATTGCCACTCTGGGAAGCGTGCCAAAGCCGGCCTGGACAAACAGGTCGATCGCATTCTGCACAATGTCGCGCTTGCAGTCGAGATCCGGAAAGATGTTGATCGCAGCATCGGTGATGAGGATCGTGTCGGCGTAACTCGGCACGTCCATCACGAAGACATGGCTGATGCGGCGGTCGGTGCGCAGGCCGGTGCCCTTTGCCGTGACACTGCGCATGAGCTCATCGGTATGCAGGCTGCCTTTCATCAGCATTTCGCCTTTGCCCGCATGAATCAGCTCGACCGCTTTCGCGGCCGCGGCCTCGCTGTGCGGCGCATCGATCAGCTCGAAGCCGCTGATATCGATGTTGTGCTCAGCCGCGGCGCCCTTGATCTTCGAGGCGGGACCGACAAGGGTCGGATCGATGAGGCCGGCTTCGGCCGCCTCACTAACACCGCGCAACGCGCTTTCGTCGCAAGGGTGCACGACGATGGTGCTGGCGGCGGGAATCTTCTTTGCGGCCGCGATCAGTCGTTCATACTTGCTGTGAGGCCGCGCCTGGCTCGTTTCGGTCGATTGTACACTCATGTGCAGCTCCCTGGTTAGGGATCACGAAGCCTTCGCTTGAGGATCGAACGCGCTGTCGGTTTTCAGCGACGATCCATCCTCGGTCAACCCAAACAACTCACCGACGCGCCGCAGGCGCTTGGCCGTTTCCCCGGAAATCTCCGCGCTGGCCGACAGCACATCCTGAATGAGAGCGAAGCCCGCCCGACGCGCCTCCGCATTTTTCGGCAGTAGTTTTGGAATGGCCGACAGGCTCGCATTCGGCTCCAGCAACAGCATGAAGAACTGCTCCCGGACCAGCATCTTGAATTCGGACAGCGTCTGCCGCTGTCCCCCGTCGTTCTTCTGGACTCTGCGCAAAGCCTCCACGCTTCGCTCGTCGACCATGCCACGCGCCATCCCGACATAGAGCATTCCGCGAAGGACGCACTCCCTGAGACCGCCTTTTCCGATGCCCGATTTCAGCTCCGCGATCCGCGTATCCAGGCGCTTGCGATAGTCGACCGACATCTCCGGTTTCGGCGACGGGTCCGATTTCGGGTCGATTCCGACGGCGGCCTGAAGCGCCGGCGAGCCATAGACCGCGAGAAACAATGTCTCGCTCATCGCTTCCTGCGCGTCGCGCCAACTATCAAGCGTGCGAACGATGTTTTTCGACATCGTCTCCTGGATGGTCAGGAACGGGTTATCGGCTGCCGCCGGCCTCCGGTGTTCATGAACGTTGTCGGCGGTCTTGGCGATCGCTTTCGTGATCGCATTGTCACCTGCGAGAGTCTCATATTGCACGCGAAGGGGATGCAGCTTGCGCATCCATTCCGCCATTTGCGGCGCCGCCAGCGCCTTGATCCAGGGCTGCATGAAATTGCGGTAGGCCGCGAGATTGATCTCCGAGACGCGCGCGGCCGTTGCAAATCGCCGCTCATCATCAGCACTGTTTCCGCCCAGCGCGCGGACATCATCAAGCGTGCGCTGCTCGCAACGCATGATCCATTGGCCGGCGGCAAGGTCGGCGCCGACGGTGTCGGCGGATTTCGGAGAAAATGTCGCTTCGTAGAGTCCGGGCGGCAGGACGTCGATCAGATCGATGTTGGTCGAAAACTCGCTGTGCTCCTTCTTCGCGACACCGCCTGAGACAAAAATGCCGAGATGGCCGACGCTCTCGTGGACGGTGTAGACGATCGTTTGTCCGTAGGCTCTGATCTCGTCCACATCGCGATAAAGATCCAGCACCCACCCAAGCGCCTGTTGAGGCGGCGTGATGTTGTCGCCTTTGGAACAGAACACGACGATAGGCGTCTGGATGTTACGCAGATCGATCACTTCGCCGTCGGAGGTTTTGATCCGCCCTGCAGCGAGATTGTTGCCGACAAAGAGCTCATCGACAATGAACTGGATCTCCTCGGCATTGAGGTTGACGTGGCCGCCCCACCAGCGCTCGAATTCGAGATAGCGCTCTGCTTCTGTGTCTACCTTGGAATAAACGTTGTACTGCTTGGTCCAAAGCGTATTCGACGGATTCATGTTCTCGAAATTCTGAACCAGCCATGCGCCGTCGAACTTGCCGCCGCCGAGATCGCTTGTCAGCGCCGTCAGCCAGCTTCCGCCGAGCAATCCGCCCGAATAGCGCATCGGATTCTTGCCCCGGACACCGGCCCAGTATGACAGCGGCGCACCTGCGATGATGAGGGGTCCAAACAATTCTGGACGCAGCGCAGCCAGGATCATCACGGCCCAGCCGGCCTGACAGTTTCCGATCACGCAGGGCTTGCCATCGGCCTCGGGATGCAGCGCTATCACTCGCTCGAGAAACACCGCCTCGGCTCGCGCGACGTCCTCGATCGTCTGGCCCGGCACCGGCTCGGGTAGAAAACCTATGAAGTAGCAGGGATGGCCGGCCCGCATGGCGACGCCGATCTCGCTATCGGCCTTGAACCCGCCAATCCCGGGCCCGTGGCCGGCACGCGGATCAACGACGACGAAAGGACGGCGCGTCTGATCGATCTCGACACCCGCCGGAGGCGTGACGCGCACGAGGCCATAGTTGACGGGGCGTTTGAGGTTTCTGCCATCGACGATCAGTTCGACGGCGTAGTGGAGGACATTCGGCGCGTTTTCGGCGAGATGCTCGCGATACTGAACGCCGCGTTGCCGCATGATGTCCAGGAACAACGCGCTGCGCTGGCCTGCATCAACAAGGTATTCGAAGGCGGACGCCAGAAGCCCGGCCGGACCATTGCTCGAGATCGTCTGCTTGTCGTTCGACATGCGCAAATCTCTTCTCTTTTTTCAGCACGGACCGCAGGATGGCCCGGGCTCGGCGGGTAGCCTTGACATAGGTCAAGGCCGTGATCGCTACCTATTGCCGCTCGCGGTACCATGCGAAGGCGCGGCGCGCGGCGGCCCGGCTTCAGCCGGAACGCGCGGCGCCCGAACGACGTCATAAAGCGCAAGGATGTCAGCTGGACACCTGGGGTTTGATCCATATCAAGCCGAGCCCGTCTCTCCGTCCTCCTGTCCTTTCGAGCCCTACGCCGCTTCAAACACGTGAAGGGTCCAACATGCCCACAGCCGCCAGCTATTCTTTGGTCGAGCGCCTGCGTGACGGCAGCGTGGTCGATATCCGCGCGCTCCAACCCGACGATCGCGAGGACATGCTCGCGGCCATTGGGCGAACCAGCGCCCACTCACTGCAGCGCCGTTTCTTCGTTCCAAAGCGCGGCTTTTCCGAACGAGAGATTTCGTTCTTCATCAACATCGATTTCCGCGACCACGTCGCGCTGGTCGCGGAAATGGCGGAAAACGGCCGTCCCGTGATCGTTGGTGGCGGCCGCTACATCGTGACGGAGCCGGGTGTCGCCGAGTTGGCCTTCGTCGTGGTCGATGCCTATCAGGGAAAAGGCATCGGCTCGGCACTCCTGCGGCATGTCATTGAACTCGCGCGAGACGCCGGACTGAAAGAACTGGCAGCGGACGTCTTGCCGGACAACACCGCGATGCTCAGCCTGTTTGGTCGATTGGGCTTCCGTGCTCGACCTGCGCACGATCCTCAGGTGAGACATCTGGTGTTGAAGCTCGTCTAGAGAACGTGATGAGATTGGATTCGATCGCTAGAAAATGTGTAACTGGAACAATTGGTTTTTTGACACAAATCAATAGATCCCAGAACAGCGGGTCAACCCTGCCCGCAAGGCTCACCCGAGCGGGCGGTACAGCCAAGGCAGATCATGTGATCCGCAAGGAGGCCGGTTGATTGTTGGTGCAATCTGTAAATGGAGATCCACATGCGTGCGTCCAGAA
>Ga0207693_10006055_pt1 | contig 10019 bp, 10 predicted proteins | sample LARL81metaG_FD_184347 | JGI IMG/M metagenome (GOLD analysis project Ga0207693, IMG submission 184347) | Corn, switchgrass and miscanthus rhizosphere microbial communities from Kellogg Biological Station, Michigan, USA - LAR L8-1 metaG... | ecosystem: Host-associated > Plants > Roots >... | reverse complement strand
AAGCGCGCGGACGCCGATATCGTCCACTTCCTGGCGATGCTGCAGGAAAAGGGTCGACTGGTCGATTTCCTGATGGACGATATCAACCCATATAGCGATGCCCAGGTCGGAGCGGCCGCACGGGTCGTACACGCCGGGTGCAAGGGAGTTTTGCAGGAGCATTTCAAAATCAGTCCGGTGCGCACAGAGCAAGAGGGATCGACCGTGCAGGTTCCAGCCGGGTATTCAGCCGACGAGTATCGGCTGGTCGGCAGGATCGCTGGATCGGCGCCTTTCTCGGGTGTGCTTGTCCACCGTGGCTGGAAGACGGATATGGTGAAGCTGCCGCGGTTGCTGCGCGGCGCTCCCGACCGGCTTCCCGCCATCGCTCCCGCGGAGGTGGAATTGAAATGAGGCTGCGGCTCGGGGGTAGCCCAACAGGCCCAGTCATTTTGATTCAGATCAGCAGGACGCCAACATGAAGGCTCGCTTCAGTCTCGGGATCGACCTCGGCACCAGCAACTGTGCGATGGCGCTGACCGATCTCGAAACCGATCGAACCGAAGTCTTGCCGATCGCCCAGATCCTGGCAGCCAACGAGTTGGGAGAGAGGCTGACACTGGCCTCCGCCCTTTACCTGCCGCATCCTGAGGAATTCCGACCAGGGTCATTTCCGCTGCCTTGGGACGATAGCGGTGAGCCGGGCATCGTCGGCCAGTTTGCCCGGGACCATGGCGCCCTCGTGCCTGACCGCCTGGTGACCTCCGCCAAATCCTGGTTGTCCAACCCGCACATCGATCCGAAGCAGCGCACGCTACCCTGGCGGTCTGACAGTGCGGAAGAGAAGCTTTCGCCGTTCGAGGTCTCACGCCGCTACCTGCAGCACCTCAAGAACGCCTTCCTCCACAGTATAGATGCTCAGGGCAGGCAGCGGGACCTTGGCGAGTGCCAGATCGTCGTGACGGTCCCCGCCTCTTTCGACGAGGTGGCACGAAGCCTGACCGCTGAAGCGGCCGAGGCCGCCGGGCTAGGCAATGTCACGTTGCTGGAAGAACCCCAGGCTGCCTTCTACGCGTGGACAGCGCGTGCTGGTCGGCAATGGCGCGATGCGGTCGCCCCTGGCGACATCATCCTGGTGTGCGACGTCGGCGGCGGCACCGCCGACTTCAGCCTGATCGCCGTGACCGATGCCACCGGCAACCTGGAGCTGGAGCGCATCAGCGTCGGCGAACACATCCTGCTCGGCGGCGACAACATGGATCTGGCACTTGCCTACACGCTGCAGGCCAGATTGGAGGCCGAAGGCAAATCGTTGGATACCTGGCAGTTCCTGGCTCTGGTGCATGCCGCATCGCGAGCGAAAATCACCCTGTTCGAAGACAGCAGCTTGCCGGAAGTGCCGATCGCCGTTCCGTCACGCGGCTCCAGCCTGTTTGCCAAGACGATTGCCACAACGCTCGATCGCGCTTCGCTTTCGGAGGTCATCCTCGACGGGTTCTTCGCCCAGACCGCACTCGAGGATCTCCCGCGAGAGGCACGTCGGACCGGGTTGCAAGAGTTTGGCCTGCCCTACGCGACTGATCCGGTGATCAGCAAGCATCTGGCGCGTTTCCTTACGCGCAGCCTGCAGAATGTGAAGGCGAGCGACAAGCTCGACGCACTGGTGGGACCGCGGGCTGTTGGAGAAGCGCTGATGCCCACTGCCGTGTTGTTCAATGGCGGCGTGTTCAAGGCCGAACCGATTCGGGCCCGGGTGCTGGATCTGCTGGCGTCCTGGAATGGCGGACAGGCGGTCCGGACGCTCGAGGGATTCCAGCCGGATCTCGCAGTCGCACAGGGCGCTGCCATCTATGGGCAGCATCGCGCCACCGGCAAGGGCATGCGCATCAAGGCCGGCACCTCGCGCTCATACTACGTCGGTCTGGACGCATCGATGCCGGCGATTCCTGGCTTCCGCCCGCCGGTCAAGGCGCTCTGCGTCGTGCCGCAGGGCATGCAGGAGGGAACCGATCTGCTGATCGAGGATCGCACGTTCGGCCTTGTGACCGGACAGGCCGCGGAGTTTCGGTTCTTCTCTTCCGCGGTGCGAAGCGGCGACGCCCCTGGCCAGATGCTGTCCGATGCCGAACGTGAGCTGGAAGAGACCAGCCTGCTGGAGGTCGAGCTTCCCGCTCTGCCCGACGCTCCCGCCGGACAGGTCGTACCGGTGCGGATCGAGGCCGTGGTCACGGAACTTGGCACGCTCGAACTCTGGATGAAGCACACCAACTCCGACCGGAGATGGAAGATTGAGTTTCAGGTCCGCACGGAATAGCACGGGCCCTGGCTCGCGATGACAGCCCGCTTTTCCATTGGCATCGATCTCGGCACGACCAGCTCCGCGCTCGCCTTCGTTCCGCTGACCGGCGATGCACAGCCCGAGGCTCTCGCCGTCTCGCAGTGGGAAACCCTCGACACGCTGGTCGACGCGCCAACGCTGCCTTCGTTCCTCTACCTGCCGGAAGACGCGTTTGCGGCGCAATTGCGCGGCAAGGTTCCGGGAACCCAGGAATGGATTGCCGGCCGCCTCGCCCGCCGACGGGCGGGTGAAGCGCCCGGTCGCGTCGTGCGGTCGGCGAAGTCCTGGCTGTGTCACCACGCGGCCGATCGGTCAGCGCCGATCCTGCCGTGGGGGTTGGAGGATCTTTCGCCGGCGCAAAAGATTTCGCCCGTCCAAGCCGCCGCATTCATCTTGAACTATCTGCGGGGCGCCTGGGACAGCAGCTTCGCCCGATCGGGTTGCGCGTTCGATGATCAGGAGATCACCATCACGGTTCCTGCCTCGTTCGACGCCGCTGCGCAGCGACTCACTCTGAATGCCGCCGAGGAGGCCGGTTTCCCCAGCAGTGTGCGGCTGCTCGAGGAGCCGCAGGCTGCCTTCTATTGCTGGCTGGGACAGCACAGCTCGGCCAACCCGTCGTGGGAAGGTTTGGACGTACACCATGCTAAGCCGCGGCACGTCCTGATCGTCGATATCGGCGGAGGCACCTCGGATTTCAGCCTGTTCGAGCTGCGACCCGGTCCGTCGAGCGGCATCCCCCACATCACGCGGGTTGCCGTCAGCGAACACATCCTGCTGGGTGGCGACAACATCGACCTGGCTCTCGCGGTCCTGATTGAACCACGGCTCATGGGCGAACGCGGACAGATCTCGGGACCACAGTGGGATCATCTCGTCGCTTCATGTCGCGATCTGAAGGAGCAGGCTCTTTCGGGCATCGCTTCGACGAACGAGCGGTTCACCGTCGCACTGCCTGGTCGGGGGTCCAGCCTGATGGCTGGAGCACTGGCCGCAACTGTGGGGGGCGACGAGGTCGAACGGCTGGTGCTGGATGGATTCTTTCCGGCGTGCGATGCGCGCGCCCAGCCCTATCGATCCCGGTCAGGTTTGCGCGATTGGGGCTTACCCTACGCCGTCGACAGCGCGGTGACGCACCATCTGGCCGATTTCCTCAGGGACCGCCCAGGCGTGGACGCTGTGTTGTTCAATGGTGGTTCGCTCCACTCCACTGTTTTGCGCCAGCGGCTGCTTGAACAAATCGCGGCATGGCAGAGCGGCACGCGGCCGCTCGAACTGGAAAATGCCGAACCGGATCTTGCCGTGGCGCTCGGCGCTGCGCGTTTCGGCAAACTGCTGCACAGTCACGCCGGCCGTATCGCGGCTGGCGCTGCCCGCGCGGTGTTCGTCCAGGTGCAGACGGCGCCCGTGGAAACGGACCAGGCGATCCCGCCTGTCTTGGTCTGCGTGTTGCCCCGCAACGCGTCAGCCGAGCAGCTATTCGACATCGATCTGCCGGGCCTTGAGATGCGCACCGACCAACTGGTGAGCTTCCAGACTTGTTCCTCGACCCGTCATGGCAGCTCGCACGCGGGGGATGTTCTACCGTGGGAGGCGGAAGCGTTTCACATGCTTCCGCCTCTGCAGACGATCATCAGAACGCCCAATGGACCTGATGCAGCGCCGGACCGGACCGTGCCCGTCCGTCTGGCAGCGAAGATCAACGCGTTGGGACTGCTTCAGATCTCCTGTGTGAGCAAAGATCCGCTGATACCGCAGTCCTGGCCTCTCGAATTCAATCTGCGTCCGCACGAGCGTGGCAGCGCAGCCATGCGCAATACGCCGGCCTCGGCGCCTGTGGAACCGAACGCGACGACCGAAGCGCAGCAAGCCGCGCGGCGCCAAATAACGACGACATTCACCCGTCCGCCAGGGAAGTCCGACAGGCTGACCGCCAATGCAATCCTGAAACACCTGGAACGCACCATCGGCCTGCCTCGGCATGAGTGGAACGCCGCTCTTCTGCGCAACCTATGGCCGGCCCTGAACGAACGCACGACCGGCCGGAAGCTTTCAGTGGAGCACGAAGAGGCATGGCTCACGTTGGCCGGGTTTCTGCTGCGTCCGGGGTTTGGCTTTGCCCGCGACGGGCTTCGCATGGACGAGCTTTGGCTGCTGCGTGATGCGGGACTTCGCTTTCCGGGCAAACGCAGCAAGGTCCAGGAATACATCCTCTGGCGCCGGGTGGCAGGCGGGCTCACGACCGCACGGCAGGAAGAGCTCTTGGCAGGCGAGCTCGCTAGCATCCGCACCGGAAGAGCGTCACCGGAACTTGTCCGCCTTGCGGGCTCACTCGAACGTCTGCCCCGAGAGACCAAGGCGGACCTGATCCAGACGTTCATTGCTCAAGTGCTGCAGCGCGTGGAGGCGAAGCAACATTGTGCGCCGTACCTCACCGCACTCGGCCTCCTGCTGAACCGGACACCGCTCTACGCGGGGCCAGAGACCGTCGTGGCGGCGGAGTTCGTCGCGCGCGCCTACGCGGCATTCCAGCATCTCGATTGGGCCGAGCCCGAGCTGTTGGAGTTGTACAATCTATTTCTCAGGGCGGCGCGCGTTGTGGATGACCGAAACCTCGATGTCCCCAAGTCGCTGCGCAACCAGATCGCGCGCAAGCTGGAGAGCGCCGGTATCGCGCCGTTGCGCACCGCAACGATCAAGGCGTTCACGCCAGTCGGGCGGACGGACTGCACCACGCTGTATGGCGAGGCACTGCCTCCGGGCCTGCTGCTCGATGCCGACCTGGTTTGAAGGCGGGTGCCGTCGGATTTCATCGACTGGAGCAGCCACTTTCTGGCATCCAGCGCAGACTGAAACCTCATGCAGCGGGAATTCCTGTGATGGTCGAGAATGTGCCCCCGGGGCGTGTCTGGAAAGCCCTGCAAAATAATCCGACGGCGCAGCTTGTGGACGTAAGGACCGACGTCGAGTGGCAATTCGTCGGCGTGCCCGACCTGGTCTCGATCGGCAAGCAGGCCGTGCTGGTCTCCTGGCAGATGTATCCGACGATGCAGCACAACGCCGCCTTCGCCGATCAACTCAAGGAGGCGGGATTCACCGAGGAGCACCACATCTATTTCATCTGCCGCAGCGGCCAGCGAAGCCAAGCAGCGGCGCAGGCGGCGCAGGCGGCCGGTTTCCCGAATGCCTACAACGTGGCGGACGGGTTCGAGGGAGTGGTGGATGCCGACGGCCACCGTGGCGTCGCCTCCGGGTGGAAGGCGGAAGGCCTGCCCTGGCGGCAGCGCTGAATCTCAGGGCACGCGAGGTCCCGGTCCCATGCCTCCCATCATGCCGTAGCCCGGAGCGGCGAGGCCCGGCAGCCGCGTTTCCGCCTTCGTCCGCTGCGAAGCGTCCAGCGCCGGCAACAGCTTGTCGGCTGCCGTGTGCACCTTGTCGTACGAGGCCTGCCGCACCTCGAACATCCGGTTCATCATGTCACGGCGTTCCTGCCAGGTCGCCGTACCCATCGCATCGAACATGGTCTGATGCGTGCCCTGCATCTGCCCGGCCGCACCCTTCACAGTGTCTGCGTACTCGTTCCAGGCAGCCTCCTGGGCTGCTGTGATCCCCAAAGCGACCTTCAGGCTGCTGAGGTAGCCGGCCGGGTCCGCGAAGCCCCAGCCGTGGCCCATCATGCCAGGGCCCTGGCCATGCATGAACCTGCCCGGCCCACCCATCATCGGTTGTGCCATTGCGATGCCGGTGGCAAGCGACAGCACGCCAGCGAGAGCGGTGGCGGCAAGGGTCTGGCGCATGTGGTTTCTCCTTCTGTAGGAAACCGCAGGCTCGGAGTGTTCCGAGGCGGGCGCCATGATCTGGATCAATCGTTGATCAGCGGTTGATGCCGGCTACACGACCGGCGGCCCGAGCGCCAGGCGCAGCACCACCATCCATGGGTAGCGGGCATCGAGCACCTGTCCGTCCGCTGTCGCCAGCCTGCCATCCGGCGTCACCGGCACATGCTTCAGCGTCACCGCATCGTCCTCATTGCCACCGATCACGCCGATCTGCGCCGGCACTGCGGTATCGACCACAATGTCGCAATGTCCCGGAAAATGTCCGGCCGGCAGATCGTCGAAGCGAAGATCGTGGGCGTTGCCACGTCCGAAGCAGATCAGATCGCCTTGCCGCGGCGCATACGCCTCGGGTCGCTCGGCGACGATCAGCCAACCCGAAGTCTGCCCCGCCGCCATGTCCGAGGCGATATGGATGTAGGTGGAATGGCTGGCTGAATACGGGAATCGTGCCCCGGCGCCCGCGATCCGCATGACATAGGAGACGAACGCGGCGGACCATGCGTACGAGCTATCCTCGTTCGCGGGGAACACTCTGCCATTCGCATCATTCCGGCCGGTCCATCCCGCTTCCGGTGCACCGGCATCCATCGCCAGCCACCAGTATTCGCCGACGCGCTGCCACAGACCCTGCTGCCGCTCCGGCTTGTCCTCTGGCGAAGCAGGCCGATAAGTGCCCGGCGGGTCGTCATCCACAGCTGATCCGAACAGCCGCCATTCGCGCAAGGCGATCGCCACCACGGCGGCGCGCGAGAACGGTTCGTAAGGAACTCGCGCGAACGGCGGTACGTGCGCGTCCGGTGGTGGATGCCGCGCGCACGCGGACAGCAGCGCGATGAAAAGGATCGACGGTGCGTAACGCATCGGCGGACGCGAGTTCGTCTGCGGCGCTCAAGCCAGCCTGACTTCAGGCCGCGACGCCATAACGCTGAGTATAGGTATGCTCCAGCGTGTGCAGGATGATCTCAAGGTAGGTGATATCGTTCTGCACGTCGGCGAAGGCGTCCTCGCCGACATCCGCCTCGCGCACGCCACGCCAGGTCGCGAGTTGGTGGCGAATTGCGCCGATCACCGCCTTCAGCGCCTTCGAGTCGAGGAGGAGATCGGACTGGTTATCGACCGCCAGTTTGGGATTCACCTGAACCTCCCTGCACCGTGAACATCGGCATGGCCTTCATAGCCAATACCTGAAGGCCGCCGACGAACTCCAGCAAAGTCATATAGCGGGCCGGACGAAGGGAGTAATGGGTGATCTGGGTACGAGGATCACGCTGGTCTCTGATCACACGGATCGTATCGGGCAGCATCGTGCCGGCTGGAATACGCCACCATTTTCCGGGAAGCCGAGGATTGACGCCATCGAATGTCGATATGCCGCCGCGGGGATGCACCATGCGGACGACCTGTCCATTCGCCAGTTTCTCGTCCACGAAATCCACATCCTGCGGCCGGACATTATCGAGCCTGGGGCCGGATGCGTTGCCCATCCGGAAGAGATCGACGGGGACATTGGTGAACATGTCCTCGGGGGTAGCTGGCATCGATGACTTTCCCGCTCAGGGCAACTGCCGTTCGGGGTAAAGCGACAGCAATCCGCCAACGCTTGCCTCGCATCGGCCACGATCGGTGATCAGACCGCTCACCAGCCGTGCCGGCGTCACATCGAATGCCGGATTGGCCGCAGGACTGTCGATCGGAGCAACTCGCACCGTGGCGATTACGCCATCCGCCGTCCGCCCGGTGACATCGGTCACTTCATCAGCGCCGCGCTGCTCGATCGGAATCTCTGCCACGCCATCCGACACCGTCCAGTCGATCGTGGTGGAAGGCAGCGCCACCCAGAACGGCACGCCGTTGTCGCGTGCCGCCAGCGCCTTCAGGTAGGTGCCGATCTTGTTGGCGACGTCGCCGCGTCGCGTCGTACGGTCGGTACCGACAATCACCAGATCGACATCACCATGCTGCATCAGATGACCACCGGCGTTGTCCGCTACCACCGTATGCGCGACGCCGTGGCGGCCGAGTTCCCATGCCGTCAGCGCGGCCCCCTGGTTGCGCGGACGCGTCTCGTCCACCCAGACGTGCAGATCGATCCCGGCATCGTATGCCATGTAGATCGGCGCAAGAGCGGTGCCCCAGTCGACAGTCGCCAGCCATCCGGCATTACAATGCGTCAGGATGTTCACCCGGCGACCCGGTTTCGCGGCCCGCTCTATCAAAGGCAGCCCGTGCCGGCCGATCGCCTCGTTCTGCGCCACGTCCTCGTCGGCGATCGCAGCGGCTTCCTCATAGGCGACGCGTTCGCGCTCCGCTGCCGGCGTGTTGCGCAGGCGCGTCAGCATCCGCTCGAGCGCCCAGCGCAGATTGATAGCCGTGGGCCGCGATTCCGCCAGCATTGCTGCGTCGCGCTCCATCGCGACAGACGATGGATCCTGCCGCAGGCCGAGACACAGCCCGTAAGCGGCCGCAGCACCGATCAGCGGCGCACCGCGCACCTGCATGGAACGGATGGCATGCGCCGTCTGCGCAACATCGGCTAGCCGAACGATCTCCAGTGCCCACGGCAGCTTCGTCTGGTCGATGATGCGGATCGACCAGCCGTCGTCAGGATCGACCCATATGGTCCGGTATGGCACTCCGTCGATACGCATCAGCCTCAAACCCTCCGGTGCAGCACGCAGACCAGCGTGAACAGCCGCCGCGCCGTCGCGAAGTCGATGTCGATCTTGCCGTCGAGTCGCGCCCGCATCAGCGTCGCACCTTCATCGTGGAGGCCGCGACGGCCCATGTCGATCGCCTGGATCCGTTCTGCGCGGCCTTCCTCGATCGCCTTGATGTGGCTGTCCAGAAGCATCTGATAGTCCTTCACCAGCCGCCGGAACGGCCCGAGCGCCAACCCGATCATCGCGACCCGCGTGCCGTTGTCGCGGTGGATGTCGAATACCAGCCTGCCATGCTGCATGGCGAGATGCAGCACGAACGGTCCGTGCGCGGGAACGCCAGGCTTTACGGTCAGCGGCACGAAATGATTCTCCGCCGCAAGGTCTGCGACCGCCTGCACGCGATCCGCCTCCAGCGCCGCCGGTAGGCTAAAGGGAATCTCTCCGTCCAGCACCACGCGGGACAAACGCCCCTCAACAGTGCGGGATGGCGGTCTGTTCATCCGGTTTCGACGTCAGGCTTCAGCATGTTGAAGCTCAGCATCAGCCCCACTGTTGCGCCCTTGACTGGCCGGATCAGCCCGAGCGCCAGGATCACGGTGAGCGGCAGGAAGATCGCCGACATCAGCCAGGTCGGCGGATCGTACAGCTTCTGCATGATGAGCAGCGCCGGGATCACGATGTGTCCGACGATCAGGATGGTGAAGTAGGGCGGCGCGTCGTCGGCGCGCGCAAGGCCAAGTGGCGCATGACACTGCTCGCACTCGCTGGCGACGCGGAGGAAGCCGTCGAACAGCCGTTCCTTGCCACAGACCGGACAGCGCCCGGCAAGTCCGCGCCTCATCGCGATGGCGAGCGAGGGCACCCAGTTCTGGCCGCTGCGCCTCGCGCGCGAGCTCGATGACGCGATCCTCGACATTCGCGCCAACGAATATGACGTCGCCGCGATCGTCTTCAAATCGTCGGGCGACCCGGCGCAGGTCGTGGCCTACGACCGCTTCCTCGACGCCAACAAGGCGCACTGGCTTGCCCGCGAGATCCGTGGCTTCTGGAAACGTACCCTCAAGCGGGTCGATCTCACCTCGCGCTCGCTCGTCGCGCTGATCGAGCCGCGGTCGTGCTTCGCCGGGGCGCTCCTGGAGCTGGCGCTGGCCTGCGACCGCCAGTACATGCTCGACGGCTTCATGGAGGACCACGACGAGGAGG
>Ga0207693_10006053_pt1 | contig 10022 bp, 8 predicted proteins | sample LARL81metaG_FD_184347 | JGI IMG/M metagenome (GOLD analysis project Ga0207693, IMG submission 184347) | Corn, switchgrass and miscanthus rhizosphere microbial communities from Kellogg Biological Station, Michigan, USA - LAR L8-1 metaG... | ecosystem: Host-associated > Plants > Roots >... | reverse complement strand
CCCGAGGAGCGTGCCCGTTGATTCGCCGAGGAAGGTAAGACGCGAGTCACCGACGAGGCCGCGGAGGTAGTCGAGGTCCCGTGCCGTGTCGGCGGTGGAGATGTGGGCCAGCAGGTCGCCGTTGCGGGCGCCGCACCGCTGCGCCAGTGCGACGGACTTCGCGAGGTAACGCTGCTCGTCCTGGCGGGTAGTCGGCACGGGCATGCCCTGCCAGAAGGCCTCGCGCTCGGCGCTGCTGGCGAAGCAGCTCACCGGCGTGCTGCCGCCGGAGCCACGGGGGTCCCAGCCGACGACGTCGAACCGGCCGCCGGTGAGCGCGTCCAGCGCCTCGCCCTGGCCGGTTACGGCGGCCACGCCAGAGTCGCCCGGGCCGCCGGGATTGACGAACAACGAGCCAATCCGCTGCCCGGGATGGCTGGCGAGGTGGCGGATCACCGACAGCGTGATGGTCCGTCCGCCGTGGTGCGCCCAGTCCAGCGGAACGGACACACGCGCGCACTCCAGCTGCGTACCGCAGGCGGTCCAGCTGATCGCTGCGGGCGGCGCGGCTCGCTCCGATGCGCCAGCGACCGCGGTAACCGGCGTGAGGACCGCTATCGAGGTCCCTGCGGCCAGGGCTGTGACGGTCAGACGGCGCACGGGGCGGAACTGCCCGGCCCAGCGTCTCCGGCGTGCGCACCGCGCGGGTTGCGACCGGTCAATCCTGCGTGGTGGCGGGCTTTCCATGGTGCGCCCTCCCTCGAAGGTGACGTGCCGGCGAAATCCACACGCTCCGCCCGCACCGTCCTTAGCGCACCTGACTTCCTTAGCGCACCCGACTTCACTTCCGTGCATCAGCGGACAGCGCCCATGTGCAGGGGTGGTGTGGCCGGTATGGAGATCCGATGGAGATCACGAAGTGGTTACAGCTTTCCTGGCGGCCCTCGTTTATGGTGAGGACAAGATGCGCCGACCCTCAGGCCGGCGTACGGCGGATCTTCGTTCCGCAGGAGCCGAGTTGCCTGTGCCTGTCCGGTTCGAGCGGCACCGGCGTGATACGCGCTGATACTGACGCAGCGCCATCCCTGTGGCCAAGGTCGCGGCCGTGATGAATTCACGGCCATCTAGCGACAGTGCCGCAACGACAGGAGAAATGACCATGGCTACCCAGGTTCCGGGATCAGCACCGCCGTTTGTTGCGCCATCGTCGGCCCGGCCGGGGAACGGCCTGGGCGTGGCCGCCCTGGTCCTCGGCGTGGCCAGCCTTGTGGCCGCCGTGTCCTTTAGCTTGTTCCCTCTTGGCCTGCTGGGAGGCCTGGTCGCAGCCGTTCTCGGTATCGTCGCCGTTACCCGCGGTCGGACCAGGGGCGCGACGAACTCCGGACAGGCCATCGCCGGGATCGTGTGTGGCGTCCTGGCGCTGGTTATCGCCATCGTGTTCGCGGTGCGCTTCGGCACGTTCGTGGCGAACAACACGAGCGTCTTCACCTCGTTCGACAACTGCATCGCCAAGGCCGGCGATCGCACCGCGGTCGCCAACTGCATCGCCCGCTTCGCGAACGACGTCCGGCCATAGGGTTCCCCGGACGCCGGCGCAGCCGGTAATGAGCGCAGCGGATGACGGCATCGCCGTGCGCTCCTCAGGAGCGAGCCGACTCTTCGGCCGGGCTCCTCGCGGGCACTGACGGCGCGGAGCCTGTGGTGGCCGGACTGGCGGGCTGGGCGGGCAGGAACAGGACGGCCAGAATAGCCCCAGCCGCGGCGACCCCGCCGGCTACCAGGCAGCCGATGCTCAGCCCGTGCAGGAACGCGTTCGTGGCGGCGGTGTGGATGGCCTGGCCGAGGGCACCCGGCACCTGGCCGGACACGGCGTACGCGGCGCCGAGGGACTGGTGCGCGATGTCCGAGACCCGGGCGGGCAGCCCGGCCGGCAGGGTGGCGGTCAGCCGGGAGCCGTACAGCGACGCGTAGACGCTGCCGATCACCGCCACGCCCAGGGTGCCGCCGAGCAGCCGGGTCGAGTCGTTGACCGCCGACCCCACGCCGGCCTGGCGCCTGGACACCGCGCCCATGATGGACTCGGTAGCCGGCGCCGAGGTCAGGCCCATGCCCAGCCCGTACAGCACCATCTGGACCGCGATGATGCCGTAGCTGAGGGTCGCACTGGCGGTCGCGGCGGCCCAGACATAGAAGCCCGCCATGGCGACCAGCCCCACGGTGACGATGAGCTTGGTGCCGAACCGCACCGCGAGCTGGGTTCCGGCCACGGAGCCGACGCCGACCGACAGCGCCACCGGCAGCAAGCGCACGCCGGTGGACAGCGGCGGGTAGCCCCGCACGAACTGGAAGTACAGCGTGATCAGGAAGATGAAGCCGAACAGCGTGAAGAACGCCACGGTCACCGCGCCGCTGGCCGCGCTGAACCGCATGTTGCGGAACAGCCGCACGTCCAGCATGGGATGGCTGGTCCGCTGCTCCCACCAGATGAACAGGGCCAGCAGGACCGCCGAGATCGCGAACCCGGCCAGGCTCCGCGCGCTCGTCCACCCGTAGTCCGGCGCCTCGATGATGGTGAAGACCAGCAGTCCCATGGCCGCGGCCGACAGCACCAGGCCCGGGATGTCCACCGGTGCCGCGTCCGTGTTCTTCGACGTCGGGACGCTGGCGATGACCAGCACGATGGCGACCGCGGCCACCGGGGTCATGGCGATGAAGATGCTGGACCAGCTGAAGTGCTCCAGCAGCCAGCCGCCGACGATCGGCCCGAGCGCGATCGCGACCCCGGCGATGGCGCCCCACAGGCCGATGGCGCGGGCCCGTTCCCTTCGTTCGGTGAAGACGTTGGAGATCAGCGAGAGAGTGGCGGGGAAGGTCATGGCCGCGCCGAGCCCCATCACGGCTCGCGCCGCGATCAGCTGGGCCGGGCTGGTAGTGAACCCGCCGGCCAGGCTGGCCGCGCCGAACACGGTCAGCCCGGCCAGTAGCATCCCCTTCCGGCCGAACCGGTCCGACAGGCTGCCGAAGGTCAGCAGCAGCGCGGCGAACACCAGGTTGTAGGCGTCGACCACCCATTGCAGCTGGGTGGTCGTGGCGTGCAGTTCGCGCACCAGCGCCGGGAGGGCCACGTTCACGATCGTGGTGTCGAGGTTGATCACGAACGCGGCGAGCAGCAGAGCGACAAGGATCATTGGCTTGGATCTCATGGTTGAGATACTCATCTAGCTACTTTAGAAAGTCAAGCGATTAAACTTGGAAGTCAACCTGTAGGCGGGTACGCTGCATGCCATGCGCAGTTATGGCCAGTACTGCTCGGTCGCCAAGGCCCTCGACGTGGTGGGTGACCGGTGGACCCTGCTCATCGCAAGGGAGCTTCTGCTCCAGGGCCCGTGCCGGTACACCGACCTGAAGAACGGGCTGCCCGGCATCGCCACCAACCTGCTCTCCGACCGCCTCCGCGAACTAGAGGCGGCGGGCCTGGTCCGGCGGGAGGAGGCGGCGCCGCCGGTGGCGACCACGTTGTTCCACCTGACCGAGGCCGGCGCCCGGCTCGAGCCGGTCCTTAACGCCCTGGGTGCCTGGGGGATCAGGTACATGACCCAGCCCTGCGACGGCGACGAGTTCCGCAGCCACTGGCTATCCTTCCCCGTCTCCCTGTTCCTGCAGGACCGCGACCCGGACGGACCGCCGGTCTCGATCGAGCTCCGCACCGGTGACCGCCCCGCGGTCATCGAGGTCTCGGGCGGCGAGCTCAGGACCCGGCTCGGTACTGCGGAATCCCCGGACCTGGTCCTCGACGGCCCGCCCCGGGTCATCCTCGGCCTGCTCTCGGCCCACCTGGACCCGGCCCAGGCGCAAGAGCGGGGCCTGACCATGACCGGCGACCCGGCCATCCTGCGCCGCCTCCAGGACGAGCCCTTCCCGATAAGCTGACGATCCTGTGATCACCTGCGTCGTGGACTACACCATCGACCCGGCCAAGCTGGACGCGTTCGAGCGCTTCGCCCGGGCCTGGATCGGCCTGGTCAGCAAGCACGGCGGCCAGCACCACGGCTACTTCCTGCCGTCCGAAGGCGCCAGCGACCGGGCCCTGGCCCTGTTCTCGTTCCCGTCCCTGGCCGCCTATGAGACGTACCGGAGCCGGTTCGGCGTCGATCCCGAGTTCGTCGCCGCCGACAAGATCCGCGACGACTCCGGCTGCGTCCTGCGTTACGAGCGCACCTTCATGCGCCCCGTGCTCACCGCGTAATAACCGCCGCCGCAGCCTAGCCACGGCCGAGCCGGCGTCCCACCTCGTCGGCGTCGTCCAGGCCGACGATGCCGGAGAACAGTGCAGGAGATCATTCATGCCCCTCACCCTGCGAGCGGTTCAATTTCCTATCTGCACAACGAACTCATACCCGGACTTATCCGCACAACATGCCCATATCCGCACTTACTTGAATGATCTTGAAAAATTTTTCGATATGAAATGATATATGCTAACTCTAGCTGATATACTATTCGTATAGCTGGTGGCTAAGTCCCCTCTCTCGGACGGAGGGTGGTCGGTGACTGAAGAACCGTTCCCCGCCCGCGGGCATGATGGCGAAGAGCCTGAGGACCCCTGCCTGCTGCCCTCCGAAGAGAACGGGTCCGGCGGGCTGCCTGAGGGTGCCGAGCAGGGTTTGTATGTCACCCTTCCGGCCGAGGAGCTGACTCTAACCGGGTTCGCCCAGGGCGGCCGGGCCGACACGATGGCGCCGGGCCCGCTGATGGCCGTCGTGGTGCACGCCGTAGTCGGCGAGGACGGCGTCGGCCTGACAGGCCTGTCCGATGACCAGCTAGTCGGCGTCATCTCTGCGGCCCGCCGGCTGGAGGCCCGGGCCACCTGGACCCAGCTGGCCGCGACCGCCGAGTTTGCCGCCCGCCACCCCGCCGCCGGCGCCAAGCCCGGCACCGGGGTGAGCGAGTTCGCCGCCGATGAGCTGGCCGCGGAGTTCCGCCAGCCCTGGACGTCGGCCGCCGGGCAGGTCGCCTACGCCCAGGCGGTCGCCACCCGCCTTCCCCGCACCTTCGCGGCGCTGGCCGCGGGCCTGATCTACCCGGTGCACCTGCGGATCATCGAAGACGAGACCCGCATCCTGAACGACCAGGACGCCGCCCAGGCGGATGAGCAGCTCGCGGAGGCGGCGAGAGATCGGTCGTTCGGTCAGCTGCGGTACTTCGCCCACCGGCTGGTGCTGAAGCTGGACCCGGACGCGGCCGCCCGCCGGAAGGAGGCCGGGCGGCGCGAGGCCCACGTCCGCCGGTTCCGCGAAGACTCGGGCAACGCGGGCGTGATCGCCCGCGAGCTGCCCAGCGATGAAGTCCTTGCCTCCTGGCAGCACGTCGAGCAGCGGGCCCTGGACCTGCGCGCCGCCGGCCTGCCCGGCACCCTGCAGGAGTTGCGGGTCCGGGCTTACCTGGACCTCCTGCAGGAACGCGACAGCCGCGCCGTCGCCGGCCCAGCGGATGAAACGGCCACGGCGACGGGGACCGTCAGCTCCCCGGATTCGGACAGCGACGATCCGGGACGCCGGCCCGACGGTAACGGCGGCCCCGCTCAGGAGGACGGATCCGGCGGCAACGGCCCCCGGGGCGGTGCTCGCCAGGACGACGGGCCTAGCGTGGCGGCGCTGGTCAACCTCACCGTGCCGCTGGCCACCGCGCTCGGGAAGTCCGCTGCGCCGGGGGAGGCCGCCGGGTTCGGCCTGCTGGACGCCGCCGACGTCCGCGCTCTGATCGCCGCCGCATCTCGCAGCCCGCAGACCCGCTGGTGTGTCACTGCGTTGCGCCCTGACGGAACCGCCGCTGCCCACGGCTGCGCCGCCGGGCCTCTCGGCCCGCTGATACCCAAGGATTCCAGTGCGGCGCAAATCCTGAGTGCGCTGAATATCAAGCTCACCCCGGTCATCCGCGGCCCGTGTGACCATGCCCGGGCCGAACTCCGCTACCAGCCCAGCCGCAAGCTGCGGCACCGAGTCAACGCCCGCAACACCCGGTGTACCGCGCCGGGCTGTTCCCGCCCGGCCGCCCGGTGCGACCTCGACCACACGCAGCCCTGGCACCAGGGCGGGATCACGTGCGAATGTAATCTCGCGCCTTTGTGCCGGCACCACCATAAATGCAAGCAAAGCGAAGGCTGGAAGCTCGAACATCCGGAACCGGGCACCCTGGTGTGGATCACCCCGGCCGGTCGGCACTACATCTCCCAGCCCGCTGTCTACGCGACCTAAGTACGCCACCTGACCCATCAGTTCGCTGATAGTGGCGACAAGCCTACTGCCGGCTGATCTGATGGCAGCCGCGATAACCGGTTTCTTACCGTCTCCTGCCCGGGCAGGTTCCCGCGCCGCGGCCCGCCTACGATCCTTCGCGTGCTCCTCCTCTTCCGGCGTGTGCTGCCGATCTCGCTGACCCTGGCGGTGGCCGTCAGCGGGACCGGATGCGGAACCGCCCCCCACAGCGGCGTCCCGGCCGGCGCTTCCGCCGGTGCCCGCGGTGTCCCCGGTACCGGCAGCGTCTCGGCCGGCTCCTCAGGCTCCTCCGGCTCCGGCCGCGGCGCCCAGCCGGGCGAGCCCGCCGCGACGCAGGCCCGGACCGATGTGCCGGCCCGGACCGATGTGCCCGCCCGGACCGATGTGCCGGAACCGGCCCGGGCACCCTCCCTGACCCGGGCTCCGGCGGGCACGGTACGGCCGATGCCGGGCGCTCCCGAAGGGCTGGCGGTAGACCATCGCGACGGCCTCCTCGCCGTCGGCCTGCACAGGCCGGACGGAGTAGCGCTGGTCAGCGCCGTGACCGGACGAGTCCGAAAGGTCGTCCGGCTGCCCGGCGCACCGAGGCATATGCAGCTGGCCGGCCCGGCCGGTCCAGTCCTCGTCCCCGCCGAACAGGCCGGCCGGCTGTTCCAGGTCGCCCTGCCCAGCGGCACCGTGGTGGCGGATACCCGGGTCGGCCGCCAGCCGCACGACGCGGCGGCTGCGGGGGCCGTGGTGTTCGTGGGCAACGAGTATTCGAACACGGTATCCCTGATCCGCGGCGGCAGGCAGATCGCCGTCGAGCCCGCACCCCGGCAACCCGGCGGTGTAGCCGCTGCCCGCAACGGGTCAGCCGTCGTGGTCGTAGGGGTGCGGGGCCGCCGGATCGAGGCGTACGCACCCGACGGCCGCCCGCTCGGCACGGCCCCGGTCGGCGTGGGCCCGACCCATGTGCGGGCGGCCCCGAATGGGCTGTTCTACGTGGCCGACACCGAAGGTGACGCCATAATCGTCTTCCGCGTCACCGCGCAGGGGCCGAGCCAGGTCGGGTCAATACACACGAGGTGCTGCACCCCGTACGGCATCGCGATCGACGGCCGGCGCGGCGCTGTCTACGTCACGCTCACCGCGACCAACCAGCTGGAATCATTCCGGATCTCGGGGACCACGCTGGTGCCCGGCCGGACCTGGCCGACCGTTCGCCAGCCGAACGACGTGGCCGTGGACGAGGCCACCGGCCGGCTCTTCGTGGCCGGGACGCACGATGACAAGATCCAGCTGATCGACCCTTGATAGTGCGTCGGTCCTTACATTCAGCTATCGGGGTGCACGGTGGCCCAGTCAGCCGCCATGTCGATCACGGTCCACTTGTGCTCGGCGGCGGCGGCGAGGATCTGATCGGTGCCGCTGCCCAGGATCGGATCACGGTCGTAGGCGTATTCCCGGTCAGCGTCGGTGTGGTGGATGACCAGTTCCAGGGTCCGGTACGGGCTGGCTGCGGTCCACTGAAGCATGGCCAGGTCGCCGTCGGTGTTCCCGGCGGCCATGATCGGGCGCTGCCCGACGTGCCGGTGAATCGAGCTGGGCTTGTGCGGGCCGTCGTCGATGACCCCGACCTTGGCGGTTTTGAGGAGTTCGGGGCCGCCGTCGCCGGCGCGGAACTCGGTGTCGCCGACGCTGCCGATCACCCGGTGCGGCGGCAGCCCGTAGGCATCGGCGGTCCAGGTCCGCATGAAGTCGGTGCCTCCGCCGGAGAAGATCCAGCAGGAGAAGCCGTTGCGGTCCAGCAGGCCGAGCAACTCCAGCATCGGCTGGTACACCGTCGCCGGGTAGGGCCGCCCGAAACGCGGGTGCCGGGCCGAGGCCAGCCAGGTACGGACCGCGGCGTCGAATTCCTCGGTGGTGATGCCCGCGTGGGTGAGCGCCACCAGCTTGAGCAATGCTGCCATCCCGCCCGCGTGCAGCTCCTCGAGGCTAGTGGGATGGCCCAGCTCGGCCGCCCGGTCCAGCGCAAACGTCAGCTGGGCGTACACGGGTTGCTCGGTCCACAACGTGCCGTCGTTGTCGAAGACCGCGACGCGGTCGCGTTCGGGGACGAAATCCGGCGAATCAGGATCGGTCACGGCGGCGACGAACTCGACGATCGACTGCTTGGCGCTCGTCTCACGCCAGCCCGGCAGCTCATCCGCGCCCATTGCCCGCCTCCTGCGCCTGATGCTGATCTCGCCCTGGTCGGCTCATCATGTGCAGCGTAGGCGGGTGGTACCGCAGGTACCTCATCCCGTCCGGGCGATCCTGGCCCAGGATGCTCAGCCCTTCGTGGCGATGAAGTAGGCGTTCACGATGTCGCCGTCGACGCGCTTGGCCTCGACCGAGGTGAAGCCCGCCTCGCCGAGCATCCGCCGGGCCGTCTGCTCGCCCCACATGGTGCCCAGGCCCATCCCGCCGTCGGCCAGGGACACGGTCATGCAGTGCAGGCACGAGACGGTGTACAGGAACGGCCCGAGTGGGTGGCGCAGATTCTCTGCGAGCTGGCTCGATGCGGAGGTGTCCACGCACAGATAGATCCCGCCGGGCCTCAGGGCCACGGCGATGCCGGCCAGCACCAGGTCGGGCCGGGCCTGGTCGTGTACCGCGTCGAAGGTAGTGATGAAGTCGAACCGCGCGGTCTCGCCCAGCCGGGCGGCGTCACGTTCCTCGAAGCGTGCGTTCTCCAGGCCCTGCCGCTCGGCCTCCGCCCGTCCCGCGGCGATCCCTTCGGCGGAGAAGTCGAAGCCGGTGAACCGCGAGCGGGGGAACGCCGCGGCCATCAGGTTGACGGCGTGCCCGGATCCGCACCCGACGTCGGCGACGTCGATGCCGTCCTTGAGCCTGTCGACGAGGCCCGGGACCAGCGGCAGCCTCACGTCGATCAGGGTGGCGTCCTGGACGGCGCCGCTGTCCTCGGCCATGACCTCCTGGAACCTGGGGAACGCCGAGTACGGCACCCCGCCGCCGTGCCGGAAGCGCTCCACGATCTGGTCTTCCACCTGAGCCATCACCCCGATGTACTGCATCCCGATGGCCAGGTTCTGCATGCCCGCGGACCGGGTGAGCCAGGCGGCGTGCTCGGCCGGCAGCACATACCTGCCGGTGGCACCGTCGTGCTCGACGATCCGGCCGGTGGTCATCGCCGCCAGCCATTCGCGGACGTAGCGTTCGTCCAGCGCCGCCCGGGAAGCGATCTCGGCGCTCGTCGCCGCGGGCATCCCGGCCATGACATCGAACAGCCCGGTGCGGTGCCCCACGCTCACTATCAGCGCTACCGAGGCCTCGTTCATCGTCCGGAGCATCCGCTCCGCGAACTCCTCCGCCATCCCGACCTGCCCTCCAGATAGCCGGCTCCAGCCGGGGCGCCGTTCTCCGCCACAAGGTCCTAGCGGGCTACCTTAATCACGGCCAGCAAGTTTGCGGGCACCTGGGACCCGAAGACGCCGCCCCGCCCGCTGATCGTGGACATCTACCCCCCGGAAAACGCAGGTAGATGTCCACGGTGACCGGCGCCGTGAACGCAGTGACGGGTGATGCACCCAGGCGGCCCAGCCACCCCGCGGGGTTGTCTCGGCGGGCACGCAGCGCGTCTGGATCGCCTGCAGCGCCTACATGTAGAGCCCGCCGTTGACCGGATAGACCTGGCCGGTGATGTAGGAGGACTCGGGGTCGGCGAGGAACTCCACCACCCGGGCCACCTCGTTCGGCTCGCCGAGCCGCCCCACCGGGATGCGG
>Ga0207693_10006051_pt1 | contig 10023 bp, 8 predicted proteins | sample LARL81metaG_FD_184347 | JGI IMG/M metagenome (GOLD analysis project Ga0207693, IMG submission 184347) | Corn, switchgrass and miscanthus rhizosphere microbial communities from Kellogg Biological Station, Michigan, USA - LAR L8-1 metaG... | ecosystem: Host-associated > Plants > Roots >... | reverse complement strand
CCCACTAGGCTGGGCCGGTGCTTGAATCGGTGCTGGTGGCGAACCGGGGTGAGATCGCCAGGCGGGTGATACGGACGGCGCGGCGGATGGGGATCCGGGCGGTCGCGGTCTACTCCGACGCCGACGCGGACTTGCCGTACGTGAGCGAGGCGGACGAGGCGGTGCATATCGGGCCCGCTCAGCCCGCCCGCAGCTACCTGGACGCCGCGGCGCTCCTCGCCGCGGCCGCGAAGACCGGGGCGGCGGCCGTGCACCCGGGGTACGGCTTCCTCGCCGAGAACGCGGACTTCGCCGCCCAGGTGCTCGCGGCCGGCCTGACCTGGGTCGGCCCCTCCCCCGACGCCATCGAGCGGATGGGCGACAAGATCCGGGCCAGGAACCTGATGGAACAGGCCGGCGTCCCGGTCTCGCCGGGGACCCGCGAGCCGGTGGCCGACGTAGCCACCGCCGTCCTCGAGGCCGAACGGGTCGGCTATCCCGTCATGGTCAAGGCGGCCGCCGGCGGTGGCGGGATCGGCATGGGCGCCGCCGCCGACGAGGCAGCCCTCCGTCAAGCGTTCGAGACCGCGCGGTCCCGCGCGGAGCGGTTCTTCGGCTCGCCCGCCATCTTGCTCGAGCGGTTCGTGGAGCGCGCCAGGCACGTCGAGGTGCAGATCCTCGGCCTGGCCGATGGGCGGGTCATCGCCCTCGGCGAGCGTGACTGCTCGGTGCAGCGGCGGCACCAGAAGGTAGCCGAGGAAACCCCCTCCCCGGGCGTCGGCGCCGCGCTGCGCGAGCGGATGCTGGCCGCCGCCGTCCAGGCCGGGGAGGCGGTCGGCTACCGCGGCGCCGGCACCGTCGAGTGCCTGGTGGACGCGGACGCGGGCTCGTTCGTCTTCCTCGAGATGAACACCAGGCTCCAGGTCGAGCACCCCGTCACCGAACTGGTCACCGGCATCGACCTGGTCGAGCAGCAGTTCCGCATCGCCGCGGGCGAGCCGCCGTCCTTCGACCCGGCCTCGGTCACACCCGAAGGGCATGCCATCGAACTGCGCGTCTACGCCGAGGACCCGGTCCGCTTCCTGCCCGGCCCCGGTGCCATCACCGAGTGGGAAGAACCAGCCGGCGACGGCGTGCGGGTGGACGCCGGCTACCAGGCGGGCAACACGGTCACCCCGTTCTACGACCCCCTGCTGGCCAAGCTGTGTGTCCACGGGGCCGACCGCGGGCAGGCGCTCGACCGCGCGCGGGCGGCGGTGGCGGCCTTCCGCATCACCGGCCCGAAGGTCAACTTGCCGTTCCACGCCGACCTGCTCACCAGCACGGAGTTCGTTGCGGGGGACTACGATACGTCACTGGTGAGCAAGCTGCGTCCCAGGTAACGACAAGAGGAGTCACCGGTGGCTGAGGTCCGCGCGGAGATGGTCGCGAACGTATGGAAGGTCGTCGCGGCCGAGGGGGATCACGTCGACGACGGCGACACCCTGGTCATCCTCGAGTCGATGAAGATGGAGATCCCGGTCCTGGCCGAGGGTTCGGGCACGGTCACCAAGATGCACGTCGCCGAGGGCGACGTCGTCCAGGACGGCGACCTGATCGCCACCATCGGCTGAGGTCGGCCGGCCGCGGCGAGCTCACACCCCGGTGGTCGAGCGCGGGTAGGCGATCTCCGGGTCGGTGACGACGTTGACCAGGTACGGCACGCCGGAATCGAAGGCACGGCGCAGCGCCTGGCCGATGTCCCCGGGCGCGGTGACGATCTCCCCGGCCCCGCCGAGGGCGCTCACCACCTCGTCGTAGCGGCAGCCCGGCTGCAGGTCGGCGGCGACGTCGTAGCCGTAGAGGGAGCGCATGGGGTGCCGTTCCAGGCCCCAGCCGGCGTTGTTCCCGCAGACCATGACCACGGGCAGGCCGTGCCGGACCAGCGTGTCGGCGTCCATCAGCGAGAAGCCGGCCGCGCCGTCGCCGAGCAGCAGGACCACCTGCGCGGACGGGCGGGCGACCCGCGCCGCGATCGCGTAGCCGAGCCCGGTCCCCAGGCAGCCGAAAGGACCCGGGTCGAGCCACCCTCCCGGCCGGGCCGGCTCGACGTACTTGCCGGCGAACGAGACGAAGTCCCCGCCGTCCCCGATGACCACCGCGTCGTCGTCCAGGACCTGGAGCAGCTCGCCGTAGATGCGAGCCGGATGCACCGGATCGGCCGGGCTGGCCAGCAGCGGCCCGTCCGCCGCCAGCGCGGCCCGCACCGCCTCGGCCAGCCCCAGCGCCCAGTCAGGATCGGCGCCAGAAGCACCGGAAGCCGCCAGCGCGGTGAAGAACGCCGCCAGGTTACCGGCCGCCGACCCGGCCAGCGGCACGTGCGTCGCGATCCCGGCGGGGGAGTCGGCCACGTGCACCACCTGGGCCGGCGCGTCAGCAGGCCCGAACGAGCCGTACCCGAGCCGGAAGTCGAGCGGCGTCCCGGCCACGATGACCAGGTCGGCCTGGCGCAGCGCCGCCGACCGGGCCCGGGTCACCAGCAGTTCGTGGCCGCGGGGCAGCACGCCGCGGGCCTGGCCGTTGGCGATCACCGGCAGCCGCAGCGCCTCCGCCGCCGCGCGAGCCGCGTCCTCGGCCCGGCCCAGCCACACGTCGGAACCCAGGACCAGCACCGGCCGCCGGGCCTCACCCAGCAGCCCGGCGATCCGCTCGACATCGGCGCCGTCGGGCGCGACCGAAGCAAGCGGCCGGGAAGCAGGCCCAGGCGGCAGGTCCGCCTCGGCCTGCCCGTACAGCGCCTCCAGCGAGATGTCCAGAAACACAGGACCGCGGTGCGTGCTCGCCGCCAGCCGGAACGCCTCGTCCACCGCACCAGCCACGCCCGCCGTCAGATGCTCGGTCCAGGCGCGCTTGGTGACCGGGGCGAGCAGCGGCGGGTGATCCATCTCCTGGAGGCTGCCCGCACCCCAGCGGTAGTCGGGTGCGCGCCCGGCCAGCACCACCACCGGCGCGCCGTTGAACCACGCGGTCGTCACCGCGCTGACCGAGTTGGTCACGCCAGGCCCGGCGGTGACCACGGCCAGCCCGGGCATCCGGGTCAGCCGCGCGGTCGCCTCCGCGGCGAAGACCGCGGTCTGCTCGTGCCGCACGTCGAGCAGTCGCACCGGCGTATCAGTCTTGACCGCCGCGTCGTACAGCGGGAACACATGCCCGCCGGAGAGCGTGAACATGACCGAGACGCCGTGCTGCCTGGCGGCCGCCAGCGCGTGCGCCCCGCCATGACCCGAGATCCGTTCCACGAGGGCGACGTTACCAGTCAGTAAAACCAGGGCCCAGCGCCGAGGAACTCAACCGCGCAGCTGGGTCTGCCGCCAATCTCTCCCGGTCACCGGGCGCCACTGCGCCGACGCGGCCGACAGGCTCATCATGGGCTCCGGCTGGAACCCGCGGGCGCCGCCCCGAGAAGGCGCGTTCCCGTAGTGCGGGCTGGCCAGGATCATGACCACCATGGCCGCGTCCGCGGCGAACAGGTAGGTCGGGTAGATCACCCCGACCAGGACGCTGAAGTCGGTGACGTACAAGACCAGCCCCGCGGCCACGCCGAACAGCGCGTACGGCAGCCACGGCTCCTCGTCCGGATTCACCCACGCGTGATGGAACGAGGGCAGGTACGCCAGCAGGTCGGTGGCCACCGACACGACCACCGCCCACGTCATCGGGATGAGCCCCGGTACCAGCTGCGCCACCGCGAGCAGCGCCACGCCCTCCGCCGCCAGGGTCACGCACACGGCGTCAAGCGGGGCGAACTCCCGGCTCCCGTGCCGCCACCCCAGGACCACCACCGCCGCGCAGCCCGCCGCGCACAGCGCGGTATAGCACGCCGTCGGCAGCTGCCCCGCCGCGAGCGAGGACACGGTCCCCACCGTCTGGACGACCAGCCAGATGCCCCAGGACGCGATCCGCGGCTTGGCCCGGCCGCGCACGATGTCGACGATGTACGGCAGGGCCGCGAACGCGGTGAGCGCGCTGCTGATGATGGTCAGCGTGGGCTTCACGGCGCGGCTGCCGTCAGGCTCAGGCCGCCACCACCTACGACACCACCCGGGACACCGCCCACGACACCCGGGACACCGCCCACGACACCCGAGGCACCGCTCACGACACCGCCCACGACACCACCCGAGGTGCACGCCCGCCGCGGGCCGCCCGCCGCGCCGTGGGCCGCCCGCGGGCGCCCCGCCTTCCTGGCTCGCCGCTGGTCGCCGGCCGCGGTGACGGTCCACCGCGGCTCGGCCCACGTGCTGGCGACCAGCTTTTCCGGGGCGACGCTGGTCATCCAGTCGAGCACGGCGAAGCCCTCGCTCCTGGCGTGCTCTACCACCGCCGCTTCCAGCCGCCGCCCGGGGGAGTACCGCCGCCAGGGCGGCGCGAACCGCCCGTCGAACACCCGGTAGGCGGGCCGGTCGACGAACGCGATGACGTACGCCGCCAGGTGCCCGTCCAGGCGGAGCGTGCCGACCTCGAGCTCGCCGCGGACGGCGTGCAGGTCATAGACCGAGCGCCAGAACGCGATCCCGGCCCGGTCGTCCAGGTCGCTCGGCCGTCCGGCGTCGTGGTCCCTGGCCAGGTGCACGTCCTCGATCTCGTCGCGCAGCTTCGCCAGCCGGCCGGGGTCGCGTTCGAACCGGATCTCCTCGCTCAGCGCGTGCTGCCTGATGCGCTGGCTGGACCGGTCGAGGCCGCTGCGGATGCCGGGGCCGAACGCTACCTCGCCGGCGGCGAAGCCGATGCCGGGGACCGGCTGCGCGGGCACCACGCGGGCGGACGGCAGCTGGCGGGCGAGCCAGGCGGCGTCGTTGCCGTCCCGCAGTCCCGTCAGGGTCAGCTGCCAGGGCCGGTCCAGGTCGGTGGCGAAGGCGGCCAGCTCGGTCAGCAGCGTCCGGCGGGCGTCCGCCGACTCGGCGGCGACCTCCCATACGTCGTCGCTGTGCGGGCGTCCCGAGGTTAGCTGCCAGACCCGGCCCTGCTCGCGCACCGCGACCAGGGCGGCGGCGCGGATCGCGTCGCCCGGCGCGGGCAGGGCCAGCAGCATGGGCACCGCGCCGTTGTCGGCCGTCACGGCCGACCGCCACCACGCCAGCCGCGCGGTGACCGGGGTGCCGGCTATCTGGTGAAGCTTCTCCACGGCGGGCTCAAAGGGGCACAGGGCCGGCCAGCCGCTGAGGATGTCGATCTGCGCGGAGGCCGCTGCCGCCGGTTCATGCCGCGTCCCAGGCATCCCCGATCCCTCTCGCTAGGCGCCCCGGCAATCCTGCGTATTCCAGGGCAACTAGTACTTAGAGTAATCTTCCACATGCGAACTGTGAATAGCCTGGAGGGTGAATTTTCGCTCAATGTGTTGATATAAACACTAACAGTAACTTCGAGTAAAAGTTGCCGCGGAACTGGCGGCAGAAACCCCGTGCAGAACCCCGGCTAGGGAACCAGGCCGAACACGGTGGCCGGCGAGCCCGATCCCCCGCGCACCCGTATCCCGCCCACGATGACCCAGCCGCCCGCCGCGGGCATCTCGCCGAGCCCGGCCAGGTTCTCCAAGTGCAGCCGGTGCCCGTGGAGCAGCAACTGGTTCGTGCGGAACGACGTGTCGATGCCCGGGTCGACTCCCATCGTGTCGATCCCGAGCGCCCCGATGGAACGCTCCTCGATCAGCCACCTGGTGACCTCGACCCCGAACCCCGGATAGTGCATCACGCCCGCCGGGTCCGTGTTCAGGTAGGCCGCCGGGTCGTCCCAGCGTTCGTCGAAGCCGGTCCGCATGATGACGGCGCTGCCCGGCGGAACCGGGCCGAAGTTGGCCTCCCACTTCTCGATCTCGGTGCGGCCGAGGGTGAAGTCAACGTCCTCCGCCGCCTCGGCCCGCACGTCGAGGACGACCGCCGGGAAGAAGAAGTCACCAGGATCGAGCTCGTCCGCGGCCGCGGCACCGGGATGGAAGTGCGCGGGCGCGGCCCAGTGCGTCCCCGACTGCTCCCCTGTCACGAGGGAGTGCAGGTGATAGCCATCCCGTTCGATCGTTGCGGTCTGACGGATCTCGACCCGGGGGTCGCCAGGGAACACCGGCGCCCCCGGGCCGAGAACGTGGCTGAGGAACACCACCCGCGAGAAGCCGAAAGGAGCCATGCGCGTCACCGTACCGGCTAGGAGTGGTTGACCGGGGCGGCAGGCGTGATCACCGGCGCGGCCTCGGCGGCCGGCTCCTGCCGTGTCTTGCCGCCCAGCAGGTAGAAGGCCAGCCCGATCACGATGATGACGGCCAGCGGCACGAGCTGGCTGAGCTCGTACTGCAGCCGCTGGTGGGAGAAGCTGAGGTCGGCCAGGGCGTCGTTCGGGTTGCCCCCGGCGCCGAACCAGTTGACGCCGAACCCGGGCCAGATCAGCGCCACCGTCGCCAGCAGGGCCCAGAACGTCGGGACGACCGAGCAGATCCACGCGCCCGCCGTCCCGCCCGGCACCCGGTAGGGGCGCTCCACGTCGGGGCGCGAGTACCGAAGCTTGATCAGCGCCGGGAAGATGAACAGGTACGAGATCGTGGTCGTCGAGATGGTCAGCCCGAGCACGGCGGAGAAGTACCGGCTCGAATCGGCCCCGGTGATCTGGAACGCCGCGATCATCAGCACGGTCGCCACCACGCCGGAGACCAGGTTCATCGCCACCGGCGTGCCGAACCGGGCCGAGAACCGCCCGAGCGCCCGCGGCCCGCCGCCGTCGAACGAGGCCACCGCCTCGGTCCGGTCCGAGCCCATGATCCAGGTGGTGCCCGCGCTGGCCAGCGCGAAGATGAACACCACGGCCGCCACCCGGCCCAGCAAAAGCCCCGCCCCGGTCAGGGTCACCGTACCGTCAGAAGCCACGTGGCCGCCGTAGACGGTGAACGTGGCCTTGACCGCGTCCAGGAACCCGGTCAGGTTGGAGACCTGGTTGACCGGCAGCACGATCAGGATGGCCAGGATCGGGATCCCGTAGGCGAGCATGGTCGTGATCCCCGAGGACAGCACGGCGAACGGCACGTCCCGCCGCGGGTTGACCATCTCCTCGCCCGCCGCCGAGGGCACCTCCAGGCCGGCGTAGTTGAAGAACAGCACCGGCACCACGGCGATGAACACGGCGTAGGTGGGCAGGAAGTCGTGCCCGCCGAAGCCGTGCACCCCGTGCTTGGCCGCGTACACGATGACCGAGACCACGAAGAAGGCCAGGATCGCCCCGCGCGCCCAGGCGCCCAGCGTCGGCACCCACTTGCCGTACCGCAGCGACACGATGGCGGTCCCGATCGTGAACCAGATGAAGGCCGCCGCGTAGACGTACTTCCACGAACCGCCCATCGTGCCGAAGAACTCCTCGATCGCGGCGAACGAGACGATCGTGAGGGAGCCGCCGATCCAGATCGGGTTGGAGACCCAGTAGATGACTGAGTTCACCGCGGCCAGCGGCCGCCCGAAGGCCAGCCGGGTCCAGACGTAGGGCCCGCCTTCCTGCGGGAAGGCCGAGCCCAGCTCGGACACGGACAGTGCGTAGGGAAGGAAGAAGAAGAGCCCGAGAAATATCAGCCAGGTGAAGCCCTGCGCCCCGTTGCTCGCGACCGCGCCGATGGTGTCGATCGTCACCACGGTGCAGATCAGGTAGAAGAACATGTCGAAGCGCCGGAAGTGCCGCCGCAGCTTGCTCTTCTCGCGTAGCGCGCTGGCGGTGGTCTCGAAGCCCGGCTGAGCCGCGTTGATCTCAGTCACGTCCTTGTCTCCGGTATCCGTCGGGTCAGTGCTGGCGATGGGGTCCTGGACGCCTCAGGTCGGCGTTCGCAGGCGCGCTCTCGCGCGGGATCTTGAAGAAGGAGGACCGCAGGCCCAGGCGGGCGACCAGCATCAGCACCACCCCGGACCCGAGGATGAAGAGCAGCGACCAGCGCTGGGAGGCGGGCGCGCTCATCGTCGACTTGGCCACGATCCAGACCAGGAAGGCGGCCGCGCCCAGTGGCAGGATGCCGATGAGCACGGCGTCCCACAGGTTGCTGAACACGTGCCGCCGGTAGTACACGATGGCGGACAGCGCGGTGAGGATGTAGAAGCTGGCGTACAGCACGCCGGTCACGTCGATCAGCTGGGTGAAGGCGTTCGCGATCGAGCCGGAGAGCAGGTACACCCAGGTGACCGCGATGAAGATCACGCCGACGACGACGCTGGCGATCGCCGGGGTGGCGTAGCGGCGGCTCACGATGCCCAGGACCGGCGGCAGCACCCGGTGGCCCGCCATCCCGTAGATCATCCGGGCCAGGATGACGATGCTGACCCCGGTGGACGCGATCACCGACAGCGCCAGGGCCAGCGCCATCACCTTGGCCGAGGTGCCGCCGCCCAGCGCCTGGGCGATGTAGACGAGCACCGAGGAGGAGTTCTGCTGCAGCTTGGCCGGGGAGACCACGCCCTGCAGCCCTACCTGGCAGAACGTGTAGATGAGGATGAGCAGGGCGACCGCGATGACCGCCGCCCGGCCCGGGTTGTGCCGCCGGTGCTTGACTTCCTCGTTGACGTAGATCGTGGCGTCCCAGCCCGCGAACATGAACACCGCGATGAGCAGCCCCGACGCCAGGCTGCCGTGCCCGCCGATGCCGCTCAGGCTGAACCAGTCGCCGGTGACGGAGTAGGTGCCGTGATGGTGGGTCAGGACCGCGAACAGGCCCGCGACCGAGAAGGCGATGAGGATGACGTACTCGACCACCCCCATGCCGACCTGGGTGCGCGCGGTGAGCCGGATGCCGACCACCGCGATCAGCAGCATCAGCGCGATGACGACGGTGCTGATGAAGATGTTCGGCCAGGTGGCGCTGGCGCTGGCGCCGAAGATGGCCAGCACCGACGGGCCGAGCACGACCACGCCGGCGATCCCCCCGACCAGGCTGGCGGCGATCATCAGCCAGCCGGCCATGAAGCCGAGGTACGGGTTGATCGCGCGCCCCACCCACTCGAACGAGGCGCCGCAGTTGGCGTTCCACAGGTTCAGCCGGCGGTAGGCGTTGGCGATGACCAGCATCGGGACCCCGCACAAGATGATGACGGGCCCGCTGCCGTAGGCCGACGCCGCGGCCAGCCCGGCCAGCGAGAGCCCGATGGCCACCGTCGGCGCCGAGTTGGCCATCCCGATGATCGTGTCCTGCGCGGCCCCGATCGCGTCGGGTTCCAGGCGGGCGGGCAAGACCTGGGCGGTCTCCGGGACGGCCGTGGCGAGTCGTTCCGTCATCTGTTCTCCTGTCCTGCGGGCGCGCGTCAGCGACGCAGGCCGCAGCCATTTCCTCATGCCTGTAACCACCGCTTGGCATGTCCCCGGCGAACACGGCGCTGGCTGGCTTTTCAAACTTTACGGTTAAATCCGATGGCATGTGAGAAAGACCGTGAATTTCTCTTTTGAGGTAAAGGCGGTCACGCCCGCCGGCGTCCCGTCCAGGCTGGTCAAGACGATGATTAACGAACGGGGTTGCCCCCCGCCCCGCTTCCCCTGTTACACGTGTTGCTGCCGAGAGAAGCGCGGCAACGCGCAGCTCACGTGCATGTATGCATAGCTAAATCCGGCCGCGCATAGTTAAATCTGACTGTGCATAGCTAAAACTGACTGTATATTTCCCGGCAAATCGGAATCCGGGTAAATCGATCGCCCGGGAGCTAGAGTGTCTCTTGGCATGCCGTGCGCTCTGTACAGCCAAATAACGCCTAAGGTGCCCGCGTCGGGTTTTGCTGCCGAAGCGGTTCCCGGCCATTGACCTGGTGTGAGTTGCGAATGCATGCTGAGATCTTCCTGGCCATTATGGTGCTCGCCGTCGCCCTGCTGGTGGCCGCGGACTTCTTCCGCCGGACCAGCGATGGCCCGCACGAGCACGCCGAGCGGTCGGCGCACGACGCCGGGTCTCCGGGGCGGGCGGCCTTCGCGCCGCCCCGGAGCGGCGGCGCCGCCGCGGGCTCAGCGGCTGCGGCCCCGGTAACCGCCTTCGAGCCCGCCCGCACGGGGCGGCCTGGCTCGGCC
>Ga0207693_10006049_pt1 | contig 10028 bp, 6 predicted proteins | sample LARL81metaG_FD_184347 | JGI IMG/M metagenome (GOLD analysis project Ga0207693, IMG submission 184347) | Corn, switchgrass and miscanthus rhizosphere microbial communities from Kellogg Biological Station, Michigan, USA - LAR L8-1 metaG... | ecosystem: Host-associated > Plants > Roots >... | reverse complement strand
CGACGCCGAAGCGCTGCCGTTCGCCGACGCGGCCTTCGACGTCGTGATGTCCTGCGTTGGCGTGATGTTCGCACCGCACCACCAGCAGGCCGCGGACGAGCTCGTGCGGGTCTGCCGCCCCGGCGGCACGATCGGCCTGCTCAACTGGACTCCCGACGGCTTCATCGGGCAGATGTTCACCCTGATGAAGCCGTACGCGCCGCCGCTACCGCCCGGCGCGCAGCCCCCGCCGCTATGGGGCGACGAACGGCACGTCGCCGCGCTGCTCGGCGACCGGGTCGGGCACATGCAGGCCCGCCGGCAGAGCGTCGCGATCCCGTTCCCGACCGGTGCCGAATTCCGCGACTACTTCAAGCAGCGCTACGGCCCGACCATCGCCGTGTACCGCAACCTCGGCGCAGACGCGGAGCGGGCAGCCGAGCTCGACCGCGCGCTCGCCGAGCTCGGCGAGCAGAACCTGGCCGCGGCCGGCACCGCCACGATGAGCTGGGACTACCAGGTCGTAACCGCGGTGAAACTCTGACAAGTCGTATCCGAGCCGGAGCCACACCATGACCTACACAGTGGAACACAAATACGCCGGGGACAGCGTCGAACCCGACGTGACCTTCCAGGGCCCTGCTCATGCCGTTGTTCAATACGCGACGACCGGAACTTTCGCAATTCGATCTCCAGGGAAACTCCTGGCCTCGGCAACGGCGGAGTATGAAATTCTAAAGGAACCCAGCGCGCACGTATTCCCGTTGCCACTCACCGTCGAGATCCAGACCCCGGATGGGGAGCCTTTCACCGCTGATGCGGTGACCGTGGCCGACTTGGAGAAGTTCCGTGATTTGCATGGAGCAAGCCAGGGACTGTGGTCATACAGCATCCACGGCCAGCAACAGGTCAGCCTCGTGGATCCGGGCACCGAGGTCAACGGCATTACCGGCCGCTGGAGTATTGCCGTCGAGGAAACCGTGACGTCTCAGAGCGCGCCGCCGCTGGTCAACGACCGGCTGAGCGCAGAGGACGAACACACCTACACGTTCGACCTGTACCGCGTCGGCACGTTTGTCGCGACCGCGGAGTCGGACGGACTCCTCGGGGTGCAGCGCCCGATGAGGCTGCTCGACCCGGGCGGCACCGAGGTCGCGAACAGCGACACCGGCGAGCTGACCTTTCCGGTCTCACTCGAGACGCTGGACAGCTCGCGGGATGCGCAAGGCACCGTGCGGCCCTGGTCACTGGAGGTCCTCCCGGCTCCGTTTTCACCGGACGCCGCGGACACGACCGTTTCGGCGACCGTCCTGGCCAGCCGCAGGATTCACACCCAGACATTGCAAAGCCGCATCGACGACCTGATCGGCGTAGACGGCAGCAAGATCTCCGTCTTTGGCGACATGCGCCAGGAGGAGGAGACCCTGCTGGCGCGGCTCGAGATCCTGGATGAGATCAGCGCCGGCACGATCGACGTCCTGGAACTCCTCAAGAGCAGGCTCAAGCCGGAGCTGCAGGACCCCGGCGTCGACGTCAACGAAATCAAGGCGAACGTTCCCTACGTCCTCTACAGCCACAGCCGCAACCTTCCGGCTGAGATGCACGTCTCGCTGGACGACCTGAAGCTGGACAAGATCAACATCACCATCGGGGCCAGTGAGAGAATCCAGCCGCCGCTGCCCGCGGTGAAACTGCGGCTCATCGTGAATGGAGGGGCCACAGTCAAGCTCGGTGGCTTCCCCATTGCCACCGTGGGCATCACAGACACCGACGCCGGCGACAACCTGATCGAGGCGGAAGTGGGGCTGCGCCTGCAGACCGACGGCACGTTCGCGGTGGAGTCCTGGCTGATCAGCGATCCGTTCGACATTGACGTCAGCTGGGAGGCGGCGGTCGCCGCCGGCGTGGTCTCCGCTGGTCTGCTGGTGCAGGGGGCGGAGGGTATCGCGGACTTTGTCAACCTGGGGTTCAATCTGCTGGTCGAGGCAGGTTTCCACCACTTCCTCGCCGGCGTGGGGGGCCAGGTACCGCCCGTGATCGCGATGATTCTGGGAGACGATTTCACCTACCGTTCCCTGCGCGTGGACGGCGAGGACATCGTCCTGGACTACGTCGCGCCGGTTGAGCCCGACCCGAAGCCGACTCCGCATTATCTTGGGGTCATCGGACGCAGCATCACCCAGGAGGGTCCCGGAATCTGGGAGGTCAGGCCGCCGCTTCTCGGCGACACCTGGAGCGCGCAGAACCTGAACCAGAAGATCGACCATATCGTCGTGGTGATGATGGAGAACCGGTCTTTCGACCATGTGCTCGGATACCGCGCCCAGCTCCCCGGGCACGAGGACTCCGACGGCCTGACCACGGATCTCATCGGCGTTCTGGAGTCGCTGCCCCCGTTTGCGTTTCAAGACGATGACGGGATCGATAAGCTAGTGCAATACGCTCTCCGGCGGCTCGGGACCGAGTCGGGAATCAAGCCGAACGCATTTGGTTTCAAGACCAAGTTCCCGGCGAGTGTGGCTCACTCCACTGACGACGTGCAAATGCAATTGTCCGCGCAGATCTCCCTGCCGTCCGGCCGGCAGATCAGCAGCCCGCAAGGATTCGTACAGGACTTCAGGGAGAGAGTCCCGAAGGATTCCAGCGAAATCTATATGATGGACGTTCTCGGCTACTACGAAGCGAAGGACCTGCCGTTCTTCGCCTTCCTGGCCGAGAATTACGCCTACTGTGAACGGTATTTCTGTTCGCATCCAGGCCCCACGATCCCGAACCGCATGTACTCGCTCGCCGGTGACCTGCAGCACGACCGGAACGGCGAGGCGCTCATCAATAACGGCGGCGAGAATTTCGCACTGTCCCGAGCGCTGAACATTTTTGATGTGCTCACCCGGAAACGGGTCAGCTGGCGGGTGTACGAATCCTTCCCGTCGGTCACCATGCTGCGGATGTTCGCGCGCTATGCCACTGACAACACCAGCATCGCCCCGCTGTCGAGGCTGGGAAGCGATGTCGCGCTCGGGAACCTGCCGGCCGTTACTGTGATCGACCCGCGGATGCATAGCGCCCCGCGCAGCGACGACCACTCGCCAAAGGCAGACATGTTCGACGGCCAGCTCTTCCTGCAGGACGTCTACGAAACACTGCGGTCGAACGCCGCGGTCTGGGAGAGCACCCTGCTCATCATCACCTACGACGAGCACGGTGGGTTCTACGACCACGTACCACCGCCGGTGGCCGATCTGCGCAGGACACAGGTGGGGGGGAACACCGACGGCGGGTTCTCAGCGCCCGCGGTCTCGTCCGCCTCGGACCTGCTGACGGGCTATGGGCTGAGGGTGCCGACCTTTGTCGTATCGCCGTGGACGTCGGCCGGGAAAGGCCCGGACATCGTGCTGGACCACTGCTCAATCCTGAAAACCATCCTCGCGCGGTTCTGCGGGGACACGAGGCCGTTCCTCAGCGACCGGGTGGACGCGTCCCTGACCTTCGACGCCTACCTGTCCGCGCCTGCGCCCAGGCTGGACGTACCGCCACCCTCACCGCTGGCCGCGCTGCCCGTGGTGACGTCTGCTACCGGCATCGACACCGGACCGGTTTCGCGCGAGCAGCTGAACCGCGACGACGTCGAGTTCGATGACCTGAGCGGCCTGTTCGCCCGCATACTGCTGGGCCGCGACCCGTCGGACGGCCCGCTTCAGGTTTCGTCCCCGCCTGACCAGAGCACGATGCTCGGCGCACCGGTCGATCTGCAGTTGGCCTTCACCGGCGGCACTGGCCCGGTCACCTGGGCCTACGCCGGCCTGCCTTCCGGCCTCACCGGAGACCCTTCCGGTCACATCACCGGTGCACCGGCTCCGAGCGGAACGGCCAGCCACCTCGTGACGGTCACCGCGACCGATGCGAACCACGCGACGGCCACAGCCTCCTTCTCCTGGACCACGCTCACCCAGGTTCCTGCCGTCATGGGGATGTCCAGGACCGACGCGATCACCGAGCTGCGTAACGCTCAGCTCACCATCGGCCCGGAATCTAAGGACAACCGGTGCATCGACCTGGCCGGGAACGTCCTGGTACAGAGCCTGCGGGCAGGAAGCATCGTCCCGGAGAGTGCTGAGGTCAGGCTGACCGTATCCAGCGGGATGGACAAGGACGGCCACAAATGCCCCGAGCTGCAATAGCTCCGGCCACCGGCCCTATTGAGCGCAGTCTGAGGTCGCTGACCTGCGGGGAAGCCCCGAACAGACCTTGATTACCACTGCGCGCCTGTCTCGCATCGAAGGGCTTTGCACCTGAAGTGGCCCAGCACGCAGCGCCCATTCGGCCTCTTCCGGCGTCCAGCTGATGCCTAGAGGCTGTAGGCCGTGCTGATTCCACCGGAATCGGCGATTTGGCCTGGATCCGCTGCGCGCGCCCGTGCTATCGGGAGCCGCGTAGGGCCTCATCCAGGCCGTGGTGCCGCTCGGCTTCGGCCACCGTGTGGGGCAAATCGTGGGGCATGATCGTCCTCCGGCGGGTTATCAATAGGCGTGCGGGATAATGGCTGCCGCATCCCCTCTACCGATACGCGGGGCGTTTCTGGCTGAGCTGAGCGGCAGCTACCGAAGGGATCTCTGTCTGCTGTCTTTGGCGTCATTGCGCGGGCTGCTGGGAGAAGGCCGGCAGCGGCGATTGGGCCAGCCGTCGTGGGGTCGCCGCGGACGATATCCACCGGGCAGGCGGCGTGGTGCACGCAGCGCCGGCCTACCGAGCCGAGCATGGCCTCGGTCAGGCCTCCGTGTCCGCGGCTGCCGACGACCAGCAGATCCGCGCCGGCCGATTCGGCGATCAGGACCGCAGCGGCGTCGCTCTCGATCCGGTCCGCGATCTGCTGCTGTATCCGTCCTATGGGTGCTGTAACTGTCGGCTATGTGCGGCTGCGGCCGAGCTCGGTTCCTTGCGCAGCGGTGGACATCGAGTGCACGCCCGCGCAGTCCGCTGGTGGTCACGTGACTACCAGCGGACTGCGTCGGGGTTTCCCGGTTACTTGACGGCGATGACGTCGACAGGCTGGATCGAGGGCTCGCTCGCCAGCAACTCCGCGGCGATCTTGCCGAGCGCCTCGGGTATAGGACCGTTGAGGTGCGCCGCCCGCGCGTCGTCGGTCTCGAAGGTGTCGAAGATCCCGTAGTGGGTCTCGTCGATCCGGAACGCATACCAGGTGACCGTGCCTTCCTCGCTGACCGCGAGTTCGCGGCCCGCCCTTAGGAAATCGGCGAGCTCGGCGCCCATCCCCTCCTTGGCCTCAAGTGTTGCCAGGAATGCCAGCTTCACGCTCATGATGGATCCTCCTTGATCGGCTGTAACGCGGGCATCCGCCAGCGCCTGCCCGCCGGTTAGTGGTCCGGAAGCGTCCCTGTCTTACCTGTGCCAGGGCAACGCAAGGCTGCGATGGCCGTCCAACGGCACGGCCGTCAGCTGATCAGCGCTGCTGGCAGCTGCCCGAGAGCGGGCACGGTGAGGTCGGGCTGCGGGCCGATCGTGTCGAACGGGACGGCGGTGCGGTTCACCCAGGCCGTGCGCATGCCAGCCGCCCCCGCGCCCACGCTGTCGAATGCGTTGCAGGTGACGAGCCGCACCTGCGCGACCGGCCGGGCCAGCCGCCTGGCGGCGTGCCGGTACACCAAGGGCGAGGGCTTAAACACCCGGATCTCCCCGGCGCTGATCCTCTGGCCGAAGAATCCTCCAAGGCCGCTGTTATCGAGGCAGTTGCTTATCATGTCGGGGCTGCCGTTTGAGAGCACCGCGAGCTCGTACCCCAGGCCGGCGAGGGCCCGCAGCGCCGGGACGGCGTCCGGGAATGGCCGCAGGTGGTCATAAAGCTCAATGAGCCTCGCGGTCTGCCCGGCCGGGAGGCTAACCCCGATTACGGCGAGGGCGAAGTCAAGCGCACGTGACGTCACCCACCGGAAGTCCTCGTAGTGACCCATCGCGGTGAGCCGGAATGAGTACTCCAGCTGCTTGAGCCGCCACAGCCGTGCCGTCTCGCGGCCGTCGAAGTCGCCGAGAACCTGGCCGAGCTCACTGGAGATCGCGATCGGGTCAACGAGTGTCCCGTACAGGTCGAAGGCCAGTACCTTGAGGTCACCCGGATCACCCGTCGCGCTACTCATCGGCGACGGCCATGAGGAGCCCGGTGAAGCGGCTCTCGCCCCGGAAGCCGGCAGGCTTGGCAAGGATCGCGACCATCGCATCGCCGGCGGCCTGATGCGCGATATCGGTGCGCTCAGGGCCGGTGACAGGGGTGGTGGCCGCCCGCCGGTTCATCTCCGCCAGCGCGATGCGCAGCAGCGGGGCGTGAAACTCACGCCCAGCTTCCTTCCGCCACAAGCCGTTGCCGGTTGACAGGCGGCGTAGCCAGTCCGCCGGCTCCGCGTCAAGTTCCCGCTCAGTGGGCTCAGCAAGTTCCACGGCCGCCAGGCTAACCGCGTCCGCCGCCGTCATGGGCACAGCTGGTGCCGGCGGCCTCTTGCTCGTCATCGCCAGCCGTACGATGCCGGCATGCGACAACGACCCGGGCGACAACTCGCTGATCCCTGTTGTTCACTAACTACTACGTCGGGTCGACTGTGCTGTGGCCTCTGACACGGTCCGGCGACCCAGTCGGCAATGACTGAGCGTGCCCCGCTTCTCCGGACTTCCGGGAAACCGGGGCAGGCTCACCTTCACCCTGGTACGCGGGGCCCGCACGGTGTAGTGACCGGTCACCGTGGCGGGTGTAGCGTTGAGGCCAGGTGCGAAGGGCTTACACCCAGAGCATCCGCGCGGATTCGTGGTGATTGCTAAGCACCGCTACCGCTTTGGGGGACCACATCATTCGGTATTTGAGTCGATCACAGCGAGCGGTGCGGGCCGCTTGTGCGAGCTGCTTGTCTGACCGTCGCCATCGCGGGTAAGAACGTTGAATAGCGAAGCCCCGGCTTGTCTCCATGATGATGGTAGTGCCGGACTGACGATCCGCCTGCTCGGTCCGGTCGTTGTGGAAGTAGACGGCGAGCCGGTGCCTCTAACCAGCGTCAAGCAAAAGGCGATTCTGGCGCAGCTCGCTCTGCATGGTAGCCATATAATGCAGCTTTCCGAGCTGGTCGAGGGGCTGTGGGGCGAGAATCCCCCGGCTACGGCGAGAACAGCGATCCAGGTCCATATATCGGCGCTGCGACGGGCGCTTGGCCGTGCCGGGAGCCTGATCCAGACCCGCCCAGCCGGGTATCAGCTCGCGGGCGCAGACGTGGACGTGCTGCGTTTTGAGCAGTTGATTGAGGAGGCCAGACAAGGCCGGCCCGGCAGATGGCGTGATGCAGTCGAGCAGTGGACCGGCGATGCCGCGCTCGCAGAGCTGGCCGACGTCCCGTTCGCCCCGGCCGTGGCTACGCGATTGTCCGAGCTGCGGCTGATTGCTACTCAGGAACTCATCGAGCACGAGCTTGCGCTTGGCCACCACCTGAGGTACGTGGCAGAACTCACGGATCTCACCCGCAAGCACCCTTACCGTGAAACGTTCTGGCGTCAGCTGATGCTGGCGCTGTACCGGTCTGGCCGGCAGAGCGATGCGCTGGCGACGTTCCGTGAGGCCGCGGGCGTGCTAGCCGACGAACTGGGCATCGATCCCGGGCCGACGCTCGCTGCGATGCACCAGGCGATCCTCACCCAGGATCCCGCCCTGGACGGTCCGGCACCACAGCTTGACCTGCCCTTGCTGCCGGGTGAGCTGGTCGGGCGGGAAGCCGAGCTGGACCGGGTGCTCACACTTGCCCGCACCGCCCGGCTGGTCACGCTGACCGGGCCTGGGGGTGTGGGCAAGACCCGGCTGGCCCTGGAGGTGGCCCACCGCTTGCAGGCCGAGTTCGTGCCGCTGGCAGACGTGCACACGGCGGAGGCCGCGGCGGCGCGCGTAACGGGGTCCGCCAGCACGGCGCTCGTCCTGGACAACCTGGAACAGATCCCGGACGCCGATGCGCTGGTACTCGACTTGCTGGACAGCACCGAGCGGAAGCTAGTCGTTACGTCCCGGTCGGTGCTGCGCCTGCACGCCGAGACGGTTGTCGTCCTGGCGCCGCTGGCCAGCGCCGACGCGGCGGAGCTGTTCACCGTGGAAGCCCGTCGCGCGGGCGCGGCCGTGGCGCGGGACGAAGCAACCGTCAGTGCCATCTGCCGGCGCCTCGATGGCCTGCCGCTGGCGCTGGTGCTCGCCGCAGCGCGCTGCCGGCTGCTCACGCCCGCGCAGATACTGGGCAGGCTGGAACGCGGCGGCCTGGGCGAGGGGCCGGCGGACCTTCCGGACAGGCAGCGGACCCTAGCCGCAACGGTCCAGTGGAGCGTTCAGCTGCTCGAACCGCCGACGCGTGACCTGTTCGCGGACCTTTCGGTGTTCGCCGCGCCGTTCACGGTCGAGGCGGCGGAGGAGGTGTCGGACATCGACGCTCTCGATGCCCTCGTCGACGCGAACCTGCTGATCGCGCACGAGGGGCGGCTGAGCATGCTCGAGACGATCCGCGATTGCGCCCGCGACCTGCTCACCGCCTCCGGCCGGAACACTCGCGAACGGCATGCCGGGTGGGTGCTGCGACAGGTGGCCGAGCTCGCGCCGCGGATGAACACCGTGGCCGAGGAGGAAGCGCTCGATGGCCTCGGCGTCCTGCTCCCCGAGATCCGGGCCGCGGCTGATTATCTCAGCCAGGCCGACGCGGACGCGGCAGCGGACATCCTGGTCAAGACGCGCCGGGTGTGGTTCGTCCAGGGACTGATGAGCGAGATCCGGGAGCGGCTCAACCGGGTGGCACCTCACGTCTCGGCGCCTCGGGCGAAGGTGGAGGTGGTGGCCCTGCAGGCGAACTTCGCCAAAGTCATGGGCGACCCGGAAGGACGATCCTTGCTCGAACAGGTGCTGCCCGCGCTGCGGGAAGCCGCGGGAGCCGAAGAAATGCTGACGAACACGCTTTGCCACCTGGCCGATCTGGAAAGCGATGCAGACGAGCGTGAAGCCGCCCTGGCCCATGCGGCCGAGGCCGTCGAGGTCGCACGTGGCCTCGGCGGACCGATGCTCCAGATGGCGCTTGACCTCTCGTCGTATGTCGCGCGCGTGGTTGGTGATGTGGATCGTGCGATTCAGGTCGCCTGGGAGGAGGTAAAGGTCGGCCGGTCGGCGCCGTCCCTCCAGCTTGCCAGCGCGCTTTCCACGCTTGCCCGGGCACTGTCTGACGCCGGGCGCCACGCCGAGGCCGCCGACGCCGGGCTTGAAGCCCTGGCCCGCAGCCGATCGGAGTTCCCTGTGCATCGTGTCGAGACCGCCATCACGGTTGCGCTCGCGCTGGGAAAGAACAGCCCACCGGCGGTGGTCAGCGCGCTCGGCGAAGCGATCACCTTTTCGGCCGCGGTGGGCACGTGGCCCCAAGCTGCCCAGGCCACGTCTGCGCTCGCTGTGATCGTGGCCGACGTCCATGACATCGCTGTCACCAAGCTGATCGCGGCCATAGCCCGCCACGCCGATGACCCTGAGTTCGCCGGCCTGTCCGCGGGGCTCCGCCAGCGCCTCGGCGCCGACGCCTGGCTCGAGGCGAGCCAGGCCGGCTTGACTTTGAATGCTGACGACATCGCACGTCTCGCTCGGGATTGCACGCGGCCCACCGCCGCATGACCCACTGCCCTCCGCGGTTTCGCGCGTTTATCGCCGGGAGTTTTGCTCGACGATCTCACCTATGAGCTTGATAATCCAGATCAGGACAAATACCGCCCCAATAGCTGGACCAAAGAAGGCAGCAGCCTCGCCGGCCGAGTGGAAAGTCTCTCCCAGAACTTGCCATTGCAAGCCGCCGCACGGCTCGCCGATGTGAATCGGAGAGGCAAGGCAGCCCGGCAGGGCGCAGGCTTTGAACGCGGCGGCTCCGATAACTGCTGCGATACTGCCGCCTCCACCCGACACGAAGATGCCCTTGAGCCCGTCTAGGGCTAGCCCGTCGAAGTTCATTTGTGGCCTCCTCTGGTTGGTCTTGTATCGATCCCTACGCTGCCGG
>Ga0207693_10006048_pt1 | contig 10029 bp, 8 predicted proteins | sample LARL81metaG_FD_184347 | JGI IMG/M metagenome (GOLD analysis project Ga0207693, IMG submission 184347) | Corn, switchgrass and miscanthus rhizosphere microbial communities from Kellogg Biological Station, Michigan, USA - LAR L8-1 metaG... | ecosystem: Host-associated > Plants > Roots >... | reverse complement strand
GTGCGGTTCTGCGTGGGATTGACATGTTCGACTGCGTGCTTCCAACCCGGTCGGGGCGCAATGGGCAGGCTTTCACCAGAAGTGGCGCGCTTAATTTGCGCAATGCGCGGCATGCCCACGCCAGTGAGCCCCTGGATCGTGCATGCCGTTGTCCCGCCTGTCGCCAGTTCACGAGGGCTTATCTTCACCACGCGGTCAAGAGCGGCGAGATTGTCGCGTCTATGCTCCTGACTTGGCACAATCTGACCTATTTCCAGGACATCATGATCGAGCTGCGCGAAGCGATCGCTGCTGGAACGCTCAGCGAAACAGCAACGCGAATTGCCGGCACGTACCGTCGCGACACCGCAAAAACCGCAGAAATGCTCGATTGACCCCGGGCCACCCGGCACCTATGGTCCCGGCGCGTTTGACCGAGCCCGTAGCTCAGCGGCAGAGCATCTGACTTTTAATCAGAGGGTCGATGGTTCGATCCCATCCGGGCTCACCAGCATAACTATTTGATTCTATAGAGAAAATATACGCACTACTAATTTCGACCCAGCCAAAGTAGCAGGCTCCGGCCCGCGCTCGCGGGGCAGTTATCGATTCAGCGACTTATTCCATTGCGGATTTGCTCCGTGTACTGACGTCAGATTCCTACACTGACAAATGTCGATCCGAACCGCAGTCTGAAACGTGAGTCGCCTCTTCGCGGCGGACGATGCCCTTCAAGCTCGAACTTCCCGCGTGACGCACCATTAAGGGTTGCAGTGAGGTTGCTTGCTCCCTGTCTTCGCTCACAGCTGCTCTCAATTCTTACGATGTCACTTCATGTCGAGGTCAGTGGAACGACGGAAATTGGATCGTTTAGCATGGCGTGTTCGACGCAAGCATTATGTTGTTGGCTTTCGAGTAATTAGAATTGAAACTGTGACGTCGATGGAGAAGTGCGTTCAAAGCGCATCACTTGCTTCGCAATGTCGCTGCTTCGATCTTGCGGATTGAGTTTTGGTTCAACCATCGCCATTCTCAATTTCACAAGCTGAGGCGTCGCGTACGCTCTCATGGGACATTTACTTGATAAAGTCTAAGTTCCTCAATTACGGACTCACAATGTCGCGACTTCTCCGCTTGGGCGTGGTGGCCACTGTGGTGTGCGCAATGGCTGTTCCGTTCGCATTCGGACAGTCAACTTCTCCGGACTTGCTGCGTTCGTTGTCGCCAGAAATGTTGCGAGCGTTGCAGCAGGGCCAAATTGATGGTGGTGAGCTAGGTGCCGTTCAGCCGGAGGTGCAAACGTACCAGCCGACCGTGCCTCAACCCGATCAATCACCCGCATCGCGCCTTGAGGAGATCTATCTCAGGCGATCGGGCGAGTTTTTGAGGCAATTTGGCTACGACGTACTTGGTCAGCCGGCGACTGTTACCATCAACCAGTCGGGAGCCGTGCTCGATAAGTATGTACTGGGCACGAACGATGAACTCGTCGTGACGTTGCGCGGCCAAGAAAATTCGACTTATCGCGTCCGAGTCAGCCGTGACGGAAATGTAAGGAGATCGCACCTTCACCCTCACGCTGCACCGCGCGCAGGTCTCGACGCCTTTTACCGGTCCCGCAAATCCGCTCACAAAGGCGCCGGTAACGATCGATATCGGTGAAGCTCGCGTTTCCGTGCCCTGGACCGGCGCAAAGTTGGATGTGGCAGCGCGTCTGCAGGACGATCAACTTCGTCCCAAGCGCGGCTTCACCGCGGCATTCGAAACCTCGTTGGAAGTGGGTCTGTAGAGGGCCAGCAATCGCTCGCAACCTGAGAATGCCAAGTTACGGATTGCGTTGATCGGCCTTCAATGGTTCGCGCGCCACGTCATGCAGTCGCCATAGCTATTGTCGAACACCGTTTTTTGCGTCGCTTCGCCGAAGCCCTGGAACGCAATATCCGATGCGCGCTGTCTAGCCATCGTTTCGCAGGCGCTTCGATTTCTGGCCAGCATGGAGCTGACCGGGCCGGAACCGTCAGTCATCCGCGCCCTTCCAATATACGTCTCAATTGCGGGATGAAAAGGCTGCCCAGTGAAACTGTTCGTGGTAGTCACGGATTTCTGCACATACGAACCGGCAAAGTAGCGTGTGACGAACCCACGTCTCGGAAAACCCAGGGACGAGCAGCCGGCGAGGCCAATTACAACCGATAGAACTACAAGCAGCGACCGCGCGTGCACTCGTTTCACCAGTTCATCGTGACGTGAAGGCCGACGGAGTCCGGGTCGGCGCTGCCATAGACGTTGTATTGGTTGGTTTCGCGATAGCGCGTGACAATCGCGTAGTTTACGCCAAACGCGATGGCGCTGCTGGCTGCCACGTCGTACCAATGATGCTTCTTGGCATCGACGCGCGAATACCCGACGAAAAGAGCCGCGGCATAGGCCGGAACGCCATACTGCCAGCCGTAGCGAGCCCATAGATAGTCGGCTGGCGCATATGCAAGCGCAGCGGTGTCGGACGGCAAGGAGTGAAAGTCCGAATGGTCCGGTCGCTGCTCTCGGACAATATGGCCTAAGAGATAGGCGGCGGCCAGCGTCGCCGCTGTGGATACCCCAAGTTCGGCGACACCATCCCAATCTTCATGGTGGGCAAGAGACACGCCGACCGCGACTAGTGGTAAAGCGAACGCAACGGCTTTGCCGGGAGTTTCGACGCTGGACCTGTCCGCCGCTTCGGCTCGATCGGTGAAGCCTGTCAAGGACACTAGCGTACAAAGAGCCAGCGCATGCGTTTTTACGTGCAAGTGGGTGAACACCTATGCTGAGCGCGTGTTTTGTCATTTTCACGTGGCCCGTCGTCGAATGTCGAGCGAATTCTTGTGGTTGGTGAAAGTTCGCGCTTAGTACTCTTTACGACGTCAAATAAACGCAAGAATGACTACTGAGGAATCTTCAGTCTCTTCTCTACCGCTTGACGCTGGGGCGAATGAGCAGCCTCAGAGCGCGATTACTGAGTGTCACAACGAATCTAAATCCAATTGACGCAACTCGGTGAGTTAGGTGAATAAAGTATTTCGTCGGCACCTGAAATGCCGAGATTCCAGCACTTCCGTGCATGTAAACGGTAAATGAATTTACATGTTTCTTTACGCGCTGATGCCACTCTTTGAGCGACGGCTAGCGCGGATTTTAGAAATGGTTGGCCAGAGCCCTTCGGCGGACGTCGAGCGCCAAGTCGACGATCAACTCGTCCGCATCGCGGTAGGAACTCGCATTCAGTATGCAGACGGCGTGCCGTTCGCGATCGTCATCGCGATTGCGCTGTGCGGCGTCTTTCCAAGCCTCGGTGTAGCGAACCCAGCCCTCGCTACACTATGGGTAACTGGCGAGATCACCTTTGCGATCGTCGGAGTTAGAGAGTGGCAAAAATATCAAACCCGCGAAGGATCGATTTCCGCCGAAGAACAACGCAATCGCCTTACAATCCTCTGGACCATTCACGGCCTAGTCTGGGGTTCTATCGTTCCGGTTTTCTGGGATCCGGCTAATCCCGCGAACCAGGCCATTCTCTGCACGATCATACTTGGCGTCATGGTCGGGTCATTCTTCATGCTCTCGCCAGTACGATCGGTGTTCGCGGCGAACACGTTGTCGGTCGTCGCCTTGGCCGAAATCACGTTTCTGATCGAGGGCGGCGCACTCGCTGACACGCTCGGCATAATTCTTCCGCTCTTTACAGCAATGATCCTGCGCTATGGCTGGACGTTGTCGGCCAGATACGAGGACGCGGTGCGATTACATTTGCGCAACGAACAAATGGCGATTTCATTGAACACTGCGGTCGCGCGCGCAGAGCATGCGTCGCGAGCAAAATCCCAGTTTCTTGCCAATATGAGTCACGAGTTGCGCACACCGCTCAATGCCATCTTGGGCTTTTCAGAGATGATCGCTTCGCGAACGATGCTCAAGAGTGTCGACAAGCATTTCGAATATGCCGAGCACATCAATCGCTCCGCCCATCACTTCCTCAACCTCATAAACGACATACTCGACCTTGCGAAGATTGAAGCCGGTTCGTTTCAGTTGCGCGAGACTGAGGTCAATGTCATGGAGTTGATTGCGGAGTCGCTTTCCATCATGGAACCGAAGGCGAGGGAGGTGGGATGCGTTATGGAACGAGACATTGCCGCCAATCTCCCAAATGTCATCGCCGATGAACGTGCGTTAAAGCAGGTGCTGCTGAACCTGCTTTCCAATGCGTTTAAATTCACACCAAGCGGGGGCAAGGTGACCGCGTTCGCTCACCGAGCTACTGACGGCGGCTTGGAATTTGGCGTTCGCGACACCGGAGTAGGCATTGCGCCGGAAGATCAAGCTCTCGTGTTCGAAAACTTCGGGCAGGGACGTCATGATGTGGTCACTGCGGAAAAGGGAACTGGACTGGGTCTTCCGATCGTCAAGGGCCTGATCGAAGAGCACGGCGGTACTGTGAGTCTCACCAGCCAGGTGGGACGCGGCACGACAGTCTTGCTCCACTTGCCGCCACAACGCTGTGTTGCTCCGCTGCAATGCGCATCCTAAGTCGTATCGCGGCGACAAATCACTCGAGTGTTTTCAATAGCGCCCTCAGAGCGGGCGCAATGTCGCGTCGACGCAGTCCCAGAGCGATATTGGCTTGAAGAAAGCCAACCTTGTCGCCGCAGTCATAGCGTGCGCAACTCGTTTTAACCGCGTGAAACGGCATGCGCCCGATGAGGCGCGCCATGGAGTCGGTCAGTTGGATCTCCCCGCCGGCTCCTTTCTCTCGCCGTTCGAGTTCGCCGAAGATTTCCGGCTGCAGGATATAGCGGCCGATCACGCATAAACGGGACGGCGCATCCTTCGGTTTGGGCTTTTCGATCACGCCCTTTACTTCGGTGATATTGCCGTGTGATCTGCCGGGCGACACCACGCCATACCTCTGCGTTTCCTCGAGCGACTTTTCTTCCGCCGCGATGACCACGCCACCGCCGACCTGGTTGTAGGCGTCGATCATCTGCGTCAGCGCGCCGGGCTGGCCCACCAAAAGATCGTCCGGCAGCAGGACCGCGAATGGCTCGTCGCCCACAAGATGCCTGGCGCACCACACCGCGTGGCCCAGTCCGAGCGGCTTTTGCTGTCTGGTGAAGGAAACGGAACCGCTGACCGGCAAACCCTCAAGCAGACTGTCGAGCTCCCTCGTCTTCTCCCGAGCAGAAAGCAACGCTTCGAGCTCATAAGCGTGGTCGAAATGGTCCTCAATAATGTGTTTGCCCCGCCCGGTCACGAATATGAACTGTTCGATGCCGGCGTCCTTGGCTTCTTCGACCGCATATTGCACGACAGGTTTGTCGACGACCGGTAACATCTCCTTCGGCACCGCTTTCGTGGCGGGGAGAAAGCGCGTTCCCATGCCCGCGACGGGGAAAACGGCCTTTCGGACAGGCTTTGGCTTGGCCATAGGGCACCGGGTTTATGCGACGGTCTACTTGGCATACATAGTGGGGGAGCGTCCATATTGCGGACGACATATGAGTCAGAGAACGTCTCATGCGGATATTGGTAACGGGCGGCGCCGGATTCATCGGCTTTCACGCGACGCGCGCTCTGCTTGCAGCAGGCCATGCCGTTGTGGCGGTCGATGATGTCAACGCCTACTACGATCCGACGCTGAAAGAGCGCCGCATCGCCGAGATTGGCTCGCATCCTTCCTATCGTTTCATCAGATCCGACATCAGCGAAGCGGGTGCTTTGGCAGCAGCGGCCGGGACAGAGCGTTTCGACATCGTCCTGCATTTGGCGGCGCAGGCCGGCGTCCGTTATGCGGTTACCCATCCTGACGCGTATACGCGGGCCAATCTGGTCGGACATGCCAACGTGTTGGAATTCACGCGCCATCATGACGGCCTGAAGCACCTTATCTACGCCTCGTCGAGCTCGGTATACGGCAACGACACTACGCCACCATTTTCCGAAGGGGCTCGCGCGGACGCGCCCATTTCGTATTATGGAGCGACGAAACGCTCCTGCGAACTTCTCTCTCATTCCTATTCCTGTCTGTACGGCCTGCCGCAAACCGGCCTGCGATTCTTCACGGTCTACGGTCCGTGGGGTCGACCAGACATGGCTTATTGGTCATTCACTGATGCGATCCTTCGCGGTCAGCGCGTTCCCGTATTTGGCGGCGGCAAGTTGCGGCGCGACTTTACCTATGTGGACGACGTTTCTGCCGCGTTGGTGCGGATTGTTGAAACGCCGTTCGCGGCGGCCGCGAAAGGCGCACCGCATCGAATCTATAACCTTGGAAACTCGCATCCGGAAACCGTGCTCGACCTGATCGGTCACATTGAGCGCACGACGAACCGAAAGGCGGAGCTCGATTTCAAGGACGGGCCGCCGGGTGATGTCCACGAGACCTATGCAGACATAACGCGCGCTGCCCGCGACTTCGGTTTTGCACCAAAAGTTTCGTTGGCAAACGGGATTTCACGTTTCGTGGACTGGTTCCGCCAGTATCATCGGATTTAGTTGAATAGACCACCCCCTGGGGAAAATATGGGCACTCGCCGTGGCGCCGGCCATGTGATCGTCGTGGCAATGCTGACCCTTGCGACGACGGCGTGTGCGCCCGACATCGATCGCACTGTGCCAGCGGAAACGTCTATGCAGGTCATTCAAACAGTGAGTGCGGCTCTCACCGCCACCAAGCTTCCGGCACAGGAAAGGGCGCGTCTCCTCGTCAAGCGTGCTCTGGCGCACGAAGCGCTCGGCGAACGCAGCGATGCCGTCTCGGATTTCAACGACGCGATTGCCACCAACGCTCTTGAGACGGAGGAACACGCAACCGCTCTCTACGATCGCGGAGTAACGCTGGACGAGCTTGGGCGAACCGATGCCGCCATAGCCGACTACACCAGTGCGATTGAGCTCGAGCCCAGATTCGCCGCTGCGTTCAACAATCGCGGCAATGCGTTGCGTCGCATCGGCCGCTTGACAGAAGCCAGGCGCGACTATGAAGCATCGATCAACACTGGCAATCCCAATCCGGAATACTCCAAATACGGCTTGGGCCAGATCGCGGAGGCGCTCGATCAGCCGAGCGCGGCGCGCGAATATTACCGCTCGGCTCTAGCGACCAATCCGCAATTTGCGCTGGCCGAGGCGAGGTTGGTGGCACTGGACGCCGGCCCGCAAACTCCCGTCGCGCGGAAGCAACCCATCCGCCATAAAGTGACTGCTCTGCCGCGCCGCATGGCGTCAACGAGTGGCGATGCGGGCCCCGCGCTCAAACCCACGATCAGCGACGTCGCCGCACAAGCGAGTCCGTATGTCCAGTTGGGCGCCTATCGCACGACGGCGGAGGCCAATGAGGCCTGGGATCGCGCGCACCAGGGCGCCAGCGAGCTCTTGTCCGGTCTGACACCCATGATTGTTGGCATCGATCTGAGGGGAAAGGGTCGTTACTACCGACTACGCCTAGGTCAACCCAGCGCCGCGAGCGCAGATCGCCTGTGCCGGGAGCTAAGATCCAAGGGGATTACGTGCGTGGCCCTTCGGGGCTAGTCCGGGGGCACCAAACCTGATTTCCTCGCAAAAAAGACAGGGCCCCCTATGATCGGTATCACCGCGTTTGGCGCTTACATTCCTCGCCGCCGCCTGCAGCGCAAAGCCATCGCCCAAGCCAATGCGTGGTTCGCACCCAACCTCGTTGGTGGCGCAAGGGGCGAGCGCGCCATGGCCAACTGGGACGAAGATGCGGTCACAATGGCGTATGAAGCGGCACGCGACTGTGTGCCGGCAGCCGACCCGGCGAAGGATCGCGCGCATGTCGACGGTGTCTACTTTGGGTCGACGACGCTGCCCTATGCCGACCGTCAGAATGCAGGAATCGTTGCAGCAGCGCTGGGACTCGGTGAGGACATCGCGTCGGTCGACATCGCGTCATCGCAGCGCGCCGGAACGTCGGCATTGATCGCGGCCCTGGATGCTGTCGCCGCAGGCCGCCTGAACGCACCGCTTTTGGTAGCGAGCGACAAGCGCAAGACCCGGGCAGCGTCGTCTCAGGAACTGGCGTATGGCGACGCCGCCGCAGCGTTCACGGTCGGCCGCGACAATGTCGTTGCAAAATTCCTCGGCAGCCACACGCTCACGCTGGACTTTGTCGATCACTTCCGTGGCGAAGGTGAAGACTTCGACTATGGCTGGGAAGAACGTTGGATCCGAGACGAAGGGTACACGAAGATCGTGCCTGTCGCGGTTAAGGCGATCCTCGAAAAGACCAAGACCTCCGCTGCCGACATTGCACACTTCATTTTGCCATGTCCCTTTTCCAAGCTCGACCAGACCATCGCGAAACAATGCGGCATCGATCCGTCTCGAGTACGCGACAATCTGGCCGCCAATGTCGGGGACACTGGAGCCGGTCACGCGCTTCTCATGCTCGTCCATGCGCTCGAACAGGCCAAGCCTGGAGAAAAAATCCTGGTGGTTCAGTTTGCGCAGGGAGCTGACGCGCTCATCTTCGAAGTCACGCCCGCCATTCGTGAGCTCTCCAAACGTAACGCAGTGAGCGGTTCGCTCGCACGCCGCAAGGAAGAGACGAACTATCTCAAGTTTCTCGGCTTCAATGGACTGATAGAGCTCGAGAAGGGAATGCGGGCTGAAGTCGACAAGCGTACGGCGCTCACCGTGCTCTATCGCAAGAGCGATATGCTGCTCAGCTTGGTCGGCGGCAAGTGTCGCGTGTGTGGAACAGCGCAATATCCCAAGAGCCGCATTTGCGTGAATCCGAACTGCAAGGCAGTCGACACGCAGGACGATTACGGATTCTCCGAGCAGCCCGGTACGGTGCTGTCGTGGTCGGCGGACTTTCTGACCTACTCCATGGATCCGCCAAGCCATTACGGCATGATCACCTTCGCCGAAGGCGGACGTTTGATGGCCGACATCACCGATGTCGAGCAGGGCCAGATCGACACGGGCACCAAGGTTCGCATGGCCTTCCGAATCAAGGACTTCGATCCAAAGCGCGGCTTCGTCCGCTACTTCTGGAAAGCCGTGCCAGTCTGATAGAATTCGCCAACGGCCCGCGGGAGAACGAGTATGCCCTACGTCGAAAATCGCGTCGTTCACGATGCCGATTCCCACTTGATGGAACTGCCGGACAGTCTCGACGCTTACTTCAACCCCAAGTATCGCGCCGCTTACGACGCGCTGCCCAAGCTGCAGAAGAACCCGCGCGATGCGGGCTGGGTTCAAAAGGCACGCGCCATGCACGACGATCCCGCCTTCCGTTCCGGGGCGGACAGCAACGTTCTCTTGCGCAAGAACTACGAAGCGCACGGCTCCTTTCGCCGGGAGGACCGGCCACGGACGCTCGACAATCTTGGCTTCGCCAGCCAACTCATATTCACCACTTGGTGCCTGAGCAATTTCGGTCTCGACGAGAGCGGACCAATCGAACTCGCCTATGCCGCGGCACAGGCTCACAACCGGATGATGGTCGACTTCTGTTCGGTCGACCGGCGCTTTCTGGGCACGGGTTATGTGCCGCTGATCGACTTTGAGCTTGCCAAGAGGGCGGCGCGCGAAGCGATCGACCTGGGCTGCAAGGCGCTCCTCATCGCGTCGAAGCCACCAAGCGGTCACTCACAAACGCACATCGCGCATGATCCGATCTGGGCGATGGCGCAGGAAGCCGGTTTGCCGATTGTCTTCCACGTCGGCGGCGAGGAGAAGCTCAAGGCCGACTATTTCGAGAACGGTCTGCCGCGCGTGAAAGATTTTCACGGCGGTGAAGAGAATTTTACGTCCGTGAGCTACATGCCGATCCCGCATTCTGTCGAGCTCACGCTTGCGGCGATGATCTTCGATGGCGTGCTCGACAGGTTCCCCAACTTGAAGTTCGGCGCGATCGAGCTTGGGGCGTCCTGGGTTCCCGGCTGGATGCGCAATATGGACTCGGCGGCCATGGCGTTCATAAAAAACGAGGACCGGCTGCAGAAGCTCTCCATGAAGCCCTCGGAGTTCGTCCGACGGCAGGTACGC
>Ga0207693_10006046_pt1 | contig 10030 bp, 7 predicted proteins | sample LARL81metaG_FD_184347 | JGI IMG/M metagenome (GOLD analysis project Ga0207693, IMG submission 184347) | Corn, switchgrass and miscanthus rhizosphere microbial communities from Kellogg Biological Station, Michigan, USA - LAR L8-1 metaG... | ecosystem: Host-associated > Plants > Roots >... | reverse complement strand
AGCGGCGGGCGCCGCCACCCCGCAGTGCGGCGGTCCCTGCTTGGAGGTCTTCAGCGCCAAGTTCGCTATGCCGCCGAATCTCGGCTTCGTGGAGACCGTGTTCCTGGGAATCCCGGTGCGCGGCGTACCGACGATCGTGCGTCCGGCCAGCAGCTCGAACCCGGCCGAGGACCTCATCGTCCCCCTCGGCGGCCCGGTGCACGTGTCTCAGTTCTACGCGGACGGCATGGTGTCCGCCGCGGTAGACGAGCACTTCAGCAGCGACCTCGCGGTGCAGCTCGAGTATGCGCCCTACGGCCATCCCACCGGCCTGTGCACGGCGGTGGCCGTCACCGCCTTCCAGGGCGAAGGCCTGAGCCTGCAGCCGTGCAGCGCCCGGGGCACGACGGTGTGGATCCTGGACTTTGCGGATTCGCAATTGGCCACGCGGGGTTACTTCTCAATCATCAACGGGTCGGACACCGACTTCGCCCACCCTTTCGCGATGACCATCCTGGGGAATCCGGCTGACCAGCTATTCACGCCGATCATCTTGCAGCACCTGATCGGCAACCCGGGCAGCGTGCCCGCCAACCAGCTGTGGGGCGCCGCCCACGGGCCGGTCACGCCCTGAACGACCCAGCGGTGGCGCCGCCCCGCCGGGGGCGGCGCCACCGAGACCGCGCAGGCAGCGGACGCCACTGCACCCGGCCCAAAGCCGGGCACCACTGATGTCCGGTTCGCCCGTCTGGACCGTATTGGGGCGCCTTAAAAGATAAGGATTCTCGGCTCATGGCCGGCCTTTGGCACCCGTGGCGTCGTCGCATGTTGTCCTACGAGCTGCTCGACTGCGGCCGACACGGACACGCTTTCGCATGGAGAACCTCTGCGCGCTCTCCCGACGAGGCGACTCGGAGAGACCAGTGAAGAGGCCGGGGTATTCGACGGGCGCGATTCACGTGCGGCGCGAGCAGGCTGCGTAATTGTCACCAACCCCCAAAGACCGGAAAGGCACATGTCTGCCACGACCGAATGCTCGGCGGGCGCCGTCCGGCCGATCACGACCCCGGTTACCCCCGAGGAGGAACTCGAGGCGCTGCGCGCCCGTCTCACGGCCACCCGCTGGCCCGACCCGGAGCTCGTCACCGACTTCTTCCGGGCGTGCAGCAGGCGGTGATGGCATCTCAGCTACCCGGCCCACACCCGATGCCGCTCGTGCGGCTCAACCGGAAAGGCCGCTCCGAAATGACTGATCGCGCCGCCGACATCGTCAGCCCCACCACCGACCGGCCACTCCCTGACAAGACCACAGCGGCAGATGCTCGCGCCCAGGGCCGGTTCGGCCACGACAAGCCCACGGTGGACAACAGCATCGTCTTGCTCATCGACCACCAGATCGGCCTGATGGTCAGCACCCGCGACACCAGCACCGTCGTCGAACTCCGGAGCAACGTGCTCGGGCTGGCGCGGACGGCGAAGGCGCTGCAGCTGCCCACACTGATCTCCGCGTCTAATGCCCAATGGCAAAACGGTGACACGGTCCCCGAGCTCAAAGAGCTCTTCCCCGACACCGCCATCATCCGGCGCACCGGGATCATCAACGCATATGAAGACCCGGCCTTCCGCTCCGCGTTCGACGCCATAGTCGAGCAGACCGGGCGCCGTCACGTCATCATCGCCGGGGTCACGATCGGCACCTGCTGCACCTTCCCGACGTTGTTCGCTTCTCAACGACGGGTACCAAGCGTTCCCCGTCATCGACGCCTGCGGCGCTTGGAACAATACGAGATCGATGCCGCCGTCGCCCGCATGACACGAGCCGGCACGGAGCCAGTGACAACATTCTCCCTTGCCTGCGAGATGCAGGAAGACTGGAAGCGCGAGACCGCCAACGCCATGCTGGATCCGTTCTTCCAGAACCTTCCGGAGTACGGGTACGTGGCGCAAAACTTCTGGAACAACGTGGAGGCCACGCCGTCGCCGATCCATTCGCCACCGTCACGTGACAAGACCCGGCGGCACACGACGCCTGAGTGGCGAGCGCGATCATCTGGGAGGTAGTAGCGCGGGCGGCAATACAAACGACCAGCGTCAACGGCGGCTTGTCCTTCGGAGGCTGGTAGCGGAGACTACAGTGACCGCCCGTGCCTCCCTAGAAGGCGTGAACTCTGAGAAGCTGGGACTCATGATTTGAGAAAGAGGTTACCCACACCGCTGGAGCTAACGGCCTGGCAGGTGTACCGCCTGGTCAAGCCCGGCCTGCGGCCAGAACGGGTCCGCGTCCTGGACGAGGAATAGCACGCCTGGCCTGCCGCGACAGCGCCAGCCCGATCCGGCCCGGTTCCCGCCCTGCGCGCGTCGCCAGTGCTACCCCGGCGGCGCCGACCGCTGGCCGGAGGGCCGGGGCTGCGAGTACCGCTACCTGCAGGCCACGGGTGCGCACCGGCGCCTGCGCCGGCTGCAAGGCCCTACCTCGCTGGCGGGCCTGACCGCCACCGGGCAGCTGGCCTGCACCCGCTGCAGCGGCATCCCGGCCGCTTCCATGCCGCCGCGGACGCGAGGTGATTGCCGAAAGCGCGTCACCTCGTGGCATTCCAGGGCCGGCGTTGCCCACTCAGGAGAACCCGCGCGCTCTCCCGCGCCGAGGCCACTCGCCCAGACCAGTGAACCAGACCGGTGCAGAGGCCAGGGTCTTCGACGGGCGCGGTGGACGCACGGCGCGAGCAGGCTGGGTATGCCACCGAAACCGAAGGCAGGAGAATTACATGTCTGTCGTGACCGAGGGGAAGGCGGACGCCACTGCGATCCGTCCGTTCACATTCGAGGCCGCCGAGGCGGACCTCCAGGAGCTGCGTGCGCGCATCGCGGCCACGCGCTGGCCCGGGAAAGAGCCCGTCGACGATCAGTCCCAGGGCGTGCAGCTGGCGACGATCCAGGCACTCGCGCGCTACTGGGAGACAGAGTATGACTGGCGCGAGTGCGAGGCGAGGCTGAAGGCTCTGCCGCAGTTCATCACCGAGATCGATGGGCTTGACATCCATTTCATTCACGTTCGCTCCGAACATGAAGACGCGCTGCCGCTGATCGTCACCCACGGGTGGCCCGGCTCGGTCATCGAGCAGCTGAAGATCATCGATCCGCTGACGAATCCGACGGCACACGGCGGGAGTGCCTCGGACGCCTTTCACCTCGTGATCCCGTCGCTGCCGGGCTATGGGTTCTCCGGCAAGCCGGCCACGACCGGCTGGGGCCCGGACCGGATCGCGCGGGCGTGGGTGGAGCTAATGGGCCGCCTCGGCTACACGAGGTTCGTGGCGCAAGGCGGCGACTGGGGTGCGATGGTCTCGGACGTGATGGGCACGCAGGCGCCTCCGGAACTGCTCGGCATTCACCTCACCTGGCCCTTCACGGTCCCACCGGACATCGACCAGGCGGTCCAGGCCGGCAGCCCGCTGCCGTCGGATCTCTCAGCCGACGAACGGCGCGCGTGCGAGCAGCTGGCCTTCTTCTACGCGCACGACCTGGGCTACGCCCAGGAGATGTCGCACCGCCCGCAGACGATCTACGCACTCGAGGATTCGCCTGTTGGCCTTGCCGCCTGGCTCATCGACCACGACACGCGCAGCTACGCGCTGATCGCACGCGTCTTCGACGGCCAGGCCGAGGGTCTCACACGAGACGACCTCCTCGACAACATCACGCTCTACTGGCTGACCAGCACAGCGGTCTCTTCGGCGCGCATCTACTGGGAGAACAACAAGTACACCTTCTTCGCACCGAAACACGTCGCCATCCCGGCCGCGGTGACCGCCTTCCCGGACGAGGTCATTCAAACCCCGCGGAGCTGGACAGAGCGGGCGTATCCCAATCTCATCTACTACAACAAGGCCGGCAAAGGCGGACACTTCGCGGCCTGGGAACAGCCGCAGCTGTTCGCGGACGAGGTCCGCGCGGGCTTCAGGCCGCTCCGCTAGACGACCGTGTTCGAGCGGCTGCACATGCCCTCGCTTGGCAGGGCGGCCGCGTGGCTCAGCTCCAAGCCACCCGGCCCCGCCGAGCTGCGCGCCCACGTCGTTCTCGTGAACTTCCGGACGGGGTAGCAAATGGCGAGGCTCGGCGCAGAACAAGTGGGCACACCAGGGACGGCATCGAGGAGTTGCTGCACATCTTCGAGGTCACCGAGACCAGCCGGGCGCTCGGCCGCGACCACATCCCGGGACCACATCCTCGCGCAGCTGGGCCGCTGGGCGGCCGGTCAGCCCTGGGGCGCGTGCTCTGAGCGTGGGCCCGGAACGCGAGGCTGGCAGACTCTCGGGCGCGCAGCAAGCGCGACACCCCGGGACCGGGATCGGAGCGAATGATGAAGGCAGTCCGCTATAGCCAGTTCGGGGGCCCGGAGGTCCTCAAGATCGTGGATCTTCCGGATCCGCACGCGGGGCCCGGCCAGATCCGGGTCGCGGTGCACGCGGCCGGCGTCAATCCCACCGACTGGAAGCTGCGCAAGGGCCTGATGGGCGGGGAGCTCCCGCAGACGATGGGTCGTGAGGTGGCGGGCGTCGTCGACGAGGTCGGTGAGGGCGTCACGGACGTCACCGTCGGCGATCGGGTGTTCGGCTTCTCCGACGACGGCGCGGGAGCGGCCGAGCTGGCACTGCTCTCCCACTACGCGCCGATCCCGCCGTCGCTTGGCTTCGCCGAGGCCGCCGGCCTGCCGGTCGCCCTCGAGACGGCCACGCGGTCCCTGGACGCGCTCGGCGTCGGGGCCGGGAGCACGCTGCTCATCAACGGCGCCGCCGGCGGGGTCGGCAGCGCCGCCGTCCAGCTCGCCGTGGCGCGCGGTGCGCGCGTGATCGGCACCGCCAGTCCCGCCAACCACGATTACCTGCGCTCGCTGGGCGCCGAGCCCGTCGCCTACGGCGAGGGCCTCGTCGAGCGGGTTCGCGCGGTCGCGCCCGACGGCGTCGATGTGGCCCTCGACATCGCCGGGAGCGGCGTGCTGCCCGAGCTCATCGAGCTGGCAGGCGGCCCGGAGCACGTCGTGACGATCACCGACTTCGGTGGCGCGCAGGAACACGGAGTGACGTTCAGCAGAGGGTCTGACGGCCGCGCGGTCCATGCGCTCGCCGAGATCGGCGAGCTGATCGAGTCCGGGCGCTTCTCGCTCCCGATCGCGCGAACCTTCCCGCTCGCCGAAATCGCGCAGGCGCACCGCGTCAGCGAGGACGGTCACGTTCGTGGCAAGCTCGTGCTGCTGGTCAGCTGATGCGGCCGCGTTGACCGTGCGTGACCCGGCTCACCAGCTAACCGCCAAGAGCGCGGCACGCAGAACGGCCGGATATGCCTGCCGGCGGGGTCCAGGCTGCTGTGTACGTTGCTGCGCTTCCGATGGGACGAAATCGAGCGGGGCGTTCTGGGGTACGGGTAGCTCGCGCTCGATGCTGGCCTGGAACTCGCCGAGGAGCCAGTTGAAGTGGGTGACCGTCCACGAGTGCATATAGGGCAGGTCCAGCGGCTCGCGTTCTTGCGGGTCGGCGATCAGGTTCCCCGTACCCCGGTGTGCCCGGCACAACAGCACCTCCTCGGGCCGTTATCGCCGGCGAAGGCCACCAGCGTGCGCCCGCGACCACAAACGCGCTTCATCCTCCGGAGCCGGAATCTTCAGCTCATCCGCCATGTGCCGGACATTAGTGCCGCATCAGGCTACGTTTGCCCGATCGACGACGCGGCGGAGTCGTTCACCGCAGGCGTGGTTGTTGCGCCAGATGATGTACCGGCGGATCACGCTGGGTGCTGGGGCGGAGGTGACACTATTGCGGCTTTGCGAGCCACTCATCGAAGGTGGTTGGCGCGATGCGGGCGTCCCCGCCGGGCAGGAGCACGTCGCCGGCCATCTCCGGACCCAGCACCGATGACCATGTCGGCACGAGCTTGACCGCGTGTCCGCGCGCGTCATTGGTGCGCCGGGCCACGTCCACCAGGTCCTGCGGCTCCGGGCCGGCGACATCGCGGTAACGCCCCTGTGGTGTGCCCGTAGCGATCTCGGCGAGCATGTCGGCCACGTCCGCGGGCGCGATCGGCTGGACGAGCAGCGGTGCGATCGTGGCGACGCCGTCCTGCTCGGTCCAGCTCGTCACCTTCGCGGCGAAGTCATAGAACTGCGTGACACGAACGATCGTCCACGGCACCGGCCCCTCGGTCACGAGGCGCTCCTGTTCACGCTTGCCGGCGTAGTGTGCGTTGCCCTCAATACGATCGACGCCGACGATCGAGAGCAGCACGTGGTGACGGACACCGGCCCGTTCCTCGGCGGTGAGCAGGTTCCGTGTGGTGGTGCCGAAGTACGCCACCGCGTCGTCCCGGTCGGCTGTCTCGTAGCTCGTGGCGTCCACGACGGCCTCGACGCCGGCCAGAGCGGCTTCGAGGCCGTCCCCGGTGATCAGGTCCACGCCGAGGGAGCGGCTGATGCGCACGACTTCGTGTCCCGCCCGTTCCAGGGCGGCGACGGTGCGGATCCCGATGTTCCCGGTTGCCCCGGCGACGGCGATTCGCATGGTGCGCATGGTGATCTCTCCTCTGTCGCTGGTGCTGCCACTCATCTTTCCCCGCTGCCGAGGTCTGTGCGGTGGGTGGTCACTGGTGCAGGCCTCCCTCAGCGGCCAGGTCGGTTTGCGCAGCGGTCAGCCCGCCTGTATGCAGGTGAGCCGGTGGATAGGCGGTCCGGGAGTGACCGTGAGCTCCCGGCGTTGACCGGCCGATAGGGCACGCACGGGCACGCAGCCTGCCGTTGCGCACGATGGTTGGCGCCCCGTGACCGCCCGCACCGGACGGGGATGGCCCGCGTCCGGTCCGGGCAGGCTCACGATCAAACCCAGGTGCGGGTTTCGTTAGCGCAGCGGCTTGAATGCCGCCCGGACCTCGGTTGCGAACAGCTCCGGCTCTTCCCAGGCGGCGAAGTGGCCGCCCCGTCCGGCCTCGTTGAAGTAGGTGAGGTGGGGGTAGGACTTCTCCGCCCAGCTGCGCGGCGCCCGGAAGACCTCGCCGGGGAAGGTGGTGAAGCCGACCGGGAGCTTGACCTCCGGAGGAGCCTGCCCGGCCGCAAGGGCCTGGGCTCGTCCGGTCTCCCAGTACGACCGGGCCGCCGAGGCCCCGCTGCCGGTCAGCCAGTACATCGTGATGTTATCCAGGATGTGGTCCCGGGTGAGTCTGCCGGAGGGCTGCCCGTCGACGAAGGCACGGGAGATCTTGTAGTAGGCGTCGGTGTCGTGGTCGAGCAGCCAGGCCGCGAGGGCGACCGGTGAATCCAGCAGGGCATAGCCGATCGTCTGCGGCCGTGTGGCCTGCTCCAGGAAGTAGCCGAAGCCGGTCGCCCGGAACGTGCCGAGCGCGTCGAGCGCCGCGCGTTCCTGCTCGGATTCCGCCGGCAGGCCGGCGTCGCCCAGGGCTGTCACGAGCAGGTTCATGTGGATGCCGAGCAGTCCCTCGGGCGCCTGGCGGCCCATCGCGTCGGTGACGATAGCGCCCACGTCGCCGCCTTGGGCGACGTAACGGGTGTAGCCGAGGCGGCGCATCAGCTCGGCCCAGGCCTGGGCGATGCGGCCGGGATCCCAGCCGACCTCGGCCGGTTCACCGGAGAAGCCGTAACCGGGCAGGGACGGCAGCACGAGGTCGAACGCGTCCTCCGCTGGCCCGCCGTGTGCGGCCGGGTCGGTGAGCGGGCCGACCGACTCGAGCAGCTCGATCACCGAGCCGGGCCAGCCGTGCGTCATGATCAGCGGCAGCGCTCCCGGGTGCGGCGACTTCACGTGGATGAAGTGGATGGCCACCCCGTCGATTTCTGTGGTGAACTGCGGCAGGGCGTTCAGTTTCGCCTCGCACGCGCGCCAGTCGTACCCGGTGGCCCAGTAGCGGGCGAGTTCGGTGATCGTGGCCAGCTGCACGCCTTGGGACCGGTCGGCGACCAGCTCCTTGGTGGGCAAGCGCGTCGCGGCGATGCGCTGCCGGAGGTCGGTGATCGCTTCGTCGGGCATGTCGACCCGGAAGGGACGGATTTCGGTGTGGCTGGACATGAGTCTCCACCTCCCTGGGGTGGTTGACGACGACGGCCGGCCGGCTGCGGCACGAGGTTCCAAGGCGACGACCTTCATCCCGCGCCAGCTGAATGGCTGATATCTCAGGATCATCCGTTGCGCGGGCACCTCGCGCCAGGGACATCCCCGGGTATGCACCCTGGTCTGCGTCGTCCTGGGTCCGCAGACGGGCGGGACTGGCTCGGCCGGGCAAACGTTACCTGCTGACCGACAAGCTGATCCGCCGTGGCGTACACACCTCAGTGCAAGCCCTGGAGAACGACATCAGGGACTGGATCGCCACATGGAATGAGCCCGCGCCCGTTCACCTGGACCAAGACCGCCGACGAGATATTGAACTCACTCGCCGGCTACCTCGCTAAAGTCGGAACGGGCCATCGCATAGGCGATCAAGATTAACCAGCGGACTTCTAGCGCAGCACACTAGCAGCACCACCGCACCGGCCCGCCAGACCCAGCCGACCGCGCAGATGAATTCCTCCTACGCCGCGACCCGCGACCGGCCGCTGGCTGCGAGGTGACGAAACCGGCGCGGCACGGGCAGGCGGGCCGCAGCCCAGCGATTCATATCCGGGCGCGAAGCAAAGCGGCCAAGCACGGGGCTTGTCAAGTCAGGGCCCGCACCAGGAAACGGCCACCTTGCCAGTGGAGGAAGATGACAGAGCCCGAACCCGCCACGCCCGCGTCTGCACGCCAGTGCTACATCGAACACGCCGCCGGATAGCCGACCACGCCGACCCGCCCGTGTTACCTTAATTCCATGAATCTCCCCGATCCGGGGAGATTTCCCCTGTTTCCGTGTTCAAGTCTCGGACACAGAAATTCCCCATACCCGCCCGTTTTTTGGCATGCCGGGACGTCACCCGTGCGCAGGCTGCCGCCAGCGCCGGGCGACTGGCGTTTTCTTGCTTCCTCCTTCCGGGATTCGGCTGTTTATGCCGGGGTTAGCTTGCTGTCAGGGCGATGGCCTGGGTGGCTTCGGCGGTTCTTGCGCTCAGGGTGCCGGAGACCGGATCATAGGTGAGACTGACCTGGTGCTCGCGCAGGTGCCTGATCACGTCCTCGGGATCGGCGTGGTGCCGGGTGTCGATGCCGCAGCGGGTGCGCCGCCTGCGCTGCGGCGCGGCGGGCTCGGCGAGCTGGAGATGGAGGGCGGGCAGGTGCGGCAGGATCCGGTCCTCGCGGATATAGGCGTTCTTGACCCGGCCCGGACCAGGCCTGGCGGCGGTGGTGTGGCCGTGGCGGCACCGGTAAGCGGCCTTGCCATTGGACCATGCCGACTCCATCCGCCGCCCGCACCCACCGCACACCAGCAGCCCGGCCAGCAGGTACCGCCGTAGTGACGGCGCAGCCAGGCTCGAGCCAGGGGCGGGGCCGCGGGCGGCGGAGACATTCTGGGCGGCGATGAAGTCCGCCTCGCTGACCAGCGGCGGATGCGCCCGCTTGCGGGAGATGACCCACCCGTCGGGCAGGTTCCACCGCTGCACGCTCTTATGCCCCAGGCTGACATCGGCCGGGTCGGCCAGCTCGCGGTCGGTCCGCTGCCGGTTCCACACCTGGCGGCCCGTGTACCGAGGGTTGGCCAGGATGGTGGCGACGGTGCCCAGCGTCCATCCCGTGCCGGTGCGGTGCGGGTTGCGGCCCGGGTCAGCCGCTGACGGGCACGGGATCCCGGCGTCGTTCAGCGCCCGCGCGATCCGTGCCACCGAATGGCCTGCCAGCCGCCTGGCGAAGATCCAACGGACGATAGGCGCGGTCTGCGGGTCGGGCTCCAGACGGCGGCCCCAGGCCGCGGGCGCCTTGTTCGGGTGCGGCCCGGCATCACCCAGCCGGTACCCGTACGGCGGCCGGCCGCCCAGGTACCGGCCCTGGTCCCGCACCTGGACCGCCATCGCGGTCCGCACCCGGATGCTGGTCCGGGTCACCTCCCGCTTGGAAGACAGGCCAAGGTAGGTCATCGTCTG
>Ga0207693_10006045_pt1 | contig 10030 bp, 10 predicted proteins | sample LARL81metaG_FD_184347 | JGI IMG/M metagenome (GOLD analysis project Ga0207693, IMG submission 184347) | Corn, switchgrass and miscanthus rhizosphere microbial communities from Kellogg Biological Station, Michigan, USA - LAR L8-1 metaG... | ecosystem: Host-associated > Plants > Roots >... | reverse complement strand
TTAGACCCAATTCCCGGTTTTGTGGAGCCCGAAAATGGAAGAGATCACGCGTCTGGTCGACGACTCGATGGCTCGTCACGGCTTTGACGTTTCCCTGGACCACCGCCGCCTGGTTTGGTCGCGCTGGTTCCGCTGCGAATCCAGCTTCAATCTGCTGCTGGTGCCCAGCGCCGCGGGCATCTACACCTTGGCCGAAGAGATGGTCGCCCCGGGTGAAACGGCGGCAACCGGAGGAAAGCGCATTCTGGCGGTTTTCCAAATCAGCGAGGCTGAGGATCTGTGCGTAGCCCTGAGCCGTAACTTCGCTCCCAGCCACCCGTTGCGGGGACGCCTTGCCCAAGGGGGCTGCTTTGTGCGGTTCGTGACCGTCGCCGACCCAGTTCACCGTAAGACGGCGTGCGCGGCCCTGAACCAGTGGATCGTCAATTCGGCTGAAACCGCCACTGGTATTGTGCAGGACCCTTCCGAGGCCCCGACCGGCGTGATTCGGGAGCCGGCCAGTCCAAGCATTTCAGCGACCGATAGCGGTCCCCCCGCTTTGCCCACCGGTTTCTAGTCTTCGGAGAACTGGAAACACGGCTTCCATCCAGCAATTTTGGCCGCTCGGGAGCGGCTTTTGCCCAGAAGCCCCCAGGATCGATTATTCGTAAAAAGAATCTAATAGCAGGAGAGAGAAATGCCTGAAGTGACAGAGAAAACGAAGAGCCCCGCGGCCGTTGCGGTCCCAGCCGTCCCCAGCAAGAAGCAGGCCCCAGGCTTGCAGTTCCGGCGCCTCTTCACCAAGCCCGGTGTCTCCCCTTATGACGAGATTGAATGGGAACTCCGTCTTGCACAGATCACCGACGCGCAAGGCAACGTGATTTTCGAGCAGAAAGACGTCGAGGTCCCGAAGGACTGGTCGATGACTGCCACCAACATCGTGGCCTCGAAATATCTACATGGCACGATCGGTACAGCAGAGCGCGAGACCGGCGTGCGCCAACTCGTGCAGCGCGTAGCAGAAACGATTCGCGATTGGGGCAAGACGGACGGCTATTTCCGCAGTGACGAGGATGCCGCCGTATTCCACGACGAGCTTGCGCACATTTTGTTGCGCCAGTACGCGGCCTTCAACTCTCCGGTGTGGTTCAACGTGGGGTGCGACCGCATCGAGCCCAAGTCCGACGCGCAAAACTGGCATTGGAACCACGAACTGGGCCGCGTTGAATTCTCGGTCACGGGATACAAGACGCCGCAGTGCTCGGCGTGCTTCATCAACTCTGTCAAAGACTCGCTCGACTCCATCCTCACGCTAGCCAAGACCGAAGGCATGCTCTTCAAGTGGGGAAGCGGCACGGGAACAAATCTCTCTCCGTTACGATCTTCCACCGAAGGCTTGAGCGGCGGCGGCACCGCCAGCGGCCCGTTGAGCTTTATGAAAGGCTTCGACGCCTTCGCCGGTGTGATCAAGTCTGGCGGCAAAACCCGGCGCGCTGCCAAGATGGTCATCCTGAACATCGACCATCCCGATATCGTCGACTTCATCGACTGCAAAGCGAAAGAGGAAGCCAAGGCGTGGTCGCTGGTGCAGGCCGGATACGATGGTTCCTCTCCCGATTCCGAAGCCTACAGCTCCATCTTCTTCCAGAACGCGAATAACTCCGTGCGCGTGACCGATGACTTCATGTACGCCGTGATTCGCGACACTGACTTCTCCACCAAGTCAATCCGTGACGGCTCCGTCGTCAACACCTTCAAGGCCAAGGAACTCCTTCACAAGGTCAGCGAAGCGACCTGGCAGTGCGGCGATCCTGGCATGCAGTTCGATACCACCATCAACCGGTGGCACACTTCGAAGAACACAGCTCGCATCAACGCCAGCAATCCGTGCAGCGAGTACATGTTCTTGGATGACTCGGCCTGCAACCTTGCTAGCCTCAACCTGCTGAAGTTCGCGCCCAACGGCACCTTCGATGTGGAAGCCTATCGCCACGCGGTCGATGTGCTCATTACCGCCCAGGAAATCCTGGTCGACAACGCCGGTTATCCGACGGAAATGATCGGTAAGAACTCGCATGATTATCGCCCGCTGGGATTGGGCTATGCGAACCTCGGCGCGCTGCTGATGGCTGCCGGACTGCCCTATGACTCTGACGGCGGCCGCGACTACGCTGCCTGCGTCACAGCGATCATGTGCGGTGAAGCGTATCTGCAATCGTCGCGCATTGCTGAACTCTGTGAGCCGTTGGCCCCGGCCACCGAGCCGACGCGGAAGAATCTTTCGGAAACCAATCTCGGTTCGAACGTCATGCCCGGTGCCGCTTGCCCTGGCTGGTATATCAATCGCGAGCCGTTCCTCGACGTGATCCGCATGCACCGCGCCTCCGTCAACAACATCAACAAGGCAAATATTCCGAGCTCAGTCTACGAAGCCAGCAAGCAGTGCTGGGACGAAGCCCTCGCGCACGGCGAGAAGCACGGCTACCGCAACAGCCAGGTCACAGTGCTCGCCCCGACCGGCACCATCGGCTTCATGATGGACTGCGACACTACAGGTATCGAGCCCGATCTGGCCTTGGTGAAGTACAAGAAGCTGGTCGGCGGCGGCATGATCAAGATCGTGAACAACACCGTGCCCACCGCGCTCTTCAAACTCGGCTACACCCACGAGCAGGCCGACGCCATCGTCAGCTACATCGATGCAACCGGCACCATCGAAGGCGCGCCTCATGTGAAGGACGATCACCTGGCTGTCTTCGATTGCTCGTTCAAGCCTTCGAAGGGAACCCGGTCCATCGCCTACCTGGGCCACCTGCGCATGATGGCCGCGACTCAGCCGTTCATCTCGGGAGCGATTTCAAAGACCGTCAACCTCCCGAACAACGCCTCCGTGGAAGACATCATGGAAGCCTACCTCCAGGCCTGGAAACTTGGCCTTAAGGCCGTCGCCGTCTATCGCGACGGTTGCAAGCAATCCCAACCGCTGTCCGCAGCAGGATCGGCGACCGCGCTTTCGAAGAAAGAAGATGCCGGCCGAGCCGTTGTGACCCAGGAAGAAGAAAATCTCAACGCGCCTCCGCGTGCAGTCCGGCACAAGCTACAGGAAGAGCGCGCCTCCATCACGCACAAGTTCAACGTGGGTGGCCACGAAGGCTACATCACCGTAGGCCTCTATCCCGATGGCGAACCAGGTGAACTGTTCATCACCATGGCGAAGGAAGGCTCAACGGTCAGTGGCCTGATGGACAGCTTCGCTCTCGCCGTGTCGATCGCATTACAGCATGGCGTTCCGCTGAAGCTGTTCTGCGAGAAATTCGCGCACACGCGTTTCGAGCCCAGTGGCTGGACGAACAATCCGGAAATCGGCTTCGCCAAGTCGATCATGGATTACATCTTCCGCTGGCTGCAGCTGCGCTTCCTGACCGGCCAGCAGCAGATGCTGTTCGAAAACCTGCGGCTGAAGGCGGGAGGTGCACCACACCCGGCTCCCTCAGCTGACAGCGTAGGAGATCTGCACGGGACCGCAGAGACGGGCGGCCGGAATCCCGAGCCGCGGCCAGGTTCGGTGCATGCGTCGGACGCCCTCTCCGCCATCGTCGACTTGGGCGATGCCCCCAGCTGCCACTACTGCGGCGCCATCATGACGCGCAACGGATCTTGCTACCGCTGCATGAGTTGCGGTAGTACCAGCGGCTGCAGCTAAACCGCACTACTTTAGGTTAAGGCCTCCCGAAAGGGAGGCCTTAACGATCAAGGGCTTTTTCGCTCTGAGCCCGGCGGCCTAAGACATGGGGACCAGGTAACCGGAAATGGTCACACGTGCGAAGAAGCTCCCGCCATTGCTGTTCGTCACTGTAACGGCCGGAGAAGGCTGGCGTCCCGAATTCACATAAACACGCATCGGCTGGCTCGCCGTGAACGTATCCAGACCCGGAGCGGAGATCTGCTTCGTCAGCACCAAAAACTCAATCAGATCTCCGGCGATGAAAGCCTGATATGTCTGGCCGCTTGCGCCATCCACATAGGCCGACACGTGCTCGACGACCAACCGTTGTCCAGCCGGTACGTCGAAGGAAATCTGACATTGCGTTGACACCGGCGGTCCGTTGCAATTGGCAGTTGTGGGTCCCCAGGTACCCGGGTCATTGTTCATGGTCAGGTCGACCTCGAACGGGTGCTGGCCGTCATCAACGTTACGAACCAACACCGGGCTGGTCGCAGAATTATTGACACTCACGGATGCATTAGTGAGAGTCGCATTGACATTGCCGGTGATCGCGGGCAGCGAACTTACGGCAATGGGTCCGCCAATATTGGCAGTTACGGTCCCCTGCACGGCCAACGGTGTGTTTGTTACATTCACCGGGATCGATGGTGTTGGTGGAGCGGCGGCAATCGGCACCAGGCTTGGACTGGCACCGACTGTGCCCGCCGTAATGACTACAGCGGTTGCGGCCAGAACTAACAGGCCGAGCGCGAGCGAGATACTCTTCTTCAGCGGATACATAGTTTTTCCTCCGTAAAGTTTTTGTGACGACAGCACTGGCTGTGCGATGGGAAGCACCCATCGAACTCTCCACGGACACTTCGGCGGTGCTCGCGTCGGGTTTCCGCCGCACCACCGACGTCGTCTTTCAGAGAGAAGTCTTTTCAGGTCCGCTTATCTACTAATGCGAAAAGCGCGGCGGTTTTCCCTCACACCCACGACAAAAAGCGTATGATCCTCCCGCCGTTCAACTTTGCTTGGGGAGAAAACCGAAATATGAAGAGAGTGTGCGGATTTTTGATGCTGTTGGTTGTGCTGGCTCCGGCGGTGTTTGCACAGGAGCACTACACCGAAGGCCCCTTATGGCGGATCCAGTTGATCCGCGTGAAGCCCACCAAAATGGACGCCTACCTCACTAGCCTGCGCCAGTCGACCAAGCCCTTCATCGAGGAACAGAAGAAGCAGGGCATGATCACCGATTACAAAGTGTTCCTAAAACAGACGAAGAACGGCCCGGAAGACTGGGATATCTGCGTCGCGATCCAGTACAAAAACTGGGCGGCGCTTGACGGAGCGGCCGCCAAGGGCGAAGCCGTGCGCGACAAGATCCTGGGCGGCAAGGCGCAGGCCCAAGACCTCGGCGACAAGCGCGCGGAGATCCGGGAGATCATCAGTTCGGAATTGCTGCAGGAGATCGTGCTGAAGTGAGGCAGACTCCGGTCATCAGTTGCTAGCCGCCTGTACCTTGGATGAACTCGCGGTGCGTCGTCTAGACCGGCCTTCAAAGATACGGGGCGCCTTGCGGCGCCCCGACTTACTGCTCCTAAACAAAACTCTACTCCGGGCTGGTCTTGTCTTCGACCTTCTTCGCGCCCTCATCCGTCTTCTGCGCAGCCTTGTGTGTGCCCTTCTTTACCTTATGCCCCGCCTTCTTGGCAGTCTTCTTGGTGGCGTGGCCCGTATCTTTCGCGGCTTGCTTGGTTTCGTGTCCCGCGTCCTTCATATCCTGCTTTGCGCTGTCCTGTGCGAACGAAACTCCAAACAGCAGCACAAGCGACAGCCCGATCCATGCGATGAAACGTTTCAATTTGATCTCCTGAAATTTAAACTGGGATGGACGAGGATGAGTGTAGGGAAGCGCGCCCAATCACGACATCGGGTGAACACCGTAGGAAACCGATCGACAACTTTGAAGGAAATACTTCGAAGCAGACTAGGTCCCCATCACTTTCAACTCTGGGCTGACGCTTAGCTGGGCCTCGGTGACCCTTTGCACATCCTCGGCCGTCAAGCCTGGAGCGACTTCCGCCAGCAACAAGCCCGCAGGGGTGATCTCGATGCAAGCCATCTCCGTCACAATGGTATTCACCACACCAACGCCCGTCAGGGGGAGCGTGCACTTCTTCAGGATCTTCGGCTGACCCTCACGAGTGGTGTGTTCCATCGCGATAACAACACGCTTCGCCCCCGCCACCAGGTCCATCGCGCCCCCCATGCCCTTCACCATCTTTCCGGGGATCATCCAGTTCGCGAGGTTGCCACGTTCGTCGACTTCCATCGCGCCCAGCACGCTCAGGTCGATGTGCCCGCCGCGGATCATCCCAAACGAATCAGCGCTTGAAAAGTACGCCGTGCCTGGCAGTTCGCTCACAGTCTCCTTGCCGGCATTGATGAGGTCGGCATCCTCCTGTCCCTCAAGAGGGAAGGGGCCGATGCCGAGCATACCGTTCTCGCTTTGCAATACGACGTGCATCCCCGGCGGAACGCAATTCGCCACCAGCGTAGGCAGCCCAATCCCGAGATTCACATAGAAACCATCACGCAGTTCGCGGGCAATGCGCTTCACGATGCGATCGCGCTTCTCCGTGTCTTTTGGAGCTTTAGGAGGAGCAGTCGTGGGTCGTGGGTCGTTAGTCGTTGGCATGTATTTCTCGAGCCTGATAGTTTCCAATTGATGCTCGTGGCATCAAATCTGCTGCTGATGGCGTTGCGCTAGCTGTCGACCGACGACTGATAACCAGCGACTAAGAAGCCTTTCGCACCGTTCGCCGCTCGATCCTCTTCTCAAACGACGCACCCAGGAAGATCCGATTCACAAATACGCTAGGTGTGTGCACCGTGTCGGGATCGAGTTCTCCGACGTCAACCAGATGCTCGACTTCCGCGATCGTAATGTTGGCAGCTGTTGCCATCATCGGGTTGAAATTCCTTGCCGTCTTGCGATACACCAGGTTCCCCCAGCGATCGCCCTTCCAGGCTTTGACGAATGCGAAATCTGCCTTCAGAGCGCGCTCCATCACGTAGGTGCGTCCGTCGAACTCGCGCGTCTCCTTGCCCTCTGCAACGATTGTGCCCACTCCCGTTGGCGTGAAGAATGCCGGGATGCCGGCACCGGCTGCGCGAATTCGCTCGGAGAATGTTCCCTGCGGCACCAGGTCAAGCTGAACAGTCCCCTTCAACACCATCTCTTCCAGGAGTTTGTTCTCGCCTACGTAGGTTCCGATGTGCCGCCGGATCTGTCCGTTGGATAGAAGCAAGCCAACACCGAATCCATCGACGCCCGCGTTGTTGCTGATAGTCGTGAGATTTACGACGCCCTTGTGGGCGAGCGCACGGATCAGGTTCTCGGGCATTCCGCACAACCCAAATCCGCCCACCATGATGGTGGCGCCGTCGAAGACATCCTGAATCGCCTCCTCGGCGCTGACAACGACTTTATTCATAGGCACAACGATTGTAGATCACGTCGAGCACAAAAGTTCCTTCTGGCCCTACGTTCGTCCCTTTTCGATTCGCCGCGGCGAAATCGGTTTCGGTGGTTTTTCCTTCCGCAACTGATGGGCTCGCTCGAACTCCGCAGCAAGTTCGCGCGAGTCGAGGTTCTCCCGGATGTGCGCCAGTCGCTGCTCAAGCTTCAGAAGTGCGTCGCTAATATTTGTCTTGTTGGTGATCGCAATATCGCGCCACATGGAATACGGACTCGAGGAAATGCGCGTCATCTCGCGCAAGGCACGGCCACCTGCCTCCAGCAGCGGCGCCGGCCCGAACTCATCCACCAGCGAGGCGGCGAGCGCGGTTGCAATCATTTGCGGCAGATGGCTTATCCAGGCGCAAAGCTGATCGTGTTCCTGCGCCGGCAGGTTTGCAATGCGCGCACCGATTTTTTCAACCCACTCCAGGAACTCGCCGCTCAGTCCGCTGTAGACATCCTGCCCCGGGAACGGTGAAACAAACCATGCTGCGCCTTGAAACAGATCGGCATCGGCAAATTCCACACCCGACTGCTCCTTCCCAGCCATCGGATGGCCCGCGAGATATCTCTGTGCGACAGCCTTCCCGAAAACCTTCTGCGCGCGATTCGCGACTTCCCCCTTCGTGCTGCCGACGTCGGTCAGCAAGGTTTTCGTGGAGAGCGCGGGGCCGAGTCGCTCGATGAGATCAATGATGCCCACCACCGGAGTGGCCAGCACGACGACCGTGCTGCCGCGAATCGCGTCGGCCGGATTGGTCGCCGCGGCATCGATAGCTCCCACTTCCTGCGCCCGCTCCAGCACCGGTGCGCGATCGCATCCAACTATGCGCCCGGCATACTTCCGCTTCTTCAGCGCCAGCGCCAGCGATCCGCCGATCAGCCCCGTCCCGATGATTGTGATCTGCCGAATGGACAAGAGAATCGAGTGACTGGAATCGTGAAATTCAGTGACTGTGTAGTTGCAACAGGCACTCAAGAGATGTGATCACTTACCTGGGACCTGCCTACCGCACGCTCCTCCCGACCGCTGGCGCAATCAAGCGCAGCTCCCTCATTAAGGTAATGAACTGTGCCGGAAACAACGACTGCGCGCCATCGGAAATAGCCTTATCTGGATTGCTGTGGACTTCAATCAGCAACGCGTCGGCTCCCGCCGCAACCGAAGCTCGCGCCATCGGGGGCACCTTGTCGCGCCGCCCAGTTCCGTGCGAAGGATCCGCCGTCATCGGCAGGTGCGACAACTTGTGCACGATCGGAATCGCAGAGATATCCATGGTGTTGCGAGTGTATGTTTCGAATGTGCGAATCCCGCGCTCGCACAGGATCACTTCGTAGTTTCCGCCCGACATGATGTATTCCGCCGAGAGCAGCAGTTCTTCGATGGTGGCCGCGATCCCTCGCTTCAGCAGCACCGCCTTGCGGACCTTGCCCAGCTCGCGTAGCAAATTGAAATTCTGCATGTTGCGTGCGCCCACCTGGAAGATATCGACGTACGGCATCATGAGCGGGATTTGCGAAATCTCCATGACTTCGCTGATCACCAGCAGCCCATGCTTATCGCCGGCCTCGCGCAACAACTTCAGCCCCTCTTCTCCCATGCCCTGGAACGAATACGGCGATGACCTCGGCTTGAATGCGCCGCCCCGCAGAACGCGGGCTCCCGCATCGGCGACTTGCTGCGCGACCAGAAAAATCTGCTCGCGCGATTCCACCGAGCACGGCCCGGCCATGACGATCACTTCCTTGCCGCCGATCTCCACCCCGTTGGGCAGTTTGACGATTGTGCCTTCCGGCCGGAACGATCGCCCCGCCAACTTGTAAGGTGAAGAGATCCGGTGTACCTCCTGCACACCGGGAAGTACTTCAAAGATGGCGATATCCACTTCGGGCCGCGCGCCGACCGCGCCGAGCACGGTCTGGCGCGCGCCAGTGGATCGGTGAACCTCAAAGCCCAGCGTCACCAGGTGATCGATCACCGCCTGGATCTGGTCTTCCGTCGCAGAATCCTGCATCGCAACAATCATAGAAAGCAGCTCTTGGCTGTTTGGCTCCTGGCGTCTAGCTTTCGAAGTTCAGTTCCTGAGACTTACTTCCGCTCTTCGTTCTCCCGCTCCACAATCTCTTCCTTCTGAACATTGCGCATCACGTCCATGATGCGCTCATAAATCTGGATCAGATGACGATGCTGCAACGGTCCGCGATTCGCTTCCTGCACCTGTGCCAGTACGATGCGCTCGCGGTCCGGCTCGTAAATCGGCATCTCCGCCTGCCGCTTGAGGCGCCCAATCTCTTGCGCAGCCTGCGCGCGCCGGTTCAAGATCTCTACCAGTTGCTGATCGATCTCGTCGATTTTCTTGCGCCAGTCCGCGATATCCATTCGATCGTCAGTCACCAGTCGTCGGTCGTCGGCAAATCAGTGCGCACGCTGCCGAGCATCCGACCATCAAAGCATTTGTCGGGATAAGGCCAGGTGCTAGCCGCTACTGGCTACCAACTGCTTCACAAATTCTGCCACACTTGTCGCTTCTTTCCCGCGACTCCGTTCAATCACCTCGACAATCGCGCTGCCGACCACCGCACCGTCCGCATACTTTCCCACCGCCGAAAACTGCTCGGGTGTCGAAATTCCAAAGCCCACCGCAATCGGCAGCTTCGTATGTTTCCGCAAGCGCCGAACCAGAGACTGTGCATCCTCCGACATCTGCTTGCGCGTACCGGTTACTCCAGTACGCGATACTGCATATACGAATCCGCTCGACGCCTGCGCGATGCGCTTGAGTCGCTCGTCGGTCGAAGTCGGCGCAGCCAGAAAT
>Ga0207693_10006044_pt1 | contig 10031 bp, 7 predicted proteins | sample LARL81metaG_FD_184347 | JGI IMG/M metagenome (GOLD analysis project Ga0207693, IMG submission 184347) | Corn, switchgrass and miscanthus rhizosphere microbial communities from Kellogg Biological Station, Michigan, USA - LAR L8-1 metaG... | ecosystem: Host-associated > Plants > Roots >... | reverse complement strand
CGTCCTTTTCCATCAGCCAGCGCGCGGCCTGGAAATCCAGCATGAAGATCTGCGCCTGCAGCAGCGAGGTCTTCACCCACTGGCCCTCGCCGGAGACCTCGCGCTCCAGGAGCGCGGTGAGGATGCCCATGGCGCAGAACAGGCCGGCGGTCAGGTCAGCCACGGGGATGCCGACGCGCATCGGCCCTTCACCAGGCGCGCCGGTGATCGACATCAAGCCGCCCATGCCCTGCGCAATCTGATCGAAGCCGGGACGCTTGTGATAGGGGCCGTCCTGGCCGAAGCCGGAGATGCTGCCATAGACGATGCGCGGATTGATCTTGCGCACGCTCTCGTAGTCGATGCCGAGCTTTGCCTTTACGTCGGGCCGGAAGTTCTCGACCACCACGTCGGCCTTCTTCACAAGACGCATGAAGACGTCGAGGCCCTTCGGGTCCTTCAGGTTGAGGCTCATCGCCCGCTTGTTGCGGTGCAGGTTCTGGAAGTCGGAACCCTGCCGCGGGCCGCCCAGGGACTCGCCGCCCGCGTCCTCAAGCAAAGCGTCGATCTTGATGACATTGGCGCCCCAGTCGGCGAGCTGCCGCACGCAGGTCGGGCCGGCGCGGACGCGCGTCAGATCCAGCACAGTGAAGCGGGACAGGGCATCTGAGGCATGCGGAACAGCCATTCAACAACTCCGTACAGGCGGAACAGCATGCTTGATGGGTCAAATCGGGCGTAAATTCAACATATGATCGCGCAGGGGCGGTCGCGTTTATGGGTGGGGTTGCGCGGGGCGGCTGCGCCTCGCTGCATTTCAGCGGGCCGGAAGTATGAAGACCTGTCCGGGATAGATCAGATCCGCGTTGTGGATTCGGTCCCGGTTCGCCCTGTAGAGGACGCTGTACCGCGTGCCCGCACCGAGGGCGCGCTGGCTGATTCGCCACAGGCTGTCGCCGCGAGTGACGGTCGCGGTCGTCATCTTCGGCGCGCTCGCGGTCGACGGTGGGACCAGGCCCGGCAAAACGGTGGCCCCCACGGCCGCGAGTCGCGGCGGTCGTGGCGCGAGAGTGCCTGTCGATCCGGACGGTTTCGGCTGCACTGCTGCTACTACGCGGGGCGCTGCTGCGCTGGGTTCGGTCTTGCCCGTTTCGACTGCCACCGCGGGGGGCACAGGCGCCGGCGCGGCGGGCGAAGCCGGGCGTACCGACGGTTCGCTTGGTTTCGACTGCGCAATCGCAGGCTGCTGGCTCGCGGGGGACTCGAGCGCAACGGCCACGCGCTGCTTGGAAGTGGCCTCCTTGCCGTCGGTTTGCCTGGAGTGCAGTGTGAGGTCGTAAGTCCCCGGTGGAAGCGGGCGCGGGATCATGACGAAGAGCCCGGCCTGATCTGCGACCGTGCGATCATGCAGTTCGCCGTTGCGGAGCAGTTCGACCGTTGCGCCCGGTGCCGCCCGTCCCGCGATCACGGCTTCACCCGTCGGCTGGATGCTGGCAACGTCGAATTCAGGTGCGTCGGCGGGCGTTGGGGAGGGCTCAAGAGTGGCGACCAGACGGTTTGTTTCCGCCTGCACGGCGGCAAGTCCGGCCGGCGCCTGATCTTGCGCGGCCGCTACGGGCTGCGAGGCCGCCGGTACGGCGACAGCGGTCGCATGATCATCCGAGGGCTGGGGGCCGACATAACGATTGGCAAAAACAAGGGTCGCGACAACTGCCACGCCAACCGCCATCAACGGCACGACCATTCGGCTTATCGTCAGGGTGCTCATGATGTTCGTCCGTCAGGCGGATTGCGAGCTTCGAAAACGCGGTTCGGAAACTCTTACGACATCATCCAAGCGTATCAAAGGACGACGTTTTTGGCCAGCGGCGCTCCGCGGCAACGGCATCACCATCGCCCGCCTGTGAACAACAACAGGACAATAGGGCTGCCGAATCGCCAAATACCATCAGTCAAGCGCTACCGGTGGCGTCGGCAGGTTGGTGCGCACCTTCAGGTGAATATGCTCAGCGCTGATCGGCAATCACCTTGCCGTCATTGGGCAAGGTCCCCGGGCTCGTCAGTTCGACCGTGCCGCCGAGCTTCGTCACGGCCCGCAAGGCCGCGACAAGCTCGTTGTGCAGCGCCTCGCTTGGCGCGGCGCATTCGGCTTTCAACGTCATTGCATCCGTCTCGCCGTCGCGCGTGACGACGAGGCGCAGTCGCCCAAGCGTGGGGTGACGCTTGCCGATCTCTGCGATCTGCTCGGGGCGCACGAACATGCCCTTGACCTTGGTGGTCTGGTCGGCGCGGCCCATCCAGCCCTTGATGCGCATGTTGGTGCGTCCGCAGGGGCTTGCGCCCGGCAGCGCCGCGGTGAGATCGCCGAGCGCAAGGCGGATCCAGGGATGATGCGGGTCGAGCGAGGTGACGACGATCTCGCCGACATCGCCGTCCGCGACGGGATCACCGGTGCCGGGCTGCACGATTTCCAGGATCAGGTCTTCGTTCACGACCATGCCCTCGCGCGCCTGCGTCTCGTAAGCAACGATGCCGAGGTCGGCGGTGCCGAAGGCCTGACGCGCGTCGATGCCGCGGGATTTGATCTCGGCCTGCAGCGAGGGCGGGAACGCGGCGCCCGAGACCAGCGCATGCTTGATGGAGGAGATGTCGCGGCCCGCGGTCGCCGCCGCGTCGAGCAGGATCTTCAGGAAGTCCGGCGTGCCGCTATAGCCGATCGGGCGATAAGCCTCGATCAGCTCGAACTGCGCGTCTGTGTTTCCGGGGCCCGCCGGGATCACCGCGCAGCCGAGCGCGCGCGCGGACGTATCGAAGATGAAGCCGCCGGGCGTGAGGTGATAGCTGAAGGTATTGAGCACCACGTCGCCAGGCCGAAAGCCCGCGGCGAACAGCGCGCGCGCGCCACGCCAGGGATTGGCGTGTGTCGCTTCCGGTTCGAAGATCGGCCCGGGCGACGTGAACAGCCGCGCGAACGCGCCGGGCGTCTGCGCGACGAAGCCGCCAAAGGGCGGGCTGGCCTTGTGCAGGGCAGGGAGCTCGGACTTGCGCAGGACGGGCTGGGCCGCGAGCGCGGCGCGGCTGGTGACGGCGGCCGGATCGATGCCCTTGAGGCGCTCGGCATAAGCAGGCGCCTTCATCGCCGCGCGCAGCACATCGGGGAGGCGGGAGAGCAGATCCTTCTCGCGAGCCGCGGGATCGCGGGTTTCGAGGGCGTCGTAATGGTTGCTCATCGTTTGTCACCCCGGTCACGTCATTCCGGGGCGCGCGAAGCGCGAACCCGGAATCTCGAGGTTCCGGGTTCTTCGCGCGCCCCGGAACGACGATGGATTATGTCTCTCACAGCCATCGCTTCCGCCGCTTGAAGCTCTTCAGGTTCTTGAAGCTCTTGCGCTGGTCACCGGCGCCGCCGAGATAGAATTCCTTGACGTCCTCGTTGTTGCGCAGCTCGTCGGCCGTGCCGTCGAGCACCACCTTGCCCTGTTCCATGATGTAGCCGTGGCTTGCGACCGAGAGCGCGGCGCGGGCGTTCTGCTCGACCAGGAGGATGGTGACGCCGAGATCGCGGTTGATCTGCTGGATGATCGCGAAAACTTCCTTCACCAGCAGCGGTGACAGGCCCATCGAGGGCTCGTCCATCAGGATCATCTTTGGCCGCGCCATCAGCGCGCGGCCGATTGCGAGCATCTGCTGCTCGCCGCCGGAGAGATAACCGGCGAGGCCCGTGCGCTCCTTCAGGCGCGGGAAATAGTTGAAGACCATCTCGATGTCGGAAGAGACCGCGTTGTCGCTGCGTGTGAACGCGCCGAGCTTGAGATTTTCCAGCGAGGTCATGTCGGCGATGATGCGGCGGCCTTCCATCACCTGGAAGATGCCGCGGCGGACGATCTTGTCGGGATCGACGCCATCGATGCGCTCGCCGTCGAAGATGATCTCGCCGCGCGTGACTTCGCCGTCCTCGGTCTTGAGCAGGCCGGAGATCGCCTTCAGCGTCGTCGACTTGCCGGCGCCGTTAGCTCCCAGCAGTGCCACGATCGCACCCTTCGGCACCGCGAGGCTCAGGCCGCGCAGCACCAGGATGACGTCGTCATAGACGACCTCGATGTTGTTGACGCTGAGGAGGGGGGTGGAGGTGGTGTTCGCCGCGGGACGCATTGCGTCCAGGGTTTCAGTCATGTTCCGACCTCCCGCTGTCGTCCCCCGCGAAGGCGGGGGACCCAGTATTCCAGAGACGCTTAAGCCTAATCGAGGGGCCGCGGCGTACCGGATCCCCCGCCTGCGCGGGGGATGACGATCGTGTGCGTGGTTGCTGTGAGGGCAACCTTGCGCTCACCACCCGAACCATTCGGGCTTGCGCGCCAGCTCCACCGTCTTGACCTTCTCCAGCTTGATGGTGCCCTTGCCCATCAGGTCGTTGAGATCGCCGTCGGTGCCCCCCGTGACTTTCGCGCGATAGAGATCGACCTTCGTGGTCGGGCGATGGTCCTTCTCGGTCCAGGTCGAGGGGTTGCAGACGCCTTCCATGCCGGCCGGCACCCAGTCCTTCTTCTGGTAGAAGCCCTTGGCGACGTTCTCGCCGGTGGTGCCGCCGTTCTTGGCGGCCCAGTCGAGTGCCTCCTTCATGTAGAGCGAGGAGCAGACGGCCGCGATGTAATGCACGGGCCGATAGACCTTGCCCGACGGGTCGGACATCTTGGAGATTTCCATCACCGTCTTCATGCCCGGCGCGTTGCCGCCCCAGCCGACCGCCGTGCGCAGCGGGAAGACCACGCCGTCGGCGGCGTCGCCCGCGGTCTTGGCGGCGTTCTCGTCCATGCCCCAGACATTGGAGAGGAACTGAACGTCGACACCCGCGGTCTTGCACGCCTTCATCACCGAGATGTTGGAGGCCGCCGTGTTGCCGAGATAGGCGTAGTTGGCGCCGGCGCTTTTCAGGCTCAGGCACTGCGCGCTGTAGTCGCCGGGCGCGAGCGCGAAGACGAGCGGCGGCAACACCTCGAAGCCGAGCTCGGTTGCGATCGCTTCACCCGCTGCCTTCGGCGCGTTCGGGTAGGGGTGGTTCGCGCCCATATGGACGAATTTCGGCTTGCCTGATTTGCCCTTGGCCTTCCAGTCTTCCGCCGCCCAGGTCAGCTCGGCGCGCAGCGCGTCCGAATAGCTCGGGCCGTAGAAGAAATTATAAGGCGCGGGCTTCGCCTTGCCGCTGGTGCCTTCCGGATCGGTCAGCGCCGCGGCGTAGGAGCCGGAGACGTCGGGGATCTTGTCCTGCGCGAGGAAGCCCGTCAGCGCCTCGGTGTCCGCGGTGCCCCAGCCCATGATCGCCGCGACCTTGTTGTCCGGCGCCGACCACTTCTTGTACAGCGCGATCGCGCGCGGCACCTGATAGCCGTAGTCATTGCTGTCGACATTGAGCTGCTTGCCGCCGACGCCGCCATTCTTGTTCACCCAGGCGAAGGTGTCGGCGACGCCCTGACCGTATGGCGTGCCGACGTCGGAGGTGCCGCCAGAGAGATCCTGGAGGTGACCGATTGCGATCTGGGCCTGTGCGCCTACGGATGCGCCGCCGATCGCCAGCGCAAACGCCATCGTGCTCAAAAGGGATTTCGTCATGGGTGTTTTCCTCCGGCTATTCCTTGCAGTCATTCTATTCTCTCCTCTCGCAACCTCAATGTGAAAACGGATAAAGCTTCCAGTAAGTCTTGATCTGCCGCCAGCGATGCGCGAGTCCGTCCGGCTCGAACATCAGGAAGGCGATGATGATCAGCCCGATCGCGATCTCGCGCAGGAAGGTGATGTTGTTGTTGAGCGCGAGCGCCTTGTCGATCGCGCTGCCTTTCAGGCCCGCGCTGATCCATTCCATCGACTCCGGCAGCAGCACGACGAAGGCAGTGCCCATCAGCGTGCCCATGATCGAGCCGGTGCCGCCGATGATGACCATGGCAAGAAACAGGATCGAGCGCTCGATGCCGAAACCTTCCTGCGAGATCACGAGCTGATAATGCGCATAGAGCGCACCCGCGATACCCGCGAAGAAGGCCGCAAGGCCGAACGACAAGGTGCGGTATTTGGTGAGGTTGATGCCCATGATCTCGGCGGAGAGATAATGGTCGCGGATCGCCACCAACGCGCGGCCGTCGCGCGTGCGCATCAGATTGGTGACGAGGAGGTAGCAAACCACGACATAGGCGAGCACGACGTAGAAATATTGCCGGTCGCCGCGCAGCGTATAGCCGAAGATCGAGAACGGCTTGGCGCTTGCCGGCACTGAGCCGCCGGAGAACCATTCGGCGCGCGAGAAGAAGTCGAGCAGGATGTATTGCGCGGCGAGCGTCGCGATGACGAGATAAAGCCCCTTCAGCCGCGCCGCCGGCAGGCCGAAGATCAGTCCGACCAGCGCGGTGATCACGCCGGCCAGGGGAATCGCGAAGAAGACCGGGATCGGAAAATTGTTCGAGACATAGGCCGACGTGAAGGCGCCGAACAGGAAGAACGCGGCGTGGCCGATCGAGATCTGGCCGGTGAAGCCGACCAGGATGTTCAGGCCGAGCGCCGCGATCGAGAAGATGCCGACCTGGATCGAGACCGAGAGCCAGTACTCGCTGAACAGCTTCGGCGCAAAGCACAGCAGCACGACGCCGGCAATCGCGAAGTTGCGGCTAGTCGTGGTCGGGAAGATCATGGTGTCGGCCGCGTAGCTGGTGCGGAAGTCACCGGAGGGCACGAGAGTGGCCATAATGAATTAGATCCGCTCGATGTCTTCGGTGCCGAACAGGCCGTAGGGCTTGATCATCAAGATGATGATCAGGACGTAGAACGGCGCGATCTCGTAGAGATTGCCCCAGTGCAGGTACTCACTGTCGACATATTGCGCGACGTTTTCCAGGAGCCCGATGATGATGCCGCCGAGCACGGCGCCGCCGACGGAGTCGAGCCCTCCCAGGATCGCCGCCGGAAACACCTTGATGCCGTAGGCCGACAGGCCCGATGAAACGCCGTTGACCACGGCCACGACGACGCCAGCGACGGCAGAGACAGTCGCCGAGATCGCCCAGGACATCGCGAACACGTTTTTGACGGAGATGCCGAGCGATTGCGCGACCTGCTGGTTGAAGGCGGTGGCGCGCATCGCAAGGCCGTATTTCGAAGCGCGGAAGAACCAAGCCATGCCGATCATCATCAGGACGGAGACGATCAGGCTCATCGCATAGACGGTCTGGATCTGAAGGCCGAACAGGCTGACGGACTGGCTGGTGAACACGCGCGGAAATGGCTGCGGATTCACACCGAAAATCCATTTCAGCGCGGCCTGGAACACAGTCGACAGCCCGATCGTGACCATGATGACAGAGATGATCGGCTCGCCGATCATCGGCCTTAAGATTAAGACCTGGATCGCGATGCCGAAGACGAACATGAACACGAGCGTCAGCGGCATGCCGATCCAGAACGGCACCTGGAATTTGGTCAGCAGCGCCCAGCACACCCAGGCGCCGATCAAAAGCAGCTCGCCTTGCGCGAAATTGACCACCTGCGTGGCCTTGTAGATCAGCACGAACGACATCGCGACCACGCCATAGAGCGTGCCGACCACGAGGCCGTTGACCAGGAGCTGAATCAGGAATGCGGCGTTCATGGGGTTTTCGTGCTAGATTACCTCTCCCCGCTTGCGGGGAGAGGTCGGCGCGCGAAGCGCGACGGGTGAGGGGGAGTCTCCGCATGCGCGGTGCCGATGAGTTCAAGACCGAACGGGCGAGACATTTGCGATGCGCTCCGACGGATGCGGCACTCTAGTATCGCCTTCGCGGCAGAAGGCTGAGCGGCCACGAAATAATTGCCACCGCGATTGCGGAGGCTCCCCCTCACCCGGATCGCTGACGCGATCCGACCTCTCCCCGCAAGCGGGGAGAGGTGAGAGTATCCGGGTTCGAAAAGCCTCACTCCGCGGCCTCCGCGAGCGGCGCGGGGGCGGAGAGATCGACGACGCGCAGCGTGGTGCGAACGCGCTGGGTGGTGCCGTCCTGGAAACGGATGACGGTATCGACCGGGATCTGGCTCTCGCCACGATAGATCGCGTCGATGATGCCACCATATTTCTCGTTGATGACGCCGCGGCGGACCTTGCGCGTACGGGTCAGTTCGCCGTCATCGGCGTCGAGCTCCTTGTAGAGCAGCAGGAAACGCGAGATGCGCTGTGCGGGCGGCAGCGTGGCGTTGACGGTTTCGACCTCCTTCTGCAGCACCGCATAGACTTCCGGGCGCGAGGCGAGGTCGGTGTAGGTGGTGAACGCGATGCGGCTCTTCTCGGCCCATTTGGAGATGATCGAGTAACGGATGCAGATCATCGCGGCGAGCGTGTCACGGCCGGCGCCGAGCACGACCGCTTCGGCGATATAGGGCGAGAACTTGAGCTTGTTCTCCAGATATTGCGGCGAGAAGCGCGCGCCGCGCGCGGTTTCCGCGAGATCCTTGATGCGGTCGATCACGACGAGCTGCCGGCCGGCGTTGAAATAACCGGCGTCGCCGGAATGCATCCAGCCGTCCTTGATGTCGGCGGCGGAGGCTTCCGGGTTCTTGTAGTAGCCCAGGAACATGTTGGGGTGGCGCACCACGATCTCGCCGACGCCTTCGCCGTCCGGACCCTCGATGCGGATCTCGATGTCGTCCGCCATCGGGATACCCGTGGTGTCGGGATCGATCTTGTCTGCTGGATGCAGCGTATAGGCGCCGAGCAGTTCGGTCTGGCCGTAGAGCGTGCGCAGCGGCACGCCCATGGCGCGGAAGAACTTGATGGTGTCGGGGCCGAGCGAGGCCCCACCGGTGGCTGCCGAGCGCAGCCGCGCGAAGCCGAGCCGGTCGCGTAGCGCGCGGAACAGCAGCGCATCGGCCAAGGTCGAATGCTGCGCCTTCGCCAGCGCGGCGAGCCCCGTGGTCATGCCGAGATTGTAGAGACGCTGCTTCAACGGCGAAGCGTCCATCACGCGCGCACGCACATCGGCGGCGATCGCTTCCCAGACCCTTGGCGCGAACAGCACGAAGGTCGGCGCGATCTCGCGGAAGTCGTTCATCATGGTGTCGGGCTCTTCGACGAAGTTGACCTTCATCCGGCACAGCAGGCCTTTGCCGAGCGCGTAGACCTGCTCCATGATCCAGGGCAGCGGCAGCACCGAGACATATTCGTCGTCCGGCCCCTTGGGGTCGAAGGTGAGGTAGGTCGCGCAGTGTCGCAGCACGCGTCCCGCGGCAAGCATCGCGAGCTTCGGATGCGCCGTCGTGCCCGACGTCGTGCACAGGATCGCGCAGTCCTCGCCCTTGGTCGCGTCGACCAGCCTGTCGTAGAGATCCGGCTCGCGCGCGGCGCGGTCGCGGCCCATCGCTGCGAGCCTGTCGGCCTCCATCAGGCGCGGATCGTCATATTTGCGCATGCCGCGCGGATCGGAATAGACGATGTGCTTGAGCTGCGGCACGCGCTCGGCGAGGTTCAACAGCTTGTCGACCTGCTCTTCGTCCTCGGCGAAGACGAGCTTTGCCTCGCCATAGGTGAGGAGATAGGCCGCTTCGTCGTCGAGCACGTCGCGATAGAGGCCGAGGCTCATGGCGCCGATCGCATGGGTTGCGATTTCGGCGGCGACCCAGTCCGGCCGGTTGTCGCCGATGATGCCTATGACGTTGCCGCGGCCGAGGCCGAGCTCGACCAGGCCGAGCGCGAAATCGCGCACGCGGGCCTGATAGTCGTTCCAGGTGAACAGCCGCCAGAGGCCGAGATCCTTCTCGCGCAGCGCGATTTCGCCGCCGTGCTGTTTCGCGTTCAGGCGCAACAGCTTCGGATAGGTGTCTGCCTCTCGTACGCGTGCGGCGTAATCCATCATGCCGCCGACTCCGCAGGCTCGGGCTTGTCGTCCGGATCGACCAGCACGTCGTCTTCCTCGCCGAGATAAGCGCGCCTGACGTGCGGATCGGCCAGCACGGCGGCAGGATCGCCGTCCGCGATCCTGCGGCCGAAATCCAGCACCATCACGCGGTGGGAAATGTCCATCACCACGCCCATGTCGTGCTCG
>Ga0207693_10006043_pt1 | contig 10031 bp, 10 predicted proteins | sample LARL81metaG_FD_184347 | JGI IMG/M metagenome (GOLD analysis project Ga0207693, IMG submission 184347) | Corn, switchgrass and miscanthus rhizosphere microbial communities from Kellogg Biological Station, Michigan, USA - LAR L8-1 metaG... | ecosystem: Host-associated > Plants > Roots >... | reverse complement strand
CGGCTTCTTTCACCGAGACGTAAGGCGGAGCGACTTCCTCGACAAAACCAAGGCCTTCCAACGTCTCGCCCAACATCACCCGTGCCGCAAGAGATGCGAGCGGGACGCCGATCGCTTTCGATACGAATGGAATCGTGCGACTGGCTCGCGGATTCACCTCGAGCACGTAGACGACGCGATCTTTGATCGCATACTGTACGTTGATCAGGCCCACGACACCGAGGGCCTTCGCGAGCGAGATGGTTTGCTCTCGCATCGTCTGCATGTCGCGCTCGGTGATGAGATAAGGCGGCAAGACGCAGGCGGAGTCGCCGGAGTGAATGCCGGCGTCCTCGATATGCTGCATGATGCCGCCGATGACAACGCGCTCGCCGTCCGAAATCGCGTCGACGTCGCATTCAAACGCATCCTCGAGGAATCGATCGATGAGGACGGGCTTTTCCTCGGACACGCGCGCCGCGGTCGCGAAGTACTCCTCGAGGGAATGCGCGTCATACACGATCTGCATTGCGCGACCACCGAGAACGTACGAAGGCCGCACGAGGACGGGATAGCCGATGCGTTCCGCCGCATCGACCGCTTCGGTCACACTGGTCGCCGTACCGTTAGGCGGCTGATTGAGCCCGAGGTCGCGCGCGATACTTTCGAATCGGCGACGGTCTTCGGCGATGTCGATCGAATCGGGGCTCGTACCGAGCACGTGGACGCCGGCCGCCTCCAGCCGACGTGTAAGCTTCAACGGCGTTTGCCCGCCGAGCTGGACGATCACGCCCACCGGGTGCTCGCGCTCGACGATCTCGAGCACATCCTCGAACGTGAGCGGTTCGAAGTACAGCTTGTCGGAGGTATCGAAATCCGTGGAGACGGTCTCCGGATTAGAGTTGATCATGATCGTCTCGAAGCCCTGCTCGCGGAGGGCGATCACGGCGCGTACGCAGCAATAGTCGAACTCGACGCCCTGGCCGATACGATTGGGGCCGCTGCCGAGAATGACGACGGACTGCCTTCCGCTGCGCGGGGACTCGCTCTCCTCGTCATAGCTGCTGTAGAGATATGGCGTGGCGGACGGAAACTCGCCCGCGCAGGTATCGACCATCTTGTATGCCGGCCGGATGCCTAACGACCAGCGACGCTGCCTGACGTTGTCCTCCGGCTCGTCGCGAAGCTCGCCGAGCTGCCGATCCGAGAAACCCATGCGCTTCATATCGCGTAACATCACCGCCGACACCGTTCGCGCCGAAGCGTAGACGCGCTCGGCGTCGATGAGCTCCTGCATCTGGCCGAGGAACCAGGGATCGATCGCCGTGAGCTCGTACACCTCCTCGATCGTCATTCCGCGCTCGAGTGCGCGCTTCACCTGGAAGATCCGCTCCGCCGTCGGCTGACGGAGCGCCCCCTGGAGCGCCTCGGCCGAGTCATCGACGAGTCCATCATCACGGGCGCGCGCCGCGACGTTCCACCCGTACCGGCCAGTCTCGAGAGCGCGCAGTCCCTTCTGAAACGCCTCCTTGAAAGTGCGACCAATTGCCATCGCTTCGCCGACCGACTTCATCTGCGTCGTGAGGCGCGGATCGGCGCTCGGAAACTTCTCGAAAGCGAAGCGTGGAATCTTCACGACGACATAGTCGAGCACGGGCTCGAACGACGCCGGCGTCGTCTTCGTGATGTCGTTCGCGATCTCATCCAGCCGATAACCGACGGCGAGCTTCGCGCCGATGCGCGCGATCGGGAATCCCGTCGCCTTCGACGCGAGCGCCGACGAACGTGACACGCGCGGATTCATCTCGATGACGAGCATCTCGCCATCGCGCGGATTGATCGCAAACTGGATATTGCACCCGCCGGCGGCGACGCCGACTTCGCGAATGATGGCGACTGCGGCGTCGCGCATGATCTGATATTCGCGGTCGGTGAGTGTCATCGCGGGCGCGACGGTGATGGAGTCGCCAGTGTGTACGCCCATCGGATCGAGGTTTTCGATCGAGCACACAATGACGACGTTGTCATCGTGGTCGCGCATGACCTCGAGCTCGAACTCCTTCCACCCGATGACGCTACGCTCGATCAGGATCTGCCGCGTCGGCGACTCATCGAGCCCGCGCCGGACCATCTCCTCGAACTCCGTGCGGTTGTACGCAATGCCGCCACCCGTTCCGCCTAACGTGAACGAGGGGCGGATGATTGCCGGGAAGTTCGTCCGCTCGACGATCGACATCGCCTCCTCGAGGCCCGTCGCGATGCCTCCCGGGGCGATCTTGAGACCGATCCGCTGCATCGCTTCGGCGAACAGCTTCCGATCCTCGGCGATTGAGATCGCTCGCTCGTCCGCGCCGATCAGCTCGATGCCAAATCGCTCGAGCGCGCCAGATTTCGCGAGCGCCATCGCGACGTTCAATGCGGTCTGGCCGCCCATCGTGGGCAAGATGGCGTCCGGTTTCTCGCGTTCGAGAATCAGCTCGACGTACTCCGGCGTCACCGGCTCGATGTACGTCTGATCCGCGAACTCCGGATCGGTCATGATCGTCGCCGGGTTCGAGTTGATCAGGATGACCTCGTAGCCCTCTTCCTTTAGGGCCTTGGTCGCCTGCGTCCCCGAGTAATCGAATTCTGCTGCCTGTCCGATAATGATCGGACCGGAGCCGATGACGAGAATGCGTTTGAGATCAGCGCGTCGCGGCATGAATTAGGTCGTCGATGATGTCGGCCCGGGTGCGGGTCGGCCGCCAACCGGTAGCGCGCTGTAACTTGGCTGGGGAGCCGACGAGTACCGGAACGTCGACACCGCGCACGAGCGCGGGATCGGTCGTAATCTCGGCGGTCATGCCGACCCGCAGCAAGACTTCCTTCGCCAGCTCGCGAGCGGTCACGCCGTCGCCGCTGCAGACGTTGTAGACCTCACCTGGTCGACCGTGTCGGGCCAGCAGCAGGTATGCCTGGACAACGTCGGCGACATGGAGGTAGTCGCGGACGGAGTCTTGGTTACCAAGGAGCAACTCCGGCTTCGCGCTGGCGCGAAGGGCGAGCGCGCGTCGTACGAGAGCGGGCAAAAGAAAGTGTTCGGGATGGCCGGCGCCGGAATGATTGAAGCTCCGCGTGCAAATGACCTTGAGACCCTCGGCGCGGTGGAATTGTAGCGCGGCCAACTCCTGAGCCGACTTGGAGGCGGCGTAGACATCGTGGGGGCGCTGTTCGGCATTTTCCGTGAGCGGCATTTCGGAGGGTTCGTGCCGACCATACTGCGTCGCACTGCCGATGACCACGACCACCGGATCGATCCCGCCCGCGATGCGTTGCCGCGCAGCCTCGGCCAACAAGCGGACGGCGCCGAGAACATTGACGTCGAACGCAGCGACCGGTGCATCGCGTGCGGCCGGCACGAAGGTGACGCCGGCGAGATGAAAGATCACATCGGGGCGCGCGGCATCCAGTCCACGGCCCAATGCTTCCTCGTCGCGCACGTCGCCGGGCAACCAGGTAATCGATTTCTGCTCGATAGGCGACAGGAATCCGGATGCGGGCGGTTGAAGCCCGAATGAAACCACGGTCGATCCCCGCTCGAGAAGCGCGCGTCCCAACCACTGCCCGACAAATCCACTTCCTCCAGTGATGAAAGCGCGCGCGAGATTCGTGCGTTCTTCGCCGCCGCTCACCGCGACTTATGACGCTGGAGGTCGGCTTCGACCATCATCTCGATCAACCGTTCGAAGTTGACCTCGGGCTTCCAGCCGAGCGCGGCGCACACCTTTCCCGGATCGGCAACCAACAGGTCGACCTCGGCTGGCCGGAAGAAGCGCTCGTCCTGAACCACGTACTCACGATAGTCGAGATCGACACACCGGAACGCCGTCTCGCACAGCTGTCTAACGGACCAGGTATGGCCAGTGCCGACGACGTAGTCCGTTGGCGTGTCCTGCTGCAGCATGAGCCACATCGCGCGCACGTAATCGCCGGCAAATCCCCAGTCTCGGCGTGCCTCGAGGTTCCCGAGACGCAACTCACGCCCCAGTCCGAGCTTTATCCGCGCGACACCATCGGTGACTTTGCGCGTGACGAACTCGAGCCCACGGCGCGGACTCTCGTGATTGAAGAGGATACCGGAAACCGCGTAGAGGGCAAAGCTCTCGCGATAGTTCACGGTGATCCAGTGGCCGTACACCTTTGCCACTCCGTACGGGCTGCGGGGATAAAAGGGCGTGGACTCGCGTTGCGGTGACTCGTGCACCTTGCCGAACATCTCGCTCGAGCTGGCCTGATAGAAACGCGCGTTAGGCGCAGCCTTCTTCATCGCCTCGAGCATTCGCGTTACGCCGAGCGCCGTGAACTCGCCAGTCAGTACGGGCTGCGTCCACGATGTCTGGACAAAGCTCTGCGCCGCCAGATTGTAGATCTCGTCCGGCTTGTAATCGCCGACGACATCGGTGAGCGATGTTTGATCGAGGAGGTCGGCGGACACGAGCTCGACGCGATCGATGAGATGACTGATCCGCTCGTAAGGCATCGTCGAGCTTCGGCGCACGATGCCAACTACCTTATAGCCCTTCTCGAGCAGGAGCTCCGCGAGGTAGGAACCGTCCTGCCCCGTAATTCCGGTAATGATCGCGGTTGGCATTATTTACAGCAGCCGAGCAGTGTCACGTGATAGTTATCGGGTGAATTCGCGCAAATTTGTGGTGAAATGGTGAGAAAAAAGGGGAGCTCGAGAGCTCCCCTTTTTCTTCGCCGCCGGCCGAGAGAGTCGTCACGCCGCGGCGACGCCTCGCGGGGCACGCTTGATCTTCCCCGCGGCAAGGCAGCGGGTGCACACCTTCACCTTGATCGTTTTGCCGTGCTCGTCCAGCACACGCGCGACCTGCAAATTCGGTTTCCAGGTGCGACGCGTGGCGTTGTTGGCATGCGATCGGTTATTCCCGAAGGCGACACCTTTCTTGCACGAGTAACAGCGGCTTCTATCGATCGCCATCGGTCAGCCCTCAATTAATTCGATGCGCGCCATGTCGGCGCCGTCACCCTTGCGGTGACCCATCTTCAAAATGCGGGTATAGCCGCCCTTTCGCGTTGCGTACTTCGGTCCGATCTCCTGAAAGAGCTTGTCGGCCGCGGCGCGCTTTTGAATGTGGCGAACAGCAAGGCGACGCGAGTGCAGCGTGCCCGTCTTTGCCTTCGTGATCAACTTCTCAACGAACGGGCGAAGCTCCTTCGCTTTTGCCTCCGTCGTCTCGATCGCCCCGTGCTCAATGAGCGATGTGGCGAGATTGCGCATCAGCGCGAGCTTCTGCTCACTGGTCCGGCGAAGCTGGCGCCCCGCTTTACGGTGCCGCATCCGTCACTCCTCCATATCGTCAGGCGCGGCCGCGGCAGCACGGCTCGCCGGCGTTCCGCGATCGAGAATGCGCACGCCCTCGGCCGTCTCCTCGTACCGCATGCCGAAATTCAGCTCCTCGCGATCCAGGAGATCCGCGATCTCCTGCAGCGACTTCTTACCAAAGTTCTTCACCTGCAGAATCTGACTCTCCGTTTGGCGGACGAGATCGCCGAGCGTTCGGATGTTCGAGTTCTTGAGCGAGTTCACCGAGCGAACGGAGAGCTCGAGATCGTCGATCGGGGTTCGCAGCAGTTGCGCAAGGCGAGCGGCATCTCCTCCCATGGATTCACTCGTCTGGCCCAATGGCGCAGACGAATGCGAACCGAACTCGACGAAGTACTGGAAGTGCGTCTGCGCCAATGCGGCGGCGTAGCTCACCGCTTCTTCCGGCGAAATCGTTCCGTTGGTTTCCACCGTCAGCGTCAGCCGATCATAGTCGGTTCGTTGGCCGACGCGTGTCTCGGCGACCGTGAAGTTCGCCCGGCGCACCGGATTGTAGATCGAGTCGATGCGGACGAGATCGACGGGCAGACCGCGATCGATCGGATGCTGATCGGCCTCGATGTATCCGCGGCCCTTGTTGACGTACAGGTCGACGTTGATGTCGCGGTCGTCCTGGAGCGTGAAGAGGTGATGCGTCGTGTCGACGATGCGCGCGCCCGACGATGAGACGATGTCGGCCGCCGTGACGGGACCAGCCTCGCCTTTTGAGATGCGCAGGACGGTCTCTTCGACGTCATCGGCGAGTGTCAGCGTGAGGCTCTTGAGATTGCCGATTATCTGGTGCACATCCTCGACGACGCCCGGAATCGTCTGGTGCTCGTGGACGACGCCATCGATTCGAAAACCCCACACCGCGGCACCGCGCAGCGACGACAGCAGCATGCGCCGCATCGCGTTGCCGAGCGTGTGGCCAAAGCCGCGCTCGAGCGGCTGGAGCCGGAATTCGGCGACGTTGGGATTGTCTTCGCGCTTGCTCGCTTCGACGAGTTGCGGGCGCACGAGCCCGCGGAGATCGATCGTAGTTGCCATTTTAGTAGATCCTCATGGTCATACCGGGCATCGCCCGGCATCGCCCTGCCCCGCCCCTAACGCGCGGCAAGCTCGAATGGAGGTTAGGGCTCCGACCGAATTGCGTAGAGCGTAGAGCGTTTGGCGTGGAGCGCTGATTCCTTGTTGGTTCGCGCTCCGCGCTCTGCGCACACCGTTCTGCGCTATTTCGAGTACAACTCGACTACCAACTGTTCCTGCGCCGCGATCGGGATGTTCGGACGCGTTGGGCGCTCGAGCATGCGGCCACTGAAGCTTTCGCGGTCGACGGCGAGCCACGAAAGGGGCGCGCCACGCGACGCCTGATCCATGGACGCCTGTACCGCGACCATCTCGCGCGACTTCTGCCGGACGCGAATCTCTTCGCCAGGCTGCACCTGGTAGCTCGGGATGTCGACGGCGCGTTGATTGACCTCGACGTGTCGGTGGCGAATCAACTGCCGCGCGGCCTTGCGGCTCGACGCGAAGCCAAGCCGATAAACCATGTTATCGAGGCGACTCTCGAGCGCAGCCAGCAGGTTGTGGCCCGTGATGCCGGGCAAGGTCGTCACGCGCTCGAAGGTGTTGTGGAACTGTGCCTCACTCACACCGTAGATGCGCTTGATCTTCTGTTTTTCGCGCAGCTGCTTCGAGTATTCCGACGACTTGCGGCGACGCGCCGTGTTTTGCCCGTGCTGGCCCGGCGCGTACGGACGACGCTCGACCGGACACTTTTCGGTGAAGCACTTCGTGCCCTTCAGAAAGAGCTTCGTTCCTTCCCGCCGACACTGTTTGCAGCTCGGCCCAACATAACGGCCCATGACTTACACTCTCCGACGCTTTGGTGGACGGCAGCCGTTATGCGGAATCGGCGTCACATCCTTGATGGACTTGACCTGAAGACCGGCGGACGCGAGCGCTTGAATCGCCGACTCGCGTCCACTGCCGGGGCCCTGCACGCGGACATGGACTCGCTTCACACCGAGGCCCATCGCTTCGCGGGCGCACTGCTCCGCCGCGACGGTCGCGGCGAATGGCGTGCTCTTCTTCGACCCCTTGAAGCCAGCCTTGCCTGACGAGCCCCACGCGACGGCGTTGCCGTGGCTATCGGTAATGGTGACGGTCGTGTTGTTGAAGGTCGCGGCGATGTGCGCGATCCCTTCGGCCTCGACCACTCGCTTTGCTTTTTTCCCAGTCGCCATAGTCTACTTCGTCACCTTCTTTTTGCCGGCGATCGCACGGCGTGGTCCCTTCTTCGTTCGTGCATTCGTGTGCGTCCGTTGACCCCGGACCGGCAGTCCACGACGATGGCGAATGCCACGATAGGAGCCGATGTCCATCAATCGCTTGATGTTCATCGCGACTTCGGTGCGCAAGGCGCCTTCGACTTTGTAATCGCGCTCAATCACCTGACGGAGCTTGTTGACATCCGCGTCAGTGAGGTCGCGAATACGCAGCGACGCGTCGATGCCAGCTTTGCGCAGGATGTCGACGGCGTTACGACGGCCGATGCCGTAGATGTACGAAAGGCCGATCTCGACCTTCTTCTCTCGTGGGAGATCGACGCCAGATATACGAGCCATTGATCAGCCTTGACGCTGCTTGTGCTTGGGATTCCGCTTGCAGATGATGCGAGTGACGCCGTTGCGCTTCACCACTTTGCAGTGCTCGCAAATCGGCTTCACGCTTGTCCGGACTTTCACAGGCGCTCCACTTGTTGTCGGGCTTTGTATCGGAACTAACGAGCCAAGGCCGTCCTGGCCAGACCCTAAGAGTAGCCGGCACACTGACTTCACGCAAGTGAGCCCACGGGCCTTGCCTACGTCAGCTGAACCAGCATTTCTCGCATTGCAGCGCGACGATCTTCGGCTGCCGTCACCGCTCGTCCGAGGACGACGTAGTCCGCTCGCGCCGCGACTGCATCGGCTGGTGTTGAAACTCGTGCCTGATCGTGGGCCGGGCCGCCCGCCATTCTGATTCCCGGAATCAGAACCGAAAGCGACGAGCCGAAGCGCTGCTTCACGCGCCCCGCTTCTTTGCCGCCGCACACGACGCCAGCAGCTCCCGTTTCGCCAGCTAACTCAGCAAGTCGAAGGACTTCGTCAGCAATGCGAAGAGACCGATCGCGACCCCAAACCGCGGCGACCTCTTCGCTCTCTAACGAAGTCAACAGGGTCACTGCAAGCACGGCGCATCCCGTCGGGTCGCCAGCCGCTTCGACTGCCGCCTTTAGCATTGTCGGCCCGCCTGACGCATGAACCGTCAGCAGTCGAACGCCCAATTCGGCAGCACGACGCACCGCACCCGCGACGGTATTCGGGATGTCATGGTACTTGAGATCGAGGAAGACTTCGGCACCCCGCGCCCGAATTTCGCGGACGACCGCGGGCCCAGCGCCGGTGAACAGCTCTGCGCCGATCTTGTAGAAGCGACATGATGCGCCGAGCTGATCGACCAGTCGCAGCGCGGCTTCCTGACCCGGCACATCGAGAGCAACAATGGGAATCGGCGTCATGCGGGCTTCCAGTCGAGAGTGCCGACAACTTCCGCCAATGATCGCACACCGTGCCGACTGCACCAGGCGTCGAGGTCGTTCACGATGCGACCGGGTGCGCGCGGATCGCGCATCGCGGCGGTGCCGATGCCGACGAGGGATGCGCCGGCCATCATGTACTGCAGCGCGTCGGTCGCGGAACGCACACCACCGATGCCGATAATCGGCGCGCTCACTGCTCGACTCACGCGCCAGGTTGCGAGAACGCCGACGGGTAACAACCCCGGCCCGCTGACGCCGCCGTTGCCGAAGCCTAGGACGGGACGACGCCGCTCGACGTCAATCGCCAGCCCCGGAATGGTGTTTACGAGCGTTAGGCCGTCCGCGCCCGCATCGATCGCGGTTTTGGCAGTCCGTGCGATGTCCACGAGCGTGGGCGACAGCTTGACGAAGAGCAGCCGCTTCGTCTCCGCTCGTGCCATCCGAATCACAGTGCGTAGTGCTTCAGCGTCGGCGCCGAACTCCAGGCCGCCTGCCTTCACGTTCGGGCAGCTCACGTTCAGCTCATAGCCGGACACCGCCGGTGAGTCGTCGAGCATCGCTACGACGGTCCCGAATTCTTCGACCTGATTCCCCACCACGTTCACCAGCGCCTTTGCGCGCCGCAGATTCTCAGCCAGCCACGGCAGGTGGGTTGCGTGCACCTCCTCCATTCCCGGGTTGGCCAGACCAACGGCGTTGATCATCCCGCCCTCGAACTCGGCCACCCGTGGAGCACGCGCTCCGTGCCTGCGCTCGACGCTCACCGCCTTGGTGATCAGCCCGCCGAGCGCGTCCAGGTCGATCACCTTTGACAGCTCCCGTCCATATCCGGCGGTGCCGGCAGCGAGCAAAACCGGATTTTGAAAATCGACCCCCGCGGCGGTGACTGCGAGCGAGGACGTCGCCACCGCTATCGCTGGCCCCCGACTCGCGACTCGTAATGCGCGAGATAAGCCACCACCGATTCGGCAATGTTGCGCGCAAGCGCACGCTGATTGGATTGATCGGTGAGGTACGTCGCCTCGGACACATTGCTCCCGAACCCGATCTCGACCAGCACCGCCGGCATGTACGAGCCGCGCAGCACCGCGAAATTCGCCTGCT
>Ga0207693_10006040_pt1 | contig 10032 bp, 8 predicted proteins | sample LARL81metaG_FD_184347 | JGI IMG/M metagenome (GOLD analysis project Ga0207693, IMG submission 184347) | Corn, switchgrass and miscanthus rhizosphere microbial communities from Kellogg Biological Station, Michigan, USA - LAR L8-1 metaG... | ecosystem: Host-associated > Plants > Roots >... | reverse complement strand
CCCGGCAGCGCCATTGTGTTGAAAGAAACCAGTGGCCCGAGGCGTTATCGCTTCGGCAAGACTGTCACCTATGTGACCAAGAGCGGTAAGACGCTGGACGAAGACACGGTCAAAACCAAGATCAGAGTCGGTGTTCCCGTTCATGTCCACTATGTCGGCACGGGCGACGACATGATGGTCGACCGAATCATCCTCGACGAAGACTAAGATTGGCTGGTGTAGGGAGTATCCGCCTTTCGCGAAGCGTGCTTGAGACGTAACGCGAAGGCGGGACTCCTTTTTTATGGCAAAGGTGCGGCCGGCCCTCAAACGCTTCGCCAGGATACTCTCGAAGCCGTACCTAGTCGCTGGCGTGACCGAGTCTCGCCTTACCATTCTTGCGCTCGCTCCGCGACATTGGTTAGGGCGACGATCCACGGAGCCAACGAAATTCTCGTTGGCTGTGCAGCGTATCCCGCTATCTGCTCAGCTCGAGCATTCGCCGGATCGGTAATTCCGCGCGCTCGCGCAACGGCTCGGGCAAAGTGATTTCCGGCGTCAGATCGCGCAGGGCGTTGAATGCTTTTTCCAACGTATTCATTTTCATGAATCGGCATTCGGCGCAGGCGCAATGTTCGGTCGGTCCGGGAATAAAATTTTTGCCCGGGATTTCGCGGCGGAGGCGGTGGAGCATACCGGCTTCGGTGACAATGATGATGTCTTTTGCCGGCGATTCCTTGCAATACGTTACCATTTTCTCAGTCGAGCAAACTTCGTCGGCCAACATTCGCACCGCCGCCGTGCATTCCGGATGAGCGACCAGCGGCGCGCCGGGATGTTCTTTACGAATCTTGCGAATGCTGCGCGCGGTAAACTCGATGTGGACATAACAAGTGCCCCGCCATAAGTCCATTTTGCGTCCAGTCCTTTCCATCACCCAGGCGCCCAGATTCTGATCGGGCACGAACAAAATGTTGCGATCGGCCGGGGCAGCCTTGACGATTTTCTCCGCGTTCCCGCTGGTGCAGATGACATCGCTGAGCGCTTTCACCCCTGCGCTGCAATTGATGTAAGCAATCACGTAATAATTTTTGTCGGCATTCTTTTTCAAAAACGCGGCCAGGGCCGGGGGCGGACAGGATTCCGAAAGTGAACAACCGGCGTCGAGATCCGGCAGAACGACGCGCTTGGTCGGATTGATAATTTTCGCGGTCTCGGCCATGAAATGCACGCCACAGAAAAGAATGACTTCGGCATCGGTTTTCGCCGCCTGATAACTCAGCCCGAGGGAATCACCGACGAAGTCGGCTACCTCCTGAATTTCCCGCACCTGATAATTGTGCGCGAGGATGACGGCGTTGCGTTCGCGTTTCAGTTCCGCGATGTCCGCCGCTAGATCAATGCCGTAATTAATACCCGCGGTTACCACTAATTAATATCGGGCAAATTCCCGCGCACTCAAACAGCGTTGGAAATCGCATGGGGTTTCTGTGAACGCCGAATGCTTTCGGGGCTGACCCAAGCGCCGTACAATTCGAGGGGTCGCAGAGCTCGTCCCTCCAATGCGAAACCACAAAAATGTATCAAACGGCTTGTGTGCGATCCTTCTCTTCGTTCAGGATGACAAATCATGAAACCGTATGCGCTCGGCTTCATTGGGGCGGGTAAGCTCGCCGGATCGGTTATTCGGGGATTGCTTCTGAAAAAATTTTGCGGGTCGGCTGCGATCGTTGCGAGCGAGCCGAATACCGAAACGCGTACGCAATTACAGAACGAGCTGGGGATTTCATTTACTACCGCGAACACAGAGGTCGCGGAGAAAGCGGAAATTGTTTTCTTGGGTGTGAAACCACAAATGGTGTTGTCGGTCTTGCGCGAGCTCGGTGGCGCGCTCACCAACAAATTGGTGGTTTCATTCGCGGCCGGGATTCGCATCGCGCAAATGGAAGCGGTGACACCGGCGCGAATCATGCGTGTGCTCACGAACACACCGAGCGCAATCGGACGCGCCGCGAGTGCGTTTGCCGGTGGATCACGCGCGACGGATCAGGATCGGGAAAAAATTCGGGCGATTTTCAGCGCAATTGGATTCGCGGTGCAGGTGGATGACGATCAAATGGACGCCGTGACGGCGTTGGCCGGGAGCGGCCCGGCATTTGTTTATGCCATAATCGAAGCCCTGGCGCGTGGGGGCGAAAAAATGGGATTGACCAAACGGTCAGCGCTGCAACTCGCTGCGCAAACTGCACTGGGTGCCTCCGACCTGATGATCACAAGCGGAAAATCGCCGGCCGATTTAATTAAGATGGTGGTAACGCCCGGTGGAACCACCGCCGCCGGTTTGCGCGTGATGGACGAGCGCGGCATCGCCGACGCGATTGCCGACGCGATCAAAGCAGCAACTGAACGCGGCCAGGAAATGGCCAGGGAAAATCTGTAGCCGCCGCGCTCAGTCGGGACGTTTGCACGGCGATCCCGCAACTGCGGGACCGCGGCTACAGCGCCTGCCTCATCACCTCGATGGGGGCTTCGCGTCCAAACCAAATTTCAAACGCGAGTGCGCCCTGATGCAACAGCATGGATAATCCGTTGACTGCACGGGCGCCGGCCTCGATCGCAGCCGAGACAAAGGAGGTACGACCCTGACCATAAACCGTGTCGTAAACCATCAGATGTGGCGCTAGCAATCGCGCCGGAATCGGCGACGGATCGCTGCGGTTGAGCCCAAGCGGCGTGGCATTCACAATGAGATCCAGGTGGGCAATCTGGAACCGGATGGACGACTCTTCCCAGGGGATCGCCTGCAGGCGCGCCACCGGTCCCAGAACTCGCGGCCCGGCGAAAAACTCGCGTAGTTCCTCAGCGAGCTGGTTCGCTTTCTCGAAGGTGCGATTGGCGATAACGAGACGCTCGCAATTTTCCTTCGCACATTGCATCGCGATGGCGCGGCCTGCCCCACCCGTTCCAAAAATCATGATCCGCAAATCGCGAAGATCGACCGCGAACTCCTGGCGAATCGCCCGCGCGAATCCTTTTCCGTCGGTGTTATAGCCGCGCAGTTTTGCATTCTCAAGTTTGATGGTATTGACCGCGCCAACCCGCCTCGCGTTGTCATCGAGCTCGTGCATGAACGCACATACCGCAATTTTGTGCGGCGCGGTGAGATTCGCGCCAACGAAATCGAGCGCACGAATCAGTTTTACCGCTTCGCCCAGCTCATCCGTCGAAATTTGAAAGCGCCCGTATTGCATGTCGATCTTGCCTGCTTCCAGCGCTGCGTTTTGCATTTGTGGCGACAACGAATGCGCCACCGGATCGCCCAGCACGCCAAGGCGGATTGGTGACTTTTTTTTCCAGTTCTTGAGATCGGCCAGCGTGTAGATTTCTTTCACCGTCATTCCGAGCGAAGCCGAGGAATCCCGTTGCGCAAGCTTAAAGGCGCGCTCCTTTCAAGAAATTCGACTTCAGAGTGCTGGGTAGCGCGCGCGTCTCGCGCGTTGGCGATTGCGTCACGCAATCGCGGACTTTCGCTGCCACGTTCAACCGCCCTGCAATTCGCGTAATTAGAAAAGATTGTTTCGGCGCGACGCCGAAACCAGCACGCGCGACGCGTGCGCTACCCCGACCCTGCCAGCGAAGGTTGTCGAGTCATGCGTTCGCCGGTAGCTTCGCAGCGATTGAATGAATAAGACCGCCGATGTCACCATTGCATCCGATTTTATCCGCGATGTTGTGGCGGATGATTTGCGGACCGGAAAGCACACCAAGATTCTCACCCGCTTTCCACCGGAGCCGAACGGTTATCTTCACATCGGTCATGCCAAGTCGATCTGCCTGAACTTCGGGATCGCGCACGAGTTCAACGGCGTCTGCAACATTCGGATGGACGACACCAATCCGACCAAGGAAGAAACCGAGTATGTCGATTCCATCATGGCGGATGTGCACTGGCTCATCGATGATTGGGCCGATAAAAATCTTGGCGGCGCGCCGCTTTACACTTCGGATTACTTCGACCGGCTTTACCAATTCGCGCTCCAATTGATCGACAAAGGCAAAGCTTATGTCGATGACATGACGGCGGAAGAGACCGACGAGTTTCGTCGTCTCGGAAAAGAAAGCCGATTTCGCAATCGCCCCATTGCGGAAAATCGCGACCTGTTTGAACGAATGAAAGCCGGCGAATTTCCGGACGGCACGCGGACGTTGCGGGCAAAGATCGATGTCAACGCGCCGAATGTCTGGCTCCGCGATCCCGTGCTCTACCGCATCCGCCACGCTTCGCACCATCATACCGGCGACAAATGGTGCATTTACCCAATGTACGACTGGGCTCACACCCTGAGCGATTACATCGAAGGTATCACCCATTCCGTCTGCACTCTCGAATTCGAGGTCCACCGGCCGCTCTATGACTGGATCTTGCAGGCATTGGAGTTGTCGCCGCCTGTCCCGCATCAGTACGAATTCGCGCGGTTGAATCTCACTTACACCGTGATGAGCAAGAGAAAACTGATCCAGCTCGTTAACGAGAAGTTGGTTAACGGCTGGGATGACCCGCGCATGCTAACGATTTCTGGGCTCCGCCGCCGCGGAGTAACGGCGAGCGTGTTGCGGGCGTTCGCCTACAACATCGGCATCACCAAGTACCCAAGCATGACCGACATGGCCGTCCTCGATCATACCATTCGCGAGGAGTTCAATCGCACCGCTGAGCGCAGGCTCGTTGTGCTGCACCCGATCAAGGTGGTGCTAACAAATTATCCAGAAGGAAAAGTAGAAGAGTTGGAGGCGGTAAATAATCCTGAAGATGAGAGCGCTGGGAGACGGAAGGTGCCGTTCGGGCGCGAACTCTTCATTGACGCGGCTGATTTCATGGAAACACCGCCACCGAAATATTTTCGGTTAAAGCCCGGCGGCGAAGTGCGGCTGAAGTACGCTTACATCATCAAGTGCGATGAAGTGATAAAGGATGGTTCAGGTAAAGTGACTGAGCTACGCTGCACCGTCGATCTGGAGAGTAAGTCTGGTGGCGCGACCTCGAATCGTAAAGTGAAAGGGACGATCCACTGGGTCAGCGCCGCGCACGCCCGCGATGCTGAAGTCCGGCTCTATGACCGCCTTTTTACCGCACCCGAGCCGGACGCGGCCGGTGATTTCAAATCGTCCATCAATCCGCATTCGCTTGACGTAGTTACCGCCAAATGCGAACCCGCGCTGTCTGATGCGACCTCGCGGAAGCGATATCAATTCGAGCGGCTTGGTTACTTCGCGCTCGATCCTGATTCAACCGCGAGCAAACAAGTGTGGAATCGGACGGTAACGCTAAAGGACACCTGGGCGAAATTGGAGGGACGCGCGCCGTCGCGCCCCTAACTGCAACGGAAGTTAGCTTCTAACCATTTGCCAGTCCGGCTCGGACCTCGGCCGCGAAGCCTCTTGCTTCGCGTCAAGTAGCTGGGTAGGCTGGAAGCCTACCGGCCGACTCAGGCAGGATGCCTAACCTCCAATCGCAAGCGCGCGATCGATTCGCGCCAGGACCTTTTCTTCCCCCAAAACTTCGAGCAAATGATAGAGGCTTGGCCCTGCGTTGCTGCCGGTAACGGCGAGACGCGTTGGATGAATCAGCGCCGCCGGTTTGACGCCGAGTTTGGCTGCGGTTCCTTTTAACGTTGTTTCAAGTTCCGCAGCATCGAACTTATCCAACGCGGAGAACGCCTCGCGAACCGCCAACAACCGCGGTTTGGTCTCCGGCGTAAAATGCTTCGCTACGCCTTCAGGGTTGTATTTGAAATCATCGTCGAAATAGAACCCGCAGTAAGCCGCTAGTTCATCAAAGGTATTGACCTTCCCCTTGCAGGTATCGAGCGCCGCCCGGATGTAATCTTCCGAAAAATTCTCCAACTTTAGTCCACTGGTCTGCAAAGCACTCCTGGCCAACTGGTGAAACCGATCGTCGGGCAATTCGCGCGCATATTCGCCATTGAGCCAGTGCAGTTTGTCCGGATCAAACGTTGCGTGACTGCGCACAACCTTGTTGAGGTCGAAAATCTTAACGATCTCGTCGATCGGAATTTTCTCCCGATTGTCTTTCGGCGACCAACCGAGCAGGCAGAGATAATTGCGGACCGCTTCCGGCAAAAACCCCCTCTTAATATAATAGTCCACGCTCGCACCCTGATCGCGTTTGCTCATCTTGGAGCCATCCCGGTTCAGAATTAGCGGGATATGCGCATAACGAGGCGGCGCAACACCAAGGGCACGAAAAAGCTCAATGTGTTTCGGCGTGTTCGAAAGATGATCTTCCCCTCGAATTACGTGAGAAATTTTCATCTCCATATCGTCAATCACGTTGACGAAATGAAAAATCCACGAGCCATCCGGGCGGCGGATGGTCATGTCAGGGTGGATTTCCTCGTTCGAAAGATCGAAATCGATTTTGCCGCAAACGAGATCGTCGACCACGACGTGCTCCCGGGGGGAACGAAACCGCAGCGCGCCCTGGTCGTCGAAGATGTGACCGGCATCCTGCAGTTTCTTCAGGTAACGCTCGTAAATTTCGTTGCGCTGACTTTGAAAATAAGGCCCGAAATTTCCGCCGATGTGCGGCCCTTCATCCCAATTTAATCCGAGCCATCGTAATCCTTCATAAATGGCCGCCGTGGCTTCTTCGGTATTGCGGGCGCGATCGGTATCTTCCACGCGCAAAACAAATGTGCCGCCGTGATGTTGTGCGAAAAGCCAGTTAAAGAGCGCGGTCCGCGCGCCGCCGATGTGCAGGTAACCGGTGGGCGACGGCGCGAAACGAACACGGATCTCGGATGCCATTGCGGTAATCAAGCCGTCATCCCGAGCGAAGTCGAGGGATCCCGATGCGAAAGCTTTAAGGTACCTTGGCGGGATCCCTCGGCTAACGCTCGGGATGACAGTTTATCCGGGGACGCGTTTGTCGATGAAGATCTTCCCCGCACGCCGCCGAAGGTGCCGATCACGGGGCAGATTCACCCTTGCCAGCTTCGTTCCCGGCTGGAGGAGCGCGCGCACATTTTCAACGGCATCGAAACCGACATCCGCAATTTTTCGCTCGCGCAACCATTTGAGAATCGTCCGTCGTTGGAGCGCAACCGGAAGCTTCCTTAATGACGCGACATCGAGTTGTTGTCTTTGCGGGACTGAGACCATCGAATCCAGCAAGGCTTCTTCTTCGCTCCAAATCTGCGCGGCGCGCCAGATAGCTTTCCGCACATCGCGACCAAATTGCTTTTCAATGTCCGAAAGAATGCGATGCCGAATCTTGTTACGTGAAGCGCGGAGCGTGGCATTCGTTTTGTCCTCACGAAATTCCAGTGCATGCTCCTGCACGTAGCTGTTGATCTCGCTCCGCCATACTCCGAGCAATGGTCTAAGGATCGTTAGCTTGGTTTTACCAATCCGATGGATTGAGACCTTGCGCATTGCCGCCATCCCACCAGGACTGGCACCGCGAAAAAGATTCAGCAACGCGGTTTCGACCAGATCGTCGGCATGATGAGCGAGAAAGATCCGAGGGCAACGCCGGCGACGTGCGGCCTCAACAAAAAAACCGAAACGGGCGAAACGCGCGGCGGTTTCGATCGACATCTTCGAGCGTTTCGCCAGTGCGCTGACATCAGTCGATCCGATCTCACAGTCGAGTCCAAGCTCTCGCGCGATTTTCTCGACAAAACGTGCGTCCCTGCCGGAATCGCCGCCGCGCAGCTGATGATTCAAATGGCAGACAACCAATTTTCGGTAGCCGAAATCGACGAGGAGATTCAGTAGCGCGACGGAATCGCGGCCGCCGGAAACGCCGATGAGATAGCGCTGCGTGAGGGGGAAAACGCGGAAACGCTGTTCGGGTTCAACTAGAGCGAGACGTTGTTGCACCGTTCAAACGTCCAACGCCCAACGCTCAACGTCCAACTCCGAAATGCGGAGAGTTCGAGTTCTGGGAGTGCACAGGCCGTTAGCCTGTAGCCTGCGCTCCCCAGAAGTTTGCGGTCGCGCCGCCCTATATTAATAAGGTAACCCTGAAGGATTTGACATTGAATGAACGTTCATTCATCTTACCGCCCATGCCTCCAACAACTCAATTGGAACCCATCCTCGATCGTCGAGCCCAGATCCTCGACGCCGCCCTCGTCTGTTTCGCTCAGCGCGGCTTTCACCAGACTAGTATGCACGATATCAGCGCAGAGGCGGGCATCAGTGTCGGTCTGATTTATCGCTATTTCGCCAATAAAGAGGCAGTCATTTCCGCCATGGCCGACCGGCACAAAAGCGAAATCCAGGACGTCCTGGAGCGCGCGCGGCAAGCGCCTACCTTACTAGAATCGCTCGAAATTTTGTTCACCGCTCATTGCTGCGAAAATTCGCCGAACGTGGTGTCGGCTTTCGTGGTCGATCTTTACGCCGAAGCCTCTCGCAATCCGCAAGTGGCCGATTTGGTGCGCGACGTTTTGCAAACCTCGATGGACGGCGTGACCGATTTAATCGCGCGATCGCCGGAAGGCCAAAAAAATGCGGTCGGCGGCCTCGCGCCCAATGAACTGTCGGAATTAATATTTGCAGTCGCTCGCGGAATGTTGATGCGAGATGTTTTGCAACCGCAGGAGATGACCGAAGCGGAACGACGCACCGCGCAGTTGGAAGTGACGCGACGTTTGTGGCGCCTGCTTTTCACTAACACCATGGAGCTGGCTGGGGTATGACGATCGCAGTTTTGATTATTACGATCTTCGTGTTGTTGTTCGCGATTGCCGCGATTGTGTTCTTTAAACTGAAAGCTCCAACCGCGGGAGCAGTTTTTGCAATCCTCGCCTTGTTCTTCACGCTGGCAGACGTGAAAGCTTTTCAGTTTCGCAAAATGGCCTCTTCGCCAATGACGATGCCGCCGACAACGGTAACGAGTGCGCCGGTGAAGGAAGAAGATTGGCCGCCCGTCCTTTCCTCCGTTGGATCAATATCCGCGGTCCAAGGGGCAGTTGTTTCGACTGAACTTGGCGGAACTGTTGGCGAAATCAGGTTTCAAAACGGTGGTGAAGCGAAAAAGGGCGACGTCTTAATAAGACTCGATGTTTCAGCGGAAGAGGCGCAGTTGCACACGGCGGAAGCGGACTTGGAATTAGCGCGCGCAGATCTGCAGCGCAGTCGCGATCTGGCCGCACGCCATGTCATTTCGAAGGCGGAGCAGGATGCAACTGAATCGAAGTTCAACAGGTTGAAAGCTGTTGTCGACCAGATGAGTTCGATGATTACGAAGAAAGAAGTGCATGCGCCTTTTGATGGGCAGCTTGGTATTCGCCAGGTGAACGTGGGACAAAATATCAATGCTGGTCAGCAGGTCGTTCCATTGGCTGTACTCGACCCGCTTTATGTCGATTTTGCCCTGCCGCAGCAGGAGCTTTCGAAACTTTCCAATGGATTGGAGGTCCGCCTGCACACCGACGCAGTGCCTGGCCAAGAATTCAAAGGCAAACTTACTGCGATTAACTCAATGGTTGACGCGGTCACGCGGAATATAACGGTGCAAGCGACCGTGCAGAACCCTGATCACGTTCTGCGGCCGGGGATGTTCGGAAAAGTAGAAGTGGAGCTTCCGGAAAAACATAAAACGCTGGTCGTTCCGGGCTCGGCGATTTCATACGCGCCGTTTGGCAACTCAGTTTTTGTAATTGAAAAGAAGAAGGACGAAAAAACCGGAAAGGAAACCGAGACAATTCGGCAACAGTTCGTCAGGTTGGGCGAAGCGCGGGGCGATCTAATGGCAATCACCGACGGCTTAAAACCGAATGAACTAATTGTGAGCACCGGCGTTTTTAAATTACGCAATGGCATGCCGGTGGTAATCAACAACGACCTCGCACCCAAGCCCCAGTTAAATCCAACGCCGGTCGATTCGTGATGATGAACTCGCAGGGACGCAATTGCAGCATCGTCATCCCGAGCGAAAGTCGAGAGATCCCGCAGCGGTACCTTAAAGGCGGTTCGCTCCGCTCAGAATGACGGACATTTAAGATGAAATCTTTCACTGAC
>Ga0207693_10006038_pt1 | contig 10034 bp, 8 predicted proteins | sample LARL81metaG_FD_184347 | JGI IMG/M metagenome (GOLD analysis project Ga0207693, IMG submission 184347) | Corn, switchgrass and miscanthus rhizosphere microbial communities from Kellogg Biological Station, Michigan, USA - LAR L8-1 metaG... | ecosystem: Host-associated > Plants > Roots >... | reverse complement strand
CGTCCACTTCTCGGCGATTGCAGGGGAAGGCTACAAGTCGCTGACCGAGGGTCAGCAGGTCGAGTTCGACGTCGTGCAGGGCGATAAGGGCCTGCAGGCTGCGAACGTGCAGGCGATCTAGACCCTTTCCGGAACCGAACAGCTGGCGGGGCTCCGGAAGGAGCCCCGTTTCTTTGGAACTGGATCTCTTCGGTGGCTCCGAGAGCGCTTCGAGTTCGTCATGGGACAATGCGGGTGAGACGATGTCGCAGACGATCGATTCGCTGACCGCCGCTCGGGACGCCGCGTCTCGCCAGTCTTGGCGGGAGGCATTCGACGCATACGCGGGCCTCGATCAGGCGAGCTTGGGCGCCGAGGATCTCGAACGGTACGGCGAAGCCGCCTGGTGGAGTGGCAAGCTGAGAGAGGCGGTCAGGCTGCGCGAGGAGGCATATGCCTCCTACTCGAGGGAAGGGACCAAAGTGGCCGCCGCCCGGGTCGCGCTCACGCTCTCCTGGGACCAGTCGAATCGAGGAGCGTTCTCGGTTGCCCAGGGCTGGTTCTCGACGGCGGAGCGGCAGCTCGAGGGGGAGGAGGAGTCGGCAGTGCACGGCCGGATCGCACTCACGCGGGCGGCCACCGCGATGCTCGCGGAAGGCAACTACCCGTTGGCGATCACGAACCTGGATCGCGCCTACGAGCTCGCCCGACGTTTTGGCGATCGAGATACGCAGATGCTCGCGCTCGTGGCCAAGGGACGCGCTCTCGTGAAGAGCGGCGAGATCGAGGCGGGGCTCCAGCTCCTCGACGAAGGGACGGCAGCAGCGGTCAGTGGCGAGCTGGAGCCGTACTCGACCACGCTCGTCTACTGCATGACCATCAGCTCATGCAATGACGTCGGGGACCTCCGTCGCGCCGCCGAGTGGACGGAGGCCGCCAACCGGTGGTGTGACCGGCTCGACGTGACCGGGTTCCCCGGCGCCTGTCGCATCCATCGCGCGGAGCTCATGCGCATGCGTGGTGATCTCGCGGCGGCCGAAAGGGTGGCGATCGCGGCCTGCGACGAGCTGCTCGACTTCGAGCGCTACATCACCGCGGGCGGCTACTACGAGATCGGCGAGATCCGCCGCCGGCTCGGGGACCTCGCTGCCGCAGAGGAGGCGTACGCGCGCGCGAACGAGCTGGGAGCCGACCCGCAGCCGGGCCTTGCCCTACTCCGCCTCGCCGAGGGGAAGCTCGATGCCGCGGTTGCGGGAATCAGCCACGCGCTCGAGGAGTTGGACGAGCCGCTCTCCCGGGTCCGGCGTCTCCCGGCTCAGGTTGAGATCGCCGTAGCGGCAGGCGACCTGAAGACGGCACGAGCGGCGGGGGCGGAGCTCGAGCGGCTCGTCGATTCGTACAAGATCGGCACGCGCCGTGCGCCCGCCTTCGACGCGACCGTTCATGTCGCTGCGGGCCGGATCGCGCTCGCCGAAGACGACACGGACGAGGCCGTCCGTCGACTACGTGAAGCGCGAGACGAGTGGCGCGAGGTCGGAGCACCGTTCGAGACTGCACAGTCCCGTCTCCTGCTCGGCGTCGCCTTTCGGCGGCGTGGGGACGGGCACGCCGCGACAACCGAGCTCGAGGCGGCCCATGCGACCTTCGAGCGCATCGGCGCGAAGGCCGACGCCGATCGAGCTGCCGAGCTCCTCGGCCGGCAGCAGGCCCGCCGCACGTTCCTGTTCACCGACATCGTCGGGTCGACTCGGCTGCTCGAGACGCTCGGCGACGAGAAATGGCGGAAGTTGCTCGAGCGACACAACGTGCTGCTCGAGGAGCAGATCGCCAAGAGCGGCGGCGAGATCGTCCAGCAGACGGGAGACGGCTTCTTCGCCACCTTCGCCACTCCGAAGGCGGCGCTCGAGGCGGCCGTCGCCATCCAGCGCGCGCTCGAGGCGGAGATCGTCGCTCCGGACGTCCGGATCGGGGCTCACACGGGTGATGCGTTCCAGAACGACGAGGCCGCCAACCCGTACGGTGGCGGCGCGGTTCACCTCGCGGCGCGGATCGGCGCGTCCGCGGGAGCGGGCGAGATCCTCGCCAGCCGCGAGACGGTCGAAGGCATCGGCGCCGGTTTTCGGATCTCGGATCCGCGGCCGGAGGTCTTCAAGGGGTTCGCCGAGCCCGTCGACGTGATCAGCGTCGACTGGAAGTAGCACACACCGTCGACTCGGCGGAGGCGCTCGCTGCTGGTTTGGCAGGATTGACGCCCGATGGCGATTTCGCGAGCTGAAGTGGTGCACGTCGCGCGGCTGGCGCGGCTCGCCTTGACCGATGAGGAGCTCGACCGCTTTGCGGGCCAGCTCGACGCGATCCTCGAGGCGGTCGGCAAGGTCTCGGAGCTCGACCTGAGCGGCGTCGAGCCGACGCTCCACCCGCTCGAGCTCTCGAACGTCTGGGCCGAAGACGCGCCGCAGCCGTCGCTGCCGGTGGAGGACGCGCTCGCGAACGCGCCCGAGGTCGAGGACGACGCCTTTCGCGTCCCCGCCGGATGATCGACACGCTGCGACTCACCGCCGAGGAGGCGCAGAGGCTGATCGAGCGCGGCGAGGTCAGCGGCGCCGAGCTTCATCGCGCCTACCTCGACGCGACCGCCGAGCGCGACCCGGAGCTGCATGCATACCTGTGCACGGTCGAGGAGACCGAGGGCGGGGGCGTGCCGATCGCGCTCAAGGACGTGATCTCGACCCGCGGGGTCGAGACGACTGCCGCCTCGAAGATCCTCGCCGGCTACAAACCGCCGTTCGATGCAACGGTCGCCGCCCGCTGCAAGCAGGCCGGCCTACCGCTGATCGGCAAGACCAACCTCGACGAGTTCGCGATGGGCTCGTCCACGGAGAACTCGGCATACGGTCCGACTCGCAACCCATGGGACCCGAGCCGCGTCCCGGGCGGCTCGTCGGGCGGCTCGACCGCCGCGGTCGCCGCGGGCATGGCGCCGTGGGCGCTCGGCTCCGACACCGGCGGCTCGATCAAGCAGCCCGCGGCGCTGTGCGGCGTCGTCGGCCTCCGCCCGACGTACGGCACGGTCTCGCGCTACGGCATCGTCGCCTTCGCGTCGAGCCTCGACCAGGTCGGGCCGATTGCGAAGAACGTGCGCGACTGCGCGCTCCTGCATCGCATCGTCGCCGGGCGCGACGCGAACGACACGACGACGGTCGAGCTGCCCGAGCCGATCGAGATCCCGGAGGCCGTCGACCTGAAGGGCCTGCGCGTCGGCGTGCCCAAGGAGCTGAACGAGGCCGAAGGCATCGAGCCGGGCGTGAGCGACGCGGTCAACCGCACGATCGAGCTCTGCCGCGAGCTCGGCGCCGAGGTGGGAGAGTGCAGCCTGCCGCGCTCGGTCGAGTTCGGGCTGCCCTGCTACTACCTGATCGCGCCCTCGGAGGCGTCTTCCAACCTGGCCCGTTACGACGGCGTCCGCTACGGCCTCCGCGTCGAGGACGGCGACGTGCGGACGATGTACGAGCGCACCCGCGACGCCGGCTTCGGCGACGAGCCCAAGCGCCGGATCATGCTCGGCACCTACGCGCTTTCGGCCGGCTACTACGAGGCGTACTACGGGCAGGCGCAGAAGGTGCGGACGGTCATCCGCCAGGAGCACGCCGCAGCCTTCGAGCATTTCGACGTGCTCGTCAGCCCGACCTCGCCGACGATCGCCTTCGAGCTCGGCGCTCGCACCGCGAACCCGCTCGCGATGTACGCCGCCGACCTGCTCACGATCCCGTCGAACATGGCCGGTCTACCCGGGCTCTCGATTCCGTGCGGCCTCTCCGAGGGCCTGCCCGTCGGCTTCCAGCTGATCGGGCGGCAGTTCTCCGAGAACCTGCTCTTCCGTGCCGGCCACGCGCTGGAGCAGGCGATCGGCTTCGACGTTGTCCCGGAGCGACTGCAATGAACTGGGAACCGGTCATCGGCCTCGAGATCCACGTCCACCTGAAGACGCGGACGAAGATGTTCTGCCGCTGCGAGGTCGCGTACTTCGATCCGCCGAACACGCACACGTGCCCGGTCTGCCTGGCGCTCCCCGGCGCGCTGCCGGTGCCGAACCGCACGGCGGTCGAATGGACGATCCTGCTCGGCCACGCGCTCGGCTGCCGGATTCCCGAGCGGGCGATCTTCCACCGCAAGAACTACTTCTACCCGGACAACCCGAAGGGCTACCAGATCTCCCAGTACGACGAGCCGCTCTGCGTGGACGGCAGCTTCGTGGTGCCGGGGGCGGACGCCGATCACGTGGTCGGGATCGAGCGCGCCCACCTCGAGGAGGACGCCGCGAAGACGATCCATGTGGGCGGTGCCGAAGGCCGGATTCACGGCGCCGACCGGTCGCTCGTCGACTTCAACCGCGCGGGCACGCCGCTGGTCGAGATCGTGACGCGGCCCGACATCCGCTCGCCGGCGGAGGCGAAGGCGTTCCTGCAGTTGCTGCGGCAGACGGTCGTGGAGCTCGGGATCAGCGACGCGGAGATGGAGAAGGGCTCGCTGCGCTTCGACGTCAACGTGTCGGTGCGGCCCGAGGGATCGGACGAGCTGCGCACGCGCACGGAGCTGAAGAACATGAACTCGTTCAACTTCGCCGCCAAGGGGATCGAGCGCGAGGTGCGGCGCCAGGTCGAGATCTGGGAGTCGGGCGGCGAGGTCGAGCAAGAGACGCTCCACTTCGACCCGGGCAACGAGTCCGCGGCGCCGTTGCGCTCGAAGGAGGAGGCGCAGGACTACCGGTACTTCCCGGAGCCGGACCTCGTTCCGCTCGAGCCGTCGCGCGAGCTGGTCGAGTCCCTGCACGGCGATCTGCGCGAGCTGCCGTCTGCGCGCATCCGGCGTTTGGAGACAGACGTCGGGTTCGCGCTCGCGGAGGGCCTGGTCACGAGCGGACGGGACAAGCTCTACTCGCGGATCCCGGGCGAGCGGCCGGCCGTCGCGAACGTCGTCATGAACGAGCTGGCGGCGCTCGGGCTCGACCCGGCCGCGGTGGACGCCGAGGAGGTCGGCAAGGTGATCGAGCGGCGCTCCGAGATCCCGCGCGCGGCTTTTACCGAGGCGCTCGCCGCAAGCGCGTCGCCCGGCTTCTCGGCGGAGACGTACCTCGCCGAGGCCGCGATCGCGGATGTCGGCGAGCTCGACCCGGTGATCGACCGGATCCTCGCCGCGAACACGCAGCAGGTCGAGGCCTACCGCGGCGGCAAGGAGGGCCTGCTCGGGTTCTTCGTCGGCCAGGTGATGAAGGAGACCGGGGGCAAGGCAAACGCAAAGGTCGTGAACGAGCGCCTGCGCGAGAAGCTTCGCGCCTGACCCCGACCAGGGCCGGGACCCATCCCTAATCCCCTCTCACCCAATCGGGAGTGGGCAACGGTAGCTCCGGAATGCGCGCGGGTGTGTGCCGTGCTCGTGCCGGTTGTGTGACTTCTCAACTCGCGGAAGTCGCTGCCGCGAAACCTGGTCTTTCGGCGGATGGTCGTGCTGAGAGGCGCTCGTTACCGTTTCAAGCTCCGGTTTGTACCGCCTGAGAGTAGGGGCCGTATGCGTTTCCGCCGACGTACGTTCGTAGCCCTCGCGCTCGTGTTTCTCGCCCTCGGGCTCGTGCCCGCGGGAATGGCCTCGCCCGACGCCGGAGTCGCGGCGCTCCAGGTCGCGCTCCACGCACGCGGCCTCTACTCCGGCACGATCGACGGCCTCGATGGACCGGCGACCGCACGCGCCGTCGTCCACTTCCAGCGCCGCGCAGGGCTCAGGCCAGACGGCGTTCCCGGCACTGCGACCCGACGGGCGCTCGGGCCATACGGTCGGCATCAGCTCGGCAGCCGGCCGCTCGCGCGCGGTGATACCGGCTGGGACGTCGCGGCGCTCCAGTTCCTGCTCGCACGCCACGGCTTTCCCTCCCAGAGGTTCGACGGCGGGCTTGGGGTGCACACGCAGCGTGCGCTGAAACGCTTCCAGCGCTGGGCCGGCGTGACCCCCGACGGCGTCGCCGGCCCGGCGACCTTCGCCGCGCTGCGCCGCGCGCCGGCTAGCTGCCCCATCTCGCTTGCCTGGCCTCTCCAGGCGCCGCTCGGCGACGGCTTCGGGCCGCGAGGCAATCGCTTCCACGCCGGGATCGACCTGGAGGCGCCCACGGGCACAGCGGTCGCAGCCGCTGCCGCCGGGCGCGTGACATTCGCAGGTGAGCTTGCCGGTGGTTGGGGCAGGCTCGTGATCGTCGCGCATTCGTCTGGCGTCAGAACGCTGTACGCCCACCTGTCCGCGATCGAGGTGCGCGTCGCCGAGAGGGTCGCCGCCGGGTCGATCCTGGGCGCCGTCGGCGCCACGGGAAACGCGACCGGACCGCACCTCCATTTCGAGGTCCGCGTCCGCGGAGCGGCCGTCGACCCGCTCCCAGCGCTGCCGTAGCGTCGCAGGCCGTCGGCGCTGCGAGCTACCCTCGGGTCGTGGCGGAGAAGCGCTACCTCATGACGCCCGGGCCGACGCCCGCGCCCCCCGAGGTGCTGGCGGCGATCGCCCAGCCGGTCATCCACCATCGCGGCCCCGATTACCGCGAGCTGTACGCGCGAGTGCTCGCTCGATTGCGCGAGGTCTTCCGCACCGAGCAGGAAGTGCTGCTCTTCGGCGGCTCCGGCAGCGGTGCCATGGAGTCCGCCGTCGCGAATCTCGTCTCTCCGGGCGACCCGGTGCTGGTCGTCTCGGGCGGCTACTTCGGCGAGCGCTGGGCCGCCATCGCCAAGGCCTACGGCGCGAACGTCGACCACCTGCGCTACGCATGGGGGGAGATCCCGTCGGTCGACGACGTCTCATCGCGCCTGCGCGAGCGCGAGTCCGACCTCGTCTTCTTCACCCACTCCGAGACGTCGACCGGGGTCGTGCTCGACCCTCAGCAGTTTGCGGCGGCGGCGCGCGAGGCCGGTGCGCTCAGCGTGGTCGACGCCGTCTCGAGCCTCGGCGCGGTCCCGCTCGACACCGACGCATGGGGCATCGACGTCGTCGCGTCAGGTGCGCAGAAGGCGCTGATGACGCCGCCGGGCCTGGCGATGGCGAGTGCCTCGGACGCGGCGTGGGAGCGCAGCGCCTCCGCGAGCTCGCCGCGCTTCTATTGGGACTGGGAGAAGACCCGCAAGGGCCAGTCGACCCTCGACGCGCCGGTGACGCCGCCGGTCTCGCTCGTCGCCGGCCTCGACGTCGCTCTGCAGATGCTGCTCGACGAGGGGCTGGAGGCCGCGTTCGACCGCCACCGCCGGCTCGGCCGCGCCTGCCGCGAGGGCCTGAAGGCGATGGGCCTCGAGCTGAGCTCGCCGGACGACGACAGCTCTGCGGTCGTGACCGCCGCCCGCGCGCCGGAAGGCATCGACTCGGATGAGCTCGTGCTGCTCCTGCGCGACCGGCACGGCGTGACGCTCGCGCCGGGCCAGGGCGAGCTGAAGGGCAAGATCTTCCGCATCGGCCACATCGGCTACTACGACGTCTTCGACATCACGACCGCGCTGGCCGCCGTCGAGCTGGCGCTGGTCGAGCTCGGCGCCGAGATCGAGCGCGGCGTGGCCATCACCCGCGCGCTCGAGGCGTTCGAGCAAGCACCCGTTTGAGCCGCCCTCGCGTCCTCGTCAGGGAGACGATCGCCGACGCGGGAGTCGACTTCCTCCGCGAACGCTTCGACGTGGACGTCGACGGCAGCGCCGACCTCGGCGCGACGATCGGCGACTACGACGCGATCGTGATCCGATCGGCCACGAAGCTGACGGCCGATCTGATCGAGCGCGGCGAGCGGCTGAAGGTGATCGGCCGCGCCGGCGTGGGTGTCGACAACGTCGACGTGGAGGCCGCCACCCGGCGGGGGATCGTCGTCGCGAACGCGCCCGAGTCGACCGTCACCTCGGCGTCCGAGCACACGGTCGGGCTGCTGGTCGCGCTGGCGCGCAACATCCCGCAGGCGCACGCGGCGCTGAAGCAGGGCCGCTGGGAGCGCTCGGCCTGGGGCGGCGTCGAGCTCGAGGGCAAGACGCTCGGCGTGCTCGGCTTCGGGCGCATCGGCCAGCAGGTCGCCCGCCGCGCGCTCGGGCTCGGCATGCGCGTCGTCGCGTACGACCCGTTCGTCGCCAAGGAGCGCTACCGCGAGCTCGGCGTCGAGCGGGCGGAGACTCCCGAGGACGTGCTGCGCGCCGCTGAGTTCCTGACCCTGCACCTGCCGCTGACCGACGAGACGCGCGGGTTCCTCGGAGTCGAGGCGATCGCCCAGCTGCCTGACGGGGCGCGCGTGATCAACGCCGCCCGCGGCGAGCTCGTCGACGAGGGCGCTCTGGTCGAGGCGCTGCGCAGCGGCAAGCTCGCGGCTGCCGCCATCGACGTCTTCCCTCAGGAGCCGTACTCCGGCCCGCTGCTCGAGCTCGACAACGTCGTCGTCACCCCGCACCTGGCCGCCTCGACCGAGGAGGCGCAGGACCGCGCAGGGGTGATCGTCGCCGAGCAGGTGGCGGCCGCGCTCGAGGGCGGCCTCGTCACGAACGCCGTGAACATCCCGTCGATCGGCCCCGAGGACCTGGAGGTGCTCGGCCCCTTCGTCCCGCTCGCGGCCAAGCTCGGCCGGCTGGCGATGGAGCTCGCCGACGGCCGCGCCGAGCGGATCACCCTCTCGTACTACGGCACGCTTTCGGGCTACGACACGCGGCTGCTGACCGTGGCTGCACTCAACGGCGCCTTCCAGGGCCGCACCGAGCAGCCCGTGAACTACGTCAACGCGCCGGTCGTGGCCGCCGAGCGCGGGATCGAGGTGGCGGAGGAGCGCCGACGCGCCAGCCGCGACTTCACGAATCTCGTGCGCGTCGAGGTCGACGGCGTGCGCGCGGCCGGGACGGTGATCGGCAACGACAACCGCAACTGGCTCGTGAACGCGCTCGGGTTCGAGCTCGAGATGGAGCTCTCGCCGCTGATGGTCTTCTTCCGCTACGACGACGTGCCCGGCGTGATCGGGCGCGTCGGCACGCTCTTCGGCGAGTCCGGCGTGAACATCGCGAACATGGCCGTCTCGCGCACGCGGCGCGGCGGCAAGGCGCTGATGGCGCTCTCGCTCGACTCGGAGCCCTCCACGGAGTTGGTCGACGCCGTGCGCGAGCAGGGCTTCGACGACGCCCGCGTGATCAAGCTGGGCGCGGGCGGCGAGGGTTGAGCTGCTTGACGATCCGCGCGGCGACCCTGTCGACCTTCTCGACGATGGCGTAGCGCCCCCGCCGGCGCACGACCTCTTCGACCTCGGGCTCGACGTGGCCGCGCCGCACGAGGAAGCGGGTCGAGTGATCGCGCACGGCCTCGTACTCCTCGAGCGGCACCTCGATCCGGTGCATGCAGTTGGCGTCGCCGCACTCACAGAGGAACTCCGCCTCCGCGGACTCGAATCGCTCCGACGCCTCGGCGATGCCTTCGTTCACGGCACGGAAGAACGCCTCGTTCCGGGCAATTTCAGCACGGGGGGTCATGTCCGGGGTACAACGGCGAAGCCCGCGCTGAGGTTGCGCCGGTACCCTTCCAGCGTGGCGACGAGTCCCTGGCCGGAGGCTGTCGAGCGCGTCACCTCCTACCTGCGCGAGGCTCGTGCCGAGGTTCGCGTCGAGGAGTTCCCGGAGGGAACGCCGACTGCCCAGGACGCTGCGAACGCGGTCGGTTGCGAGCTGGGCCAGATCGTGAAGTCGCTCGTCTTCGAATGCGACGGCCGGCCGGTGGTGGCGCTCGTTCCCGGCGACCGCCGCGCCGACTCCGGCAAGATCGCCCGCGCCGCGGGCGCGAACCGAGCGCGGATCGCCGGCAGCGCGGAGGTGCGCGAGGCGACCGGCTTCGAGCCCGGAGCGGTCTGCCCGTTTCCGCTCCCGCGTGTGCACGCCGTCTTCGTCGAGCGAACGCTGCTTTCACAACCGCTTCTGTGGGTAGGGGCCGGATCGGAGCGCCACATGGCCGCCGTCTCCCCAACCGAGCTGCTTCGCCTGTCCAGGGCCCGGCCGATGGACGTCGTCGAGCAGGCCCCGTACCATCAG
>Ga0207693_10006037_pt1 | contig 10035 bp, 12 predicted proteins | sample LARL81metaG_FD_184347 | JGI IMG/M metagenome (GOLD analysis project Ga0207693, IMG submission 184347) | Corn, switchgrass and miscanthus rhizosphere microbial communities from Kellogg Biological Station, Michigan, USA - LAR L8-1 metaG... | ecosystem: Host-associated > Plants > Roots >... | reverse complement strand
CGAGCGGACGACATGTTCGTGTGCGGCGGGGAGAACATCTACCCGGGCGAGGTCGAGGCGATGCTGGAGCGGCATCCGGACATCATGCAGGCCTGCGTGGTGCCCATCCCCGACGAGATCAAGTACGAGAAGCCTTTCGCGTTCGTGGTCACCCGGGACGACCGCCGGCCCACCGAGGACGCAGTGAAGCAGTATGCCTTGGCCCACGCCCCCGCGTTTCAGCACCCGCGCCACGTCGTCTTCATGCCGGAGCTGCCCCTGGCCAGCACCGGGAAGGTCGACCGGGTCGCCCTCCGGCGGCTCGCCCTCCAGCACCTCCACATGGAGACAAAAACATGAAAGCCGCGGTCATCTACGAGCACGGCGGTCCTGGGTCCATCAAGATCGAGCGCGCCTTCCCCGATCCCCGGCCGGGGCCCGACGACGTCATCCTGAAGGTGCGCGCCACCACGCTCAACTACCACGACATCTTCACGCGACGGGGCATGCCGGGTATCAAGGTGCCCATGCCCTGCATCATGGGCGTGGACTTCGCGGGCGACATCGTGGAGACGGGCAGCGCGGTGACGGGCTGGAAGACGGGCGATCGCGTGATGGTCGATCCGGTGGATCGAGTGGGGCCGGGCGGCCTTCTCGGCGAGATGTGGCATGGCGGGCTCGCCGAATACTGCCGGGTGCCCACCCATCACCTGGTCACGTTGCCTCCCGACGTCTCGTACGAGACGGCGGCCTGCCTGCCCGTGGCCTATGGCACCGCGGTGCGGATGATGCACACCATCGGCGAGGTACAGCGCGGCGACAAGGTGCTCATCCTCGGCGCCTCCGGCGGCGTGGGCACCTGCTGCGTGCAGCTCGCGCGAGACATCGGGGCCGAGATCATCGCCTGCGCGAGCAACGATGCCAAGCTGGCCCGTCTGAAGGATCTCGGAGCGACCCATCTCCTCGACTACACCAAGCAGGATTTCGTGAAGTGGGTCTACGAGACGTACGGCAAGCCGCATCGCCGCAAGTTTGCGGGCGGGGTGGACGTGGTCGTCAACTTCACCGGAGGCGATACGTGGGTACCCTCCCTCAGGGTGCTCCATCGTGGGGGCAAGGTCCTCACCTGCGGAGCCACCGCCGGCTTCGACCCGAAGGAGGACCTCCGCTTCATCTGGACCTTCGAGCTCAAGGTGCTGGGCTCGAACGGCTGGATGCGAGAGGATCTGGACACCCTCATCGCCCTCATCCAGCAGGGGCGGCTCATCCCCGTCATCGATCGCGAGCTGCCGCTCGAGGAGGTGAATGAAGCCTTTCGCCTGCTCGAGGACCGGGAAGTGTTCGGCAAGGTCGTCGTGCGGCCGTGACCGAGCCCACCCCGGAGCGCCTGAGCGTCGAGCAGGTGCAGGCCATCTTCGACGCCTCGCCTTTTCTGGGCTTCCTCCAGCTCCGGGCCGTCGCCCTCGATCACGACGCGGGCACCCTGACCGTGACCATGCCCATGCGGCCGGAGCTCGAGCGGCGCATCGGCACCGCGCAGTTTCACGGCGGGCCCATCGCCGCCTTCATCGACATCGTGGGCGATTTCGCGGTGGGCATGGCGGTGGGAGGCGGCGTGCCCACCATCAACCTCCGCATCGACTATCTCAAGCCCGCCGTGGGCACACTCCTCACCGGCATCGCGCGCGTGCGGCGGATGGGGCGCACGGTGGCCCTGGTGGACGTGGACGTCCACGACGAGAAGCAGAGCCTCATCGCCGTCGGCCGAGGCACCTACTCACCCCAGCGCGGCTAACTCTCCCTCGCCCCCGGAGGGGGAGAGGGCAGGGTGAGGGGGGTGCTTCCCGACACCTCGCGCCAGTGTTCACCAGTGGTATGGTACTCACGCGCCGCATTCACTCAGAGCAGGAGGATCCCGTGGGAGCACACGAGAAGGTCGTCACCCTGAACCCGGTCGGCTTCGCCCCGAAGATCACGCGCAAGCCGCTCGCCCCCCGGCTCGAGACGCTCGAGGGCAAGACCATCTACCTCGTGGATTGCCGCTTCGACGACTCCGACGTCTTCCTCAAGCAGATGCAGGCGTGGTTCGCCGAGCGCATGCCCGGCGTGCGCACGGTCTTCAAGCCCATCTCGAGCGTCTACCTGCACGACGACCCAACCACCTGGCAGGAGATCAAGGCCAAGGGGCACGCCGCCATCATCGGGGTGGGACACTGAAGCACCTGCGCGCCGGCGGTCGCCGCGCACGCCATGACGATCGAAGCCGCGTACGGCGTCCCCGTGGTTGCCATGCACACGGACAAGTTCGACCAGGTCGTTCGCTCCGTGTCCGCGGTGAACGGCATGCCGGGACTGCGTCAGGTCTTCGTCCCTCAGCCCATCATGGGCAAGACGGCCGCCCAGCTGCGCGCCTATATCGAGGGCGTTGATCCCATCACGGGCCGCCTGGTCATGCAGGAGGTGGTGGAGGGGCTGACCCGGCCCATCCAGGAAATGGACTCCCGCCCCGTCGAGTTCGACCGTTCGACACCGAGGCTCCTCGAGCCCGACACGGAAGACCATCTCCACCAGCTCTTCCTCGACCACAACTGGACGGACAAGCTGCCCATCGTCCTGCCCACGGAGGAGCGGGTGGCGGCCATGCTGGCCGGCACCAGGCGCCGGCCCGGCGACGTGGTGGGGCGCATGCGCTCCACGCATTTCCGCGAGTACTGGGAGTTCACGGTGGAGAAGGTCGCGGTGAATGCCGTCATGGCGGGAGCGCGCCCCGAGTACTTACCCGTCATCCTCGCTCTCGGCGCCACCGGGGTGACCGCGCGGAGCAGCAGCTCGAGCGCCATGGCCTCGATGGCCGTGGTGAATGGGCCCATACGGAACGAGATCGGGATGAATGCCGGAACGGGCGCGCTCGGGCCCTACAGCCACGCCAACGCCACCATCGGGCGCGCCTACGGCCTCCTCTCGCAAAACGGCCAGGGGGGCTCGGTGCCCGGGTACAGCTACATGGGCAATCAGGGCAACAGCTACGCCTACAACAGCGTCACCTTCGCCGAGAACGAGGAGCGCAGTCCGTGGGAGTCTTTCCACGTCCAGCACGGCTTCAAGGCGACGGACAGCGCGGTGAGTGTGTTTACCGGCTGCCGCTCCACCGCCTTCACCCTGGGTCTCCGGGAAAAGCACTGGCGCGAGCACGTCCGCAATATGCTGCGCGGAATGGATCCGCACGGGCCGCCCACCCTCCTCCTCGATCCCATCGCCGCCCAGCAGTTCATCGACCGCGCCGGCTTCACCAAGAAGGACGCGCTCATCGACTGGCTGTACGAGACGGCCACCATGCCCGCGGGCGAGTACTGGGACACGCAGCTCATCCAGAACTACATCTATCCTCGGGCCACGTTCGGCGAGGAGCCGTGGGCGTCAAAGCTCAAGGCCGCCCCCGACCAGCTGATCCCCATTTTCCGGCGCGAGGATATTCACGTCGTGGTTGTCGGAGGCGAGACCAATGGCTACTGGCGCATCATGGGCTGCAACTATCAGAAATCGGTATCGGTCGACGAGTGGCGGTAGGGTGATCGCCGCCCTCTCGTTGCTCGTCGTCCTCGCTCTGGCGTGGGCGACACCCGCCTCCGCCGAGCAGATCCGGATCGGCGCCACCCCGGCCATCACCTTCGTGGTGCTCTACGCCGCCGAGCATCTCGGCTACTTCAAGGCCGAAGGGCTCAACTGCCAGTTCTCTGACTTCGAGGGCGGGGCGGAAGTGACCACGGCCATGGTGGGCGGCTCCATCGACTTCGCCGGCACCTACGTCGAGCGCCCCATGATCCTCGCGGAAAAAGGCTTCGCGGCCAAGAACCTCCTCGCCATCCTCAACCGCAATCCGATCTTCCTCGTGGTGAAGAAGAGCCTCCCCGCCACCGACGTCAAGGGACTCAAGGGGACCAAGCTCGGCATGACCCGCGCGGGCAGCGCGACCGACCTCGCCCTCCGCGCCGTCCTGAGGGACGCAGGCCTCGAGCCCGACCGTGACGTGGCGGTCATCGCGGTGGGCAGCTCGAGCTCGGCCGCCGCCGCCCTCCGCGCAGGGCAGATCGACGGCTTCATGGGTGGCGAGCCGGGCGGCGCCGTCATCGTGCATCAGCTCAAGATCGGACGGTACTTCATCGAGCCTCTGCGCGATCAGGGTCCGAAGTTCCTCCGCGACATGACCTTCCCCACCCTCCAGGCGAGCGATCGCTACATCCAGGCCAATCCTCAAATCGTGGAGAAGGTGGTGCGGGCGGTGGCCAAGACGCAGAAGCGCCTGCGCGAGGATCCGGAGGCGGGGGTGAAGGTGGCCCAGAAGATCTTCCCCGCCCTCGACGTCGAGCTGATCCGCAACATCATCGTGCTCCAGCGCCCGTCGTACATCCCCACTATCACCGAAGACGCGATTCGGACGGCCAACCAGTTCCAGAAGCAGGCGGGCGTGGTGAAGGCGGACTTCCCCTACGACAAGATCGTGGCCGTGCAGTTCAAAGCGTTCTGGGAGCAATAGCCATGCTGCGTTACGGACAGGAGGCTCCCGCGTTCTCCCTGCCCTCGACGAGCGGCCGCGACATCTCGCTGGCCGAGTTCAAGGGCGTCGCCGATGTGGTGCTCCTCTTCTACTGCTACGACTGGGGAGGGATCTGAACCCCCGAGCTCTGCGGCCTCGTTGAGGTCGCGGCCAAGCTCCAGGCGTCGGGCGCCGTAATGCTCGGGATCAGCGGCGACTCGCCCTTCTCGCACGCGGAATTCCACAAGCGCCACCAGCTCCCCTTCCCCCTCCTGAGCGACGTGCACCGGAAGGTGATCCGCGACTACGGCCTTCTGGACGAGGAGCGCAATGTCGCCTACCGCTCCACCGTCATCATCGACCGGGACGGGCGCCTCCGCTGGTCGCAGGCCGGCGACCGCCAGATGACCCGCAGCGGCGCGGAGATTCTCCGCGTCCTGGACCTCATCGGCAAGCTTCGTTCGGCGGGGTGATCTCCCTCAGGACCAGAACTGATCCTCCCGTTGCTCGTCACCCTGATACTCGCGGAACTCGATCGCCTTTCCGTTTCTCAGTCGCCAGACGTGCACTTCCGGGAACGATGCGGACACCCCATGGCGCTGCGCATTGACCGTCGCCAGGACGACCACCAGGTCGTCGTCCGTCAACACGTTGCGCACATCGATGCTGAACGCGCCTTGGGACAGCTCCATCGTGCGCCGGAAGAAGCCTCCGACCTGGTCGTGGCCCGTGAAGTCGCCCGAGAGCGGACTGTGACCAGGCACGTGCCAGGTGATGGCCGCGTCAAAAGCGGCAAAGACCGAGGCAATATCTCCCTTGGCAAAATCCTCGTAGGCCTTGCGAATGATCGTGCTATTCGACTCACCCATGGTCCGTCTCCTTTCCGTCGCTCAGGGTCGACCGCCTCAGGACGCCTGCTCTCCGGCATTCTGCGGTGCCGCGCTCGCCTCCTCGCCGGCGAGCACGTGTCATTCTGAGTCGGTCCTCAGAAAAGCGATCGCCTGAGCATCTCGATGGCCCGGGGCGCGTCCCCCGGCTGCAGCCCATGGGCCGGATGCGTCTGGACGAGATGGTTGCGGAGCTCGCCCATGTCGGCGTGGTCGTCGATGATCACGTAGCCGTCGACGGCATGCCCCGCGAGCCAGGTCGCGATCTCGTCTCCCCGGCTCGCTCCGGACATGTTGGTCGGAGTCTTGTCCACCACGCAGCCGGTGAACCCCTCCGTGTGCAGCATGTCCTGGAGCGCGGCAACGGTCTTGCCGTGCCGCCACGTGGACGACACCACGACGTCGGCTCCGCCGCCCGCCACGATCTCGTTCAGTACGCGGATACACGCGGGGTCCAGATCCCCGTAGCGATCCCACCGGTGGATCGGCGCCAGCACACCGTCGATGTCGAGAAAGATCACTCGTCGCGTCACTCTCCGGCCCATGACCTCCTATTGAGCGCGTAGCATAGCCCAGCCGCCCGTCTTGATCGCACATGAGAGCCGGCTGGCCCCGGCCGCGTGCTTCGAGGATAATGACGCGCCGAGATCGGCCGTCATCTTCGTGAACCGAAAGGAACCCACATGCGCGCCACCGATACCGTCGAGATCGGCCGGACCGGCCTTCGTGTCACGCGCCTCGGGCTGGGCGGGGTCGCGCTGTCCGGAGCGCCGCCGGCCACGGATCCCCATGTCGCGTCACCGGAGTCCGAGGCCGTGGCGCTCATCCGGCGGAGCCTCGACCTTGGGCTCAACTATCTCGACACGGCGCCGATGTACGGGGTCGGCCACAGCGAGCGGCGCTATGGCCAAGCGCTCCACGGCATTCCTCGTGACCGCTATGTGCTGTCCACCAAGGTGGGCCGCGTGCTCCGTCCCGGCGCGGAGGGGCAGACGACGTGGGCGTTCGATTTCAGTCGGGAGGGCGCGCGCGCGTCCTTCGAGTCGTCGCTCGATCGGCTGGGCATCGAGCGCATTGACATCGTGTTCGTCCACGATCCGGACGAGCACTACGAGGCGGCGCTCGCCGGAGCCTTCCCCGTGCTGAGAGAGCTTCGCGCCGACGGGCGGATCCGGGCCATCGGGGCGGGCATGAACCAGTGGCAGATGGAGCTGGCCTTCGCCCGCGAGGGGTACAACGACTGCTTTCTCCTCGCCGGGCGCTACACCCTCCTCGATCAGACCGCGCTGCCGGAGTTCCTGCCGTACTGCCTGGAGCATCACATTAGCGTGGTGGCGGGAGGTCCGTACAATAGCGGGATCCTCGCGGTGGGGCCCCGGGCGGGGGCAACGTTCAACTATCGGGCGGCACCGCCCGAGGTGATGGACAAGGCGGCGCGGATCGCCCAGGTTTGCGAACGGCATCGGGTGCCGTTGAAGGCGGCGGCCCTCCAGTTCATCCTGGCCCACCCGGCGATTGCCTCGGTGATCCCGGGGGCACGGTCGGTGGCGGAGGTCGAGGAGAATGCTCGGATGGTCGAGCTGGCCATCCCCGGCGAGCTGTGGGCGGAGTTGAAGGAGGCGAGGTTGATTGCCGCCGAGGCGCCGACGCCTGGCGCGTGAGGCCAGAGCTTCACATCACTTCCCTGCGTGTGCGGCGGCCTGGCGCACCTTCTCCAAGTAGGCCTCGCTCCCCTGCTGGAGCAGGCGACCCACGCTGCCGTGAAAGTACTGCACGCCGAGGCCGAGGAACTTGGGGATGAGATTGTCGGGACAGCTACACCCGGCAATGCGCCCGGCGGCGGTGATGGTCTTCACGCCGCGCTCCATCATCTGCTGCACTTCCGGATGCGCCTGCTGGCCCGTGTAGCCCATGGACTGCGAGAGGTCACCGGACCCGATGAAATACACGTCCACCCCGGGCACCATGACCATCTCGGGCAGGTTCTCGATAGCCACGACTTCCTCCAGCATCAGGCACACGAGGGTCTGGCGGTTGGCTTCCCGGGCATAGTCTGCGGTGGCGCCCTTGAAGCCGTAGTCGGCGGGTCGGCCACCGCTAAAGATGCCCCGACGGCCTTCCGGAGCGTACTTCACCGCATCGACGGCGGCGCGCGCTTCCTCCGCCGTGTTGACGTGGGGAACCTGCACGCCCCAGGCACCTCGATCGAGGAAGGGCGCGATGATCTCAGGCCTGTTGCTGACCGGGCGCACGATCGGCGCCATGCCCGTGAGCTCCGCGGCGGCGATGCACGCCTCGGCGGTGTCGACCGTGATGGAGCCGTGCTCATTGTCGAGCAGGATCCAGTCGAAGCCGAGGTGGCCGAGCATCTCCACGACCGGCGGCGACGGGAAGGTGCACATGACGCCGAAGGCCGCCTTGCCCGCATAGAGCCGCTGCTTGAGCGTGTTCTCGCGCATCGTCGTCTACCCCTGTGTTGCGTTCAGCCTCACGGAACGGCCGGTGGCGGAGGACCGCTCGATTGCGTCGATCAGCTTGTGGCGCTGAACGGCGAGGTTGAAGTCGACGTCGAAGGATTGACCGGCGTGCAGGGCGTCGGCCACACGCGCGTAGGCCTGGGCGACATTGTAGGGCGGGCCGTCCGGCGTGCCCTTCGGAGCAAGCTTGTACTTGGCCGGTACCGGCATGGAAACCATCGCTCCCTTGCTCTTGCCCGCGTGCGTTTGGCTCGGTCCGATATTGAGGGAGCCGTCCGCGCGGATGACCAGGGCGCCTTCGCGCCCGTAGATCTCCATTCGGTTGCCGCCGGGATGCGAGGGGACGGCGGCAACGTTCACTGCCACCTCGGCCCCGCTCATCATGCGGCCTACTACGTTGATGCTGTCCGGCGCGTCAACCGGGACCGGCTTTCCGTCCAGAGTGTGCCACTCGGGGATTCGCGTCGACACACGGGCCGAGACCTCGGCAAACTCGCCGAGCACCGCGCACAGAGCGTCGATGGCATGGCCGCCGGCGATGGTGAGCGTGTTGGCGCCGTTGGCGCGCACGCCCTGCCAGATGCGGCCGGGGCCCCGCTGCAGCTGGGCTTGGGCAACGGTACTCAGGCTTGCCGTGAGCACGTCGCCTATATAACCCTCCTTGACGAGGTCGGCCGCGTACAGAATCGCCGGGTCGCTGCGCCCTTGCAGACCAACGATAGTCTTCAGGGAGCGCCGGCGGGCGAGCTCCGCCATTTCTTCGGCCTCCGGCAGATTCGCGCCGAGCGGCCACTCGCAGAGCACGGCCTTTCCGGCCTGCAGACCGGCCGTCACGAGGTCCCGGTGGCCGGGCACTCGCACGCAGACCACGAGGAGGTCGACGTCGGGATCCGCCGCCATGTCGCTGAACCGGTGGAACGCCCGCTCGGCGCCAAACGCTGCCGCCGAGGCCCTGGCGGTGTCCTCGTGCGAGGTGCAGACCGCTTTCAGCTCGTACTCGGGCAGAGCCTTCAGGGCGGGAACGTGGGCGTTGGCACCCCAGCCGCTGCCGCCCTGCGTAACCGTCGCCCCGACGATGCCCACGCGAATCTTGTCAGCCATTGTCATGCCCCTTCGTCTTCAGCTATCGCAGCGGGGAACACGCCCGCGGCGTTTGTGCGAGATGCACTGAGAAAGCTAGCACACGACGAAGTAAAGCGCGCGAAGACAGACGGCGATTCGCCTCAGACCTGGACTAGGTCGTCGCCGGGCGCAATGTCCAGCGACACGCCGTCCCGTCCGGCGCTGGGCTGCCCCTGGAAGAGCACGTCCCGGTCTAGGAGGGAGGGGAAGTTAACGGCCGCAGGGACGGTCAGGACGGCAACCTGCAGGTCGAACCTCGAAACCGAGTCATCGTCATGGCCGAAGCCAATGCGGACTTGTTCACAGAGTTCGACAGTGCCGCATAGGCCGTGTCAGCTATCACGCTCCGCGGTCTGCAATCTATGCACAAATTAGGGACACGAGGTGTCAGAGCATGACGGAGGGCAGGTAGGCGCCCATGGGCTCGTTGTAGAGCCCGATCGTCATCAGGGTCATTGCTTTGACCATGCGGTAGCCGTGGTCGTAGCACCAGCAGAGCAGCTCCGCGTTGTCGTTGGGGACGTGGAACCAGGGACGGCCCGAGGGCTGCCGCCCTGCGATCAAGGCCTCGATGTCCGCCGTGGTCTCACCTACGGCGTAGCCGCTGAAGCCGATGGAGCTGCAGTAGCCGGTGACGCGTCCGTCGCGCTCGACGGCTTGGGCTGTACCCGCCTCGATGGCGTCGAGCAGCTCTCCGGGACGAGCGTGGCCGTGGACGCGCAGACAGAGCGCGTTGCAGGCAGGCACGTCGGCGGCGGTGGTGAGCCGGACGTCGTAGCCGGGCAGCTTGATGCCCAGGGCCGGGCCGTCCAGGACGGAGGTGGTGACGCGCATCCGGAATCCCAGCTTGGTGTAGAGGGCGAAGGAGCGGTTGTGGAACGCGTCCTGTAGCAGGCGCACACCGGCGAAGCCTTGCTCTTGGGCACGCTGTAGCACGTCCGTCATCATGGTGCGGCCGACGCTGCCGTTCTGGTCGGAGGGGTCGACGCTGACCGGGCCGACGCTGGCGATGACGCTGCGTTCGTCCAGGAAGTTG
>Ga0207693_10006035_pt1 | contig 10037 bp, 12 predicted proteins | sample LARL81metaG_FD_184347 | JGI IMG/M metagenome (GOLD analysis project Ga0207693, IMG submission 184347) | Corn, switchgrass and miscanthus rhizosphere microbial communities from Kellogg Biological Station, Michigan, USA - LAR L8-1 metaG... | ecosystem: Host-associated > Plants > Roots >... | reverse complement strand
CTTGCGGTACACAAAGACGAGGCCGGGTCGCCGGGTAGACACGAGACCGGCGCGGTGCCAGCGGCCGGTCCAACGTCGCGCACGAACTGCCGACTGCTTGCTTCGGGCGAGTGGGCTAGCCGGTGCTCTCGACGAGGGATTAGCGTTCGACTCGTCGGGTGTTTCGACGCGGGAGGCAGCCATGGCTGAGAAGGAACCGATGGTCGTTTACGCCGCAGCGTACGGGAGCGTCGATGCCGCGCTTGCGGACTTGGACGCCGTCGAGCAGCTGCACAAGGACGAGCTGATCGGCAAGTACGACGCGGCAGTGATCGACCAGGAGGACGGTAAGCCCCACGTCGTCAAGCGGATGGATCGCCCACACATCCGTGTCATCCCTGAGTGGTTCGGCGGCGGGACTCTGCCCCGCAAGGACCTGCATGACGCGGCTGAGCAACTCACCGCTGACCAGGCGGGGCTCATCGTGATAGGCGAGCCGACCATCGAAAAGGGACTCGACGTGGCGCTGACCAAGGCGGCCAAGGTCGTGAAGCGCACGGTAGACGCCACGACCGACGAAATCACCAGCGAGCTGCAGGAAGCGCTGAAAGCTGAGTGACCAGGCCGCTTCATCAGCGGCATTTCCATTGGGGTGGCGGCGGGTTGGATCAGCACCGGGCCGCCGCATCTCCAAGTCCGTTGGCTGTGAGCCGGCGCCGGTTGCGGTTGAACCTCCCCGCCGCTGACGACATTGCGGTACTCCGGGCGCGCGCGATGCTGTGCGTGGCGGCCGGATGTCGAGGGGCTATCGCTTGAGTTGGGGTGCGGCGGTGATTGCGCGCATGGCGTCGAGTTCGGTGTCGTAGATATGCGCCGACTTGATGAGGAAGGTCAGTGCGCCGACCGGCAGGCCCAGCTGGATGGCGACGCGGTGGTGGATGTGCGCGAGTTCGATCAGGTTGGCGTTGCCCTTGGTGCCGAAATCGATCCCGTGCGCGTAGACGGCGAGCTGCAGTGCGCCGTGGTTGATCCAGAAGTCGAGGAGGCTGACGCACGGGATGTAGCTCGTGTCGGTCAGCGGCTGGAGAGTAGTGATGGTGGCGTTGCGGGTGCGCGGGTCGTCGCGGAGCCGGTCGACGACCCAAGCGAGCTGGTTCCTACCGCTGTGCGCGTAGTCGTAGAGGCGGGTGGCGTAGCTATCGGCGTCGCCGAGTTCGGCTACACGAGTGGGGTCGTGAAAGTTCGTGTGCATCCAGGCCAGGCGTTCGGAGCTGGCGAATCGTTCGATGATCGGGTCGGTCGGTTGTGGTTGGTCGACGACGAGCGTCAGCTGGAGCACTTCGAGCATGGGTTCGCCGTCCCAGCTGCTCGCGGCGCCTGAGGACAGGATCGATTCGGCGGCCGCGAGCCAGGCCTGGCCGACGGTGTCTCGTCGCAGTACGTCACCGTCTCCTGAACCTTGTTGCGCGAGGTGGCGACTGCTCATGCGGCGATCGCGAGGAACAGATATCGGTTGACGCTGCAGAAGTAGTCGAGCCCGAGAGCTTCGAGGTCCGCGCGCCAGGCCTCGACGTCGTCGACCGTCAGGCCGGCGCGGCCGGGCACGAACCCTGCGATGAAACCGATCAGCCCGGCGCTGTAAGTCTGCGGGTGGTAGCTGCTGTTGAGGAGTGGGACGACCTCGCAGCGGGCGACGGTGAACCCGGCGTCGGTGAGCAGCCGGTTCAGCCGGCGCGGTAGGTGGGCGTCGGCGAGGTGCTCGTTCCACGCGGCAAGGACGCGACGCATGCGTTGCGGGTTGGAAGAGTGCCACACGACCGAGTCCCAGTCGGTGTCGAGCACGAGTAGCCGCCCGCCGGGGCGCAGCACTCGTCGGGCCTCGGCCAGCGCGGCCGGCATGTCCGGGACGTACTCGTACACCTGGGTGGCGGTCACGATGTCGAACGCCGAGTCGGCGTAGGGCAGCTCGGTCGCCACGCCCGCAGCGAGCGTGACTCCAGCGGTGGCCGCGCGGTCGGCGGAGAGCGCCAGCATGCTCTCGCTCGGGTCGAGGCCGTGCACCGAGCCGGAAGGGCGGACGCGCTCGGCGATCTGCGCGGCAAGCAGCCCTGGCCCGGAACCGATGTCGAGGGCATTCTCGCCGGGCCGCGGATCGACGACGTCGAGGATCGTGCGGCGCTGGGCGACGACGTCCGGCGTGCGGTAGGTGGCCTCGATACGAGCGGAGAGGTCGGCGTCGAACGCGAGGGTCATGGTGTGCTCCTGTCGTCGGTCCTCACCTGAGTGTGCCGGGCGACCCTCCGCGGCGGTTCGCACACCGAATATCGGGTGGCGGTGTGCAAAGCCATTGCGAACGCGTCGGGCATTTCCTGCTGCGCTGATAGCGTCCGGCCGGTACGTGCGGTTGACCTCGTCTCGTTCTGTTCCGTACGCCGCGCTGACCGAGGTCGAGGATCCGGTGCGGCTGGCCGATCAGGTGCTCGTGCGGGTGTGGGCGTTCTCGCTCAACCGGGGCGAGGTCGAGCTGCTGCGGCCGCGGCGGCGACGACGGCCTACCAGAGGGGACTGGTCGGCCCCGGCCTCCAGCACGGCCAGCGCAGTGAGCAGTCGATAGCCGAGTTATCCGTCAGCGGACGTATTGGCAGGGAACGCGCGGGTCACCGCAGCGGTCCGGCTGTTAACTTGGAGGCGTTCGAAGATGTTCTCGACGTGCTTGCGCACCGTGTGCTCCGATAGGCCGAGGTGGCGCGCGATCTGCCGGTTGGTCAGACCGGCCGCGATGAGGCTGACTAGCTGACGTTGCCGACTGGTCAGCGGCGGGGGCTCCCCCTCACGTTTGAACGTGGCGTCGCGGATCGCGACAAGGTGCGGCCGAACCATCGCCAGCAGCAGCCTGTCGCGCTCAGAGGAGCCGCTCCCATCGGCGCGCCACAGCATGATCTGATAGTCCACTGCGTTGAGCGGCGGCATCGGGACGATCACCTCGTGACGCATGCCGTTCAGACGAAGGAACTCGCCGGTCGGGCCGTTTAGGATCTGCCGCCTGGATTCGAAGTCAGTCGGTCTCGTGACGGTGATGTAGTCGCCGGATCGTTGTGGGTAGCTGCAATGAACAGACCAGAACAGGTGCCAGTAGGGCGTCGTCCGAGCAGGCGCCGGGGTCGAGGTAGGTTTCGTACTTATCGGTGAATTCTCGGCTTACGCACCCTCCGTGGGCGACGTCCTGGATCGGGAAGCCGACCGCGTCGCACGGTATGAGTGCTTTGATCGTGGACAGTGCGGATTCCCACACCGACTCGACCGGCTCACTGCGATGCCAAGGATCGGATAGCTGCAGCAGGGTGCGCACGTCTCGCGCCCTGATCGTCATAGCCGTCATAGCGAACGGCCTTTCCTAGGGTGTGCCCAGCGTACGGCGCGTGGGGACATCACCAAGATACGAAATTCGTCTTATCGACGGGCAGGCGTACCGCACCCAGAGTCAACCTTGAGCAACAAGGCGCCGCTTCGGACCGCCGGTCTGATCACCCCCCAGGAGCCCAGCAATGACCCGCCTACGCAACACCTTCCTGATCGCCGCCGCTGTCCTCGCGACGCTGCTGTGCACCGTAGCCTCGGCATCCGCGCGCCCAGCGCCCAACACTGACAACGGCTTCGCCCCCGCGACGACGCCGGTTGCCCCCCACGTTGCCTCCAGCGGCATGGCCGCATGGACGGTCGCGCTCATCGCCTTGAGCTCGGCCGCCCTCGCGGTGCTCGCCACCGAGCTCTGGCACGCCTACCGCGGCCACCGGGATATTGCGCACCGGACGGCAACCGTCTGAACGACGTGCGCCGCGGTGTACGGCGTGGCAATGCGCATGAGGGTGTCAGGATCTGACGCAATGTCGGGCCTCACGACGCTTTGGAACGCCATAGATGCCTGTCGGCGCGCTCGGCCGCCGGGAATGCCCGCTTGGTCACGGGTCCAGCCGCCATGCCGGCGAAGCGCTCGAATTGTCGCAGCGGCTCGCGTCCTTCGCCTTCCCCCAGCATCGCCAGCGCGGGGCACCGTATCGGGCCGGCATCAACAGGGAAATGGCGAAGATGGGTGAACGTTCTTCGGAAACTCGGTTGTCCGAAGCGGCGGATCAGGCTGCGCGCCATTTCCTTCTGCGTCGGAGGCATCTCCTCGTCCGGGATCGTGTCAATATCCGCGATGCTGAAGTCTTCCTCTGCAGTGAGCATCTCCTCTGGATCGAAGCCGACGAATCAGGTCAGGTAGGCACGCAGGTCGACAATGGGAGAGTTTGCGACGACGGCCGCCACGCGATCGTCGACGGCCGTTGCGCGAAGCACGAAATAGCCGCCAAAGCTGATGCCGAGTAGCGCAAACCGGCAATGCTCGATGCCCGCTCTATAGACGGCCATGTCGACCCACGGACAGATCCATCGTTCGGTGTCCGGCACAAAGTGGGTTTGCGGATTCAGCCGCAACGTGTCCATCTGTCCGTGCCCGGATATCAGCGCCACCTGCCAACCGCGTCGCAAACCGGCGACGCCCACCTGCAGGTAGGTCTCCTCCAGCGTGCTGTCGAAGCCGCTCACGGCCAGGAGCACTCGGCCATGACGGGTTGCTGCGGCGCCAACCAGTAACCAGACAATCGCTGATCGTCGACGGCGATCTCCAGCGGCTCGAATGACCAGTCGGATAATTGCATCGCCGCACGGAATGCATCGCGGCTGCGTATTCCGAGCTCGGTATGGCGATGATCTTCGATTGGCGCGAAGTATTCCGCCGCTCGGTAGCTGTTGCTGGCCATCAAATACAAGTCGTGTGCACTGCGCGAATGTCCGGATGCGGCAGGTTGTTCCCCCTCCTGCTGCTGGTGATCGCGCAACGACGCGAACACGTCAGGCCAGGATTCCACGCCGAACAGCTACCCAGAACTGCCGGCGGCGCCTCGATCTGGTTCTACTACGGGACTACGCATGGCGAGCCGCTACGTCTCACGCCCAATTCCGCTCCGGCTAGAGACTTGAGGCGGTCGGAACTGTCAGGATCGGGGGGTGGGGGACGTGCTGGCCTTGCAGCCAGAGGATCTGGCGATCCTGGATTTGGAATGTCCGACGATCGTAGGCCACACCTGCAAAGTGGTCCGGTTGGCGCCCGGGCCGGTGGACGTTGCGGCGCTGCGGCAACGGGTGGCGTCGCGAATCGGCGAGGTGCCGATTCTCACGCGCAGGCTCGAGGGCTCCGCAACCGCGCGAACGTGGGTCGTCGACGAGTCCTTCGACATCGATCGGCACATAGGTCCGGCGGACGTTACCGGTCCGCTCGAGGATGACAGCCTGGCCGCTCTGGTCGCTGATCTGTTCGCACAGCACCTGCCGCGCGATCGCCCGCTGTGGCGAATGGACGTCGCCCCGCTGGTTGACGGCGGGGTCATCGTGATCTGGCGCCTGCATCATGCGCTCGCCGACGGCACGACCGCCCTGCGGTGGGCGAAGGCCCTGCTGTGGGACGAGGTCGCCGGCCCGGCCGCGCCGGCGCCGGCACCGTCGACGCCTGCGGTGGCCGATATCAGCCACGACGAGGGCCGCCGACGATGGCAGCTTGCGGGCTTCTTGGCGAGGGAGTTCTCCGAGGGGGGACGGTCGCCCTTCGACGGGCACGTCGGCACCCGACGCGAGATCGGGTTCGCGACTATGCGGATCTCGGAGCTGCACGGCGCCGCCCACCGCGCTGGTGGGGCGACCGTCAACGACGCGTTGCTGTCGATCGTGACCGGCGCCGTTCGCCGCTGGATCGAAGCTCGGCATGGGCGATTGCCCGATATCCGGGTCAGGGTGCCGGCCAGCCTGCATCATGAGGCCGACCAGGCTGGCAACCGTGACTCGTTCTTCTCGCTCAACCTGCCCTTGCATGAGACCGACCCCGTCACTCGGCTGCGCGAGATCCACGCGGCCACGCAGCGCCGCAAGTTGCACGGCGACGCCGAGCGCGAGGATCTGCTGCTGCGCGAGCTGACCCACGTTCGGTCACTAAGCCGCTTCGTCACCCGGCTGCAGGCCAGCCCCCGCCAATTCGCGCTATGCGTGTCCAACGTGCCCGGCCCACGCGGACCGGTATCGGTGCTTGGGGTGCCAGTGCTGTCGTTGTCCGGCCTCGCCGAAATCGGCCAGCGGCACGCGCTGCGGGTAGCGGCGGTGTCCCTCGGCGACCAGATGAGCCTCGGCTTCTGTGCCGACCCCTCGATCGTCCCGGGCGTCCGGCTGATAGCAGCGGCGGCCGCAACCGAGGCGATGGATTTGATCTCAGCCAGTTGACGGCCGTGGCGGCAAGCGCCGACGACTCGCTAACGGCTTCGTCGGCCGCGCCGATCGATCCGAACGAAAGCGAATCGTCAAACGCCCCGCGTTTGCCATTGGGAAGGTGGGCGCTGGGTCAACCTGACGGCGAACTCGGCCACGCGCGAGCGGCGGGTCGAAGTGAGTACCTCCAAGATGAGCAATGGCCAGGCGGCGGCCGTACAGCTTTTGACCTTTCCGCGATGCACTGACCCAGCGATATCCAAGAAAAGCAAGTTCCGCGGCGCACGGTAATTCCCGGTTTCTGGCCGATCGCTCACCGTCGCGGTCATCACACGCGATGGGCGAACAGCCTTCCTGACTGCGGATAGGCCAAAAAGGGGAATTGCCACTTCCCCCTGGCGCGCAGCGGTGGAACTCCTTAGCGTATGCCTGACACAGTCCCAGGGGGGCGGCAGTGAGTACAACCGACGACCGCAGCGGGAACGCAAGCGGGATGAAGGAGCAGCAGGTGCCAGGACTCGAGGGCAGCGATCTACGTGAGGGCTACGCCGAGGTTGGCGACCAACGACTCCATTACGTCGAGGCCGGGGATGGGCCGCTGATCGTCCTGCTGCACGGCTTTCCCGAGTTCTGGTACGGCTGGCGGCTGCAGATCCAGCCGCTCGCGGCAGCGGGATTCCGGGTTGTCGCACCTGACACGCGCGGCTATAACCTGTCATCGAAGCCGGACGGCGTCGCAGCGTACGACACCCGTCAGCTGGCCACCGACATCCGCGGCCTCATCCACGAACGGGGCGCCGAGTCCGCGCTGTTGGTTGGTCACGACTGGGGCGGAACCATCGCCTGGGCTACCGCGATGAACTACCCCGAGGTCGTGGACCGGCTGGCCATCCTCAACGCGGCCCACCCGCGCAAGCTCTCGCAGGGACTGCACCACCCGGGCCAGCTCCGCAAGTCCTGGTACTTCTTCTTCTTCGACCTCCCGGAGCTGCCCGAATCCGTCGTGCGCGCCGACAATTGGCGTTTCTTCCGACACTTCCTCCGCGACGCCCACCCGGCTTATACGCCGGAGGAGTTCGACCGCTACATCGAGGCATGGTCACAGCCCGGCGCGGCAACCGGGATGATCAACTACTATCGTTCCTCGGTGCGAACTCCGCCCAAGCGCGCTGACGAGCTGATACGGCCCATCAGCGCGCCCACCCTGGTCATCTGGGGGCAGGAAGATCAATATCTCGGCCCCGAACTGGCCGAGCCCGAGCACGACGATGTACCCAACCTCGACCGCGTCGAGCGGTTGCCCGACGCCTCCCATTGGGTCCATCACGACGAGGCTGACCGAGTCAACCAACTGCTCACCGAGTTTTTCGCCCCCGCGTTGCCAGCCCAGGCATAGAAGAGTGGCCATCCGCGATATGTAGCCGACGATCGTGTTTGTCCACGGCGCCTTTGCCGACGAGTCCAGCTGGAACGGCGTCATCGAGCGGCTGCAGCAGCAGGAGGGTTACACCGTCATCGCCCCGCCGAATCCGCTGCGTGGCGTGGGCGCTGATTCCGCCTACCTCGCAAGCCTCCTCAACCAGATCGACCGTCCGGTGCTGCTGACCGGTCACTCTTACGGCGGCGCCGTGATCACCAACGCTGCGACCAGCGCCCCGAACGTCGTCGGCCTGGTCTACGTGGCCGCCTTCGCCCCGGATGAGGGCGAAAACCTGGGAGATGTCGAAAACGGGTCGAAGGACAGCGTCCTGAACGCGGCCTTGGTCCAGTACACCTATCCGACCGGACACGACGGGGAGACTTCGGTCGAGTTCGCGATCAACCCTGCGCGAATCCAGGAGGCTTTCGCCGCTGACCTGCCCGCGGAAACCACCGCGCTGATGGCCGCCACCCAGCGCCCCGTCGCCGCCGCGGGTTCAGCGACGCGTCCGGACCACCCGCCTGGAGGAACTTGCCGTCCTGGGCTGTGGTCGCCACCGGCGACAAGGCCGCGGGCGCCGATGTCGTCCGTGCGCACGCCCGGCGTGCAGGCGCAGATATCGTCGAGGTCGACGGCTCGCACGTGATCATGATCTCCAAGCCGCACGTCGTAAGCGAACACATCCTGAAAGCCGCCCGCGTCGTCGCTGGCGCACAGCGGTAAGCAACGAGCGCGGCACCAAGGATGAGCACGGCAAAGGAGTCAATGACAAAGCCAGAAACAAAGACCCCGTTCGGCGCGCTGAAGCAGATCAATGCCGGGGTATTGAGCGTTGGATATGCCGAAGCTGGCCCGGCCCGCGGCCCTGCCGTCATTTTGCTGCACGGATGGCCCTACGACATTCACAGCTTTGCCGATGTCACCCCAGTGCTGGCATCGCGAGGGTACCGGGTGATCGTCCCCTACCTGCGCGGCTATGGCACGACCCGCTTCCTTTCCGATGCGTCACCCCGCAACGGCCAGCAAGCCGCACTCGGCGTCGACACCATCGCACTCATGGATGCTCTCGGGATCGGTCAAGCAATCATCGGCGGGTTCGACTGGGGCGCGCGGTCGGCCGACGTCGTCGCGGCACTCTGGCCAGACCGGTGCAAGGCGTTGGTATCGGTGAGCGGGTACCTGATCGGCAGCCAGGCCGCCAACAAGGCGCCACTCTCACCGCGGGCCGAGTACGCCTGGTGGTATCAGTACTACTTCGCCACCGAGCGCGGCCGGGCCGGCTACGACACGTACCGGCGCGACTTCAGCAAGCTCATCTGGCAGCTCGCCTCACCCAAGTGGGCCTTCGACGACGCCACGTTCGCGCGCAGCGCGGTCGCCTTCGACAACCCCGATCACGTCGCGATCGTGATCCACAATTACCGCTGGCGGATCGCGCTAGCACCGGGTGAGCCGCAATATGACGACCTGGAACGGCAGCTTGCCGGCGCCCCGGCCATCGCCGTGCCCACCATCTCCCTCGAAGGCGACGCGAATGGCGCGCCACACCCCGACCCCGACGCCTACGCGAGCAAGTTCTCCGGCAAGTACGCGCACCGGACCATCTCGGGCGGCGTCGGGCACAACTTGCCGCAAGAGGCTCCCCAGGCCTTCGCCCAGGCGATCATCGATGTCGACAGCTTCTAAGCGGTAAGGGCATGCCGCTCAGCGGTGCGACCGGCTACCGCCATTGCCTGCATACCGGCGGGCTAACCGGGCTCAGAGCGGCGGCGCCCCCGACGTCGTGATCTCGTGCGGCACAGCCCACCACTGGTCTGGGCGGTCGACGACCGGCGTGGCGGAGCCTTGTTCGAGCACGCGGGCCGTCCGGAACAAGAACGCGGCGATGCCAGCGGACCCCTGCATCCACGACGTCCCCGGCGGCAGCAGAGGCTTCGCGATGCGGTATTCGACGAAGCGCCAACGCGCTCCGGCATCGTCCCGGTCTGCTCGCTCGACGAGCGCGTCGGCCATTTTTCGGGCCGCCCCGAGCAACCATCCGGCCTGGTCTTGGTCAGCAGCGTCCTGATAGGCATCGAGCAGCACGTCGCCGACGCCGGCGGTGCCGCAACACCGGCCGTCGTTGTCCCAGAAGCCCGGCCGCAGCCGCTGCGGAACTCCGGCATCGAGGATCGCTTGGAGGCAACGCTGCCGCAGCCACGCCGTGGGGTAGCCGTCGACCTCAGCGACGCCGGCTCGGGAGAGGGCGGCGAACAGCTGCGATGTCCCGGCTGGCCCGTGGCACCAGGTGTAGGTCACGGGCTCGACCTCCCGGCGCGAGGGCGGGATGGTGTGTGGCACGACG
>Ga0207693_10006033_pt1 | contig 10045 bp, 10 predicted proteins | sample LARL81metaG_FD_184347 | JGI IMG/M metagenome (GOLD analysis project Ga0207693, IMG submission 184347) | Corn, switchgrass and miscanthus rhizosphere microbial communities from Kellogg Biological Station, Michigan, USA - LAR L8-1 metaG... | ecosystem: Host-associated > Plants > Roots >... | reverse complement strand
CTCACCGCGCGACAACGTCGTTTTCGAAGCGGGCCTGTTCGGGGGTGCGCTCGGTATCCGCCGGACGTTCATCCTCCACGCGAACGGTGCCAAGCTCCCCACCGACCTGCTCGGTTTGACCTCGATCCGGTACGACCCCGCCACCACGCCGGCCATCGTGCGCCAGATCAACCAGAAGCTGCGGAAAGCGATCGCGGCGGAAGGCCGGATCAGCCGCTTGGAGGGTGATTGGTGGCAACTGTCCCTGACCGCCAGAACGGAATTCGAGCCGTCTGCGGTCTCGCTGCTGACGATCAGCCGGGATCGCGCCGGAGCGCTCCAGGTATCGGGGCGGTCATGGCAGGCTGACGGCACGCTGTCCGCGCGCTACTGGAGCGAGGCGTCGAAGGAACACGTCGATCCGGCGGGCATCTTCTACTTCTGGAGGGGCGAACGTCCCCGTCATCCGGACGCTCCCCAACTCGAGGGGACCGGTGAGATCAAGCTCGAGAGCGTCGATCGTGCCGGCGGCTACTGGACGACGCGCTCGCAGGGCGCCGACGCCTTCCATGCGCGGACCTCCGGGATCTACCTCCGTGCCGACCCAGGTGACGCGGCTGTGCTGGACGGCAACGACGCCGCCGAGCGGGCGGCACTCATCGCACGGCGGCTCGTGGAGTGGAACTCGTTCTCGAACTCCTGACCTCGTCAGCGCGCCGCTAGGGCGCGCAGGCGACCGTGGTGACCGAGTCGTTCTCCAACTTCGCACCGGCCCTGGTCGCCCGTGTGATCCCCAGCGTGTGGGACCTGATGACGCCGCAGGAGACCATGGCAGTGGAGGACCTGGATTTCGCCGGACGCGTGCTCGCCGCGGCGAACGCCGAGCTGGCGGCCTATGTTGGTCAGCATCGCCCTAACGTCGCCGAGGCGAATGCAACTACGAAGTCCTCTTGCGCGGCGGTCTCGAGCGCCCGCGAGCCGCGCGCCGCCCGGACCGCGGCGATGGCGGCATCTGGAGGCATCCCGACGGCGACGAGGTAGCAAGCTGCAATCGTTCCGCTCCGGCCGAGCCCGGCCATGGAGGTCACTATCACTGGCTCGCCTAGCTGTGCCGCGTCCTGGCACCAGTGCACGAGGTCGATGGCGTCGGCGACATCGGGTGTGCCCTGGCTGGGGATGGGGAGATGGCGGTAGGCGAGGCCAGCGGCCAGGGCGCGGCGGCCGATGTCGGGGACGCCCGCCCAGTCAAGCTCGGAGTCGGTCAGCAGGCAAAGGAGCCGGGTGGCCCCGTGTGAGCGAAGCTGTGCCAGATCCTCGTCCAGGTCGCGGGACCGGTCCCGTCGTCCGGGGCACGGCGTGATACCGAGTCGGCCAGCCCCGGTGAGATCCGATTCAATCCAGTCCACCCGCAGGACCAGCTCGGCTTCTATGGTGCGGGTGATCTGGTCGGCAAGCGAGCATGCCGCCGCCAGCGCCGACTGCTTCTGAAGTGGGGACGGCTCAGGGAAGCTGAGCGTGTGGACCGCGTAACGCAAGAGCGCCACCTGGAGCTGGAGGGGATGACGGTCCTCGCGGCATAGCTGGCCGCCGATCCGGCGCACCACCTGGAGTACCTCCCACGCCCGAACGAGCTGAGGGGAGCGCACCTCGTCAGGGCGGATGGGGAGATCGGCCTGCAGGTCGGTGACCGACCGGAGGGCGCGGGTGATTGCAAGGGCCTCTAGGAGCTGGGAAGCATCCTCGATGGGCGTAAGTACGTAGAGCAGGTCGTTCTCGAACTTGGCCAGGTCTTTTAGGACGTGACCGGGGCCGGCCTGGAAGAAGTCGATGACCCAGACGTTGTGGTTGGCGTCGACCAGGATGTTGGCCGCGTTGAGATCGCCATGCACATAGGCCACGTAGTGGTAGTCGTGCGCCGACAGCGGATGGTGGGCCAGGAAGCGCTCGTAGAACTCGCAGACGTTAGGCAGCGACATCCCGTCCGGGAACTCGAGCACCCTCTGGCCGGAGTCAGCAGTGACGGCGGCGACACTGTTGCGCACCGCTGGCCCGAGCTCGGGAGAGAACTGATAGTGGTCGAGAAGGGGCATGCGTTCGTAGCGGGCCGCCGCATAGAGCGGGCCGAGGACGTCTTCGAATGCACTCCGTACGACAGTGATCAGGCGACGCGTGGCCACCTTGGCGGCGAACATCGCCTGCAGCGTCCGGACCTGGCCGTGGCCCATGGCGGCGTACGCGTATTTCAGGCCGGCCCGGTCACCCAGGTCGACGAAGCCACGGACGCTGGGGGCGTTGTTGCCGAGCACGTCCTCGACCTGCTCGAAGCCGACCCGCTCCTGGGCGATGGCCCGGTTCGGGCCCAGCTTGACGACGGCTGGCGCTTGGCGGTGGCCCAATGCGTCCTGACTCGCCGCTCGCCACACAAGGGCTCCCGAGTAACCGCCGGAAATCGGCTGTAGGTCCACCTGAGTGCTGTCCCGGAAAAGGTGGGCGACGATGGCGCGGTCCGTGGGGCTGAGAGCCGCCGCATCGACCGGGCTCTCGATCCGGGGTTCGAAGCTAAGCAGGTGATGGGGGAGGGCCAGTTCCGCGCCTGGACGAAGCCAGTCGACAAACTCGGCCGGGGAGTCAAAGCAGCGCACGCCGAGGATCTTGTCGAGCTGAGCCAGGGCGTTGAAGTGCTGGGTGCGCGAAGCGCTTGCGGTCAGGGCGCTGCACGTCGCGAGATCATCGATACCGAGCCTGGTCTTCAGGTCGTAAAGCAGGAAGCTCACTTTGGCCTCGGTCCACACTCCGACGACTCCGACGCGCAACGGCTCATCGCCGTGGGCGTGACGGATCCGCTCGAGCTGATGGGCCAGATCCGTTCCCTCAAGGTCGTTTAGTGTCAGCGAGTCGACGGTCCGCTCGTTGGGAGCCGCCATGACCCGCTCATCCATGCCCAGGACTAGCCGGGCCCCGCTAGAGCCCTGGAGGCAATGCGCACCGAAGCGCTGCAGGTGCTCGCGCTGGGCGGGGTCGTCAGGGTCGTGCCAGTCGCGGATGTGGATGAGATCGATGTCATCGGGGGCCAGGCTGCGCGCCCAGTCGAACAGTTGCGCCATCGGCCCTGCGGACGGCTCGTTCCCGAGCAGGCGCGCCGCTTCGCTGTAGCCGACGTGCAGCAGGTTGGGCAGGGGATCATGTGGGCCGATCGGGTCGACGAAATCACGCTGAAGGCACTGCGTGATAAGAACCGTGGCCATCGCCGGAGCACCAGACAAGAAGAACCATCAGACCACGTGAGCTGGCATGTGGCGGGCATAGGCCGGATGTTATCACCACGTTCCGTTGCCGGGTTCTACGGCGACTAGGACTGGGACATGGAGGAGCCACAAGAGGTGGGCACGGCCGCTTCGCCGGGCCGGGAATCGCCCGCGGAGGCGGGGTGATCTTGATGCCCGATCAGCCGAGGATCCACAGGCCCAGCGAGCTTGGGGTCGATATCGGCCCGGATCTCCGTGGTGGCCGAGGGCGCTGTAACCGACAGCACAACTAAATGCAGAAGGAGCTCCCATGGTCGGCGTCATCATCCTCGTCCTTCGTGTCGGAGACCGGAATCGCGCAACGGTCGGCTGCGGCACTATCTACAGGTGGAACTGCGGATCAGCGCGGCGCGAGGACTGTCGTGGCCCATCCGTGCCATGAGCTCCCGAGGATTCGCGCCCGCATTGGCGGTGAACTGGTTGCCGGTATGGCGCAGGTCGTGAATGTGAACGCCTTCCAAGCCGACCGCGGCGAGCGCCGGGAGCCAGACCCTCCGCCGGAAGTTGGTATTGGACAGCGCCATGCCCTCCGCACTGGTGAAAGCAAGACCACCGGGAGGAACCGAGCGGAGATGCTTGCTCAGGTCTGGCACGATCAGGTCCGCGAAGTCGACCACGCGGCGGCCAGCGCGTGACTTCGGCGGCCCGAACAACGGCACAGCGCCGGGCTTGTTGAGCTGGCGGGTTACCCGCACGGTACAGCCGTCCAGGTCGATGTTTTCCGGGCGCAGCGCGACCAGTTCACCCCAGCGGAGGCTGGAGAACGCGGCCAGCAGGATCAGTGCCCGGTAGCGCAGCCCGACCGCATCGGCCAGGGCGTAGACCTGTGCGACCGACAGGACCGGGCGCTCCGGAGAGTCCTCAGAACCGGCCCCCTTGATCCGGCAGGGGTTGCGCTTGATCAGCCCGTCATGAACGGCGGTGTTCATCACAGCGCGCAGGAGCCGGTACGCCTTAGCAGTGGCGACCGGGCCTGTACCTGAGCCAAGGCGGCCCCGCTGCGCGGGACCGCTGGCCCGGCGCCAGCGGCGGGCTCTGCGTTGAGGACGCGCCGCCCACCGCACGCCGGGCCACACCCGCCCGCAGACCACATGATCAGATCGACTGACCAGCACGCGCGGGTGATAACCACTCAGCCGTCTTCCTCGGCTCCGATTGTCCCGCTCGCAAGGGATTCGCTCCTGTGAGGAAGACGGGGAAGGACTGGCGGACGGGGGCGGGCGGCATTCCCGCAGATAAGCTCCCCGGGCTCTGCGGGCCGCTAGGTCGGGTGTGGATCTTCTGATGCTGGGCCAGCATCTCGACGAACTTCTGGATCCGGCGCGCCCGGGTTTCCGGCTTCTTGGCGTCCTGCACCCGGTAGAGGATCGAGTACCGGTTCTGGCTGTCGAGAGTCGCGAAAAACTCGGCTGCGGCGGGGCTGGCCGCCAGGGCCACCGCGAGGTCTTCGGGCACAGTGGCGGTCTTCGACCCAGCGTAGGCGGCATCCCAGCGACCGTCCGCCTTTGCGCGCTCGACCTCCGCCATCCCCGGCGCCCGCATCCGCCCCTGCTCGATAAGAGCGCTGGCTTTCTCCCGGTTGACCTTGGACCACTTGCTGCGCGGCGTGCGGGGGGTGAATCGCTGGAGCCAGCAGGAGTCGTCGAACTTGTCCTTCTGGCCGTCGATCCAGCCATAGGACAGTGCCACGTCGAGAGCCTGAGCGTAGTCAAGGCAGTCCGCGCCGCGGTCCTTCTTGCGGAGCTTCAGCCAGATCCCCCGACAGATGGAATGGTGCGCCGCGATCCACTCTTCAAAGGCCGCAGCCGACCCGAACTCGATGATCTCTTCCTCGCGAGCCACGTCGTCAGTGAATCACAAGATGCCCGTCGCGGGAGCGTGAGCCGGTACAGCTCGGACAGCGGACCACCGTGCCATGCACGTGCCACACACCAGGCGGAGTAGCGGTGAACCACGGTAACTCACGGCACTTGAAGCCCTGCCCTGCAGCCAACGGCACCTGCCTGGTCAGCCCGCATCAGGCTTCCCGACCTTCCAAGCTGGCTATGCGGGTTCGATTCGCGTCGCCAGCTCCGTGTGATGTCTCAAGACATCGAGGACACCGCGAACCCGCGTAAGGGTCGCGGTGTTTTCGTGCCCTTATCTCGCGCTCAACCAACTTGATGCCTTGCTGGCTTATTAGCTGACATTGGGCCCACTTGGCGGGTTCAAGCGGACATCGGTAATGTTCGCCAAGACCCAGCGCTCGCCGAGCGCGCGGGCGACGGCGATGCGGTGGCGCCCGTCGAGCACGTAGTACTGGCCGCCACATCGGTACAGGTCCACAGGGTCCGTTCCGCGGCCGGACAGGATTTCGGCGGCTATCCACTCAAAGCGCGCTCGCGATACCTCCGAGGTAGGCCGGAAATGACGGTCGAAGAACCTGGTGGGCTCGACCGTTCCGACGATCTGGTCGATCGGCACCAGCGCCTCGGCAGTCGGCCCCAGGCGGCCTACGCGCTCATACTCCAGCCGCCGCACGCCCGGCCCTAGCGCGCCCGTCAGGGTCATCACCTCACCCAGCACTGCCAAGCGGTTGCGGCTAGAGGGATGGCCGTGCAGCCACCCGGCCAGCTTGGCCCAGCTCGCCCGCCGCCGGGCGCGGTCAAAATCATCCCGGGCGTCTTGGTGAACCAACCCGGTGCGCCTGTGCTCCACAGTCCTCATGCGGGCCACCCCGCTCAGCTTGCCGTGCCGTGCCGTGCCAAGGTGATCATCGGCGCTCGACATACCGAAGGCTGAAGCGCGGCCGATATGACATTGACGCACAATCTGGCCCGCCGTAGATAGAGCCGAACTGCCCTTCGACTGCGGGACGTTCGTACCGACTACTGACAGGCGGGGTATGGCGGGGGCAAAAACCGGAGACATTGACCAGCACCAGGACGACAACGAAACCGGCAATGACCGGCATCGCAGGAGTTGAGTCTCGACCCGGAATCGACATGATAAGGAGAAGGTCTATGGTTCGATTCCGTAACGGGGCTCCCAGGTCAGCGGCCGGTTCCGACCACGGAACTGGCTGTGCGACCCGGCCCGCTCGGTCAGCACAACGTCCGCGCCTGCGTCGCGCAGTGCAAGGTCCCACCGGGTCGCGTCCTCGAGAAAGAACGGCTCCAGAGTGCCGGCGACGAGGTATGCGCGCGGAAGCGAATTCGGCATCACGGCAGGCGGCCGGTAGCCTCCGCCCGGCGACGCACAGAAGACCGCACCGTAGATGTCGGGATGGCGAAGCCCCACGGCGAGCGCGAGCTCTCCGCTCGCGGAGACACCAAACACTGCCGTGCGCTCGGCGGCAGCGCGACTCCGAAACGTGACTGCGCCCAGCAGCACGGCCGGACGCTGGAAACGGCCAGCCGCAGCGACCTCGGGCCACCAAGCCAACATCACGAAAAGTCGCGATTAGATGGATTCGGGTCGGCCGACTGTTTGACCTTCAAGGACCCCTGGGAACCGTCACCTTGTAACGGTTCCAGAATTTCCTTGCACGACCTGAAAATCCCTGGCAAGGTCACAGGTTCTTTGATCGTCACGCTAAAGGCGGCGAAGCTGCCGCAAGTGACGCACGGGCGTGGCCGCACTCTTCCTCTTGGCCGTCGGTTCCATCTGCACCAAAGCTTCCCCAGACCGTTATTACGGTAGCAGGAGCGTTGGCGCCAGATGCAGCCATTGACCTGGCGTGAACGCGTGCCTACGCTGTGAGTAGTCGCGAGGATGGGAAACATGATGGCTTCCTATGTTGCCGAGATCAGCCGTGACCGTCCTGGCTGTGTCTTGTTCCTGCTCGACCAATCACAGTCCATGAGTGGACCGTTTGCTGGAGATACCAAGACGAGCAAGGCAGTGGCGCTTGCCGACGCCATCAACAAGCTTTTGATGAGCCTCGTACTGCGCTGCACGCAAAACGTCAATGAAGGGCCGCGTAATTACTTCGACATTGGTGTCATGGGCTACGGCGATAGCTGGGGACGCGATCCTGGGTCGTGTCTTGGGGGAGCCCTGAAGGGACGCGACCTGGTCTCAGTTAAAGATCTCGCGGACAACTACGTTCGAGTGGAGGAACGGACGCGGATGGTTTCTGACAGGGCTGGTGGCCTAGTCGAAACCAAGGTAAAATTTCCAGTTTGGTTCGATCCGGTTGCGGAGGATGGGACTCCCATGCGGGAAGCCATAGAACTGGCACGCAGTATTCTCCGTTTGTGGATAGTGGGACACAGGCAATCCTACCCGCCGATCGTAATAAACATTACTGATGGAGAGCCTAACGATGATCCTACCGAAGCGGCCAGAAAGCTGACGGCTCTCGAGACGGAGGACGGGAACGTTCTGCTCTATAACCTTCATCTTTCTGAGCTTGCGGCTTCTCCGCTGCTTTTTCCCGCGACCTCTGCAGGGCTTCCCGATGAGTTCGCACGGATGTTGTTTCAAATGTCGTCTCCGGTGCCGCCTCAGATTCAGAAGGAGCTCAGACTAGAAGGTTACTCCATCGAACCGGGCGCGAAAGGCTTCGTATTCAATTCTGATGCTGTCGCCCTGATCCAGTTTCTCGACATCGGCACCCGCCTCGTTCTTGAGAGTGGTCTGGGGGAACGTGGACCAAAGTGAAGTTGCACATCGGGGTTCTGCACCTGCCCAAGGCAGGGGCAACCGCTGCAGAGTATGAGGATTCGTTCGACTATTCGGCTGGATCCGGTATCGCTGCGGTATCCGATGGCGCGAGCAACAACTTCGAGTCACGACGTTGGGCCAATCTTCTCGTTCACGCATTTGTTCACCGCCCACCGACGGACTTTACACCGCCCAAGGTGCTCGACTGGGTGGACACGGTCGCTGCCGAATGGTCTGAATCGATACCGTGGCAAGACCTTACGGTCTTCGAGGAGGCGAAGGCCGCATTGGGTTCTGCGGCTACCCTCGTCGGTCTCAAGTTTGGGTCCTCGTCACTACGGAGATCCGAAGGCGCATGGCGATGCCTCGCCATCGGTGATTCCTGCCTCTTTCAAATAACCCGGGGACAGCTCGTCAAAAGCCTGCCAATGGCAAAGTCCGCTGATTTCGATATACACCCTGCGCTACTTTCGACCAGGCCAGAGAATAGCAAGCTGATTGCAGACCGCCTCATAATTGAGCGGGGCCGGTGGCGAACTGGAGATATGTTTTATCTTCTAACGGACGCGATAGCTGCCTGGTTTCTGCGGGAGTTCGAGCTGGGAGGCTCTCCGTGGGTGACTCTGGCGTCACTTGACCAGCAATCATTCGCGTCATTTGTGGACGACAAAAGAGCGCGAAAGTTGATGCGCAATGATGACGTGACAGTTATTACTGTCAGCGTCCGGACACGGTCTGGCGCTCACCGGCGGCAGCCATGAGCGCCCTTACCGAATCTCCTCGGCGTTCTTCCTTCCACCGGGCATCCTTGGAGTCGCTCCACGGGATGGGCCGGACCGCCTCAAAGGGATGCCGATGCCTCTAACCCCTGGCTGGCCCAGCGACATTCAATATCTAGAGGCGATTCAGGCACCGCAGGTTTGCTTTAAAGACCCACGGCTGAAAGCCGCAACGATCCGCCAGGATGTCAAGGGAATGCCGGAGGCAGCTACCGGCAGGTCAGCGATCGTGTTCCGCGCTGATGTAGGCACCGAGGACGTTGCGCTTCGCTGCTTCACGCGTGAAGCAGCGAAGCAGCGCGAGCGTTATCGGGTGCTTCATGCGCACCTGGCTGGTTCCATACCGACTTATATGGTTGACTTCACGTACCGAGATCGCGAGATCCTGGTGGCAGGAGAGCTGTATCCAGTCGTTCAGATGGGCTGGGCCGAGGGGCGCCCTCTTCATTTGTGGGTTGAGCAGCATCTTGGGGATCCGCGTCACCTTGAGCGGTTTGCCGCTCTATGGCTGGAGGCCGTCACGGACCTTCAGAATCGCGGGATGGCGCACGGCGACTTGTCTACTGACAACTGCCTGGCAACTGAGGATGCTCTCACACTGATTGATTACGATGGCTGCTTTATCCGTGCCCTGAAGAAGGCAGATCCAGGGGAAGAGGGAAACCTGAACTTCCAGCATCCCCGTCGCATGGGCTACTACGCGCTTGACATGGACGCTTTCCCTGCCCTGGTCATCTATCTGTCGCTGCTGGCTCTCGCCGTCGACAACTCGCTCTGGCGATTCCATAACGGCAGCAGCAACCTGATCTTCACCGCTGGGGATTACCGGTCACCACGTGAAACTCCGCTATGGAGGGCACTTGACAGAATCCCCAATCGGCAGATCGCACCGCTTTTGACTGCCTTGGCGGATATGTGTAATGCGCCTGTTAACGACCTTCCACCTCTCAGTGAGGTGACAGCAGGCAGTTCGGTTCGCTTGCGGCGGCGGACTTGGCAGGTACCAAAGACCGTGATAGGAGTCCAAGGTCAAAAGGGCCGCGAACGGTGGCGTCGGGCACTAACTTGGCTGACCGCAATCTTCAGCCGACCACGGCGGAAACGCGCAGCATTCCTTATTTCGGGCGTAGGAGTAATTCTCATCATTTTGATAATCTGGCTTACAAGTGGCGGTAGCCCGCGAACCATTAACTTGGTCGCGTTCAGCTCGGACAGTACCACCACCCTGGGCAACGTCGATGCGGGCGGCATCTACCTGTGGAATATCCCGGCGAAGAACCTGATCGCCACCCTGGCTGACCCCAGTAAACAGGCCGTAACCTCGGTCGCGTTCAG
>Ga0207693_10006031_pt1 | contig 10045 bp, 10 predicted proteins | sample LARL81metaG_FD_184347 | JGI IMG/M metagenome (GOLD analysis project Ga0207693, IMG submission 184347) | Corn, switchgrass and miscanthus rhizosphere microbial communities from Kellogg Biological Station, Michigan, USA - LAR L8-1 metaG... | ecosystem: Host-associated > Plants > Roots >... | reverse complement strand
ACGCAGCTCTTGTCGCAGGCGCGCGCGCAGCACGTGCCGCTCGGCCACGCGTTGCGCGAGTACGCCGGCGCCGCCAATCGCGACAGGATGCTGGCGCTGCTGCTGCCGGTGCAGCGCGCCGCCGAGACCTGCGAATGGCTGCGACCGATGCTCGATAAAGGGGAGCTGTTCCATCCGCTGCGCTGGACTCCGGCCGAGGCCTCGCAGTTGCTCGCCAGCGTGCCTGACCTCGAGCGCGCCGGTGTCGTCGTGCGCATGCCGCCCGCGTGGCGCGCCAACCGTCCGCCGCGCCCGCAAGTGACCGGCACAGTCGGTGCCCGCAAGCCGTCGGCACTAGGCCTCGAAGGCGTGCTGGATTTTCGCATGGCGGTGACGCTGGACGGCGAGGCGCTGAGCGCGAAGGAGATCGCCGCCTTGCTCGCGGGCACCGATTCGTTGGTGCTGCTGCGCGGCCAGTGGGTGGAGATCGACCGGGAACGGCTCGAGCGCTCTATCAGGCAGTTCCACGACGCGGAGCAACTGGCGGAACGCGAGGGACTGTCGTTCGCCGCGGCGATGCGCATGCTTGCCGGCGCCGCGGTCGCCGATGACGCGGGGGATGTCGCCGTCGCCGACTGGTCACGCGTGACGGCGGGACCGTGGCTCGCTGACACGCTGCAAAGGCTGCGCTCGCCCGACGGGGCGCATGCCGATCCCGATCTTTCGCTGCGCGGCACGCTGCGCCCGTATCAGCGCGTCGGCGTGCAGTGGCTGCGATTGTTGTCGGGGCTGGGGCTTGGCGCCTGCCTTGCCGACGACATGGGTCTGGGCAAGACGATCCAGGTGCTGGCGCTGCTGTTGGCGGAGCGTCGTGGCCCGAGCCTGCTGGTGGCGCCTGCATCGTTGCTGGCCAACTGGGCGGCCGAGGTGGAAAAATTTGCGCCCGAACTGAAGGCGGCGATCGTGCATCCCTCGGCGATGAGTGCGGCGGAGATCGACGAGTTTGCCGCCGCACGCGCTGCCGAACTCGATCTGGCGATCACCAGCTACGGCTCGCTGCTGCGTATCAAGTCGCTGTCGGAGATAGAATGGCGCTATGCGATCCTCGACGAGGCGCAGGCGATCAAGAACCCGAACGCGAAGCAGACGCGCGCGGCCAAGGCGCTGAAGGCGACGGCACGCATCGCACTGACCGGCACGCCCGTCGAGAATCATCTGGGGGATCTGTGGTCGATCTTCGATTTCATCAATCCTGGCCTGCTGGGTTCGGTGAAGCAGTTCGGCCGCTACGCCAGGATGTTGGCCGATCGGGAAAATAATCCGTACGGTCCACTGCGCGAGCTGGTGCGTCCCTACATCCTGCGGCGTATGAAGACCGACAAGTCGATCATCAGTGATCTTCCGGACAAGACCGAGGTGAAGGCGTGGTGCGGTCTGAGCCGCAGGCAGGCCGCGCTTTACGAGCAGGCGGTCCGCGAGTTGGAACAGGCGCTGGAGAACAGCGACGGCATCCAACGCAAGGGCATCGTGCTGGCGATGCTGCTGCGGCTCAAGCAGATCTGCAATCATCCCTCGCAATGGCTGCACGACAATGCCTGGGCAGAGCCGGACAGCGGCAAGCTGGCGCGACTGCGCGAGATTGCCGAGGTGGTCGCGTCGCGCCAGGAGAAGATGCTGGTGTTCAGCCAGTTCCGCGAGATGACTGCGCCGCTGGCAGCGTTCCTTGCCGATGTATTCGGTGGGCCAGGCCTGGTGCTGCACGGCGAGACCGCGGTACGTGGGCGACGCGATCTGGTGCGCACGTTCCAGGAGGACGAGAACATACCGTTCTTCGTACTGTCGCTGAAGGCGGGTGGGTCAGGCTTGACGCTTACCGCAGCCTCGCACGTGGTGCATTTCGATCGCTGGTGGAACCCGGCGGTGGAGAACCAGGCGACCGACCGCGCCTTCCGCATCGGCCAGAAGCGCAATGTGCTGGTCCACAAGTTCGTGTGCCACGGCACAGTCGAGGAGAAGATCGACGCGTTGATAGAATCGAAGCAGGGCGTGTCTGATGAGTTACTGTCGGGCGGCGGCGAGATCAATCTGACCGAGATGAAGGATGACGATCTGCTGCGTCTGGTGGCGCTCGACTTGCACGCCGCGATGAGGGACTGACAACGATGTCCTGGTATGGAGGCTGGTCGGACTACGTCCCTGTTGCAGAGCGCCGGCGTCGCGCCGCGCTTGAGGTTGCGAAGTTAGCCAGGAAGGGTCATGCGATTGCGCCGATCGTGATTGCCGGCCGCGCCATTGCGACCACGTTCTGGGGCAAGGCCTGGTGCGACAACCTTGAAAGCTATCAGGACCTCGCGAACCGCCTGCCGCGTGGGCGCACCTATGTACGCAACGGCTCGGTACTCGACCTGCAGATCGTGCCGCGCGAGGTGACGGCGATGGTCAGCGGGTCGTTCCTATACCGAGTCACCGTGAGCATCGACACCGTGGCAAAGCCGCGCTGGCGGTCGATCTGCAAGGACTGCTCGGGCGGGATCGATTCACTGGTCGAGCTGCTGCAGGGCCGGCTGTCGCAGGGTGTGATGGAGCGCATCTGCCGGCAGGGACTCGGGTTGTTTCCATCACCCAAGGAGATCCGCTTCACGTGCAGCTGTCCGGACCACGCGTTCATGTGCAAGCACGTAGCGGCAGTGCTGTACGGAATCGGCGCGCGGCTGGACCAGCAGCCTGAACTGCTGTTCCGACTGCGGGCGGTCGATCAGAAGGACCTGCTGGTCGGAATCGATCATTCCTTGCCCATGACGAAGGCTGGGCCTGCTGCCGGCAAGGTGCTGGACGCGGACGATCTGTCAGCGATGTTCGGTCTCGACATGGCCGTGGCCGAGCCGTCGCCGACTAGCCGCACCAAGGCGCGCCCGGCGAAGGTGCCGCCACGCGGGAAGGCCAAGGCGAAGAAGCCTGTGAGCCGTCGCGCGGCGGCGAAAGCCGGCTAACCAATCGCGGCCTTGCGTCGCTCCAGGCTTTCCGCTGGCCATACCTCCCTGGAATTGTAGTATGCCTCGAATGTCGGCACGCCCTCTGGAAGCGCGATCCACGGCAGCTTAGACCGTGTGTAGATGTGCACATCCGGCGGCAGCATCGTGGGATCGTCGAGTGTGCCGACACGGACGAAACGCAACTTGGTCAGGCCGCCGTATTCACTCCAGACCGCTGTGCCGCAGTCGGGACAGCGGAAGACGCGATGCGGCCGGCCGCTGTCTGTCGGCATCGGATAGGGCGTTGGTTCGCCGGAAAGGACTTCGACCCGATCAGCCTCGATCAGCGCGTTGAGCACGAAGGCAGAGCCGGTCTGGCGTTGGCAGTCCTTGCAGTGGCAGGAATGCACGAACATGGGTCTTGAGCGCATGCGATAGCGCAGCCTGCCGCAGGCGCAGCCGCCGTCCAGCGTGTCGTTCATGGGTTTCCTCCATCCATTCCATCGTTGTTGGCCACACGCCAATCCGTCAACAACAAGCTTGTTGTCTATTCGACATGGATCCAAGTGCGATGCCGCCTCTTCCTTGTTACACCAATTTCTGCAAGCCTTAGGTCATGAACGACGCCATTTCCACCGACTCTATCGCGCTGCATCGCGGTCTGCTGACCCTCGACACGCACATCGACATCCCCTGGCCCACCGGCCCCGATCCGTTCCTGGACGGCCCTCGACGGGTGGATCTGCCGAAGATGCAGCGGGGCGGGCTCGCGGCCGGCTGCTTCGCCGCCTATGTGCCACAAGCTGCACGAACTCCCGAGAATGAAGCCGCTGCGTTCGAGCGCGCCATCGGCATGCTCCACGCGATACGCTCCATGGGGCGCGACGAGAACGGCGTTTCCGCACGCGTGACCGCTACCGCCGACGAGATCGCTGCGGCAAAGCGCGACGGCGTTCTGGCGATAGTCCCCGCGGTGGAGAACGGCTTCGCGATAGGTGGTGATCTGGCACGGCTGGCGCGCTTCCGGGCGCTCGGCGCGCGCTATCTGACCATGACGCACAACGGTCACAACGCATTGGCCGATTCCTGCAATCCGCGCAAAGACCTTGGCGATGAGCTGACCGAGCACGGCGGCCTCAGTCCCCTCGGGCGCGCCGCGATCGTCGAACTGAACCGGCTGGGCATGCTGGTGGATGTCGCGCACGTCTCGCGCGACAGCATGCTGCAGGCAGCGGCACTGTCGCTCACGCCGGTGGTGTCAACGCATTCCTGTATTCGTGCGCTGTGCGACAATTCGCGCAACATGGATGATGCGCAGCTCGACGCGCTGCGCGACGTCGGTGGCGTTATCCAGATCACCGCGGTGGCCGCATTCCTGAAGCAGGATGCGAAGCCTGAAGCGGTGACAGTTGCCGACTTTGTCGACCACGTCGATTACGCAGTACGGCGGATCGGCATCGAGCACGTCGGCATCTCGTCGGATTTCGACGGAGGCGGCTGGTTCGCCGGCTGGCAGAATGCGTCGGAGAGCGCCAACCTCACGGCCGAATTGGTGCGCCGCGGCTATGACCGGCAGGAGATCGCTGCGCTGTGGGGTGGCAACTTCCTGCGGGTGCTGCGGATCGCCGAGGAAAGGGCAGGCTGATGCGCCACGTACGGCTGCCTGATGGGACGGAGGTGCCAGCGCTCGGTCAGGGGACCTGGCACATGGGCGAGCGCGGTAATGCCGCAAAGGCAGAGACGGCGGCGATCAAGCTCGGCATCGAACTCGGCATGACGTTGATCGACACTGCAGAGATGTACGGCAATGGCGGCGCCGAGGAGGTGGTGGCCGACGCATCGCAGGGTCAGCGCGACAAGCTGTTCATCGTCAGCAAGGTGTATCCGCACAACGCCTCGCGTACGGGTGTGCCTGCGGCGTGCGAGCGCAGCCTCAAACGCCTGCGCACCGACCGGATCGACCTCTATCTGCTGCACTGGCGCGGCAGCCATCCGCTGACCGAGACGGTGGAGGCATTCGAGAGGCTGCGGGCAGAGGGGAAGGTCCGCTACTGGGGTGTGTCGAACTTCGATACGCGCGACATGCAGGAAGTGGTGCGGCTGCCGGGTGGCGCACAGTGCGCCAGCAACCAGGTGCTCTACCATGTCGGCAGCCGCGGCATTGAGTACGACCTGCAGCCCTGGTGCAGCGAACACAAGATCCCGCTGATGGCTTATTCGCCGGTGGGCCAGGGCGGACGGCTACTGCAGTCGAAAGCACTGGCCGCAGTGGCGAAGCGCCACGACGCGGCGCCCGCGCAGATTGCCATCGCCTGGAGCATGCGGCACGGCAACGTGATCACCATTCCAAAGGCGAGCGATCCACGGCACGTGCGCGAGAACGCCGCGGCCGGCGCGATCACATTGACCGCGGAGGACCTCGCAGCGATCGATGCCGTGCATCCGCCCCCCGGACGCAAGCAGTCGCTCGACGTTTCCTAGCAGCCTGTCGGACTTAACGCGTGGCGGCGGCGTCAATCACGGCACTCCGAGATGTTCATCCTAAACCGGGGTAATCGAACAGGTTTCTCGGGCAGCCAGCGACAGGCAAGGCCGACATGGATGCTTCACTGGCTTCGTGCCAAACGTCCGATCGAGTTTATCATGCGCACGATGCGCGCTCGACCCAGTCGCTCCCTGGCGGGAGATGCACTCGATGAAACGGCTCACGGCACCAGCAGGATCTTGCCGATGTGCTCCGATGATTCCATCAGCCGATGTGCAGCCGCTGCCTCGCGCAGCGGGAACTGCCGATAGGTGAATGGCCGCAGTCTGCCCTGCGCCCACAATGGCCAGACCTTCTCGCGCAACGCTGCGATGATCGACGCCTTCTGCGCCACGCTGCGTGAGCGAAGCGTCGAACCGGTGACGGTCAGGTGCTTGCGCTGGATGGCGCCGAAATCCGCCTCGATCTTGCTGCCGCCCATCAGCGCGACGAAGCACAGCCGGCCCTCGTGCGCCAGCAGTTCGATCTGGCGCGGAATGTAGTCGCCGCCCACCATGTCGAGAATCGCATCGACGCCGCGTCCGCCGGTGAATTCCTTGCCCACCGCGACAAAATCCTGCGTGCGATAGTTGATCGCGATATCAGCGCCGAACTCGCGACAGGCGGCGCATTTCGCCTCGGAACCGGCGGTGGCCAGCACTTTGCAGCCGAACGCCTTGGCAAGCTGGATCGATGTGACGCCGATGCCGCTGGAGCCGCCCTGGATCAGGAACGTCTCGCCGGGCTGCAGGTGCATGCGCTCGAATACGTTGGTCCAGACGGTGCAGAACGTCTCGGGCACTCCGCCGGCGTCGATCAGGCTGATACCTTGTGGGGCAGGCAGGCATTGTACCGCCGGCACCGCGGCATACTCGCCGTAACCGTCGCCTATCATCAGTGCGCAGACCTGATCGCCATCCTTCCACTGGGTGACGCCATCGCCGAGCTTGACCACCGTCCCGGAGCACTCCAGGCCGGGGATGTCTGGGGCGCCTTGTGGCATTGGATAGCGCCCCATGCGCTGCAGGCAGTCGGCGCGGTTGACCCCGCCGGCCGCGATGCTGATCAGCACCTCGCCGGTCTTCGGTTCGGGTACCGGCCGCGTCGCCGGCACGAGCACCTCGGGTCCGCCGGGAGCCTTGATCTCTATGACGGTCTGTGTCGCGGGGATGTTGGCGAGCACGGCCTTTCCTCCGATGGGGTGTGACTGGCACATCGGTATGGCAAATCGGCGACCCTCGCGCCAGGATGCGCGCGGTGGTACGCTGACCGCTCGCCAGGCGGGGGAGTTGCGTGGCTGCGATCGTGCCCTTGGTGGACCTGTGGCCGGCGACGACGGCGCTTCCGGTGGAGAGCTATCGGATGCTGTACCCAAGCTCGCTGGCGCTGTTCGGGTTCATCGGCTTCACGGTTATGAAAATCCCGGGCGGCTGGTCGAACCCGCTGTATCTGGCGCCGTTGTTCGTCTCGATTGTGCTCACCTATGGGATGTTCTGGTTTGTCTGGGCCTATTTTGGAGCGCTCATCGCATTCGCGTGTCTTGCGGGGCCATATGTGCTGGCCGAAATCACCGGCAGCATCCTGCCAATCCGCGTTCGCTCGATCCTTGTGTTCGTGGCATTCGCCGGCAGCATCCTGTGCGCCGACATGGCGGTGCACATGGGTGAGCTAGGCTGATGGCCTACTACACCAAGGTCCTGCAACCCGACGAGACGGTGAAGATTATCGGCCGGTTGCACTGGTCGATCTACGGCCGTGCGGTCCTGGTATTGGCTGTTGCTGTCGCGCTGCTGGTGTTGTCGGCCCGCCTGACCGATCCTGACTGGCAACGCTACGCGTTGATGGCAGCGGGCGTGGTTGGGCTGCTGGGCCTTCTGCTCCTGCTGAGCGCCTGGTTACGCCGCAGGGCGACCGAGATCGTGGTGACCGATCGGCGCGTCATCTTCAAACGCGGTCTGCTGTCTCGCCATACGGTCGAGATGAACGTGAGCAAGATCGAGACGGTGGACGTGGAACAGGGCCTGTCCGGCCGCATCTGGGACTATGGCACATTATTGATCCGCGGCACCGGCTCGGGGTTCGAGCCGCTGGAGGGGGTAGGGTCGCCGCTCACCATCCGCAACGCGATTGTCGCGAGCTAGCCCGAACCATTAGATGTGCGTAAATGCTGACGGCATTGATTTGGATCAATGACGAAAAGAGCCGATAGCGAGATCGTAACCTTCCGCCAAGAAGGGAGCGTCACTGATGGAAATCGATCCCTTTCAGCTTGCGGCCGAGCGGGCTGAGTCATCGTTCTCGGTCCGCGACTGGCAGAGCCTCAAGCCTTCTGAGCGGATTGCCGCCATTTATCGGGAACTGCGCAAGCTGGACACGCAGAGCGTAGCGTTCCGGGTAGTGCAGTTGCCAGATGCCACCGTGTCTCGTTTCCGGTCGTGACAGTTCCCGCTCCGTGTCGAGGGTTCGCCCAATATCGTCTATGACAGCATCCGGCATATCGACGGCATGTGAGCGCGGTGTTCAGTGACCAATCCCAGGCGGGAACGACACCTGCGCCACGTGTGGGACGGACGAACGGTCAGGATAGTCTCCGAGAAGCGGGCGATGTGAACGGCTAAGGGTGCTTGTGGATGGGGTCTACCCAGTAGACCGCCTCCGGCTTCTCCACCGGCTCGATATCCAGGTTCACCACGACGGCCTCGTTGTCGCTGCGCACGAGGACACATTCCAGCGTGTCGTCGGAGCTGGCATTGATCTCCTGGTGGGGCACGTACGGTGGGACGAAGATGAAGTCTCCTGCCTCGGCCTCGGCGACAAATTCCAGATGCTCGCCCCAGCGCATGCGGGCCTTGCCGCGCACGACATAGATCACGCTTTCCAATGCGCCGTGATGGTGCGCGCCGGTCTTGGCGTTGGGGTAGATGCTGACGGTTCCGGCCCAGATCTTTTGCGCGCCGACCCGGGCGGCGTTGATCGCGGCGGCGCGGTTCATGCCTGGCGTCTGGGCGGTGTTGGGGTCGAGCTGGTTGCCCTTGATCACCCGCACGCCGTTGTGCCGCCAGTCCACGGCGCCTTGTGCCGGTGGCTCGTGGTGATGGTCGTGTTGGCTCATGCCCTGCTTCCTTTGGCTGATCGGGCCTTACTATCGGGATGCCAGTGTCGGATGGGAAGGCAGTGGACGGATTTGTCGTGCATGAGGTGACGCCGGATGTCGTGGCGCGGATCGGGCGCGCGATGCCGGAGCTGTCGGCCTCGGTGGACCGGGAAGTGGAACGCCTGTGGCGGGCGGCCAGCCAGCGCGTGGCCGCCGGCGGGGCCGGGCGGATGTTCAACGGCCGCGTGTTCAGTGCCGATGCAATTACGCCTCGCCTCGTGACCGGCCACCTGACCGAGTACCGCCGCGTCGTCGCGCAGATGGAGCGGCCCGAGCTGTTCGCCGAGCTCGGGGTGCGGTCGTTCGCGGTGTGCGGCGTGCTGCGCTGCGCGGGAGGTGTCGTGGTGGGACGGCGACACCGCGCGGCGAACTATCAGGCGGGCATGTGGCAACTGGCGCCTGCCGGCAGTGTGGATGCGGGTGCCGTGGCCGATGATGGGAGTGTCGATCTGCGACGCCAGTTGCTCGATGAGCTTGAGGAGGAGTTGGGGCTTCCGCCTGATGCGGTGGGCGAGCCACGGTCGCTCTGCGTCGTGGAGCATCCTGGTAGCCATGTATCGGACCTCGGTCTGGCGCTGGTCACAAGGCTGAGTGCGGAGGAGGTGCTGGCGGCGCACCGGAGCAGGGGAAACGCCGAATATGAGCGGGTGGTGGTGGTGCCGGAGGTTCGGCTGGCGGCGTTTCCGCTCGAGGCCGGGGAGATCCTGGTGCCGCCGGCGCGCGAGTTCCTGATCCGTGCAGGCCTGATGACTCGGAGTTCCGATTCGAGTCGTTGACTCTGGACGCTGGCTTGGAACAAATAAGGAACAGCCATGCTCTCACTGTACATCCCTGAGTGCCCCACTGACGACTCCCCGACTTTCTCCGGGGCTGGGGGCTCTGTCCGAATGGGCAGGTTCAGCCGGCCGAAAGCCTTGCCGGCTCACCTGGCTGCCTTGTTGCGAGGCCCAGCGAAGTCGCCTGGCACTTTCCTGCCGTTCAACGATCCACGCGTGGATGACTGCCTGGGCGGAGGCTTGGCATTGGGCCAATTGCATGAGATCGGTGCGGCGGGGCTGGATGCGGAGACCGCGGCGCTGCCCACGGGGTTCACCGCCACACTGTTGGCCCGCATCGCCCCGTCCAGGCCGGTGTTCTGGATCGCCCCCGAGAGCGATCTGCATGCGCCCGGCCTGCTGCCCTACGGGTTCGATCCTAACCGGCTGGTGCTGGTGCGTTCGTCCAGGGACGTCGAGACGCTTGCTGCCATGGAGGTGGCGCTGCGCGAAGGTGTCGCCGCCGCGGTGGTGGGCGAGGTGGGGCAGTTCGACCGCACCGCCTCACGCCGGCTGCAGCTTGCGTGCTTGCGTCACGGCTCCACCGGCTTCGTGCTCCGTCGCTGGCCGCACGGCAAAAGACCGCCGGTCGGGAGACCAG
>Ga0207693_10006030_pt1 | contig 10047 bp, 11 predicted proteins | sample LARL81metaG_FD_184347 | JGI IMG/M metagenome (GOLD analysis project Ga0207693, IMG submission 184347) | Corn, switchgrass and miscanthus rhizosphere microbial communities from Kellogg Biological Station, Michigan, USA - LAR L8-1 metaG... | ecosystem: Host-associated > Plants > Roots >... | reverse complement strand
GCTGAAAACACAGACTTTAGCACCGCGTACATGCACTTGAGTAACCGGCATTTTTGCAACGTTGGGCGCATCCTAAGACACTAATAGACGTACTTACAGGAAATGGAAGTACTTCTATATTAGTGAAGGGATCCCCCCAAATGTCGGACGGCCATTTACATACCGATTCTACCGAACTCGTAACCCATCTTAAGGAACTCACGACTGCTCTGACGGCTGTCCATGAAGATCTGTACTGGCTCGCGATGCAGGCCCCAAATGCCAATGACAAACCGGCGGTTCCGGCTGCCGAACTCAACGTAAATACTCTTGCCGAACTAAAGAGCGCGGTGGACGATATGCGCCTGCTGCTGTGGCAGTACATTGAAACCGCTTCTGAAGTGAACCCACAACGCATGCAGGAAAGCATGGACTCGCAAAGGCTGCATCGCGTCACCAAATTTCTCCAGCTGCTGCGCAAACGCCTGGCGCCGACCGCAGACGACCAACCCGTTTCCTTCATCGAGCGCATCAACGCCGCGGTAACCGAGCGGCTGGGCGGCGACAAAGCAGCCTGACTCATGATTGCCTGACCGATGTCCGTGCTGACATCCTAAAACTGTTCCCAAACTGCGTTCCACAGATTCCCAAACTGCGTTCCACAGAATAGAAGAGACGTGCCACAAAGCACGTCTCTTTTTCTTTGAATCTCACTGATTCTCTAAACAATGCTTGATCCGTGAAATCCTTGTTCATCTGTGGTAAGAAGTTTCCTGATCAGCGTTATCAGTGAAAATCAGCGGTAAATAGGTTCTTTCATTTCTTCAGCCCCGGTCCGGCTGCGCGGATATTTGCCGGTGCATCAAACTTCTCAAAATTCTTGGCAAACATGGCTGCCAGATTGGCCGCTGCCTTGTCATAGGCGGCTTTGTCCTTCCACGCGTCGCGAGGCCGCAGGAACTCCGCCGGAACACCCGGCACGGACTTTGGTATCGTGAGACCAAAAGCAGGGTCGTGTTCAAACTCAACTTTGTCCAGCGCACCTTCAATCGCGGCATTGACCATGGCGCGCGTGTACGGCAGTTTCATACGCGACCCCACGCCATACGGTCCGCCAAACCAGCCTGTATTCACCAGCCAGCATTGTGATCCGTGCTCCGTCATTCGCCGGCCCAGCATTTCCGCGTACACCTTGGGCCGCAGCGGAAAGAACGGCGCTCCAAACAACGTGGAAAAATCAGGCTGCGGCTCTTCCACGCCGGCTTCGGTTCCTGCCACCTTGGCCGTGTAGCCGGAGAGAAAGTGATACATGGCCTGGTCCGTGGTTAATTTGGAGATCGGGGGCAGCACGCCAAAAGCATCAGCAGTCAGGAACATCACGTTCTTTGGATGTCCGCCGATTCCCGGAATCACGGCGCCTTCAACGTAGTCCACCGGATAGGCGCAGCGCGTGTTTTCCGTGAGATTGTCATCGTTGTAATTTGGAATATGTGTTTCTGGATCAAGCGGTACGTTTTCCAGCACTGAGCCAAAGCGTATGGCGTTCCAGATCTGCGGCTCGCTTTCCTTGGAGAGCTTGATGCACTTGGCATAGCAGCCGCCTTCAAAATTGAAGATGCCCGTTTCACTCCAGCCGTGCTCATCATCGCCGATCAGCAAGCGTTCCGGATCGGCTGAAAGCGTGGTCTTACCGGTGCCGGAAAGTCCAAAGAAGAGAGCAGTCTGGCCGTTCTTGCCGACGTTGGCCGAGCAATGCATGGGAAAGACGTTTTTCTGGGGCAACAGGAAATTCATAATGCCGAAAATCGATTTCTTCATCTCGCCGGCATACTTTGTGCCGCCAATCAGAATGATTTTGCGCGTAAAGCTCACTAAAATGAACGCTTCTGAGCGCGTGCCGTCGCGTTGCGGATCAGCCAGGAATTCCGGTGCGGAAACAATCGTAAATTCAGCCCGATGTGTCTTCAGCTCTTCGTCACTCGGGCGCACAAACAGCGCGCGGGCAAAAAGGTTGTGCCACGCATACTCATTAATCACCCGGATAGGCAGCCGGTACTGGGAATCGGCGCCTGCGTACAGGTCCTGCACAAACAGTTCTTTGCCACGCAATGACGCCACAACCCGGTCAAACAGCGCGTCAAACTTTTCCTGATCAATAGGCTGGTTTACGGCTCCCCAGTTCACCAGCTCGGCGGTGACGGGGTCCTTTACCGTGAATTTATCTTTGGGTGTGCGTCCGGTGTATTTGCCGGTGTATCCAACCAGCGCTCCATTGTCCGCCAGCAGCCCTTCGCCGCGGCGTATTGCCTGCTCCACAAGCACGCCGGAATGAAGATTGCGATGTACCTTATCGCTCTTGAGAAGGGTTTCCAGGGTGGCGGCTGTATCAATGGCTGGCAGAGTAGACATGGCGGAAAAGATCTCCTGTTCCTGTTCCTGTTGGCGCCAGATTGGCTGGTCGCGAGCAGCGGGTTTTGGCGTTCTGAACGGGCTAGGCCGTTTTGATCATTGCGTCCTGGGGCGCGCCAACTTCCTTCAGGACCGCATTCACGTGTTCCAGCGTTTCATCCACCGTCAGCGTGTACATCTCCCGTCCGTGTTCGTACGTGCCGGATTCGATCGCCGTCTTCAAAAAATGCCCGGCGGTCTGGATGGCCAGCGGATCGGTAATCACCCGGCCGGTCCGTTCCTGATACTCCACCCATGTTGGATGCGGCAACGCAATCCATACCGGACGTCCGCTGGCAAGAAACTTTATATCAACAGCGTCGGCGTGCCGGGTCGCAATGGCGACGATCAGGGCCTGATAAATACAATGGAGTTTTTCTCCGGTCCAGCGGTCGGTGGCGTGAAAGTCCTCATACATGCTGTCTAAAAATATAGCGGAGCGCCCCCACCTTCAGCAAATAACTCGCCAGTAAATATAAGGCCGGAGCCGCCTGCGGGATGTGATTCCAATCACAGTCCCTCATAGCTTCGGTCAGCCGCGACTTATAATCATTCTGACCGTCCCAGCCCATGAACAACACCATGCAGGCAGTCTGGATCTCGGCTTTTGGCGGCCCTGAAGTGCTGGAAATACGCACCGTGGGCAAGCCCCTTTTTAATGATGACCATGTATTGGTCCGCGTCCGCGCATCTTCGCTCAACCGCGCTGACCTGCTCCAGCGCCAGGGTAAGTATCCGCCTCCGCCCGGCTTTCCCGCCGAAATTCCCGGCATGGAGTTCGCCGGCGAGGTTGCGGAAGTTGGTTCCTCTGTTCGCCTATGGAAGCCCGGCCAGCGCGTCTTCGGCCTGACCGGCGGCGCGGCCCATGCCGAATACGTGGTTACCTATGAGAATCTGTTGGCCGAAATTCCCGCCAACCTGGATTGGGCCCAGGCTGCCGCCGTTCCTGAAGTCTTTATCACGGCCCATGACGCTCTATGGACTCAAGCACAGTTGCGTCCCGGCGAAACCGTGCTGGTCCATGCCGTGGGCAGCGGCGTGGGCCTGGCCGCCGTGCAGCTCGCTCGCGCGATTCAAGCTGTGCCCTATGGAACTTCGCGCACCGCCGGCAAAATCGAGCAGGCAAAACCTCTTGGCCTGGAAGCCGGCCTACCCTTGCGCGATAACTTTGATGACCTCGCAACCGCTGCCGAAAAATGGACAGCCGGCAAAGGCATCAATGTGCTGCTCGATCTCGTTGGAGGCCCGTACGTCAAGGCCAGCCAGAAAGCCATGGCCCACAAAGGCCGCATGATTCTCGTCGGCACCGTCGCCGGCGGCAGCTATGAACTTGACGCTAAATACGTCATGAGCAAACGGCTCCAGATTCGCGGGACCGTCCTGCGCGTGCGTTCACTGGAAGAAAAAATGGCCGCCACCCGCCTCTTCGCTGCTGAGGTCGTCCCTCTGCTCGCCCGCGGCGTTCTTAAGCCCAACGTCGATAGCGTCTTCCCTCTGGCTGAAATCGGCAAAGCCCACCAGCGCCTGGAGTCGAATGAAACGTTTGGGAAGGTCGTAGTGGTCATGGAGTAGCTCATAGTTTCTCAGCGTCTCCGTAGTAGCTCATTCCGCGATTTGGCTCATTAAGACTAAAAATGTAAACTCTATTCGCTATGACCCCACCACCGCACTCCACCCGTCCGCGTTACAGAGTAGTATTTGGAAAAGATGCTCAGGATTTGGAAGGCAAACTGAACGATCCTGGTTTTACTCCCGCTGGGTATGCAATTACCCACCTTGTTTTCAACTCCGCCAGGGCGGAATATCTTGTCATTCTGGAAGATGAAGGCAACGGCGGGCGCTGATCCCGGCAAATACACCGTTACAAAGATTCTCCGCATCGATTCACGCAGCGACGCGCAGTTTTCTGCGATCGAGACATGCGTGATGCCGCCGCCCTCGGCGGTGGATCGTGCCTGAATTCTTCAATCGCGCGATGCAGTTGATGTGAGCGACTATTTCAACCCCTGTCATCCTGACCAAGTCCGAGCGACGCAGGAGTGAGGACGCGTGGAAGGACCCCGAGAATTTTTCCTCAGCCATGTTGCATTATGGAGTTCTTACGAGGCAGTTTACGTCTTGCTACCGCAGGCCAGAGCGCAGCGACAAGAAAAAGGGCTTATCACTCCATTGTTCTCCTTTGTGGTTCAGGTTTGGTTATGCGCCTGCTATAACAAACTTGCTTGAACCTTCTGGACACATCTTCCGCCCGTGAGCCCGGCCTCGACCTCATGCGCGCCATCGCCATTCTCTGGGTGATGCTATGGCACATGCACTTTGCGCTGCGTCCCGGCATTTGGAGCGGCCCTGGGAATTACGGCTGGATGGGTGTCGATCTCTTTTTTGTCCTGAGCGGATATCTCATCGGCTCGCAGCTTCTACGTCCCTATACGCGCGGCAGCCGGCCTTCCATCGGCGGCTTTTATATGCGTCGCGCCTTCCGCGTCCTGCCGGCTTACCTGACCGTTCTGCTTTTCTACTTCGCCATCCCTGGGTTCCGCGAAGCGCCCGGACTCTCGCCAGCCTGGCAGTTTCTTACCTTCACGGAAAACTTCCGCATCAACTATGCCAGCGACCAAGCTTTCTCTCACGTCTGGTCTCTCTGCGTGGAAGAGCATTTTTATCTGGTACTGCCCTTATTGATCTTGCTGCTCATGCGCCGGCCGAGTTTTGGCAAGGCGCTAACCATGATTCTGGGAATTCTCTGTTTTGGCATCGCCCTCCGCGCTTACATCTATCTCCATCAGGTGGCAATCTTCCCCCGCGACGACGACGCCTTCGCGCTGGCCTACGTGGAAAAAATCTACTATCCCACGCACACCCGGCTCGACGGTCTTTTGCTCGGTGTGACTCTGGCCACCATCAAGACTTTCCGCCCTGCGTGGTGGCAGCGTGCCATGACCCACGGCTACCTATTGCTGGCAAGCGGACTCGCGCTCTGTGCCTGGGCCATGTGGCTTTTCAGCGACCGTCTTTCGTTTTCAGCCTCAGTCATTGGTTTCCCTTTGCTGGCTGTTGGCCTTGGCCTGCTGATCGCCACCAGCATCGCTCCGTCCAGTCCGCTCTCCAAAGTCCGCGGATTCGGACTGATCGCGGCCCTTGCCTACAGCGCCTATCTCACGCACAAAGAGGTCATCCACATGGTTCGCATACACTTGCCACGGCTGATTGAATCCCGGGGGTGGTTCGCCCTGTTCGCTTATTTTGCCTTCAGCTTTCTGGCTGCGTTTGTCCTGTACATGGCAATCGAACGGCCTTTTCTGCGCCTCAGGGAGCGTATTTCCTCCAAGTCGCCCAAAGCAGCCCAACTTGCGGCTACGAGCTAAGCTTATTTGCCAACCCATCTATCTTCCTGTAAAATTTACCTTTAACCACACGACACTGAAGCTCTTAAGCCCTTCTGCGTCAGATATCTGGAGTCACTCGAATGGCACAAGTTTGCGACATCTGCGGCAAAGGCCCGCAATTTGGAAACAAGATCAGCCACGCTCACAACGTGAGCCGCCGCCGCTGGAACGTGAACCTGCGTCCCGTGCGCGCCCGCGTGAACGGCGCCAACAAGCGCGTCCGCGTCTGCACCACCTGCCTCAAGTCAGGCAAGGTTGTCAAAGCGTCCGTCAGCAGCAAGACGGCGTAAGGCAAGCGATCTAAAAAGCATCGGAAATCCAAAGGCCTCCCGGGAAATGGGAGGCCTTTTTCGTGTGCGGATCGCCAGAGGTTGGTGCGAATTTTCTCCGCACCCGGCCGATGGGTTCAATTGTTGATCTGCACTGGCTGAGCGCTGACTGCTGACCACTGACTGCTTTCTTCAGAACCGCAGTACGATACCCCCGCCGACCAGAATGTTGTGGTGGTGCAACCCGCTTTTGGTAGAGAAGAGACTGCCAAGGTTGAAATCCGGATCACCGGTGACGAAGTCGCGGACCTCAGCCCGGAAACCGAGCACCGGAAGATTGGTCTTAAAGTCGAGCCCGCCGCCATACTGAATCGCTGCTTTGTTCTGCGTCAGACTGGCGTCTTTTAATGAGTAGTGCGCCCAACCGCCGCCTATGCTCGCCCAGGGCGAGACCGGCGCGCCCGGCAGGAATTTCATTCTTAATCCCGGCGTGATGAACAGCGTGGAGATGTGATCGAGCGTTGTGGAAGTAATGGGCTCGGTCAGTGTTGCGGAAGGAGTTGCCGCGATTGGCACCTCGATATGCAGTGAAACCGCTTTTGCGTCCAGCACGCGTACGCCCAGCGCTCCTTCAAAAAAGACGTGATGGTCGGTCTTGATGGTCACGTTGGCTGTCCCCACAAACGGCGGCGGGATGATTACCGTGCCGTTCGTATCGGAAACAAACGATCCACCTACCACAAAGGCTGCATCGGCTTTCTGCGCGGCCGCGAACGTTGAAGCCAGAAGCAATGCCGCCACAACGAGAAAACGTTTCATTCAATCTCCTATCTTTCCATTAGTCATACAGGCATTCAGGGATTCTGAACGCCCTCTCTTACTGGTGACAATCTTGGCGATTTCGTTGCAAAAGAAAAGAGCGCGCAGTGCATTTCTTAATAACAGAAACCCCTGCGCGCTCCCGAGGCGCGGCCTTGCCGTGGATGGGATGAATGGTAGCTAGAACCGCAGCACGATCCCCCCGCCGGCCAGAATATTGTGATGGTGCAGACCGCTGCTGTTCGTGGCGATCACACTGCCAATCGACCCGTTGAGAAAATCCTCGGTTACAAAGTCGCGCACTTCAGCGCGCAAGCCCAGCAGCGGAAGCCCAGTCTTGAAATCCAGACCGCCCCCGTATTCAATAGCGGCTTTATTCATGTTGAACCCGCCTTGCGAGTAGCGGGCCCATCCGCCGCCAAGTACTACCCACGGTGATATAGGCGAGACGGGCAGCACCTTCAGCCGTAGCCCAGGCGTAATGAACAATGATGAAAGGTTCTCGAACACCGTACCCGGCGAAGTGGCAAACGTGACCTTTTGTGACGGAATACCGGCAACCGGTATGTCGAGGCTCAAAGAAGCCACATGGGCATTCAACAATCGCAGTCCCAATGCGCCTTCCAGAAAAAGATGGTGGTCTGTCTGGATCGTGTCGAACGGCGTGGGAGAAACAGAAAACGTTTCTTTAGTATCGGAAACAAACGATCCTCCGACTACAAATGCCGCGTCCGCCTTTTGCGCCATCGCAAACGTGGAAGCACACAATATGACAACCAAAATAGAAAAGCGCTTCATTCGGAAGCTCCTTTTGCTTGATTCAAGTTTTAATTGGTTCTGGCATCGTGAGATGCAGATTCGTGCCCCAGCGGAACAAAAAAATGCTCCCCGCGGGAACCATCCTGGTAACCAAAGGTCATGCCGGAACGGGTGGGTCGAATCGATTCGGCCGCTAAAACCGAAATACGATTCCGCCGCCGGCGAGCACGTTGTGCCTCCGCCCAAGGCTTTGTGAGCCGGCGGTCTGTATGCTCAAGATCCCGAAATCCGGCTGGCCGGTAACGAAGTCTCGCACCTCGGCGCGGAAACCCAGCAGCGGGATTCCTGTTTTGATGTCCACGCCGCCGCCAAACTGCAACGCACCCTTGTTCGTGGAAAGCCCTGTCAGGTTGTAATGGGCCCAGCCGCCGCCGATGCTGGCCCAGGGCGAAACTGGAAATCCTGGCGCAAACTTCACCCGCAATGATGGCGTGACAAACACACTGGAGAGTTTCAGCGTGTTCAAAGACGGCGTCTCGGAGAAAATCACGTGCGCCGAGGGAATCCCGGCTACCGGCGCCTCTAAATGAAGGGATGCCAGTTTGAAATTTGCCAGGCGGACGGCCCCTGTCCCTTCATAGAACACATGCGTGTCAGTCCGGAAATTAAACGCCAGCGGACAGGGAATAGTGCAGGTTACTCCGGGCGCGACGTGGTCCTCGGAAACGAAAGCTCCGCCGGCCACAAAAGATACATCCGCCTTTTGCGCCAGAGAAAGGGTTGAAAATGTGGTGACTAAAAACAGGGTGATAGCGAATCGCCTAAGGAACATTGCTCCTCCGGTGGTGATTTACGCCAGCGCGATCACGTCAATCTCCACCGCGACGTCCTTCGGCAGGCGGGCTACTTCCACCGTGGAACGCGCAGGCGGCGCGTTCTTGCAAATTTTTCCGTAGACCTCATTCATCTGTCCGAATTCGCCCATGTTTTTCAGGAACACCGTGGTCTTTACCACTTTCTCCCAGCTGCTGCCCGCTGCCTGCAGGACCGCGCTCAGGTTCTTCAACACCTGTTCGGTCTGCGCTTCAATTCCGCCGGTAATCAGGTTGCCGGTTGCCGGATCGAGCGCCACCTGCCCGGAGATAAAAACAAATCCGTTGGCCTTGATGGCCTGCGAATACGGGCCGATCGCCTTGGGTGCGTTGGGAGTTGAAACCACGTCTCGGGTAAAGCTCATGAAATGTCCTCCGGAAAAAACCTCGCCGCTGATTTTCGCTGATAAACGCTGATAAGACAAATCGGACTGCTTTTTAATCTCGACCCTGAGCTCGCCGAAGGGGAGGGAACCCTATTGTCACGATAATCTACAGGAAACAGAATTAGAAGAAGCTGGACACAACCTGGATTTGCAATTTTCGGAAGCCCCTGCTGCAACGCAGTCATAGGGTTCCCTCGCTGCGCTCGGGATTGCAGAAAACGCTAAACCTTATTTAACCTCTGCACATCGTGAATCCCCGGAATCTTCCTCAGTCCGCCAATCACCCGTTCCAAATGCTTCACGTCCTCAATATCAATCACAATGTCGATCGTCGCCTGGCTGTCGGCGGTGCGCGCTTCAATGTTGCGGATGTTCGTGTTGTCGTCGGAGATCACGGCCGTAAGCTGCTTCAGCATCGCCGGACGGTCGTCGCAAAACACCGTCAGCTTTACCGGATACATTCCGCGCCCATCGGCCTTGTCCACCTTCGGCGCTTTGGCCCACTCCACGGCGATGCGGCGATCAGCCTCATACATCAGGTTGTTCACGTTCGGGCAGCTCACCGCGTGTACGGCCACGCCCTTGCCGCGCGTTACGTAACCGACAATCGCTTCCCCGCGAATCGGATTGCAGCAGCGCGCTCGATAGACCAGCAGGTCGTTATAGCCTTTTACCTTGATCGCGCCCGTGTCCGCGCTCTGGCCAAACACGCGCCGGATCACCGTTCCCAGCGTGCTGCCGGCTTTCGGTGTCTCTTCCGCGGCGGGCGTCTGCTCTGAAATTTCTGGCGAAAGCTTTGCCAGTATCTGCCGCGCGGAATACTTGCCATAGCCGATTCCCGCCAGCAGGTCCGGTCCGCCGCCCAGGCCATATTCCTTGGCGATCGCGTCCATCGTCTTTTCGTTGAAGTCTTTCAGGGCCAGGCGGTATTTGCGCGCCTGCTTCTCCAGCAGCTTCTTGCCGATCTCAATGGCCCGCTCGCGCTGGTGGATGTTCAGCCAGTGCCGGATCTTATTGCGCGCGCGCGTGGACTTGGCAAAGCCCAGCCAGTCGCGGCTGGGATTGTGTCCCGGCTGCGTCATGATCTCCACTACGTCGCCGTTGCGCAGCTTGTTCCGCAGCGGCACTA
>Ga0207693_10006027_pt1 | contig 10049 bp, 12 predicted proteins | sample LARL81metaG_FD_184347 | JGI IMG/M metagenome (GOLD analysis project Ga0207693, IMG submission 184347) | Corn, switchgrass and miscanthus rhizosphere microbial communities from Kellogg Biological Station, Michigan, USA - LAR L8-1 metaG... | ecosystem: Host-associated > Plants > Roots >... | reverse complement strand
AAGCATGCTGAGCCAATGCTGGAGTTGCGATGCTCACGGCTGCAATTGCGGCGCCAAAAATCAGCTTTGACACAGTTGCCATGATTTCCTTCTCTGCCGTTGCGAGGCGCGGCCGGATCGCGGCGAACATTGCCAAGCTGCCGGAATTGCTGCGCAAAGATTAAATCAACCGTGCCAATGCGGCCAAACTACACACGCCCGGTTTTATCGTCGTCACCGTTTTGCGTATCATCGGAACGCCGCAAGCACGAGGAGTGAAATGAAAGCACTAACACACGCCGACAGCGCCATCACCTGCGTAATCTCAGTCGTGGACATCCGCTCCCTCCGCCCAGTAACTAAAAGGTTTTTAGCTGAATTACAGAGCACTCGGGCCCATGGAGTATGTTGTTCAAACAAGAGAGCCTGGGCGTTATCCCGTTTTGCTAAAAATTGCGACCGAATGCGGTGAGGCAAATCCGTACAGCGATCTATTTGTCAGGGTTAGTTGAGCGAGTCCCGCTGGCCAAAACAATTACGAAGCTGCCGGAGCTGTTGCGGAAGCCGTAAGTAACGCGCGCTAACGCTTGCCCACTGTCTGCGCACGCAATCGCCGTGGAAGCGGGGTGACGGGTCTTTTGACCTTTGCCGCTCTAATTTGGTGCATCGTCTTGGCCGTGGACAACAGCACAGTCAAAACGGTTTGGTATGCTGCGGAGTACCAGATTTCGACCGGCAAAATTCATGTCGATGCCAAGCCACAAGATTGCAACTTTATGCACGCGCCACTCGGCAACAAAGACTGTCACTATGAGTCAGTGGTGACTGCCTATAATGCGGCGGGAGAGCTTGTGGGCGGGGACGACGCTCCCAAGTACAGTCACGACATTAAAACGGGAAAGCCGATCGTCTCGTGGGACGGTGGAAAATCTTGGGTCTGGTTTCCGGGCGCCGAAATCCCTGACCAAAAAGTCAACGCCGTGTGTGTCTCTTGGACCAAAAAAACGGATTGATGATGCTTCCGGGGGGTGCTTGAAGTGACAGTTTGTATTGCGGCTAGAGCCGAACACTACCTTTACGGTGTAACAGATCGAATGCTTACCGCTGGCGAGCTCTCGCGGTCTCGAATTCCATATTCCTCATGACGGCCGGAGACTCAGGTTTGCAGGGGCAAATACTGACGCTGGTTCTAAAAGAAGTTTCAGAACGCATTCAATCAAATCCCGCAGAGTGGTGGCTCGTAAGAGATGTGGCTGATTTATATATCAAATACTACAATCAGATAAGGAAGAAACGGGCGGAAGATGCCGTTCTTGCTCCCCTTTATCTCGACAATAATACATTCATTGCGAACCAGAATTTGATGAATGACCGGTTATTGAATGATACGGCAAAAGAGTTGTTGAATTTTCGGATGCTATCAGTTTCAGTGATCTGCGCGGGTCACGACCCAATCGGACCGCACATTTATTTGGTCACCGAAGGCGATGCCAATTCGCTTGAGGCCAATTGTCTCGACGGCGTTGGATTCGCGGCCATAGGCAGCGGGGGCCGTCACGCACCTTCGCAATTCATGTTTGCTCGCCATGCTTGGAACGCACCAATGGCCGAAACTCTTTTTTGGCCTACTACGCCAAGAAGAAATCGGAAGCGGCACCCGGCGTCGGGGAAAGGTACTGACATAATAGTGTCGGGGCCAACTGTAGCGACTGTGGTTCAGTTGTCCCCCGATGCGTTACAGAGACTAGAAAGCGAGTATCAGAGAGTAATCAGGGCAGAAAGCGAAGCAATTTTCGAGGGGTAAGGATGCAATCAAGCAATATGTACAAGACCTGGAAGCACAAGCCAAAAAAGCGTCCCCTCAACAAGAGCCGCCCCCAAAAAAAGATATTGGAGAATCCCCATCCCCTGACGGGTCTAAGGTTTGAAAGCCTTATAAGGCCAGGACCAAAGCGTTCTGTGGAGCGCAAGCTAGTTATCGACGCCTAGCTGCTTGATTGCAGAAACGCTCCCAATCGCGCATCAGCTTGTGGCGCTTCTCCAGCATATCGCCGCGCCGATATGCCGCCGTGCCCACGCTCAATGTACGGCGCATTCCCATTTCACTTCGGCCTTGGGATACAGCGCGCGCTGCGAATCCGCCCACGCCACGGCGTGCGTGGCACAATCGGCATAGCTGGCAAAGCCGGTCTGGCGCTGCGTATCGACAGCGCCGATAGAGGCGTGAATGATGGTCATGATTAGCACGTAGGTGGTCATGGTTTGCGCCACTTCCAATTCGCGTATTTGTCCCCGCTGTGCCGCAGATGCGTGTAGCGTTTCAGATTCTGCCAGCTCCGATGTCCCGAAACAGATGCTGCCTGCGGAATCGTCCTGCCCATTTCAAACAAACGCGACACGCCATCGTGGCGCAGATCGTGAAAATGTAAATCCTCAATGCCGAGCACCTTGCAGGCGCGCGTAAATGACGCCGAAACCGCATCGGTCTTGAAGGGGAATATCCGGTCATCGACCTTCGGCATTGCTTTGATGTAGGCAACCGCTTCCGGCGTCAGATCGCACCACACGTTATTTCCGGTCTTGTCCCCCGGATGCTTCATGTCGCGCACCAGGATGCGATCCTTGTCGAAGTCTTTCCACTTAACGGTGACGATTTCCTCTTGGCGGCGCGTCGAGAAGATCGCGAAGGGGACGATGCGGGTCATCGGCAGCACGCCATTGCGCCGACTCTCGACTAGGACGAAATGGTCCAGAAGTCTGTTCAGCTCATCGATGGTCGGCCGCCGATCACGTTCGCTGCCCTTTCTGATAATGCCGAGGCGCTTTGCGACAATAAACGCATCCTTGATCGCCTGCCGGTCAAGCGGATAGCCCCAAGCTGGTTTAGCAATGGCAAAGATCGCGCCGAGGTGACCGAGGTAATTTTGGCGCGTCGCTGGTGACGCGGGGATCGACTTCACGAATTGAACGACGTCGGCGCTGGTGATCTTGCTGCACCGCATGTCAGCGATGTCATAGCCTTTGATCGAACGCAGCACCTGCGCCTTTGTGCGACCCATCGTGCGCTCGTTTTCCGCGACATAAACATCTATAGCCTGACGTAGCGGCGGATCGTTATCGGCGTTCTTGATGCGCTCCAACGCTCCAGGCTCCCGCAGCTCGGTCTCGCGGCGCGCCATCCATGCGCTAGCCGCTTGCCTGCGGTCGAACGTCTGAGTCTCTTGGTGGACGACCTTGCCCTTGACCTTTATTCGTATCTGCGCACGGTAGCTTGGCGATCCGTCCTCACGGTGCCGCGTGGTGATGGTCCCCATGTTCGGTGCTCAATTTGATTCTCAGTGCTCCATTGGAGCACCGTAGAAAATGAAACGTCCGGAAACAAGGGGAAATCAGCCGTAAATGAAACAACGATGGAACGGGCAGAATTGGCTCAGAATCACGAAAACATGAATGGATTCAATGTACATAGGTTCTGCATTGCACCCATGATGGAATGGACCGACCGACATTGCCGGTTCTTCCATCGGCTGCTCACGCGGCGCGCGCTGCTCTACACCGAGATGTTGACCACCGGCGCGGTGCTGCGCGGCGATCGCGGCCGGCTGCTGCGCTACGACCCGGCCGAGCACCCCTTGGCGCTCCAGGTCGGCGGCGCCGTTCCGCGCGCGCTGGCGCAGGCCGCAAAGATCGCCGCGGAATGGGGCTACGATGAAGTCAACCTCAACGTCGGCTGTCCATCGGATCGGGTCCAGGAAGGCCGCTTCGGCGCCTGCCTGATGGCCGAGCCGGGGCTGGTCGGGGACTGCGTCGTTGCGATGAAGGCCGCCGTCACGATACCCGTCACAGTCAAATGCCGCATCGGCATCGACGAACAGGATTCGGAAGCGGCGCTGGCCGATTTTGCCGATGCGATCGAGCGAGCCGGCGCCGACGCGCTGATCGTGCACGCCCGCAAAGCGTGGCTGAAAGGCCTGTCGCCGAAAGAAAACCGCGAAGTCCCGCCGCTCGACTACGATCGCGTCTATCGCCTCAAGGCGGCGCATCCGCGACTGACCATCGTGCTCAATGGCGGGATTGGCGGTCTCGCGGAGGTGGGCGCGCATCTCGATAGGGTGGATGGCGTCATGATTGGCCGTGCCGCCTATCAGCAGCCGTGGCGGCTTCTTGCCGTCGATCCTTTGGTGTTTGGCGACGCGCCGCCATTTACATCGCCGCGCGCGGCGGCAGCGGCACTCATTCCCTATATCGAGCGTGAGCTTGCAGGCGGCGTGAGGCTTCACGCCATCACGCGCCACCTGCACGGATTGTTTCAGGGTGTGCCGGGCGCGCGGGCGTTCCGCCGCCGGCTCGCCAAGGCGGGAGCCTCGCCACAAGCCGGCGCGGCGTTGCTGCGCGAGGCGCTCGCACTAGTGTCGAGCGAGAATCTGGACGAACCACGCGCAGCGGCGTAGCAGGAGGCGCAAGAGCGCGTGCCGCCGCACGCCGGGAAGAGCAAATGCTGCTTGGCGTTCCGTTGAGCGAGCTGTTCTGGCTCGCAATGGCAATAATCATCGCGGGCGTTATCACCGGACTGCTCGCCGGATTGTTCGGTATCGGCGGCGGTGCGGTCATCGTACCGGTGCTCTACGAAGTCTTTCGCCTGCTCGGCGTGCCCGATGAGGTCCGCATGCAGCTCTGCATCGGCACCTCGATCGCGATCATCGTGCCGACGACGATCCGCTCTTATCTGGCGCATCGTGAAAAGGGTTTGGTGGTTCCAGGCGTGATACAGGTCTGGGCGGTGCCCGCGGTGCTCGGCGTCGTCTGCGGGGCGATTATTGCCGCGCTTGCCCCCTCGGAAGTGTTCAAGATCGCGTTCATCGTGATCGCGACTTTCATTGCGTGCAAATTTCTATTCGCGGGCGACCGCTGGAATCTGGGCACCGAACTGCCAAGCCCTATGACGATGCGCCTCTATGGTTTTGGCATCGGTCTTGGTAGTTCACTCATGGGAGTGAGCGGCGGTTCGTTGTCCAACATTGTTCTGACGCTCTATGGCAAGCCGCTCCACAACGCCGTTGCCACGTCTTCAGGGTTAGGCGTTCCGATCACAATTGTTGGCACGCTTGGCTATATAGCCGCCGGTTGGCCGCACGAGGCGCTGCTGCCGCCGCTCTCACTCGGCTTTGTTTCCTTGATCGGATTGGTGGTGATGGCCCCGCTATCGAGCCTGACCGCCCCATACGGCGCGCGGCTCGCACACCGGCTGTCGCACCGGGCGCTCGAAATCGCCTTCGCGATTTTCCTCTTGCTGGTGTCGCTGCGCTTTGTCGTCAGCCTGTTCTAATCGCGATCACCAATTATATCGGATCGCTCGACGATATCCGGGGGGAGGAAATATCACTCCCCGGATCGAGCTCCGCTCGAGCTACAAAATCTTACGGATATCCTTTAAGCATCAGCCGGTCGCCGTTGACCTGCCAGCTCTGCAGCCGGTTGAGAAAACTCATGCCTAGAAGGCTGGTGCGCAATTGACCGGGTTGCACCACGAGTGCCTCGACCGAACGCTCTTCGAGTTCGCCCATGGCGACGCGATCGAGCGTCACCGGTGCGGCACGCGCGCGCCCGTTCGCCGTCTCGATATTGACGGAGTAGTTCAGCAAGGCGAGCGGCAAGCCCGCCGCCTTGGCATCCTCCGCCGTGAGCACAACCGAAGTGGCGCCGGTATCGACCACCATGTGCACCCGCGCGCCGTTGATTTGTGCAGAAATCGCAAAATCTCCGGAGCTGGTGCGCGCCACCTCCGCGGAGCGGCCGTGCGAGATCACGTGGCCCGGCATCAATTCCGCAATCACGCGGTCGGCGACCTGGTTCACCTCGTAGCGATAGGAATACCCGATCACGAGCACGATGCCGATGACGGCCCACAATAGCGCGCCCATGATCGCTTCGGTCAAACGATCGCGGAAAATAGCGAACAGTGCGGCGGCGAGGAAAACGAGGATCGCAAGCTTGTAAGCAAGCGAGCCGAACTCGTCTGTGGTCAGCGGACCGACCGTGCCGGCGCCGTGACGTGCGATCAGCACGAGAATGGCAACCACTAGCCCGAGCAGAAGAAGCCACAGCAAGCGCTGACGCACGGTGACTATCCTCTTGAGTTTCGCCGACAGGCTCTCGGATCACGCCGGTGATCGCGCGCCATCAGCGCGGTTGGGTGCGGCGCCATTTTCGGTCTCGGTGAGAACATCGGCTGCGGAATCACAATGCAAGATAAAGGGGCGACAGCGGAACGCAATCCCCCGGACTTTGTTCCAGCTCTTCGGCGCTGGCATGGGGCAACGGAGATTGATCGCTCCTCAACTGAGCGCTGCGGCGCGCTGACCGAATCAGGGCCAGTCGGTTCGGGTGGCGTGCTGGCGAGCCCAATTCCGACGCTGTAAGGTTGCGCCGTTCAATGAAGAGGCGAGGGCGATGAAGCTTTACGATGGCGGCCGCGCTCCGAATCCACGCCGCGTCCGCATTTTTCTGGCCGAGAAAGGCATCACAGTCCCGGCCGAACAGCTCGACTTGGGAGCATTACAGCACCGGACCGACGCCTATACGGCGATCAATCCGATGCAACGCGTGCCCGCGCTCCTTCTCGACGATGGCACCGTCATTGCCGAATCCGTTGCCATTTGCCGCTATTTCGAGGCGGTTCAACCGGATCCGCCGCTATTCGGCGTCGGCGCACTGCAAAGCGCGCTCGTCGAAATGTGGAATCGCCGGGCTGAACTTCACCTCCTGTTTCCGGTGTCGAGCGTGTTCCAGCATTTGCATCCGGCCATGAGCCGGATGGTCGACCCGCAGGTGCCGCAATGGGGCGAGGCGAACAAGCCGCGGGTGATGCAGTTTCTGGAGTTCCTCGACCGCGAGCTGAAGGACCGCGCCTATATCGCGGGCGCGGATTACACTGTCGCCGACATCACAGCACTGGTCGCCGTCGACTTCATGCGGGTGTCGAAAATGGCGGTCCCGGACAGCTTGAGCAATGTGCAGCGCTGGCACAAAGCGGTTTCCGCACGGCCCAGCGCCGCGGCGTAATCTTCAACGCAGCGGTGTCGGTGAAGCGGTAGCGGCGATACCGTAACCCTCGCTTGACGTGGCAATGCCGGGTTCGCCGGTCAGAAGGAGAATTCCGATCAAGCCGAGCGCGACATAGAGTGCCGCGCAGGTCCAAATGCCACGAGAAAAATTCCGCATCGCACCGCCTTCCAATTTGCAGTCGCTCGGCAGAACGCCGACTCGCGCGTTTGGGTTCCACGATTCCGTTATCCGGCGCGAAAAAATGGCTCGGCGTCGCAAGCATGCCGCTCGCGCTCTATAGAATCAGGCACGAAATTCTGCAGTGACGAAAGTAACAGAGGGCAGGGCGGCGCAAGGCCCCGTAGCGCCCACGCATCATTCCCTTTCGCGCGCTTTGGCCGCGCGCAGGAGATGCCGGTACGTGCCATCGAACACGGTATCGGTTCGCGACGTCCAGGTGGTATCGGCGGCAAGCGAAGGTCGGCTGCCGTGGATGCGACGCCCGCGCAACTCCCGTTCCGCCGCTTCCTCTTGGTCCATCGCCGCCAAAGTGAAGTCCGCGATCACCGGCAGTACCAGAATCTGCAGCATCGGCTCGTCTGGCCGGAAAATATGCGTGTGTCCCTCGATCGGGGATTTGAACACGACGAATGAAATCATCGGCCACCATTCCGTGCGCAACAGCGCAGGCACCGCGATGGGAACGGTGTCGGTTGGATCGGTGTAGAAACGCGGATGGGGCTCGGTCCGCACCGCCCACTCTTTTCCAACTTTCAGATCGAGCAGCAGCTGGTAAGTGTAATAATCCTGGCCAAAGCTGCGAAACGGCGGCCACATCAGATCGCCGCTATCGTCGGGGCGCGGTCCGAAATCCCCGTCGAAAGCAAGCTTGCCGTTTGTCCTGCTGACCCGAAGCTCGTTGTCATAGGGATAGAAGACCTCGATGCCGTATTGCGCGCCTTCGGTAAAAGGTGCGCAATGCCAAGCGAATTCCTGCGAGCCATCGGTGCGCGGCTCTGGCTGGCCCGCCCATCCCGGCATTTCAAGCTTGGTCCGGCGCGGCGCGAGCCTGGGATCCACCAGCCGGTATTTGACCTGTTGCATAGCGCTGTCCGGTGACTTGCGGCGACAAACCTATGTTCGCCACTTCTATCGTTTGGAACCAAGGCTAGAAAACCCGCAGCGCACCAAGAGTTCCCGCGCCGGGCTGTCTTCGGCTTCCCCTCCCGGCGTATTTCGCGCGCACAAGCGGCCTGCCCCGAAAGCCTGCCAGCTCTATTGGGGGCATTTGCGGCTGATTGGCCGCCCTGTTTGCGCCAAACCGAAAGCTGCTATCACCGTCCCATGCTCCTGCGTGCAAGCGCAGGTGCCGCGGCAACGGAGCCGGCGGGACGCTGGCCGGATTCTATTAAGGTCGGTTCAAAGCTCGGGAGGTTTTGGTGTCATTGCTTCGCCTAACTGGTGCCGCGCTCGGCGCGGCAGTCCTAATTGCCGCGGCCTCCGCGAGGGCCGACGATTGGCCAACCCGGCCGATCAGGGTCATCAGCCCGTTCGCGGCCGGAAGCGCCTCCGACACCGTCAGCCGCGTCGTGCTCGATCGCGTCTCTCAGCTCCTCGGCCAGCCGATGGTGATCGAGGCCAAGCCTGGCGCGGGCGGCATCGTCGGATTTGCCGACGTCGCCAAGGCCGATCCGGACGGCTACACGCTGGTCACCAGCTCGACTTCGCTCGGCACCGGCATGGTTCTGCATCGCAGCCTGCCTTACGATGCGGTGAAGGATTTCGTCGGGATCGCGATGTTGGGGGTTCAGCCCAACGTGCTGGTCGCTTCCAAGGAGAGTGGGTTCAAGACCGTCGCCGATCTGGTCGCCGCGGCCAAGGCGAAACCCGGCGCGCTGACCTTCGCCTCCGCGGGCATCGGTTCGTCGTCGCATATGGCCGGCGAGCGATTGCGGCTTGCCGCCAATATCGACGTTCGGCATGTGCCGTTCCGCGACACCGGATTGACCGAAGTGATGGCAGGCCGGATCGATTTCTATTTCATTCCGCTCGCCGCGGCGGCCTCGGCGCTCGGCAGCGGCAAGCTCAATGTGCTGGCGGTCAGTTCGCCAAAGCGGGCCGCTTTGCTGCCGGACGTGCCGTCGATCGTCGAGGCCGGCTATCCCGACGCGGTATTCCGCTTCTGGCTGGGATTATCGGCGCCGGCGCGCACACCGCCCGCGATCGTCAACAAGATCCACGATGCGGTCGAGAAAGCGCTTGCCGATCCCGCCATGAAAGAAAAATTGGCGAATCTCGGCGTCGAGCCGGAGTTGATGAGCGTCGACGCATTCGACAAGTTCGTCAAAGACGATCTCGCCTCGACCGTGCAGCTCGCCAAACAAGCGCATATCGAGCCGCTGGATTAGTCAGTCGTCATTGCCGGACTTGATCCGGCAATCCATACAGTCATGCCGTTAGGATGGATCGCCGGCATGGGCGAGCCAACGGGTCCGGCGCGAAGTGGCCGGCGCGATGACAAGCTCCGCGACGCCGTACCGCGAACGCTATGCCCGGGCGCTGACGAGGTGGATTTACCGATTTAATAGCGCAATCAGGCTCGACGTATCCCAGCGCTTGCCGCCCATTTTTTGGATTTCCGAGTAGAACTGGTCGACCAGCGCCGCAACCGGCAAATGAGCGCCGTTAAGGCGCGCTTCCGATAAGCAGATGCCGAGGTCCTTACGCATCCAATCGACGGCAAAACCGAAATCGAATTTGCCGGCGACCATGGTCTTGTAGCGGTTCTCCATTTGCCAGGATTGCGCGGCGCCTTTGGAGATCGTGGCGACCAGTTTCTCGGTGTCGAGACCGGCACGCATCGCAAAGTGCAAGGCTTCCGATAGCCCCTGCACCAAACCGGCGATGCAAATCTGGTTCGCCATTTTGGCGAGCTGTCCGGAGCCCGGAGCGCCCATCAGGTTGCAGGCGCGCGCATAAGCGGCGATCACTTTTTCGGCGCGTCCGAACGGGCCTTCATCGCCGCC
>Ga0207693_10006026_pt1 | contig 10050 bp, 8 predicted proteins | sample LARL81metaG_FD_184347 | JGI IMG/M metagenome (GOLD analysis project Ga0207693, IMG submission 184347) | Corn, switchgrass and miscanthus rhizosphere microbial communities from Kellogg Biological Station, Michigan, USA - LAR L8-1 metaG... | ecosystem: Host-associated > Plants > Roots >... | reverse complement strand
CGGACGTCGTCGAGGATCCGCTCGACTGGCCCTGGAGCAGTGCGCGCGCCCATGCGGGGCTCGAGCGGCCGCACATCCCGCTTGCCGAGGGCGACCTCCGCGCGGCCTTCGGTGACGACAACGACTGGCGCAAGCGCTACCGCACTCAAATCGACTGCGCAATGGCGAAGAGGAGCCTTCCGAAAGCCATCGCCTTAAAGGAGAACCGACCCGCGTACCGATAAGCAAGGACATGCGCGCGCTGTCCTCTCACGCCGCCGTGATTGGGCTCGGCTTGTCCGCGCTTGTCGTCGGGGCGTTGAAGTTGGCCGGCGGAGTCCCGAGCTGGACGGCCCTCGCGCTCTTCGCCGCGGCTCTGATCGTGACCGAGCTGGTCGAGGATGCCGACCGGATCCGCAGCCGCGAGCCGACGGACTTCCAGCCTTTCCGCGTCGCCTCGGCTCTGCATATCGCGGCTGCGATCGTCCTGGGACCGTGGTCGGCCGCCCTCCTCGCCGGTGGTTCGGCCTTCGGCGTGCGGCGGCTTCGCGACCGATCCGTCCGGGCTGTCTCTTTCGAGGCGGCCACTGTGACGCTCGCCACGCTTGCGGGCGGTTATGCGTTTCTCGCAGCCGGCGGCCACACGGGCAGGCTCGAGTTGCTCGGCGATCTCGTGCCGCTGGCCGCGCTTGCACTCGTCTACCTGACCATCCGCACGACGCTGCTTCAGGTCGTCGCGGCCCGCGAGGCGTTCCAGCCGGATCTCGTGGCTGGCGCAGGCGAGGCCGCGCTCGGTGCGGCGATCGCGCTCTTCGCAACCGGCCGTCCCTGGAACCTGGTCGCCCTTGTGCCGCTGGCCCTCGTCGTCCACGTCGCCTACACGCGGCTGGCCCGCGTGCGCCGAGAGACGCTCCAAGCGCTGGAGACCTTTGCGAACATCGTCGACGAGCGCGACCCCTCGACCTACCAGCACTCGATCCGGGTCGCCCGCTCGGTCGACCGGCTCGCGCGCTCGCTCGGCCTGCCGTTCTCGGACATCGACCGCCTGCGCTGGGCGGCGCGTCTCCACGATCTCGGCAAGGTCGCAGTCGATGCCTCGTTGCTGCGTAAGGAGGGACGGCTGGACGGAGAGGAATGGGCAGCGATGCGACGGCACCCACGGCTGTCGGCCCGCCTGATGCAGCGCTTCGAGTTCGCCGCAGGCCAGGCGCGTGCGGTCGAATTCCATCACGAGCGCTACGACGGCCAGGGCTACTACGGGATCGACGGCGGCTCGCTGCCGCTCGCCTCGCACTTCCTGATCGTCGCCGACAGCTTCGATGCAATGACGACCGAACGGCCTTTCAGGCCCGCCCTCTCGCCCGAAGAAGCACTCGCAGAGATCGAGCGAAACAGCGGCACCCAGTTCCATCCCGTCGTAGCCAAGGCCTTCGTGGCTGTCGAACGCGGCCAGGAGCCCGCAGCAGTCCTCGATGCCGAGGAGCTGGCGCAGCTCCGAGACGCTGCGATCCCTTACCGGCTCCCTGTGATCCCGGGAGCACGCGACCTGCGCGACCGTCCGGAGCTGATCGCTATCGCAGGAGTCACGCTCGCCCTGGTCGCGGCCGCGTTTTCGCAGCTCGAGCTCGTGCTCGCCGGCACCGCGGTCGGGCTATTTGGACTGCTGCTCTACGTCAGGCGCCGGATCCGGGTCGTCCGGCTCACCCAGGCCCTGCTCGACACCGTCGGTCGAAGTGAGAGCCGCGAAGCTTCGTTCGACGACCTGACGACGGTGCTCGCACGCGCCTGCGACGCGACCTGGAGCGGCCTGATCGACTGGGAGGAAGACGGTCTCGGTGGCCACGTGGCCCGCGAGCGCGGGACCGACGGTCCGCACATCGCAGTGCTGACGAGCTGGCTCGTCCGCGAAGCCGAATCAGGCGAGACACTGCTCACGGTCGGCGGTTTCGAGCTGCAGCACGAGGGCGTCGTCGTTGCCTTGCCGCTCCGCCGCGAGAACAGCGCCTTGGTCGGGTTCGTCGTACTGGTTCTTCCGCGACGACTGCCCGCCCACGTCGGGCTCGCGCTCATGGACTCAGCGGACGAACTGGCGCTGGCGCTTGCGCACCGGCCGGAGCAGCCGATCGCGGGCCGAGACGCGCTGGTCGCGGCCGGCTAGGGGTTAGGCCCGCGCCGGCTCGAGCACGCCGAGCCGCTCGAGGCAGTCGCGAATCTGCGCGCGCTCGGCGTCGGTCGCCTCGACCAGCGGCAGCCGGTGACCGCCGACGTCATGCCCGAGCAGGTTGAGCGCCGCCTTGATCTGAATCGGGCCTGTCGTCACCGCGAGCAACTCGTATGCGGGCGCAAGCTCCTCGTCGATCCGCCTCGCACCCTCCGTGTCGCCGTCCCGGAAGCGGCGCACCATCTCCGCCACCTGAGGGCCGACGACGTGCGTATGCACGCAGACGCCGCCTTTCGCGCCGAGCTCGAGGAAGGGATAGATGAGGTTGTCGTCGCCCGCGTAGAGGTCGAGGCCGAGCTCGAGTATTCGCTCCGCCTGGCCGAGGTCGTCGTTCGCCTGCTTGACCGAGGTCACGTTCGGGATCTCCGCCAGCTGGGCCATCGTCTCGGGCTCGATGTTGATCACGACCCGCGAGGGGATGTTGTAGACCATCACCGGCCTGTCGCTCGCAGCCGCAACGGCCTGGAAGTGCGCGACGATCCCGCGCGGTGGCGGCTTGTTGTAGTAGGGGGTCACGACGAGGAACCCGTGCGCACCGGCCTCGTGCGCCTGCTCGGTTAGATGGACCGAGTGAGCGGTGGAGTACGTCCCGGTTCCCGCGACCACGGTGGCACGGTCGCCGATCGCATCGATCGCCGTCCGAAGCAGCGCCAGCCGCTCGTCGTCTGAGAGCGTCGGCGCCTCGCCGGTCGTGCCGGAGACGACGACACCGTCGGAGCCGTTGTCGACGAGGTACGTGCAGAGCTCGCCGTACCGGTCGTAGTCGACGGCGCCGCTCGAGTCGAACGGCGTCACCGTCGCAGTCAGGACCTCGCCGAGCACAACGAGAGTGTAATCCCGTGCGGGCGCGGGCTCTCCTGCCTCCTACCCGGAGACCGGAAGCCAGTAGTCGACCCAGCTCTCCCGGGTCGCACCAACGCGGTCGTAGACCTTCATGGCACGTTCGTTGTCGGTCGCTGTCTGCCAGGTCAGCTTGCCTGCCCCATGCGCTGCGCACTCGACTCGGCAGGCCTCAATGAGCGCCTCGGCGGTCCCGCTGCCGCGGGCCTCAGGCGCAACGAAGAGATCGTTCATGACGCCGATCCGCTCGGCGCTCGTCGTCGCCCAGCTCCAGAAGATCGTCGCGAAGCCCACTGCACGGCCCTCGGCATCGCGGGCGAGGAGCTGCACGCCTTCGCGCTCCGGGTCGGCAATCAGCGCGCTCGCGAGCGAGCGGAGCGCGTCGTCGGACGGCGCGGTTTCGTAGAAATCGCAGTACTGACGCAGCAGCGGCAGTAGGTCCTGCAGATCTTCGTTACGGGCGGGGTCGATCCGCACGTGGCTATTTGTACCGGGTCGGCGACCCAACGGCTGGTGTCGGACGCCGTCACGACTATGCGACCGACGTGTGACCAATTTCACGCATTCGCCTTGCAACGAGCGCCGGTAGGCGATCGTCGTCCCAAGCCCAGCCGTGTCGGACACGGTGTCCGAACTGCGCCACCGCGCCGCAGGGCAGATGCGGGGGGCAACGCTTGGCGGGCGGTTTCGCTTACTCGGGTCCAAGCATCCGCTCGAGCCCGACCGTCAGACCCGGCGGTAGCGTGGCTAGCTTCTCGAGCGCCAGCAGCACCCCCGGAACGAACGCCTCGCGCGACAGCGTGTCATGCCGGATGGTCAGCAGCTGGCCGTCCCCGCCGAGCAGGACCTCCTGGTGCGCGACCAGGCCCGGCAGCCGCACCGAATGGATCGGGACCTCCCCGGGCAGCCGTTCCGCCGTCGCGCGCGCGGTAGCGGAAGGCGCGTCCCTCTTGGCCTCGTTGTGGAGCTCGACGATCTCGGCCCGGGGGAGAAACTCGGCCGCCGCCTCTGCGAACCGCATCATCAGCACCGCGCCGATCGCGAAGTTGGGGACGACCAGAAGCTGAAGGGAGCGCTCACGCGCGAGGGCGTCGAGCCCCTCCAGCTCCGCACCGGAGAGCCCGCTCGTGCCGACCACAACCGGCACGCGCTGCTCCAGCGCGGCGCGCGCATTGGCGCCGACCGCACCCGGCTGCGTGAAGTCGAGCGCCGCGTCGAGCCCTGCAACGTCGGCCTCCTCCCCGCGCCCGATCCCGCGCACCTGATGACCGGCCGCCTCCAACGCCGGCCCGAGCACCGAGCCGACCTGGCCCTCGTATCCGAAGAGGGCGACTCTCACGCCGCGCGCGCGAGCTCAGGATTGACGCGCTCGACTGCGGCGAGGAAGCGCTTCTCGTTCGGCCCGATCCCGGCCGCCGAGAGCTTCTCCGGCGCGAGAAGCACACCCGCGAGCTCAGCCAGCTCATCCGCCTCGACCGCCTCGATCTCGGCGATGATCCGCTCGATCGAGAGCAGTTCCGTGTCCGAGATCAGCGATTTCCCGAGCCGGCTCATCTGGTTCGAGGTCGACTCCATCGAGAGCATGATCCGGCCTTTCATGTTCTCTTTTGCCCGTTCGAGCTCTGCGGGCCGAAGATTCCCCGCGCTGATGTCGGCGATCTGCTCCCGCGTGATCTCGAGGCATTCCCGGAGATTCTCCTCGCGCGTACCGATGTAGACGCCGATCTGGCCGGTGTCGCTGTACTGCGACGCAAAGCTGTAGACGGCGTAAGCCATCCCGCGCTTTTCGCGGATCTCCTGGAACAGGCGCGATGACGCGGACCCGCCGAGGATTCCGTCGAGCAGCGAAGCGGCGAAGCGGCGGCGGTCCGAGCGCGAAATGCCGGGCGCCGCCAGGCAGACGTGGTACTGCTCGGTCTCCTTCCGCTGGAAGCGCAGCCCGGGCGGCGGCGCCTTGACGAGGGGCCGGCGGACCCGCGGTCCTTTCGCCTGCGGCGCGTGGAGCGCCTTCATCTGCGCCCGGTTCAAGAGCCGCAGCAGCGTCTCGTGCTTCACGTTCCCGGCCGCCGCGACGACGACGTTGCCCGGGAAGTACATAGCTCGGTGATACGAGGTGATCGCACGACGGCCGATCGACGAGATCACGTCGGCAGTGCCGATCACCGGTCGGCCGAGTGGATGCGAGCCGAAGGTCGCCTCCTGGATCAGGTCGTGGACGAGCTCCTGCGGTTGGTCCTCGTACATCGCGATCTCCTCGAGCACGACCTCACGCTCGGCGTCCAGCTCCGCGAAGGCCGGCGCGAAGACCATCTCCCCCATCACGTCGAGCGCCGTCTGCAGTTGGTCGTCGGGAACGCGCGCGTAGACGACCGTGTGCTCTCGAGACGTGGCGGCATTCAGCTCGCCGCCAAGCGAGTCGAAGATCTCGGCGATCTCCTGAGCCGTGTAGGTAGGAGTGCCCTTGAAGAGCATGTGCTCGATGAAGTGCGAGACGCCCGCGCGGTCAGCCTTCTCGTCGCGCGAGCCCGCCCCGATCCAGAAGCCGATCGCGACAGACCGCACGTGCGCGAGCCGCTCCGAGATGACGCGCTCCCCGGAGTCGAGCTCGCTGAGGACGTACTTCTGCACGGGCGGATCGTACTCGGCGGTCTATCCCTCAAGTGAGGGATGCCCTGTGCCGATAACGGCTAGTGGCATGACCGCCGTCGCCGTCGAAACAAGGCATGCATTTGAACGCCGGCTTCGCGCCGTCCCGAGGGAGGAAGGCACTTCAACTCGCGAGAGGGCGTCTGTCCTGGAGGACGTCTCCGAGAAGAACGGCCAAATCGAACCTTGGGAGCTGCATTCCGAGCTCGTCTTCGTCTGCCCCGAGGTGTCTGAACGAGCACGCCAACTGCTGCCCGACCGTGACCCGGACGCCTTTTTCATAATGCTCCCCGAGCCGGCTTCGCGGCAGGCCGCCGCCGTCGAAACCGTTGCAACCGCACCGAATCTCCCGCTTGCCGTCGTCGGCTACGCGTTTTGGCGATTGGCCGAGACTGCGCGAACAGGGTTTATCGCCGTCGCAGCGATCGTCGCGCTGACGTTTCTCGCCGAGGTTCTGCACTGACTTCTCTTGCTGATAGCGGAAACTTGTCCTCGGACCCGACGCCGACGGCCGAGCCCCGTGCTAACGTCCCGCCCTTCGTGAGCCAGGCACGAATGTCGGGGGGCATTTGGCACGGTCCGGGTGCGGCTTTTGGAAGCGTCCGCCCGTCCGGTGCCGTTCTCGACAGTTCATACCCCTTTTGGGGGTTATCGGGTCTCCGCACTCCGACGATGAGCCCCGTATCCACGTCGATGGGGAGCCTAGCCCCCCAGAAGGATCGAACGATTTTTCAAGCCGCAATCTTGGGCTCGCCGCCCCCTAACGAAAGGAAGCCCCCACGATGAATCGCCGCATCGCCCATGCCGCGTCGCTCGTCGCTCTCGTCCTCGCACTCGTCCTCGTCCCCGCCGCACTCGCCGCCAAGGGCGGCGGCGGAAGCCACCCTGGAACCGGCGGCAGCTCCAGCATCACTGGGCCGGTCATGGTCACCGACACGGGCACGCCCGGAGTTTCCTATGGCGACACCGTGACCTTCACTGTCTCGACGACCGCGACGACCACGCCCTTTGTCAACCTGCAGTGCTACCAGAACGGTGTGCAGGTGGCCAGCGGCATGAAGGGCTTTTGGGACGGATCCATCGACGTCAACTGGAACTTCGGCCTCTCTTCCCCAATGTGGCAGAGCGGAGCCGCCGACTGCGTCGCGTCGCTCGAGATGCAAACGAAGCGGGGCTGGGCGCAGCTCGCCTCGACGAGCTTCCACGTCAACGCTTAGACGCTCGAGGAAGTCGGAACCATCCAGAAGGGCGGTCAAAAGGGCCGCCCTTCTCCTTTCGTAAGCCTGTTTCCCACTAACGGGCGGGGTCGATCACTCTCGTAGGGGATGCGTGTTTCCTGTTGGGGCGACGAAGGACTCGTGAGAGAAAGCGCAAGCCCCCCTTCGGAGCCGCACCGAAAGGAGAATCCTCATGCTCCGCAAAATCGCATTCGCACTGTCGTTCGCTGCAGCCCTGGCGCTCGCCGGCGTCGCGTACGCCGCCAACGGCGCAGGGTCGAACAAAAGCTCCTCGTCGTCGATCAGCCCACCGATCGTCGTGTCCGCGGGCGCGCCCGCCGCGGCGCCGACCTCCACAACCCCGCCGCAGTTCGGCGATACGGTCACTTTCGAAGTCTCCACGGCCGCGACGACCACCCCGTTCGTGAACCTCAACTGCTATCAGAACGGCGCCCTGGTCGCGCAGGGCTGGGCCACCTTCTTCAGCGGTGGGTCTCCAGGGTCCTTCGGGCTCTCCTCCCCGATCTGGAAGAGCGGAGCGGCCGACTGCACCGCAGACCTCGGCATGTACTCGAAGAACGGCAAGTGGAATGTGCTTGCGTCGACGAGCTTCCACGTGGACGCGTAACCGAGCGTCAGCTTCTCGCATAGAGATAAAGAGAGAGGCCCCGGCTTTCGCCGGGGCCTCTCTACCTTCAAACAGTTCGCTCCTTTCCGCTACGGATTATCCGTGATCGTCAGGCTCGACTTCTCACATCGGTTAGGCGGATCCGTGAGGCTTGAGTCGTCGTAGTGGATCAGCCAGAAGAAGTTTCCGTCGGCGAGTCCGGCGGTGCCGTCGGATTTGGTCCCGACGACGCTCGTGTTGTCGGTGTTGTACGAGACGGGACCGGCCTGATTCGGCCCGACCGTTTGCGTGAACACGTACCCAGTGGCCGTGGCCGTCGCATCCGCCGTGCATACGCCCGTGGTCGAATCAATCGTGAAGGTGCCCTTGTAGAGGGTCGCCGTCAGCGTCCCGTTCAGGAGCGTACCCGCTGTCGAGTTCAGAGTGATCCGATCGTTCGGCAGCCACCGCTGTGCGGACGAACTGGTGGCCGAGCCGGTGACCGTCACCTGCTCACCGTTGGCGCCCGTCGTGTCACAGCTCACCGCCGTAGCGGCGCTGGTGTTCGGCGAGTCGCCGGGGTAGGAGGCGGCGAACGTGTACTTGCCGACCCTATCGGTCGATAGCGTCGTGTAGCTCACCGGTCCGTACCTCGCCGTTGGGTCGCCGGCGTTCGGCTTGTCGCCGCTCACGGTCACGGACGCCGGCGTCGGGGCGCCGGTGATCGCGGTCGCGCACTGCGCTGTGCCGGTGCTTGTCGGGCCGAAGACCTGCCAGCTGATGCTGTTGTCCGCAAGGTTCTGGCTTGCCGCCGACGCGTTGATCGTCCCGCCGGGGCCGACCCCGTCCGTGCCAGGTTTCGTGGCCGTTCCGGTGAGCGACGCTTTGTCGTTCAACGTGCTCCCGAGAATGCACGGATCGGCCGAACAGGTCGCCGATGTGCTGAGCACCGGCGTCAGCGGGGTGATCTTGAAGCACTCCGTTGTGGTCGTGTCGTTCGCGTCTTTGGGGTCGCTCGAGCCGGGGATGTCCCCGTCGCCTGAGTAGACGGCACGCCAGCAGTAGCGGCCGACAGACGTTAAGACCGTATCCGCGGAGTCTGCGCTACCCGCGCCGGCCGAACCACTGACGGTAACGGGGCTTCCGATCTGGACGCCGCCGGTCGCGCAGTTGCTCGTGCTGTCGAGGGCGAGAGGCCCGCAGAGAGAGAACGTGACGGTGCCGCCGAAGGTCCCGGTGAACCCGTTGACGGTGATGGCCGCGTGGTCACTCACGTGGACGCGGGCGGCGGCGCCGATCGAGAGGCCGGCGTCGGGGATGTTGTTGCCGGAGCCGTCCTTGGGCGTCGTCACCGTACTCGAACCGCACTCCCCGATTCTGTTGACGACGTAGTCGAACAGCGTCGCTGTCACCGACGGCGACGAGCGTGTGTCGGGAACGCCCGTGCTGAAGCAGCTCGGCGCAGCTTCCCCGCTCCCGGCAAACAGCTTGGTGACGTCGATCCCCATCTCGATGAAGTCGGGTGCCACGACGTTGTTGTTGCCGATGCCGAGCGTGGCGTCCGAGGAGAGCCACGGGGTCGAGATGGTGCCCGCGTACGGATCGGCGGGCACGCTCTTTCCGGTCACCGGGTCGACCTTGAACTGCGCGTTGGTGGTCGCACAGGTCGTGTCGTTGACGGAGGCGCTCTTACAGTCGCCGCCGCCGCCGCTCTGTTGCTGGTTGCAGTCGCCAGCCACGTTCGAGTGGAAATGGAGCGGCCGCGAGTCGATGCAGCCTCCATCACCGAAGAAGGGCGAGGTCGGATCGGTCGAGGCCCGCCAAGTGAAGGTCTTAACGGTGCTGACGCCGCCGCCGTTCGAGAACTCGGAGACGAGCAGGACATCACCGTTCCTGTGGCCGGTGCCGGACCAATTGATGTTGGGGCCGCTGGGCTGCGAGCAGCTTGCGGAGCCCTGCAGGAACCAGACGCCGATGTCGTTGGTGCCGTTGTTCTTCTCCTTCTCGACCCCGGCGTAGAGGATGTGGTCGCCGTTACCCGAACTGCCGCCGGTCCAGAAGGACGCGATGTAGGCGTTGTTGATGTCGACCTTGTTGTTGACGTTGTTGGAGTGGCCGCACTGCCAGCCACCGTTGGCGATGCCCAGGGTGTCCTTGCTGCCCGTCGAGTAGGTGGTGTCGTCGGCGGCGCAGCGGGTCGTCGACGTCGAGTTGAGCGTGCAGCTCGCGCCCGACTCGAAGTCGCGCTGGAAGGTCGCGGCGTCGAAGGCCTTTGTGGAGCCCACCGTCGCGGGGTTGGCGTCGACCTTCTCGGTCGCCGCAGTCGGCCGGCTCGCTAGGAAGATGGAGTGGGCCGTGTCCGTCTGGCCCGCGATCCCCGTGACACAGGAACTGGGAGGTGTGCTGTCCGCGACGTTGCACGTGTTGGCTCCCCAGTCGTCGGGCGGGTTGCTGGCGGGCACGGTGTACGCGTGGGTGCTGACGTCGCCGTCCAGCTGCAATGAGAATTCGTGAACGGCCTGAGCGCTCCCCGCCAGGAA
>Ga0207693_10006023_pt1 | contig 10053 bp, 10 predicted proteins | sample LARL81metaG_FD_184347 | JGI IMG/M metagenome (GOLD analysis project Ga0207693, IMG submission 184347) | Corn, switchgrass and miscanthus rhizosphere microbial communities from Kellogg Biological Station, Michigan, USA - LAR L8-1 metaG... | ecosystem: Host-associated > Plants > Roots >... | reverse complement strand
GTGGGGCGGAGTGGTGGTTGCAGGTTTCGCTTGCGGCCATGCCGATAGGGAAAACGCGACGATGACGAGAGCAAGCCCGAGTGTTCGTTGCATGCGGACTCCTTGGAGAAGTGAATTGGCGTAATTCGGGATACAAGAATTGTACGACACCGGAGGGCCTTGCTAGGTGATCCGGCATGTTCGATGCTACTTTTGCGCAGAGTGCTGCGCGGCCTGCATCTCAGCGCTTACGCGCTCGACTTCGCGGAGCACGCGCAGTAGATTGCCGCCCAATATCTTGCGGATATCGTCGGCGGAGTAGCCTCGGTCCAGCAGGGCCTGCGTGATCTTGGGCAGGTCCGCGGCGGAGTCGATCCCGGCTGGAGTCGCTCCGCTCACGCCATCAAAGTCCGAGCCCAGGCCCACGTGATCGACTCCTGCAACTTTGGCAATGTGATCGATTTGGTCGATAAGCGTGCTGAAGGGCGGTCGGGGAATCTTTCCCAGCCATTCCCGCTCGATGGTGTCTTCATCAAGGTAGGTGAGAGGTTTTCCCTCAGCGCGGATTTTTGAGAGCTGCATTTCCACGGCGGCGTCGCGGTCTTTGGCCTGCGCGTTCGAAGCTTCCAGAAACTTCGGGTCATCGAAGCCGGAGAAGAAGTTCACCTGCACCACGCCCCCGTTCTTGGCCACTGCGCGCAGCATGTCGTCGGTCATGTTGCGGGGATGATTGACGAGAGCGCGCGCCGAGGAATGCGAGGCGATCACCGGTGCCTTGGTGGTAGCGATCGCGTCCCAGAAAGTTTTGTCGGCGACGTGGGAAATATCGACCATCATTCCGAGCCGGTTCATCTCGAGAACGACATCCTTCCCGAAATCGGTCAGGCCGTTGTGATGCTGAATCTTGGTGTCGTTGATGTCGCCGGACGAATCGGCCCATTCGTTGGTATTAGACCAGCTCAGGGTCATGTAGCGGACTCCGAGCCGATGGAAATCGCGCAGAAGGTGAATATCGTTTTCGATCGAGTGGCCACCTTCGATGCCCATGAGTGCAGCCAGTTTGTGTTCTTTGTGGGCGTGCTCGATGTCGTCGACGGTGAAGGCCATCATCATGCGGTCAGGATGATGCGCGGCCTGCTGATACACCGAGTCGATCAGATCGAGCGTTTTCTGCGCGTAGTGGTTTGGGTTGATGCGCGGATCGACCCAGATCGAAAAGAACTCAGCTCCCAGATTGCCTGCGCGTGCCTTGTCGAGGCTGACGTGGCCGTTGTCCGCCGGATCGGTGCTCCCGATATCGAAGCCTCCGTCGAGAAAGCGCTGGGGCGTGTCCGCATGGGTATCAACCACAATGGCCGAATTGTGAATTTGTTGTGCTTTGGGAGTGACGGTCGGACCGGCGGCGGAGGTCTGAGCAAGAATGGTGGAAGGCCACGAGGCGAGGACCAGTAGGGAAGCGAGCAAGGTGATGTTCATAGGGTTCAGTGCAGGATTTCAATCGGCCAATGGGAAATTGTATAGGACCAGGCGCGCATTACGCAGATCGCTAGAGCAGAGCCGCCAGAGCGCGCTCCGCGCACTGTTCGAAGGGATCTTCGGTATTGATCACGATTTTCGGTTGCGTGATTAGCTCGAAGCGCTGCTTGATCTCCCGGTAAAGGGAAAAGCTGCGGTTCACGGCGGGGTGCTCGCCGGTGCTTGCCTGCGATTCCAGCCGCGCCCTAGCCGTCTCTTCAGAGCAGATGCACTCCACGATCTTCCATGGCTGGCCCCAGTCCTCGGCCGCAGCGATCACGCGCTCGACCTGATAGCGGCGGGAAAAGGTACGCCCATCGAGGAAAACGTAGCGTTCCGGATGTTCTTGAAGGATGCGTTCTGCTGCCTGGAGCATGATCCCCATTACGAAGTCATCCTGCTCAGTGGCGTATTCGACGTCGCGCGGGGCAAACAGCGCGTGCCGGATGGCGTCTTTACTCAGAACGCTTCCGGAAAGATGTTCGGAGAGGGCGGAGGCTAACGCGGATTTCCCGGTGCCCGGGAGTCCGGCCATCAAGACAATCATGTGAAGTCGGGAAGGAACTACTTCTGGCTGAGTTCTTCTTCGAAGGCGCTGCCGTCCCAGTGGGCGACACTCTGTGTCTGACGCCAGCTGGCGTAGCGCTCGGAGACCATCACGTGGAAGACCCACTGGCGGCGCTCTTCTTCGGGCTCGACCAGGCCAAGGGCACGCAGGTAGAACAGGTAGCGCTCCACGAAATGAACCTGCGTCTTCGACATGCCGCGGCGCTGAATATCGAGCGTCAGGCCAGCAAGGTGTGAGGAAGCCGTTTCGCCTTCCGCAGGGGCGGCATTGCGATTGTGGCGGCGAAGCTTGATCTGAACTTTCACGGTGCGAACCGCTGAGTTCACCTGAATCTGCTCGTGGAACTGGCGGTAGTATGCCTGGCTCAGGTCCTCGACAAAATCGCGCGTCCACGGACGACAGAAACGGCGATTGGGATCGAGCCGCGGATCGATGCGTAACGTTTGTCCGGTGCGGATTCCGACCAGGGCCTGGCTCGCCTTCAACGCTTCCAATTCATCGTCGTCTTGAATACGGGGCAGGTCGAGACGGTCAATTTCTTCGTTCTGCCGCAGCAAAGATTCGTGAGAGGGACGGAACATCGGGTTCCATCGCAACCGTCGCACATGATGTTTGCTGAGTTTGCGGGAGTTGGAACGCTTCGTAGTGTAGCTATGGAGCGCGAACGCCTGACTGGAAACAATCAGGGTCGCTACCGCTAGCCAGAGTCGAAACCGTCCAGTTCCCATATAGATCGAAATGGCCTTGAACTCGGGGAGAGGCTCCAGTGGCTTGGAGCAGGAAGCTAGTCTACCCTAGCTGTCAAGAAAGCCAATCCAAAAGTGCGTTTTTCACCGTTACCAAGGGGGGAATATCAGTAACCGTGTCGAGGGTTACTGACGGTAAGTTATTGTTCTCCCGTGGAACGATCGTAACCGCCCCGTCGGCGAACATTCCTGTCCCTCCAAATTTCAAGAATCAAAACAAAGGCGGCGGACAGGAGTGTCCGCCCCACACTTACTTGCGGACCAGGTCTCCCAATGCCTGCTTCATGACGTCGCCGCCGACTTCGGCAATCGAAGTGGTCAGCGGAATGTCCTTCGGGCAAACTTCCACGCAGTTTTGTGCGTAACCGCACTCCTGGATCCCGCCGTCGCCCATCAGTGCCGTCAAGCGCTCGCGTTTCAGAACCCCTCCTGTGGGATGCGAGTTGAACAGACGCACCTGCGAGATCGTCGCCGCTCCCACGAAACCGGTGTCCTCGTTGAACTGTGGGCAGGCCTCCATGCAACAGCAGCAGGAAATGCAGCGCGACAGCGGGTACATTTGTTCCTGCTCTTCAGGCGAAACCCGCGGGCCGGAGCCCAGATCGTAGCTGCCATCGACCGGCACCCACGCCTTCACCGCCTTCAAGTTTTCAAAGAGCACGCTGCGGTCGGTGGCGAGATCGCGCACGATCGGGAACTTGGAGAATGGTTCGAGGCGGATCGGTTGTTCCAATTTATCGAGCAGGGCAGAGCAGGCCATTCGGGAGCGCCCGTTGATCAGCATCGCGCAGGAACCGCAGACTTCCTCGAGGCAATTGGAGTCGTAGGTGATGGGAGTGGTCTTCTTGCCGTCGCGAGTGACCGGGTTGGCGGCGATCTCCATGAGCGCGGAGATAACGTTGCGGCCCGGCTTGTACGGAAGCTCGAACTCGTCCCAGTAGGGCTTTGAGTTTGGGGAGTCTTGGCGCTTGATTTTGATGATTACGGAATTAGCCATTAGCTCTTAGCCTTTAGCTGCTAGCTCAATTTCAAAACCTGGCATTTGGCCTTTGGCACTTGGCATTTAGCCTCCTGACTTTTGTCTCGACGTTACAACGTGAAACGAGGGGCCAAATGCTAAGTGCCAAGTGCTGAATGCTTCACTTCGCCGCGTCGTACTTTCTTGGCCGCGGTGGTATCAACGAAACATCCACTGGCTCGAACTCGAATTTCGGCTCGTCGGCGTCGGGCGCAAACGTTGCCTTTGTCGTCTTGAGCCAGTTCTTGTCGTCGCGCTCGGGGAAGTCCGGCTTGTAGTGGGCCCCCCGTGACTCGTCACGCATCGCGGCTCCCTGCGCGATTACTCGCGACAGCTGCAACATGTTGTACAGTTGCCGCGTGAACGCAATCGTGGTATTTGCCCACTGGCTCCGATCGCTCAAATTGATTTTCTGCATGCGCTCGAGCAATTCGACCAACTTGGCGTCGCACTCTTTTAGATTCTTGTTGTAACGGATGACCGTGCAGTTCTTGGTCATCTCCTCGCCCAGTTCCTGCCAGATCTTGAACGGATTCTCGGAGCCGTCCGCCTTCATCAGGCTGTCGTTGATTTCCTGCTGGCGCTTGCGTTCGGACTCGTGCGATCCGTTGCCGTCTGACTTCTGCAGTCCGCGCGCGTACTGCACGGAGGCCGGTCCGGCGATGAAGCCGCCCCATATGCACGACACCAGCGAATTCGCTCCCAGGCGGTTGGCACCGTGGTACTGATATTCGCTTTCCCCGGCTGAGTAGACGCCTGGGATATTTGTGGACTGTTTGTAATCGACCCACAAGCCGCCCATGGTGTAGTGCATGCCGGGGAATATCTTCATGGGCGTGTCGCGTGGATCATCGCCGACGAACTTCTCGTAGATTTCGAGAATGCCCTCGAGCTTCTTGTCGAGGATCTTGCGATCGACGTGGGTCAGGTCGAGATAGACCATCGGCTTGCCATCGATGCCGAGGTTGTGTTCGTACACAACCTTGAAGATGGCTCGCGTCGCAACATCACGCGGGACCAGGTTGCCGTACTTCGGGTACCACTCTTCCAGGAAGTACCAGCGCTCGCTTTCCGGAATGCTCTTGGGGTCGCGGTTGTCGCCCTGCTTCTTGGGGACCCACACCCGGCCACCTTCGCCGCGCGCTGACTCCGACATCAAGCGCAGCTTGTCTTCACCCGGGATCGAGGTCGGATGTACCTGGATGAATTCGCCGTTCGCGTAGTAGCAGCCCTGCTGATAGAGAGCCGACTGCGCCGAGCCCGTGCAGACAACAGAGTTCGTGGACTTGCCGAAGATAGCGCCGATGCCTCCCGTCGCGATGATGATGGCGTCCGCGGGGAAGGTGCGGATCTCCATGGTGCGCAGATCCATCGCGCAAATGCCGCGGCAGACGCGGTTGCCATCGAGCACAGCGGACAAGAATTCCCAATGCTCGTACTTCTTAACCTTGCCCTCAGATTCGTAGCGCCGCACCTGCTCGTCGAGGGCGTACAGAAGTTGCTGGCCGGTGGTGGCACCGGCGAAGGCCGTCCGGTTATACAGAGTGCCGCCGAAGCGGCGAAAGTCGAGGAGACCCTCTGGCGTGCGGTTGAAAGGCACGCCCATGCGGTCGAGCAGGTCGATGATGCCCGGGGCAGCGTCGCACATCGCCTTCACTGGAGGCTGATTGGCGAGGAAGTCGCCGCCGTAGATGGTATCGTCGAAATGCTGCCAAGTGGAGTCGCCCTCACCCTTCAGATTCTTGGCGGCATTGATTCCGCCCTGAGCGCACACCGAGTGCGAGCGCTTCACCGGCACTATCGAAAACAGGTCAACGTTGCCGCCCATCTCGGCAATCTTGATAACGGCGGCCAGGCCAGCCAATCCGCCGCCTACCACAATGATCTTGGGAGCTGCTGCCATCTCAATTCACCGGCCTTTCGGGAAGGGAAGCTGCGCCATGGCTCGAATTCACGATATTGCCTTCGGCGCCCGGTTGCTGGAAACGCATGCGAAACGTGTAGAGGCTTACCAACCCGACGACGCTCAACAAAAGAAAGAACGCCAGGCACACACGCAGAAGTCTTTGCTGCGCGTGCTCGCCGGTCACGATTCCCCATTTTGCCGAGAACAACCAGATGCCATAGGCGAAGTGCCAGGAAGCCGCGACCAACCCGACTACGTAGAAGAGGAAGAGTAGGGGATTGTGAACTTCGGCTTGCACCTTGGCAAAAGATTGCGATGCCGCATCGTGCAGATCGATGCCTGTGAAGCGCATCGTGTAGGTGTGCCACACGATGTAAATGAAAGCGATGCCGCCCGTCCAGCGCTGGAGGGTGTACATCCAGTTGCCGGTCCAGGGATACTGCATCGTGTTTCCGTCCCCGCGGAACCAGATGTAGAAGCCGAACAGTCCGTGAAACAGGATCGGAATCCAAATGCCGAACAGCTCGAGGAAAAATACCAGCGGAAGATTCGCCAGGAAGTGGACCTGCCGGGTGTAAGCGTCCGGACCGCTGATGGCAGAGGCATTTGAAATCAGAATGTGCTCAAAGAGGAACGCGCCGACTGGAATGATTCCGGTCAAGGAATGCAGCCGGCGTAGCAGGAATGAAGTACCCTGGCCGGCACGTAGCGGAGCGACTCCGCGCTTGAGAACCGGGGCCGCAGGACTGGCGGTTGTCGCCACGATGACCGCTCCTTAACACGCTAGAAATGACAAGCGAACCCTTTATTATCTTGGCGCAACGCGAACGAAGTCAAGAAAGGACGGTGAAACCAAGGATACACACAGATACAGCCGTCACTTCCGCCAAAAAGGCCGCATGTTTTGCCCGTCCAAGACCGCAAAAGCAGCGCAACCGCATTAGTCGACCAACGTGTCGAGCCACTCGAGCGCTTTCCGAAGGGCGGCTCCCCGGTGGCTGTACTTTGCCTTCTCTTCGGCAGTGAGCTCGGCGAAGGTCTTGTCGATGGCGGGGAAGTAAAACATCGGATCGTAGCCAAATCCATTCGTACCTTGAAGGTGATCAAGAATCACGCCCTCGGCAACGCCTCGAAACGTTGCCAGCCCACGCCCGTCGCGTGCGGCGACAATCACGCAGACGAAGCGCGCCGTGCGTTTTTCGGGAGGGATGCCCTGAAGTTCCCGCAGAACGCGGGCATTGTTAGCATGGTCATCAGTATTCGGTCCAACGTCCTGCGGATTCTTGGCGGCGTAGCGGGCTGAGTGAACACCGGGAGCTGCTTGTAAGGCGTCAATCTCAAGGCCTGAATCGTCCGCGAGAACAATTTCCCCCGGGGCGGCTAGGCTGTACTGCTCTGCCTTCTTGCGGGCGTTCTCTTCGAAGGTTTTACCGTCTTCCACAACCGGCGGCAGAGATCTGAAGTTGGGGAGGCCTGCGACGGAGACGTTATGTGTCGCGGCCGCGCCGGTGAAATCGCGCAGCTTGCCGGGGTTCGATGTGGCGATCAGGATACGTTTTGCGCTCATTTCACAACCACGTCCGAAGACGTTGACGTGGGCCCAGATTCTTTCTCGAATCGGAATTTCCAGACCAGCAACATCACGAGCCCTGCGATCGAGCATACGGCCCCCGCCAGCCTGTCGCGGGTGCGAGAGAACTCTACCTGCACGCGATTCATCCCCGCACTCACAGGAATCAGGATCTCGCCCGTGTTCGGCTGCGTGTACGTAGACACATTTTTGCCATTCACTTCCACGCGCCACGCCGGATAGTTAAAAAGCCGCAAACGCAACTCTTCAGGTCGGGCGCTCTCGGCGGTGAAGGTCTTGGTCTCGGCGGCCCAGGTCTGCACGTTCACCTTTACGGCCCTTCCGCTGACCGTCCTGACTCGAGGAGCATTTTTGTCGAGGTCAGAGGCATCAACGCCCACCGGAACATACTCATCGGTACCTTCGTAGCCTTCCCCGTCCTCAATAAAGTCGTGCATTTCCTGGATGTCGGCAGCGGTATCCCACCACGGCTCTTGCACTCTGTGCCAGGCGATCCAGAGAACTGCAAGCATGGCGCAGCAGATCATCGCACGGGCAATCCATCGCCGGAACGCTACGGTCAGCTGTAAAGCGAAGGCGACGTTCAGGCAAAGCAACCAGCGCCACGGAAGCTGCACAAAACGGAGCTTTGGCAGGTATTGCCAGAATATCGTGGTTACGGGGAGCATCATTAAAGAGGCAGCCGCTCCCCAGCCAGCAAGCGTTCGCCACGGAGCATGCGAGTCTTCGTCCCATCGCCGCGAAACAAACGCGGCCACCGTGAACAGAACGGCTTCCGATGCTCCTACGAGTGATACCACCAGGTTGAAGCGGTTGTGCTCGATGTCATTGATAAGGGTAAAGAAGAAATTGTCTTGTGGCCGCAAGCCGGGGGCAAGCACTTGGGCGATATTCACCCACTTTTCTTCCAAGGCGGCAGGGATCAGGTAGAAGCCGGCGAGCGCCGCTCCCAGGCCGACGGCGAATGCGCCATACAAGATTAATTTCGGTTGGCGGAAGGTGATTGCCATAATCACAATCAGCAAGGCCAGCGAGTAGTTCACCATCACTGCGGAAGGAGCGTTCGTCAGCCACGCGGCCGCCACCACCAGGCTGAGCGGTACGACTATCCGGCGACCCTTGTCATGATCGCGCAAGATCACGAGCAAAAGAACCGGCAGCAGTGAACCCGCAAGCAACTCGGCAAGTGCACTACGCCAATAGATCACCACGATGTAGTAAGGGTTCGCCGCATACAGCGCGGCCGCAAAGATAGCGTCGTTCCGCGGCAGATATCGCCGCGCCAACAGGAACATCGTGCAACCCGAGGCGGCCAGGGTACAAAATACATAAGCGCCCGGGGCGATCTTCCAGGGCAGCAACGTGCCCAGCACTGCGCCCAACGACCACGAGGCCGGCGGATAAAAGAGAAAGCGTGCTTCTCCATAGGTGAAATGCGCGAACTCCGCCCAGCGCGGATACAGCACCCCCTGCTTCCATTGGTTGACGACTTCCATCCAGGATGGAACGTGAAATTCGAAGTCGTGGCCCGAAGGGTTTCCGAGGAAAAAGAACGGAACGACGACGGCGAACGCCGCGCCCATGATGAACAACGCCGGAATGGGGAATAGGGAGGAACCGCGACTTGTCGTTTTTTCAGAATCAGCCAAGAGCGACGTTTCGGCGGCAGGGTCGGGGTTCAGTTTTGAGATCTCCGGCAGTTGTCTGCTTTTCACTCTATCAGCGCGGGCCACATCTGAGGTAGAGGGCCCATTCCGCAAAAGAAAAGCGCAGCTTGCGAGAAGCTGCGCTCGGCGTGTCGAAGAAATTGCCTGATCAACCGCGAACCGTGAGTACCGGGCAGTGCGCATGGCACATCACCTCGTAAGCGATGGCCCAAGGCAGATGCGATGCGGCGCGCGACGCTCGTTTGTGAACGCCCATTACGATCAGGTCGGCGCACTGTTCTTCAGCAACGTGCAGGATGCCTTCCGAGGGGAATTCGAAGTTCACTACGGCGGAGGGATGGCACCAATCTTCGGCATCGGAAGGGATCAATACCTGCAGGCGTTTTCGAATAATCTCGGCTATCTCGGCCTGCCTTTGCGGAATCACCATGGGCATGACGTGCAGGAAACTCAGGGTCGCTTGATTTTCTTCCGCCAGAGAAAGGGCGTAGGGAAGCGCTTGCAGCGATCCGGCAGAGAAGTCGGTAGCGAACACGATGTGCTGGAATGCCGCGATGTCGCCGGTCGGAGCCTCGACGTTCGGGCCGATGGTCAGCACCGGACAGTCCGCGTGGCGAAAGATCTTCTCGGCTCCAGAACCGAACAGGAACTTCTTAAGGCCGTGCTTGCCGCGAGTGCCCAAAATGATCAGGTCGATCGCGTGCGTCCGGATAATGTCGTCGATGACATTCCAGGTTTCCCCCCGGCCCAGGATGGCTTCGTAGGGAGAGACTTTTAGGATGTTGTCGTCAACGAACCGATTGAGTTGGGCTTGCGCATCCTGCCACTCCCCATCCAAATCGATCGGAATGGGCTCCATGGGCATGAAGATGGGCGGCGTCGGATTCACAGCGTGACTCACGTAGATCTTCGCCCCGTAGTCTTCCGCAAAGGCTCGCGCATATGCCAGAGCTTTTTTTGAGGCGTCACTGAAATCGGTGGGAACCAGCACGTTCTTGAGGGCGAGGCGAGGACTGGCCTGAACAGTCGACATGGCAACCTCCCGGATCTTTCACTTTCACGC
>Ga0207693_10006022_pt1 | contig 10053 bp, 8 predicted proteins | sample LARL81metaG_FD_184347 | JGI IMG/M metagenome (GOLD analysis project Ga0207693, IMG submission 184347) | Corn, switchgrass and miscanthus rhizosphere microbial communities from Kellogg Biological Station, Michigan, USA - LAR L8-1 metaG... | ecosystem: Host-associated > Plants > Roots >... | reverse complement strand
GGGCCCGCGAGAACATGGGACGCGGGTTGGCTCTCGAGCACCCGGTCCCCGCCGACGTGGTGGTCCCGGTCCCCGACTCGGGCCGCGCCGCCGCCATCGGGTTTGGCCTCCAGAGCGGGATCCCCTTCGGCGAAGGTCTCGTCCGCTCGCACTACGTGGGGCGCACCTTCATCGAGCCCTCGCAGCAGATCCGGAACTTCGGGGTGAAGCTGAAGCTGAATCCCGTTCGTTCTCTGCTCGAGGGCAAGCGGATTGTGTTGATTGACGATTCCATCGTGCGCGGCACGACGAGTCGAAAAATCGTTCGCATGATCCGCAATGCAGGCGCAACCGAAGTGCACATGCGGATCTCCTGTCCACCGACGATCTCGCCCTGCTACTACGGCGTGGATACGCCTTCGAAAAAACAACTGATCGCGGCGAATAAGTCCGTCGATGAAATCCGCGATTATATCGGCGCGGATTCGCTGGCTTACTTGTCCATTGAGGGATTGAAGAAAGCTTGCGGCGAGGGCGAGACGACATCGTATTGCTCCGCATGCTACACCGGAAAGTATCCAACTGACATTATCGACGTCGAAGAAATTCAACCCGCCACCATACGACGTTAACCGCGCCGCTTTCGAGCCCGAACCACGCGCGGAATGCCTTGTAAGTCTGGAATGACGGTCAACTCGTCCCAGTCCTTAAGCAATGTCTTGACCTCATCGGCAATCGTCCCGCTGATTTCAAATACAAGCCATCCTTTTGGTCGGAGCTTCTCCAAAGATTGGGGAATCAACCTCGCGATCACTTGTGTTCCCTTCGTTCCAGCAAAGACCGCAGTGCGGGGCTCGAATTTTCGCACCTCCAGTTGAACCTGATCCTCTTCCGATTCCCCAACGTAAGGCGGATTGGAAACAATTAGATCGAAGTTACCATCCAGCCCCTCGAGCAAATCGGCGTTGTGAAAACAAACTCGATCATTCAACTCAAGGCGTGTCGCATTAGCTCTAGCGATCTCCAGCGCCGCCGACGAGATGTCCGTCGCATGAATCTCCGCTTTAGGGAATTCCCGAGCCAAAGCTAGTGCAATAGCACCGGAGCCAGTCCCAACGTCGACCATCCGGATCGATGACCCTGGAGAGGGAATCAGCTCAAGCACCGTCTCAACCACATGCTCCGTCTCTGGCCGTGGAATCAACACGGCCGGACTCACGATCAGATCCATCCCCCAGAATTCCTGATGCCCAGTGATGTACTGGGCCGGAACGCCGCGTGCCCGCTCGGCGAGTGCAGCCTCGTAGCGCGAGCTTTCTGACGCAGAGAGGTCCTGTTCAGGATGCGCGAAAAGATACGCTCGGTCGCAACCCAGCGTGAACATGAGCAAAAGTTCCGCGTTCATTCGCGGCGAGGGGACGTCTTTGGAAGTAAGATCTAAAACCGCTTGGTTCAGCGCTTGCTTGAGTTGCACAAACTCATTTCATCACGATGGTGCGATAGGTGTCATGCGCTGGCGAGCTCAGGCCTCTGCGGGTTCAAGCGAATGATTTCGGCATTAAGAACTGTAGCGAAGGCAACCCATGCCGCGTACGGAATGAACGCGTTTCCAGCAGCGCGATCCACTCTTCGGGCAGCCCTGATATAGGCAAGAATCGATCCTTCGAGTGCCAGCACGTCAGCCAGTGCAGAGGCTGGACGGTGCTGTCCAAAAAACAGTTCCGACCACCGTGCATTCGCGGCCAGTTGTGAGAGCCATAGGCGAAGTGCGTGATTGCGTTCGCGGGAAGGAAATGCGCTCCACACTCGCCATCCGGACCACGCAATAAGCGCATACAAAGTGGTCCATACCACGGGAAAAGCCTGGTCCGGTGGAGTAAATCTGGGCTTCTCCAGAGAACGGTACCAGAGATCACGATTACCCTTGCGGCTGTAGCGCGCGCCATACCAGGCGGCGCCGGCGGTGGCTAATCCGAATCCGGCCAATGCGAGAAGGGAGCCTGACCGTGCTTTTGTCATGAAGCTTAGGTGACTGATGGCTCGCCGGAGGTTGCTCCCTACTGCCGCTGCCACTCGTGGCAGATGTAGATCATCTGTCCGATATGGTGCTGCATGTGCGCGGCACACTGCAGGACCATGTCGAGACGGTTGGTGCAGTTCGTGTTGACGGCGGAGTAGCCCTTCGACCAGTCGGCAGGCGATTGTGCACGGACGACTTCGACTGCTACTGCGACAGCATCGCCAAGACGCTTTAGCGCTTCTTCTCTGGAGGGAGGACTGGGCTCGGTAAATTCACGGTTGCGATCGCGTACGTATCCGGTATTCGCGATCTGCGCACCGATGTAGTAGTTCAGGTTCCCCGTCAGATGCAATACGAGGTGCCCGAAGCTATTTCCGTAGGGATAAGGCTTGGTCCACAACTGCTTCTCGCTGAGGGCTGAACCAAGTTCGAACACGCGGGCAAGATTGGCGTCGAAACGGGCGGCTAAAACACTAGCTAACGTGGCGTCGAGTTCAGGCATGCTCTTCCCTTCGCGGACGCGTGCGCGCCCGCGTCTTTCCCTAAACTACGCTGGCAGTCTCCTGTTTCAGCTTTTCCGCCTGATAGTGCGTGATGAGAGCCTCGATCAGGGGCTGAATTTTCCCGTCCATCACGGCATCGAGTTGATGAATCGTGAAGCCGATCCGGTGATCCGTAAGCCGATTCTGCGGAAAATTGTAAGTGCGGATTTTCTCACTTCGGTCGCCGGAGCCGACCATCGCCTTGCGCTCTTTCGCAAGGGCCTGCTGCTGCTTCTCCATTTCAATCTCGTAGAGGCGGCTGCGCAACACCCGCATGCCCTTTTCGCGGTTCTTGATCTGCGACTTCTCGTCCTGGCAACTGACGACAGTATTCGTCGGAATGTGGGTGATACGCACGGCGGAATACGTCGTATTCACCGACTGCCCGCCAGGACCTGACGAACAAAATGTATCGATACGCAAATCTTTCGCTTCAATCTTGATGTCGACATCTTCGGCTTCCGGCAACACAGCAACCGTCACAGCCGATGTATGAACTCGACCTTGCTGTTCGGTAGCCGGCACGCGCTGTACGCGATGCACCCCGCTCTCGTATTTGAGCTGCGAGTAAACCCGATTCCCTTCGATGATCGCGATGACTTCCTTCAGTCCACCCACCGAAGACTCTGAAGTCGAAAGCACTTCGACTTTCCAGCGCTGCACTTCCGCGTACCGCGTGTACATGCGGAAGATTTCAGCAGCGAACAGGGTGGCTTCATCTCCACCGGTACCAGCGCGGATTTCAAGGATCACGTTTTTCTCGTCATTGGGATCCTTGGGTAGCAGTAAGACCTTAAGCTCTTCTTCGACGCCGCCAACTCGCGCCTGCAAGCGATCAAGCTCTTCCTGTGCATAGGCTCGCATGTCGGGATCTTTCTCGTCGACCAGCACAGCCTTGCTCTCTGCAATTCCCTTTGTCAGGTCCTTGTACTCGCGATATTTCTCGACGATCGGGGCGATCTCGCTGTGTGCCTTTGCAGTCTTCTGGTATCGCGACGAGTCGCTCACAATGTCAGGTGAGGCGAGAGCCTGAGTGAGCTCTTCGTATTTCAATTCAATTTGATCTAGTCGCTCGAACATCGTCGTTGGTCGTTGGTCGTCAGTCGCCGGCCATTCACTTCAAGCTACTTTTTCAGCAATCGAGTTTATCAAGCTGTTCAAGCTCCGACCGATCGCGTCTGACGACGCCAACAAACCTTCCCCTTCTTGTGGCGTTATGTAATCCAGTTCCCGCGCAATGATTAATTGTGTCTGTACTTCTAACAGCGATCCTCTTGCGTGCATCAGAAAATTCCGAAACTCCCGATCCGAGCGGTGCCCCGTTCCTTCCGCAATATTGCTCGGCACTGAAACCACTGCTCGTCGTAGCTGTTGCGTTAAGCCGTATAGTTCATGCTTCGGGAACCTTCCTGTAACACGGTAAACAGCAACAGTAAACTTAATTGCCTCCCGCCAAACACGTAAATCCTTAAATGATGATGGCATATCAACCCTCCGCGATCAGAATAATGACAGGAGGCTAGAAGGCCAACGACGAACGACCAGCGACTAAAGACGTTTTCCGGATTTGGGAAGAAAGTTTTCGCGGCGGGGCCGCTAGGCAATCACGAGTTCGCCGCCGCGTTCTTTTTCCAGCGACATAGCATTCTCGAGCGCGACGATCGCGCATTGCGCCTCGTCATCGGAGGGAGGCTTCGTGGTGATGCGTTGCAGCCACAAACCAGGAGCGGTCATGAGAGCGAACAAAGATCCACGATGCTTGGCGGCGAACCGAATGATCTCGTAAGAAACTCCCGCAATGACCGGCAGCAGCACGATTCGCGACGCAAACCGCGCCCAGAACGTCGTGTACGGGACCAGCATATAGAAGCCGATCGAGATCAACATCACCGTCATCAGGAAGCTGGTTCCGCACCGCGGATGGAATGTTTGGTACTTCTGCACCGCAGCCGTATTCAGCGGATCGCCATTCTCAAAGGCAAAGACAGTTTTGTGCTCGGCGCCGTGATATTCATACACTCGCCGGATATCCTTCCAGAGCGATATGCCCCAGATAAACAACAAGAACAAACCCAGGCGAATCACACCATCCACGAGATTAAAAATGATCCTTCCACCTAAGGCGGGATCAAGCTTCTTCAATTCCGTTGCCGCGAGCAACGGAATGTACTTATACATGAAAATGAAGAATGCGATTGAAATGACGATGTTGATCGCGGCGAGCCAACTGCTGATCGAGGCGGCCTTTTCACGACCCTGCTGAGCAGGTTCTGGCTTAGCTTCCTCCACGCCCTGGGGCGATGGCTCCTTCTTTTTTCCATCCTCCTGCATGATGTCTTCAATCGCCACGTTCGCGGAAAATCTCAGCGCCCGGTAGCCCAGCGTCATCGCATAGCCAAGCGTCATCACGCCCCGTACGACCGGCCAGCCCATCCACTTGTGCTTTTCCGAGGGACGTTCCAGAGGTTCGCTCATCGTCACAACTTCTCCGGAAGGCTTACGGCACGCGATCGCCCAGGCATGTGGAGATCGCATCATCACGCCTTCAAGCACGGCTTGCCCGCCGACGAGCGTTTCCTCCCCGCTCTCAAGAGCAGGCAGTAGCTGCACCGCAGCTAGAAAACGAAGATAGTTGCGTAAGGTGCGCACGATGGTTAGATGCTCCGGATACGGAGCCCGACACATCTAAGGGTACCACAGCTTCGTCATTTAGGATGTTCTTGATTACGTCTAAGCCGAGCAATCCACACGGCTTGCAGTCGTTTAGACGGTAGGTCGTTGGCTTCGAGGTTGTAAGGCGTTCATCGCGACTTATGGACCAATTTGCAAAAACCTGCGAAGCGATTGCAGCTACTACGAAAAAGCTGCTCAAGACCGCGATCGTCGCCGAGTACCTGAAATCGCGCCCTCTTGAAGAAGCGGCGATTTCGGCCGTTTTCCTCTCGGGCAGGCCCTTTCCTGTTTGGGAAGAAGCTACTTTACAGGTCGGCGGCCGTTCGTTGTGGCAAATCGTTGCAGAGTTGGCAGGGCAGGAAGAGAGCTCATTGTCAGCCGCCTATCGACAACACGGCGACCTTGGCGCGGTCGCCGGGGCCGTGCTTCCCGACCGCCCTGGCGGACTTTCCATTCTCCAAGTCGAGGATGCGTTCCGGCAGACCGCTAAGGCCCGCGGGGCCACAGCCAAGACTGCACTTACACGCGAACTTCTTTCCCGAGCCTCCCCGCTGGAAGCCAAGTACATCATCAAGATCATGACCGGCGATCTTCGCATCGGCCTCAAAGAAAGCCTGGTCGAGGAGGCCATCGCGAAGGCTTACGACAGCACATTGGCGGAAGTTCAGCGCGCCAACATGCTCTTGGGGGATATCGGCGAAACTCTGCGCCTCGCTGCCCAGCACAAACTTGCGGAAGCAAAGATGCGGCTGTTCCATCCTCTAGGATTCATGCTCGCAAGCCCCATCGAATCGCCAGAAGAGGGCTTGTCGTATTTTGCGGAAGCTGCGGTGGAAGATAAATATGACGGCATTCGTGCTCAGGCGCACGTCTCCGGTGGCGTGGTCAAAATCTTCTCGCGTACCCGCGACGAAATCACCGAATCATTCCCGGAATTGCCTCGCGCCCTGGCAGGGCTACCAGACGATGCAATCCTCGACGGAGAAATCGTTGCCTGGGATTTTCCCAAAGATCCGGATTCCGCTCGTGCCCTGGTTGATGAACCCGTTTCCGATGAAAGTGAAGCGAAAGCGCAGAATCTCGGCCGTGCCCGCCCATTCAGTGTCTTGCAGCAGCGGCTCGGGAGGAAGAAAGTCAGCGAAAAAATGCTGCGCGAAACGCCAGTTGCACTTCTCATATTCGACATCCTGTATGTCGATGGCCGGCTCGTAATTGATCTCGCGCTGAACGAGCGAGCAAAGCTTCTGGACCAGCTACTCTCTGCGGAACGAGTGGCTCGCACACCTACCTCGTCCGATAGAGTCGAACAAGGTCAGTTCATCTTCGAACAGGAAGCCCATCGCTCATCGAGCAATATCATTCGTGCCCCGGCTTTCCGCGCGAACTCACCTGAGGAACTCGAGCGCCTCTTCGTCGCCGCGCGGACACGGGGCAACGAAGGCCTGATGATCAAAGATCTCAGTTCCCTCTATTCGCCGGGCAAACGCGGCAAGGCTTGGCTCAAGATGAAGCGGGAGCTCGCCACCCTCGACGTAGTGGTCACAGCCGTCGAGTACGGGCACGGCAAGCGGGTTGGCGTACTGAGCGACTACACCTTCGCCGTCTGGCATGGCGACCGCCTAGTGAATATTGGCAAAGCCTATTCCGGCCTAACGGACACAGAGATCGCCGACATGACGAAATGGTTCTTGGATCATGTCGTCGAGGATCAGGGCTTCCGCTTGGCTGTCGAGCCCAGGATCGTGCTTGAGGTCGCATTCAACAACATGATGCGATCCGACCGGCACGAAAGCGGCTATGCTTTGAGGTTCCCCAGAATCGTGAGACTGCGTCCTGACAAGTTAGCCGAAGATGCGGACACGTTGGAGCGAGCGTGCGAGATCTACGAGCATCAGCATTCCTGAAAAAAATGCAGATCAGTGGCTGTGATGATGATGGTGCTCTGCATCTTCCACGATCGGAATCACGCAGCCGTGCGCAGTTTCACACAGAGCATGCTCGAACTGAATCGTCGTGTGATCGATGCGGAAGTCGCGCAAAAGCCTTTCTTTCACGTCGCGCAAGATCCGCTCGCTGACCGAAGGGGGAATGTCCGCGATCGAAATGTGACACGAAAGAGCGTGTGTTTCCGATCCGATACTCCAGACGTGCAGGTCATGCACGTCGTTGACGCCTTCGACAGACCGGATCGTCCCTTCGATCTTTTCGAGCTTCATTCCGCGAGGCGTTCCCTCGAGCAGAATGTTCAACGTCTCGCGGACAATCCCAAATCCCGACCACATAATCAGAACGCCAATCGCCACCGACAGCACGGAATCGATCCAGTAATTCCCGGTCACCAGAATGGCCCAACCGCCTGCAATCACCGCGGCCGTCGAGAGTGTGTCCCCAACCTCGTGCAGCAGAGTGCTGCGGATATTCACATCTCCACCGGAACGATAAAGCATCAGCGCGATGACGGCATTCATGACGACGCCAGCACCGGCAACCCACATCATGACCCCAGCGTGAACCTGCTCGGGCTGGTGCAGACGCCGAAATGCCTCGTAGAAAATGAAGAAGGAGACGACTACCAGCGAGCTGGCGTTCGCTAGTGCGGCCAAAACGCCAGCGCGGTGATACCCGTAGGTCTTGGTCGAACTCGCCGGCCGCGATTGGAGGTAAACGGCCACGAGTGAGAGGGCTAACGCCAGCAAATCGGAGAGATTGTGTCCCGCCTCGGAGAGCAGCGCCAGGGAATGAGCCCTCAGTCCGGCCACCACAAGCAGAATGATGTAACCGAGCGTCAGTCCCAGAGAGACCTTCAGTACTCCCTTCGGGCTGCTGCCATGAGCATGAACGTGCATCTCTGTATCAGTTTAAGGGCGTCACAGGCTCGCAGCAAGGAGCGCTTGACGCAGTTTTCGCGAAGTTAATTCTTGGCGAGCGTATCAAGGTAGCGGTTGTTGTAGTAGGTCGTAGTCTTCTGCACAAACTCCAGGATTCGAAACATCCGCTCTCGGGCTTCTCTGTTCAGTTCCCGGAACTGCACAGCCACGCCCGATCCCGGATCGAGCCTCGCCACCGTGCCTTCTACGCAAAGACTCGGATCGTCCATCGAAACTTTCAGCTTGAGGGTGCTCCCCGCTGACAGAATTGTGCTCGTCTCGATGTAGCATCCTCCCATGCTGATGTCGGTGAGATTGGCAAAAACCGGGACGGCCGTGTCCCCAGCTTGCATCTCGATGGTAACGCGGCACTTCATGCGCGGATGTGCACGCCTATCCTTGTAGGCAAGTTGCTTTTGCTTCTCCAGGTACATCCGGCGATCGGCCTCGGCGAGAAGCTGCTCGGCGTCCTTCCCGTCATCTGGATAAACCGCGCGCCCCACACTCAAGGAAAGAATCTCTTCCCCACAAACCTCGTTGCCGGCATGACGCGCCAGCGCTCGCAGTTGCTCCGCTTTCTTGCTGGCTGCATCGGCTGCAAGCCCGGGAGCGATCACCACGAATTCATCGCCTCCCATGCGTGCGACGTAGTCATATTCGCGACAGCTGTCTTTGAGCGCTTGTGCAAACAGGCGAAGTGTGCGATTGCCCTCGAGGTGACCAAACCGATCGTTGATCTGCTTGAATCCGTCCATGTCCGAGACCATGACGGTCAAGGTTGAGTTGTCTCGTTTGCAGCGCGCGAGTTCTCTGTCTAACTGCAGGAACAGTGACCGTGCATTTGGAAGGCCAGTAAGGTAGTCCGTCGTCGCCGAGTTTTCAGCCTGCTGATACTTGAGAGCGTTCTCGATCGCTAGCGCCATTTTTCCGCTGACTGCGAGCAGAATCCGCAGGTGATCTGAAGTGAAGGCATCGCGCTCCGCACCATACAATGCCAGCACGCCAATAACTCCGGCGACACCTTCGAGCGGGACCGCCAGTGCCGAGCGCAGTGTGCTGAACTTGCTGGGATCGTTCAAATATCCCGGCTCGACTGACGGATTCCCGTTGATGATTGGTTTTCGATTCTGCGCTACCCACCCTGATAAACCCTGTCCAATCGGAATGCGCAATGAGGAAAATAGCCGGTAATTGTCCCCATTGACGTACTCAGGGATCAATTCATTCTCGCGCGTTACATAGATCGCAATCGCGTCGTACGGCACCATCGGCTTAAGCTTCACAGAAAAAACCGACAGTGTTTCTCCCAGGCTCAGCGACGCTCCCAAATCCTGGCTTAGCTCGAAAAGGGCCTGCGCTTCTTGCCGCGCCGCCGCGATCGACGACAGGAACGTTGTTTCCTTCCCGGCATAGTCCTGCGCTTTGGCATTCTCAAAGCCTGCCGCGGGTTCAACTCCGCGCTCAATCTTGATCGCTGTCGACAGCGGCGCGTTCGGGTCCTCTACCGATTTCGCGATCGCCATCTCTTCCAGATTCTGGTACCGCTTTTGCAGAACATCAACGACTCTCGGATCAAACGACTTGCCCGATTCGGCATTCAGCTTCTGCATGACGTCTTTTAGCGGCAACGCCCGCCGGTACTGCCGGTCAGAAGCCAGAGCGTCCAGATAATCCACGGCGGAGAGAATGCGTGCTCCGATCGGAATCTCGGCGCCCCTGAGTCCCAACGGATATCCGGACCCATCCCATTTTTCGTGGTGTGCTCTCACGATCGGCACTACGGGGTAGGGGAATCGAACACGCTCCAGGATCTCCGCTCCGACGAGCGTATGGATCTTCATCTTCTCGAATTCTTCCGGAGTCAGCCGGCCTGGCTTGGAAATGATGTGCTCGGGTACCGCGAGTTTCCCGATGTCGTGCAATAGCGCCGCTGCGTGCAGCGCTTCAAGTTCCGGCCCGCTGACTCCCAATT
>Ga0207693_10006021_pt1 | contig 10053 bp, 11 predicted proteins | sample LARL81metaG_FD_184347 | JGI IMG/M metagenome (GOLD analysis project Ga0207693, IMG submission 184347) | Corn, switchgrass and miscanthus rhizosphere microbial communities from Kellogg Biological Station, Michigan, USA - LAR L8-1 metaG... | ecosystem: Host-associated > Plants > Roots >... | reverse complement strand
GCTGCCAGCAACCCCGCAACCAATGATCTGAGCGACTTTTTTCGTGGAAGCGAGATAGGGGGAAGATAGGCAGAGCGACTGCAGGGTCACCCGGCTTCAGCTCCCTGGTGCCGGGTGTTGATCATGGCCGGCTCCTTTCTCCCGAGCCTTGGTTGGTTAGCACCACCAAAGTCTACTCGGGCGCGGGAGCCGACATTGCCGAAACGCAGCGGTGAGACTGTAGGGCTCTCCTAAAAACGTGGCTGGCAGCCCGATCATACTGCCTGAACCCAGTGTGCGGGCCGGGTACGCCTTCGATTCATCTTCCAGGGTTCATCCTGACCTTACAGCTACGGATCAAGAATGTGCCTCGGCCAGCACGGCCCGCAGGGAATAGCATCATTGTCTCAGATCGCTGGACAGTGAAGAATGGCGCTCGGTACAAGTGCAAGACCGTTATGGGTACGGTGTTCACGGGCGAAGAAAGATTGCCGCTTTCGTTCCACGCAGGAACCTACTCGATCTGCTCGCCGAAACCCAGAAGTCGGATTCCATGTCGCTCGTATCGTTAATGAAATCTTCCAAATGCGCAAAGCGGCAAGACGCGCTACTCCACAAGGGCGTCGCGTCCGGTAACGTCGCCCCGCGAACTCACAACCGGAGCGCCTGACCATTGGAGCCTACAATGGACAAATGCCGAATGGTCCTAGTTTTATGCCTCGCGAACCAACCTTCCTGCGAATCGAAGTCACGTCCAATGATGCGGACCAGACCTTTGAGACAAGCGTGCATTGCTGCAAAAATGATTGCCGCAGGATTGTTGACATCGACAGCAACGGCCCAAAGACCGTTCAGAGCGTGTCATGCGCTAAGCACGGGTTTCTGACCTCATTTCCGCATCAGAACGCGCTTGGCGAATTCGTGAGATTCTCAGCTAACAAGGTTCTTGCTGCGAAGGGGCACGGATTAATCGAAGCGGAAGCCGTCTTCATTTTTGGAAACGTTGAACCGCCCGCTCGATCCGTGAATTAAAGGCGGCAGCGCGGTTGACACAAGCAACGATCCGCTGAGCCTTCGCAGGCAAATTTCTCGGGGTGTTCGGTTTGCCGTCGAATGCAGTTGGATTTATTGGCGCTTTCATCGTCGCAGAAGTGGGATAACGCTTCCCCTGTATGAGCAGTCCCTCCAGCCCGAGAACTGCGAGTAGAAACCTCCCATGGATCAGCCCTGTGCGAAGCGGATGAGCGCAGGCTTTTGGAGCGAATTACTGCAGCGTGCATGGCAATTCTCGATAGGATTGAAGTAAGCCTGACAACAAGTCGGTTGCCGGGAGAGCATCGCGCTATGGACGACGCACTTCGAAACCTAAGCAGGTTGGCTCAGGCCGCGCAGAGTATCGAGACGGGCTGTCTTGTTGCATTCAGGGATGCGTTGACAATCGGCGCCGTAGATGGCTCATCTTCTCCTCCCAACCCCAATAGCCGAGCTGACCCTATTCCAGATCAGAGTGTGCACTTTTGCTCAGAATTGAGGAACTTTGAATGGGATACTTTCGAAAACTACTTTGTCCTGACGTTGAGTTCGGAGTAGAGCCTAATGTGGACTTTCCAGAATCATCAGACCAAGCGGACTCTGAGGGAATCCAATTCTCAACTTGAATTGCTGGTCTCCGAGCGCACTGAGGCATTGCGAATCCTCTCGCAACGACTACTGCGGATACAGGACGAAGAACGACGTAGGGTAGCCCGTGATCTGCATGACAGCACTGGGCAGATACTCGCGGCATTGAAGATTTCCGTAGCAATTCTACAAAAAAGAGTAAAAGACGACCGACGCACCTGCGAGGAGCTCTCCGGCATTGCGAGTCTCGCTGATCAGGCGCTTCAAGAAATTCGCACGACCTCATTCCTGCTCCATCCTCCGCTGCTGGACGAAGTGGGTTTTCCCAGTGCTGCCGAATGGTATGTAGAAGGTTTCGCCCAGCGCAGCGGGCTGAAGGTGCGATTGGACTCGACCCCGGAAACCGGGCGATTACCGGATGCCGTCGAGATTGCGCTGTTCCGGGTGCTGCAGGAGAGTTTAACCAATGTGTATCGTCACTCCGGAGCATCGGAGGTAGACATCTGCTTTTGTCGAGAACCAGAAGCTGTGATCCTTCAAGTGAGGGACTATGGGCGCGGCATTCCCACGGAATTAATCAGCCATTTGGGTGACCCAGTTCGGCACTCCGGAGTCGGACTAGCGGGAATGCGAGAACGGTTGAATGAACTCAATGGCAGGTTAGAAATACAACCAGCCGATCCCGGTACACGGCTGCTCGCCATCGTCCCATTGTTAGCCCAAGCTGCATCTGCTCACGGTTAATCATCCGGCGGAAAATCTGGACTGGCGTGAATGTGGACGCTGCTCCGAAGCCCGCGCATTCCCAGCAGCGAATTTCAGATGCCGGAGATCGAACGCAGCTGGGGATGGCCGGTCGCCGCAGCTATTCTGGCGACAGTTTTCGTCACTGGACTGGGCCCCGGAGTGAAGTTTCATTCAATGACTTACATTCGGCTCAATGCATTTTCGCATGCAATTCAACGCAAGGACTGACTTCTTCGCCCCCAAGGCCCGAGCCTTGTAGGCGTGTGATGTTGAGGGGTTCCGAGCTGCAAACGGATTCGCTATACTGTTCGAGCAGATGGATGTTGAGCAGATCATTTCCGAAATTGAGCGGCTAGAGCGGATCTTCGCGGTGCCCGACACCCGACCGCTGAACCCTAACGACCTTTCCGCTGCGAATCGACGTCACGATGAGATGCTGGCTGGCAGCCCATGGTTTCGGCTGTGGAAGCAATACGGCCTTTGTTGCCGCCCCGAGCCCTAGCGGTACTCACCTTCTATGGCCGGAGGCTGGTTGTCGGCTTGGTCCTCCGTCTGCGTAAATTGCTTCCGTTTGCGATACACGTTCATCACCGCAAACGTCCACAACGGAACCAGATCGACACCGGGTATGAGTTCGCCAATGAAAGCTGGCAGAAATTCCCAGTGCCACCCCACTAACCGCACCAGGATGGCTGCGACCCCTAGATCGAGGACGTCATCTGCGGGCGAGAACGCGCCTTCAGCAAACAGAGGCAACACAAAAATCTGAAGTGCGTCAGCCGCCATCGCCACAATCATCGCCGATTGGAACTGCCAGCGAGCAGGTGCGGAGATCGGAGTATCAGTCACGACGGGCCTGCTACTGCAGCATCATTTGTTAAGTGGGCACGAGGACAAGTACGACTCACTCTTCCGCCTTTTCGGGAATCGGTAGCCCCAAGTCTTTCATTACCATCTGCAGGTCTTTCCATGTTTCCTTCTTCTGGCGAGGATCACGCAACAGAAACGCAGGGTGATAGGTCACAGCAAGCTTGGTGCCACGGAAGTCGTACCACTGCCCTCGGAGCTCGGACATGGGAGCATTCACGGCGAGCAGGGTCTTGGCAGCTACAGCACCAAGCGCGACGATCGCCTTCGGCTTGACGACTTCGATCTGCCTCATCAGAAAAGGCGAGCAGGTTTCGCATTCGTCACGCTCGGGAGTGCGATTGCCCGGGGGACGGCACTTAATGATGTTAGCGATGTACACGTCTTCGCGGCTCAGGCCCATCGCCTTGATCATGTTGGTCAGCAACTGACCGGCACGGCCGACAAATGGCTCGCCCTTTTCGTCTTCGTCGGCGCCAGGAGCTTCGCCGATGAACATCAACTCGGCATTCGGATTCCCCACGCCAAAGACAATCTGCTTGCGGCCCTGCTGGTGCAAGCGGCATCGAGTGCAGTCGCCAATATCTTCACGAATGAGGCGGAGAGCAGAAACGCGGTCAACGGGCTTCGCCACCTCGGCGGCGCTACTAGCTTTTGGCATGTTGATTAGAGTCTCCGCCTTCTCGTATAGGGTTGAGGGTGGGGCTGCGTCGAGGATGTTTTCCGATTTCTCAACTGGACGGCGATAGAAATCGTAAATGCCCAGGTGGTGATAGTAGCGGATGCGGTCGGCGATTGCCTTGCGCAGTGGCGGGTCGAGAGCTTCGGGCATCTGGTTTGATTCTAATACGATCGCTCAGCGCCCTCGGCAATCTCTGCGATTAATTGTTTAATCGTTGTGCATGAACAAAAGGCGGGCCTAGTGAGTGGAGGCGACAAGTTGTTTCTTCAGCTGGACAGCGCAATCAAGCACCCGCTGCGCGACTTCCCACTTCGTGGTTTCGGGAACTGTGACCGCGTCCGACGGGGTCAGGATCGTAACGGCGTTTCGCTCCGAGTCGAAGCCGATCCCTTCTTTGGAGACATCGTTCACAACAATCGCGTCCAGTGACTTCAATGCCAGCTTCTTGCGCGCACTCTCCAAAACGTTTTCTGTTTCGGCAGCAAACCCGATCACAATCTGACCACGCTTGCGACGCGCCAGTTCCGCAAGAATGTCGGTCGTCGGCTCGAGGTCGAGAGTAAGACGGCCCGAGCGTTTGATCTTCTGGTCAGGCGGGTTCGCAATCGTGTAGTCAGACACTGCAGCGGCCTTGATCACGATAGAAGCTTGCGGAAGAAGACTGAAGACCGCGTCGGTCATCTGGCTGGTCGATTCGACACGCGTGACCTCAGCGCCCGACGGAGGCTTGAGCGAGGTGGGCCCAGTTATCAGCAAGACGCGCGCGCCACGACGGGATGCGGCTTCCGCCAACGCGTATCCCATCCGACCGCTCGACCGGTTAGTGAGGTATCGAACGGGGTCTATCCTCTCGCGGGTGGGACCGGCAGTCACAAGGACAGTTTCGCCTGCCAGGTCTTGCGCCGTGCCCAGCGCTTCCAGAGTTGCAGCCAGAATCGCTTCATTGTCGGCGAGACGCCCGGGCCCAGTCATGCCGCACGCAAGATATCCGCTGTCCGGGTGCACTACTCTCACTCCGCGCCGGGAAAGAATATCCAGGTTCTGCTGCGTCGCGGGATGCTCCCACATGTTCACGTTCATCGCGGGCGCCACGACCACTGGCGCGGTGGTCGCGAGATAAAGGGTCGTCAAGAAATCGTTCGCAATGCCCTGGGCAAACTTTGCAAGAACATCTGCAGTTGCGGGCGCCACCAGCAGTGCGTCGATCGACTGCGCTACCGAGATGTGCTCAATGGCTGAATCAATATTCGGCTCCGCGCCAGCATCGCGATGGAACATACCGGTGATGACTTTTTCTCCGGAGAGTGCTGCGAAGGTGAGAGGCCGAACGAACTCCTGGGCGGAGTCCGTCATGATAACTTGAACGCGAATGTCGCGGTCCTGTAGCAGGCGGACAATTTCGGCGGCTTTATAGGCGGCGATGCCGCCACAAACTCCCAGGGCAACTTTCATACTGAGTAAGCGACGAGCAGTGAGTGACCAGATCTTGTTCGCCGCTCAATGCTCACAGCTAAGTTCAGCTTTCCTGCCCGATGGCTTTGTCGAGCATTTCGCCGGCGGCTTCGACCGGGGACGTCTCACCTTCCGGAATCACCCATTTCACCTTACCGGCTTTAATTTCATCCTGGGCGATTCGGCAAGGCTTGCGTGAGATCGTGTCGATTACTGGAGGCGCTCCACCCTGAAGCTGGCGCGCACGACGCGCCGCCACCAGAATGTATCTGTAATTGCTGTCGAAGCCATCGATCAACTTCATTGGATTCTCCTGCCTTACTTCCCGCCGGCGGCGACTTCCCGAAACGATTGCAGGATCGGATCAAGCCGCTCGCGAACATTACTCAACCGGCAGGTCTCCGCTCGCGCGCTAAGATTTACATCCGGATTGCCAGCACGTTTCTGCCGCTCCGAAAGCAGGATGGCCTTCAAAGCTTCGACAGAATCGGGCAGGTCATCGTTCACCAGAATATAGTCGTATTTATCGTAATTCTCAATCTCACGTCGGGCCTCTTCCAGGCGCCTCTGTATCTTTTCTTCCGAATCCTGACCACGCGATCGTAAGCGTTGTTCGAGCTCGCTGCGATTGGGTGGAAGGATGAATATGCTTACCGCTTCCGGAAGCTCCTTCTTGATCTGCGCCGCACCCTGAACGTCGATGTCGAGCAGTAAATCATTGCCATGATCTTCGGCTGTGCGGAGGAAGCGTCGCGCGGTGCCGTAATAATCAGTCTCGAATACTCTGGCATGTTCCAGAAATTCTTTCTTGTCGATCATGCCCTGGAACTCTTCTCGCGAGACAAAGAAATATTCGCGGCCATCCTGCTCGCTGCCGCGAGGTTTGCGCGTTGTGTAGGAGATCGAAAACTCAAGATTGGACACGGCGCTACGAATGATGGAAACCAGTGTGGACTTCCCTGACCCGGACGGCGCGGAGATGATGAACACATTCACCATTATTCGATATTTTGCACCTGTTCGCGCGCTTTCTCGATGTCCGATTTCATGGCCAGTCCCGCTTCGGTAATCTTAGCTGCATCGCCTGCCAGCCCGGAGGTCTTCGACAGGAGGGTATTGGCCTCGCGATTCATCTCCTGCAGCAGGAAATCCATCTTCTTACCAACCTCGCCCTTTGTGTCCAGTAATGCCAGGAAGTGCTGGACGTGGTTGTCCAAACGAACCAGTTCTTCCTGGATGTCACTGCGGTCAGCAAGTAGCGCCGCTTCCTGCAAAATTCGCTCCGGGTCCACCGTCGCACCCAGCCACTCCTGGATTCGTGCCTGCAAGCGGTCGCTGTAGGTTTTGAGAACAGCCTCGCGGTGTCCGCGAACACTGGCCGACGCAGACCGAATGTGTTCCATTCGCTCACGCAGTTCACAGTCCATGGAAAGACCTTCTTGTTCGCGCATCCGGTTGAGTTGGTCTACAGCTTCTTCAAGTTTGGGCAAGACCACCGGCGTGAGTTGCTCTTCCGCAGGTGCAGCCGTTGCGTCCAGTGCCCCGGGAAGTCGAAGCACAGCGTTCAGATCGGGTTCAGCGGCAAGGCCGGCCTCAGCGGCCGCGGCCCGAAAGGCTTGCACATATCCCGCAACCAGAGCCTTATTGAGGGCCAGAGGCGCGGCTCCGCCCTGCTCAAAAGAAACGTTCACATCCACGTGACCGCGGGCAAGTTTATCTTTGAGAATGCGGCGCATCGACATTTCCAGAGCATCCGTGTTCGACGGAAGCCTGAAATGAAGATCGAGAAAACGATGGTTGACAGACTTGATAGAAACGCTGAAAGCCAAATTACTGATTTGGCCCTTAACCTGCGCGAACCCGGTCATGGATCGAATCGACATTGGTTACGTTTCACTCGTAAGCTGCGCGACGGCGCGCTGAGAATCGACATCGATGAATTGAAGATCATACAACCTGCGATAAGTGCCTGCCCGGTGCATCAACTCTTCGTGCGTTCCAATATCAGAAACCGTGCCGTTTTCAATGACAACAATGCGGTTAGCACGTCGAATCGTCGAGAGGCGATGCGCGATTACGATTACCGTCCGTCCCGTCATCAGGTTCTGCAGCGCCGACTGGACGAGCGATTCGGACTCGCTGTCGAGAGCTGAAGTTGCCTCGTCAAGGATTAGGATTGGAGCATTCTTCAGCAACGCGCGGGCAATTGCGATACGTTGGCGTTCGCCTCCAGAAAGACGCACCCCCTTTTCACCGATCACCGCGTCGTAACCTTCCGGAATTCGCATTATGAAATCGTGCGCAAGGGCCGCGCGAGCAGCAGATTCGACCTCTTTCTGCGACACCCCGGGCTGGCCGTAAGCGATATTGTTCCGCAGAGTGTCATTGAACAATACGGTTTCTTGCGTGACGACTCCAATCTGTGAGCGGAGGGATGCGAGCGTGACATCGCGAATATTGTAGCTATCTACGGCAATGTTCCCGGACGTGACGTCAAAAAAACGGGGCAAGAGCGATACCAGCGTGCTCTTTCCTGCACCACTCGATCCGACCAGCGCAAGTATTTCGCCTACTTTAACTTCCAGGTTGATGTTCCGCAGTACCTCGCGGTGCGCTTCGTCCGACGCATAAGCGAAACCAACCTTTTCAAAGAGGATGTGTTTCGAAAACGGCGGAAGAACAATCGCGTCGCGCTTCTCCTGAACTTCGTCCTGCAAGTCCATGAACCTGAAAATTTCAGACGAAGCGCCGAGCGCCTGCTGGAAGTTGTTATAGAAAAGCGCAAACTTGCGGACGGGGTCGTACAGCTTGAAGACGGCAAAAAGAAAGACGATGAAGTCGCCGGCAGTCATCCATCCATGAACGATTTGACTCCGCCCCAGGCCGAGGAGCAGCGCAATCGCAATCGCCCCGAAAACGTCCATCATTGGCGAACTGATGGATGTCGCGGCAACCGAACGCAGGTTGGCGCGGAAAAGCCGTCGTGCCGCGTGCTTGAACCTGGTGAACTCCCAAGTCTCCATGCTGAAGGCTTTTACGATGCGATTGCCGGTGATGGTTTCGTGCAGAATGTTTTGAATATCTGCGAGATTGTCCTGTCCGCGCCTGGTTGTGTGGCGTACGCGGCGCCCGATTCTAGCCGCGGAGAAAATGATGAAAGGCACAAACAGAAGCAGCAGCCACGCGAGTTCCCCGCCTTTGAGAATCACAACCACGACGATAAAAACAAAGGTGAAAAGTTGCTGGATAAACTCAGCCAGCACATTCGACATCGCAAATTGCACCCGCTCGATGTCATTGACTATGGTGGACAACAATGTCCCCGTCGAGTGCTTCTGAAAGAATGCGCTCGAACGCCGCAGGATCGAGTGGTACAGGTTGTTGCGAAGATCGGTGATCAAGCCGTATCCCGCGTAGTTCACGAGATAAGTGCCGCTATAGTCAAAGATTCCCTTCACAATTGTCGAAGCTATGAATGCGAAAGCCACAACTGCCCAGACGTGGTGAAAATGCGACGGCACGAAGCTTTGCAGGTAGATCGTGTGGTTGGTGCGTGGAATTGTAAACAGCAGAATGTTGTCAGAACCGGATGAGGGCTTCAGTACCCGGTCGAGCACGGGGCCAACCAGCAATATCCGAAAGGCCTCAAGAAGTCCGACCGCCGCCAGCAGCACCACCGACGGGATGAACTGCCACCAGTAGGGCACCAAGTACCGCAGCAGACGTTTCAGTTGCTGCATGCGGTACTCCCGAGAAGAGGCCCTGAGGTGAGTGTCGAGTACAAGGTTTTATTCTACTTCCTGGATACGCCAGGTGAGACAAGCATTCCTATACGAACCGAAGGCTCACTTCGGGCTGTCGCGATGCACAACCTTGATTCTGTATCCCGCCTTCTTGAGTCGCTTCGCCACGTCCTCTGCAATCATCACCGAGCGGTGCTGGCCCCCAGTACAACCGAACGCGATGGTCAGATAGCTTTTGCCTTCATGGATGTAGTGCGGCAGCAGATATACCAATAGCTCCGAGATGCGCTCGATAAACTCCGTGGTCTGAGGAAACGACCGTATATATTTCGCCACCTTCGGATGACGTCCCGTCAACGGGCGGAATTCAGGCACAAAGTGCGGGTTGGGAAGAAATCGAACATCGAAAAGGAGGTCCGCATCGTCTGGCACGCCGTGCTTGAATCCGAAGCTTACGCACGACACCAGGATGTTGCGCCCGTTCTCTTTTTTTTCAAACAGATCGGTGATGTGAGCCCGAAGCTCGTGAACGTTGAACTTTGAGGTGTCGATAACCAAGTCCGCAATCGCTCGAATCTGCCTCAAGTGCTTGCGTTCGGTCGAAAGAGAGGCCTTGACGGAAGTATTGGTACCAAGTGGGTGCGGCCGGCGGGTCTCGCTGTAGCGCCGCAAAAGAATGGAATCGGAGGCTTCGAGAAAAAGGACTTTAGTGGAGGTAATCCGCCGAACCGATTTCACAATGGCTGGAAGTTCTTCGAGTTGGCGGCCCTCCCGAACATCGACAACCAGGGCAGTGCGTTCGATCTCGGATGATTGCCCTACCAGTTCCGCGAATCGAGGAATCAGACCGACTGGGAGATTGTCGACGCAATAGTAGCCCAGGTCCTCGAAGGCTTTCAGCACGGAAGCCTTACCGGAACCACTCATCCCCGTGATAATGACCACTTCACCGGCAGGACGGCC
>Ga0207693_10006020_pt1 | contig 10054 bp, 8 predicted proteins | sample LARL81metaG_FD_184347 | JGI IMG/M metagenome (GOLD analysis project Ga0207693, IMG submission 184347) | Corn, switchgrass and miscanthus rhizosphere microbial communities from Kellogg Biological Station, Michigan, USA - LAR L8-1 metaG... | ecosystem: Host-associated > Plants > Roots >... | reverse complement strand
CATCAACCTGGCGTTCGGCTTCTTCGTGGGCGGCATCGCCTGGCAGGATCACGTCGGCGGGCTGATCACCGGCGGGCTGCTCACCGCCGCCTACGCCTATGCGCCGCGGCAGCACCGGGTGCTCGTCCAGGTGGGCGCGACCGTGGCGATCGTGGCGGTGCTGGTTGCCGCCGTCATGATCAGGAATAGCCAGGTCGTGTCGTCCGCGCTGGGCTGACCCCGGGCCGCCGGGCCGGGCGCGGACGGCTGGCCGTCTCCGATCAGCCGCCGCCGGCGGATCAGCGGCCTCGCGGCGCTACCGCCACTTGGTCGCGAGCCCCAGGCCCGCAACGATGAAGCCGAACCCGATCGCGAGATTCCAGGGCCCCAGCGAGGGCAGCGGCAGGTCCTGGCCGGTGATGTAGAACAGCGCGATCCAGGCCACGCCTACCACCAGGCAGCCGACCATGGTGGGCACCAGCCAGGGAGGGCTGACCTTCGCCTTGGAGGACCGTGGCGGCGGGGTGTAGACCTTCTTGTCGCGGACACGGGATTTGGGCACGTTGGTCTCCTGGTCCGGGTGTGGCGCGGGCGGGGCGCCCGGGGAGCAGCGGTCCCGGCAGCCGCGCACACGATGTCAAGGCCAAGCGTAGTGGCTCCATCGGCCGGCCGCAGCGCGAGGCGGCGCTGGCCCGGCCCATACTGTCGGTCCGCCGGCGGTGTGCCGGTCCGCTGGCCCGCCGGCCGGGCTGCGGTCAGCCTCCTGAGGTAGCGGTCGAGGTCGCGGTCGGGGTCGGCGTCGGGGTCGGCGAGGACGGCGTCGGCGTCGGCGTCGGCTGGTTCTTCACCACGTTGAGGATGATGGTCGTGTCGGTGGGAACCGTCGAGCCCGCCTGCGGGCTCTGCTGGACCACGGTCCCGTCCGGCAGACCGGGGCTCGACACCTCGTCGATCTGGACGTTGTTGAAGCCCTGACTCGCCAGTTCCGCCCGGGCCGCATCAACCTGCTGGTTGATCACGTTGGGGACCTGGGCACCGCCGGGCGAGACGAAGATCGTGACCGTGGCGCCGTGGGCGGCCAGCGTGCCCGCCTGGGGATTCTGCCGTACCACCGTGTTCGGCGGGGCGGTCGAGTTCTGGTCGGTCTGCTCATGCACCTGGAATCCGGCGTTCACCAGTGTGTTCCGGGCGTTCGTGTCCGACTGGTGAACGACGTCCGGGACCTTGACCTTGGGGGGCCCGCTGGAGACCTTGAGCGTCACCGTCGTCCCCTTGGCGACCAGGCTGCCGTTAGCCGGGTCGGTGCTGATCACGATCCCCTTCTGCACGTTGGCATTGGGCTGGTCGATCTCCTTGGGCACCAGCCCAGCCTTGGTCACCTGTTCGGTGGCCTGCTTAACCGGGAGCCCGCTGACCTGGGGTACCGCCACGCCGCCGCTGCCGCCGAAGAACGCGTAGGCCACCCCGCCGAGCACCGCGAGCACCAGCAGCGCACCCAGCGCCCACCACAGCCACGTCCGGCGGCGCATGCCGTCGCCGCCCTCGGTGTAGTCGCCCTCCTCCGGGCCGTATTCGTAGCCCGGGATGGCCCGGGTCGGGCCGGCCGCCATCGTGGCACCGCCGCCCATCCGCTGGGTGTTCGCGTAGCCCATCGTGCGCGGGGCGGCGACCGGCACGCCGGACAGGGCGCGCTGGATGTCGGTTCGCATGTCCGCGGCGGACTGATACCGCTCCGCCGGGTCCTTGGCCATGGCCCGCAGCACGATCGAGTCGGCCCAGGCCGGGATCTCCGGGTCCAGCTGCGAGGGTGGGACCGGGTTCTCGCGCACGTGCTGGTAGGCGATGGCCACCGGGGAGTCCCCCAGGAACGGCGGCCGGCCGGTCAGCAGCTCATACAGCAGGCACCCGGTCGAGTACAGGTCGCTGCGGGCGTCCACCCGCTCGCCGCGGGCCTGCTCGGGCGACAGGTACTGCGCGGTGCCGATCACCTGCGCGGTCTGGGTCATGGTGGCCTGCGCGTCGCTGACCGCCCGGGCGATGCCGAAGTCCATCACCTTGACCTCGCCGGTGCGGGTCAGCATCACGTTGCCGGGCTTGATGTCGCGGTGCACGATCCCGTTGCGGTGGCTGTAGTCCAGCGCCCGCAGCACCCCGTCGGTGATCTCCAGTGCCCGCTCGGGCAGCAGCCGCCGGTCGTCGCGCAGCAGGTCGCGCAGGGTCCGGCCGTCCACGTACTCCATCACGATGTAGGGGACGTGCGAGGGCCCCTCGTTGTCCTCGCCGGTGTCGTAGACCGCGACGATCGACGGGTGATTGAGCGAGGCGGCCGACTGTGCCTCGCGGCGGAACCGGGCCTGGAACGTGGCGTCCCGGGCCAGGTCCTCGCGGAGGGTCTTCACCGCGACGATACGGTCGAGGCGGATGTCGCGTGCCCGGAACACCTCGGCCATGCCGCCCCGCCCGACGATGCCGTCGAGTTCGTAGCGGCCGCCGAGAAGCCGCGGCTGTGTCATGTCTCGCACTTCCGTAACCGTCCTGGGTTGTAGTCAACCGTCCACCGGGGTGATGTGTCACTCCGGCGCGCGGGCCTGGCCGGACCGGGCCGGCCCCTGGCCGCGCCCTGCGTGTCCCGGGCGCTCATCACTTCGCCTGGGAGGCCAGGTAGGCCTGGATGATCTTCACCGCGATCGGCGCGGATGCGTCGGCCCCCAGCCCGCCCCCCTTCACTATGACGCCGACCGCGATCTGGGGGTTGCTGACCGGAGCGAAACAGGTGAACACCGCGTCGTCGAGCCCGGTGTTGTTCGCGCCGTTCTGCGCCGTCCCGGTCTTGGCCGCGATGGCGATGTTCGGGAGGAAAGCGCTGTTGTGAGCGGTGCCGTAGGGCTGCTTGACCACGTCTACCATCATCTGGGACACGTTTGCGGCCACGCTGGGGCTCACCGTCTGGCCCAGCGGGGTGGGCTGGGCCGTTTCCAGCGGCGTCAGGTCCGGCGCGGTGACCTTCTGGACCATGTAGGGGGTCATCAGCGTGCCGTTGTTGGCGATCGCGGCCGAGAACATCGCTTCCTGGAGCGGCGTCACCTGGTCGCTGTACTGGCCGATCGCCGAGTAGGCGGTGAGCGCGGGATCGTTGCCCGGAATCGGCGGGTAGCTGCTCGCCGACACCGGCAGCGGGATCCGCAGGTTCGCGTCGTTCATGCCGAACTTGACGGCCTGCTGCCGGATGGCGTTGTCGCCGAGCTGCATGCCGAGGTTCCCGAACACGGTGTTGCAGGAGACGGTGAAGGCGTAGATGAACGGCACCTTGCCGTTGCCGGTCGGGTTGCTGCCGTTGTCGCAGGGCAGGTTGTCGAAGTTGATCAGTTCCTTGGTGGTGCCCGGCAGCTTCAGGTTGGTCGGCGCGTACACCCGGGTCTGCGGGTTGTATTTGCCGGTGGAGAAGGCGGTGGAGCTGGTCACGACCTTGAAGGTGGAGCCGGGCGGGAAGGTCTGGTTGATGGCCCGGTTGAGCAGCGGCTGCGCGGGGTCGTTGAGGTAGCGGTTGTCGGCCCGCTTGAGCTGGGCGCTGTTGAACGTCGCGTACTTGTTCGGGTTGAAGGTCGGGTAGGACGCCAGGGCGAGGACCGCGCCGGTCTTCGGATCGAGCGCGACGGCGCCGCTGGGCAGCCCGGTCTCCTTGAGCGCGTTGTAGGCCGCCGTCTGGGCGGCCGAGTTGATGGTGAGCTGGACCGTCGCGCCCCGCCTCGGCTTCCCGGTGACCAGGTCGATCAGGTTGTGCACCGTGAGCTGCGGGTCCGACCCGGACAGGAACTTGTCCTCGGTCTTCTCGATGCCGGTGGCGCTGTAGAGCGAGTCGTACCCGGTCACCGGCGCGTACACGAGCGGGTCCGGGTAGGACCGCTGGTAGGCGTAGATGCCCTTGACGTGGACCGACTCGGCGATGGTCTTGTTGTTCGAGGTCAGGATCGAGCCGCGCTGGTACTGGTACTGCTGGGAGAAGACCCGCGCGTTCCCGCGCTGCACGGCCAGGCTGGAGGGCTCGAATGCCTGCACGTAGTTCACGCTGAGCAGCAGCAGCAGGAACATGGCCAGGACGACCAGCGAGATCCGGCGCAGGGCGCGGTTCATCCGCCCCTCACCACCTGGGTCATTCCCTCTTCCTGGATCGGCTGGGGTGCGGGCCGCCGGGCGGTGTCGCTGATCCGCATGAGCAGCGCGATCAGCATCCAGCTGGCGACCAGCGACGAGCCGCCCTGGGACAAGAAGGGGGTGGTGATCCCGGTCAGCGGGATGAGCCGGGTGACGCCGCCGACGATGACGAAAACCTGCAGCGCGAGCACGAACGAGAGCCCGGCGGCCAGCAGCTTGGAGAACGGGTCGCGGACCGCGACCGCCGCCCGCAGGCCCCGCTCCACGATCAGGCCGTAGATCAGCAGGATCGCCATCAGGCCGGTGAGGCCGAGTTCCTCGCCGAAGGCGGTGAAGATGAAGTCGCTCTGCACCAGCGGGGTCCAGTATGGCTGGCCGTTCCCGAGGCCGGTGCCGAGCACCCCGCCGTACCCCATCCCGTACAGTCCCTGCACCAGCTGGTAGGAGCTGTGGTACACGTTCTGGGCGGCGAACGGGTGCAGCCAGATGTTGACCCGCTCGCCGACGTGGGCGAACAGCTTGCTGGCCACATAAGCGCCGGACACGAACAGCAAACCGCCGATGAGCAGCCACGACGTGCGCTGGGTGGCCACGTACAGCATGACCAGGAACATGCCGAAGAACAGCGCGGACGTGCCGATGTCGGTCTCGAAGACCAGGATGAGCAGGCTGGCGCCCCAGGCGATGAGCACCGGGCCGAGGTCCCGCGCCCGGGGCAGGTCGATGCCGAGCACGCGCCGGCCCGCGAGCGAGAGCACGTCCCGCTTGGCGACCAGGTAGCCGGCGAAGAATACGGCCAGCGCCAGCTTGGCGAACTCGCCCGGCTGGACGGAGAAGCCGCCGATGCTGATCCACACCTTGGCGCCGTTCACCTCGCTCAGCGAGGACGGGAGCAGGGCCGGGATGGCGAGCAGCACGAGCCCGACCGCGCCCAGGGTGTAGGTGTAGCGCTGCAGCAGGCGCGGCTCCCTGACCAGCGCGAGCACCGCGACGAACGCGGCCACGCCCACCGTGCTCCAGATCACCTGGAGGGTCGTCGACGAGGTGCTCATGGTGCTGATCACGCGCCCCGCGTTGCCGTCGCGCCCGGACTGCTGCAGCCGGTAGATCATCACGATGCCCAGGCCGTTCAGCAGCGCCGCGAGCGGCAGCATCAGCGGATCCGCCCACGGGGCGAGCCAGCGGATCGCCAGGTGGGCCAGCAGCATGAGGAGGGCGAAGGCGAGCCCGTAACCCAAGATCCCGGCCGGGATCCGGCCGGTCATGCTCAGGCCGACGCTGGCGTAGGCGAACAGCACCAGGGCGACCGCGAACACCAGCATGGCGAGCTCGGTCCGGCGGCGCCCGCGTGGCATCGGCACCCGGTCCTGCTGCGCCGCGTACACCGGCGCGTGCAGTGGCCCGGTGCCTGTCGGATCACCTGGCTGGCCCGGGGTGGCCACCACGCTCACGGCGCTGTCCCGGTCCCCGCTGCCGCGCTGGCCTGGGGGCAGTTGCTGGGGATGGTGGGCGCGGTCCCGGCCGGCTTGACCGGCGGGGTGGCGACGATCTTGCCCGCCTTGTTCCTCACCGGCGCGGCGGTGGTCTGGTGGTGCTTCTTCTTATAGGCCTCCAGCGCCTTGGCGTAGTCGCTTTGTTTCTGCTGGAAGGCCTGGAACGACTTGGTGGCGTTCTGGCACGTCTGGTAGTCGCTGCGGATGTTGCCCACGATGCTCTGGGCGCGGGCCAGGCTGGTGGCGCTGATGGTCGAGCGGATCGGCCCCTGGTCGGTGACCGGCACCGCGGCCAGCGGGATCTCCGTCCGCTGGTACATGCTCGACAGCTTCAGCCCGGCCAGGGTCTGGTTGATCCCGCGGAAGATGGCGACGTGCCCGGCGTCCTCACCCACGTAATACTGCGTCTGGGTGTAGCGCCACCCGGCGTAGCCGGCGCCGATGATCAGGACGAGCAGCAGGGCGACCAGGGATTTCACGATCGGCAGACGCCGCCGGGCCGGAGCCTCGAGCTCGGCGTCGTCCAGAGCGGGGCCGCCGGCGGCGCGGGGCACCGGGTCGTCGTGGGCGATCACGATGGCGGCCTGCGGGGCGGTCTGGGTGAGCACGGTGCGGCCGGCCGTGGTCTCGGAGCGCATCGCATGCCGGCCGTTGCCGTTGGAGGCGGCGCCGGCCAGCACCGACACCTCGCTGGGCGGCCGGACCGCGGTCGCGCTGTCCACCACGTCCGCGACGATGCAGGTGATGTTGTCCGGGCCGCCGCCCTGGATCGCCAGATCGATCAGCTTGCGGACGGCGTCGTCCGGTTCCGCGACGGTGGCCAGCGTCCGGTGCAGGACCGGCTCGCTCACCACCCCGGACAGGCCGTCGGAGCACAGCAGGTAGCGGTCGCCCACCTGTGCCTCGCGCAGCGACAGGTCCGGCACGACGTCGCTGCTGCCGTCCAGCGCCCGCAGGAGCAGCGACCGCTGCGGGTGGGTGGCGGCCTCATCGGGACTGATCCGGCCGTCGTCGACCAGCGACTGGACGAGGGTGTGATCGTGGGTGATCTGCTGGAGTTCACCGCCGGACAGCAGGTAGGCGCGGGAGTCCCCGATGTGGCACACGGCCACCCTGGTCCCGGACCAGAGCATGGCGGTGAGGGTGGTGCCCATGCCCCCGATGGAGGGATTGGCGGCCACCAGGTCGTGCAGCTTCTGGTTGGCCCTGGCCACCGCGTCGGCGAGCGCGTCCAGCAGCTCGCTCGCGGGCAGGTCCTCGTCGAGGGCGGTGAGCACGTCGATGGCCACCGCGCTGGCGACCTCCCCCGCGGCGTGGCCGCCCATACCGTCGGCGACCGCCAGCAGGCGCGGGCCGGCGTACGCGGAGTCCTCGTTCCCCTCGCGGAGGAGACCGACGTCTGAGCGGACCGCGTAGCGGAGTGCAAGTGTCATCTGCGCAGTTCCAGGACAGTCTTGCCGATGCGTATCGGCACGCCCGCCGGCACCGGCGTCGGCTGGGTCACCTTCTGCCGGTCCAGGTACGTGCCGTTGGTCGATCCGAGGTCTTCAACGATCCACTGGCCGTTCTGGGGAAACAGCCGGGCGTGTCGGCTCGAAGCGTAGTCATCGGACAGTACCAGAGTGGCGTCGTTCGCCCGCCCGATGGTGATCTGCTGATCCGCCAGCCCGATTGAGGTGCCCGCCAGCGAGCCCCCGGTCACCAGCAGCCGCTGGGGCGTACCCCGGGAGGCCCGCCCCGCCCGCGCGGGCCGCGGCTGCCGGGCGCGCTGCGCCTTCTGCTGGCGGCGCTGCTGCCGGCTGGAGAGCGCGTGCCCGAACATGTCGGTGCGCACCACACCCACGGCTGCGATCACGAACAGCCACAGGACCGCCAGGAAGGCGAGCCTGATCAGGGTGAGGGTGAGGGCGTTCATCGGGTCATGTGTCCTCGGATGGCCGTGATCGCTGGCAGCCGGTTATCGGACCGCTGATGTCTTTCATGTGGCCCCTGCTGGCGATCAGTAAATTCCGTCCCGGCGGAATACCAGGGTGGTGCGGCCAAGCGTGACGCGCGTGCCGTCGGTGAGTGAGACGCGCCTGACCGGCTCGCCGTTGACGAAGGTGCCGTTCGTCGATCCTAGGTCGACCAGGACGACCTCGTCGTCTTCCACCCGCAGCTCGGCATGGTGGCGGGACACACCGGGGTCGACCAGCCGCAGGTCGCAGTCGGTGCCGCGGCCGAGCATGGTGACCGGCGCGGTGAGTTCGTAGGTGCGCTGCATGCTGCCGTCCGCTCCCGGCTCCGGGCCGGAGACGAGCAGCCGGGGCCGCCCCGCGAAGGCCCCGTGCGGCCGGGGCAGGTCGCTGGCGGGACGCCGGATCTCCCCGCCCTCGACGGTGGTGCCCCGGATCACGCCGGACCGGATCCGGAAGGTGCCCGTGGTCAGGTCGGGCAGGCCCTCGAAGCGCATCCGCACCGGGCCGACGAAGGAATAGCCTTGCTCCTTGGCGTGCTCACGAGCCAGCGTGGCGAGCTCGATCCCGAGGTTGTCCGCGTAGACCTCCAGGCGGTCATGGTCGGTCTCGGACAGTTCCACCACGAAATCGTTGGGCACCAGGGTTCTCCCCTGTGCCACGATGGCGGCGCGGTCGTCCATCTCGCGCTGCACCGCGCTGGCGATCTCCACCGGCTCGAGCTCGGATTTGAACGCCCGCGCGAAGGCACCCTCGACCATGCCTTCGAGCCGTCGCTCGAAACGCTGTAGCACTCCCACCGGGCACCTCCTTCCCCTGCTCGCATCCGATCGTATCGGCGGCCAGGGCCAGCTTGGTGACGTGCTAACCTGACTCGTTGCCCCGGGCGGGTGGCGGAACGGCAGACGCGCACGGTTCAGGTCCGTGTGTCCGAAAGGACGTGAGGGTTCAAATCCCTCCTCGCCCACTCAGCACACTGGCCAGAGCCTATGTACCCCTGCCCCATTCGATACCCCCAGTTACCCGCCCTCAGGCATGCCACTCTTCCCGGCACGCCACAGTCCTGGAAGCCATAGTCTCCCACCACTGGCCGCCGGCTCGGGCCAGGAGCGGCGGATCGGCGGCCGGGCCATGTGCCGAGCCGGCCGGGCCCGGGCACCGGTGCCGACGGGTCAGGGCACGACGATGACCGGGCAGTGCGCGTGCCGGGCCAGCCAGCCCGGGACGGAGCCCGCCACGTGGTGCCAGCGGCGTCCCGGCGCGCCGATGACCAGTGCGTCGGCGGCGGTCTCGTCGGCCGCGGCCGCCAGCTCCCGGGCCGGGCTGCCGCGCCGGGTGACGATGTGCACCTCGATGTCGCACCCGTCGCAGACCTCGTCGAGTTCGGCGAGCAGCCACCGTTCGGTCTCCTGCCGGTCCCGCACCGCGCCGATCACCTGCCCGGTGAGCGGCTCGCAGTAGACCGGCGGCGGGCTGACGTGCACGACCAGGAGCGCCCGGCCGAGGCGGCGTGACAGTCCCGCGGCGTAGGCCAGCGCATGGCGGCTCGACGGCGAACCGTCGTAACCGGCGACCACCGGGTGGTCGAGCGCGCTCGCCGCGCTGGGCTGCGGTTCCTCCTCACGGGCCCGCCGTTGCGGCCGGTCGGGCTGGCCGGGAAGAGGTGAAGACTCTGCCTGGTCCATGGCTTCCTCGTTCTTGTAGGTCCATGGTCCGCGCCCGGGAACACTTGCGCAATCTATGTTAGTTTCAGTCAAGCAACTATCACAGGTGTACCGGCAGGCCGATGCACCGGCCGGGACAGGGCAGAATCGGTCTTGTGCCCGAACTACCCGAGGTCGAGTCGCTCGCCATCTTCCTCCGGGAGCGCGCGGTCGGCCGGATCATCGACTGGGCCGCCAGCGCCACCTTCGCCGTGCTCAAGACGTACCAGCCCGATCTGGGCGTGCTGACCGGCCGCGAGATCACCGGCGCCGCCCGCCATGGCAAGTTCCTCGACCTGGTGATCATGCCAGTGCCCGGGGTCCCGGTCGCGTCAGGCCCGCCCGGCGAGTTGCACCTGATCACCCATCTGGCCCGGGCGGGCTGGCTTCGCTGGCGGGACGACCTGCCCGACAAGCCGCCCCGGCCCGGCAAGAGCCCGCTCGCGTTCCGGCTCCGGCTCGAGGACGGCAGCGGGTTCGACCTCACGGAGGCGGGCACGCGCAAGCGGCTGGCGGTCTACCTGGTGGAGGACCCGGCCCAGGTGCCGGGGATCGCCTCGCTCGGCCCGGACCCGCTGGCCGACTCGTTCACGGCCGAGACCCTGGCCGGGCTGCTGGCCGGGCGGCGCACGCAGATCAAGGGCGTGCTCAGGGACCAGAAGATCATCGCGGGAATCGGCAACGCCTACTCCGACGAGGTCCTGCACGCGGCGAAGATGTCCCCGTTCAAGCTGGCGGCCAGCCTTACCCCGGACGAGGTGGCCGGCCTCTA
>Ga0207693_10006019_pt1 | contig 10055 bp, 10 predicted proteins | sample LARL81metaG_FD_184347 | JGI IMG/M metagenome (GOLD analysis project Ga0207693, IMG submission 184347) | Corn, switchgrass and miscanthus rhizosphere microbial communities from Kellogg Biological Station, Michigan, USA - LAR L8-1 metaG... | ecosystem: Host-associated > Plants > Roots >... | reverse complement strand
TCGACTTACCTGACCGAAGGGGAACCGGGCGGCCGAACTGGGTTACTTCGACAACTATCTAATCGACAACCAAAGCTCGTTCGTACACGGAACGACTATTGGTCGGGGCCTTCCCGTCGCCCTCGCGCTTTGCTGCTTCCACGCTTAACCCGCAATCTCTTGCTGGCTCTCCATTGCACCCGGTCAAAGGCAGGATGTCGGCCCAATTAGGTGAACACAGCGGATATTGAATCCGCCTTAGAGCTTCAGATCGCTGAGAACACGTGACTTGTAGTTGCTGTATCACAACTGTGTCAGTCGGAACTGCGGTGGCCAACATGAAGAGGAACACAGGCGCAGGCAGGGAGCAAACCCTTACAGGGGCCGTAGCGAAGCGGCTCCTCAAAACCGCTGAAGCGGCCGTATATTTGTCGTGCTCGACATGGAAGATTCGGAAGCTCGTGATGGACGGCAAGCTGGAGTACGTAGCAGATAGCGACGACACCGACTGGCGATTCGATATCTTCGATCTCGACGCATTCATCAATTTGAACAAGCGTAGGGAGGATAACATTGGACAAGGGTGAGAGTGATCGGCCTAAAAATCGCACCCAGCGGAGCACGCATGAGCGTGGCCAAGGTCGCATTTTTCCTCGCCCGGGTAGCAGATTTTTCTGGATGCAGTACAACAAAGATGGTCGGACGTACCGCGAATCCACCCGAACTACCGATGAACGAAAAGCAATCAAGCTACTTGAGCGCAGGCGAGCGCAGATCATCGAGGACACGTTTGTCACACCAAGGACTAGGCGAGCCAAAGTTGACGAACTGACGGAAGACTGCCTGCGAGATTACCGAATCAATCAGCGCAAAAGTCTGGACGACGCAGAAGCTCGCTGGCGGTTGCACTTGTCGCCGTTCTTCGCCTATCGCCGAGCGATAGAGATCACGAGTGATTTGCTGGCTAAATACGTGGATCAGCGACAAAGCGAAGGCGTCAGGAACGCAACTGTTAATCGAGAACTAGCATTGCTAAAGCGTGCGTATTCATTGGCTGCTAGGGCGACTCCGCCAAAAGTCATCCGAATCCCTCATTTCCCCCATTTGACTGAGAGAAACATTCGCACGGGATTCGTTGAAGACGAGCAATACGATCGTTTAGCACACGCATGCAACCGAGCAGGCTTATGGATGCGCGGTTTGTTCGAGTGCGGGTATACCTACGGTTGGAGAATTAGCGAACTTGAGAACTTACGATTGCGGCAGGTGTCATTGTTAGCTCGGACGATACGGCTGGACGCGGGCACCACCAAGAATGATGAACCTCGCATTGTTAAAATGACAGATGCTATTTATGGATTGCTGGGTCAGTGCATGGCTGGCAAACAACCACACGATTACGTTTCACGCGATCGGACGCCAAACCTGTGCGCGACTTCCGCCATACATGGACTACGGTCTGCTGTGCGGCGAATCTTGGACGAATCGCTTGCCCACGTTGCGGAGATGAACCGAGCGCAAACCTACGCTGTTCACGATGCTCGATGAAGTGGAAACGTAAAGATTTAAAGTACGTCGGGCTGATTTTCCACGATTTACGCAGAACCGCCATCCGCAACATGATTCGCGCTGGAATCCCCGAAAAAGTTGCTATGCAGATTTCCGGGCACAAGACACACAGTGTCTTCAATCGCTACAACATCGTGAGCGAGCGTGATCTAGAAGATGCAGCACGAAAACTAGATCAGCGGCAGAAAGAGACGGACAAACTCAGAATTCAGCCCGACACTACTTCCACCGAACACGATCGCGTTAAAATTCAGTAATGGAACTAGCACAATTCTGGCACAGTGCGCCCCTGACGCTACCTTTCTTATTCGGGCGTTTGCTCTGTGTGAAGTTCCGAAACTGAATCAAGAGGGCTGGTGCCGGGAGGGGGAGTTGAACCCCCAAGGGCCGAAGCCCGGCGGATTTTGAGGGCATAGTAATGATCTACTCTCTAGTGATGGCAATTACTTCTGAATGCGTCCGACGCGGTTTCGACAAATAACGAATTGCTGCCAATTCCCTTCTAAGTAGGCCGATTGCGCTCTGCTCCGGTCACAACGGCGTCACAAGCACTTGGATATCTTCAATACCCAAAAACTGACCTCTACCTTGACACCGTAGAAGTGCGGTTTCATTGAGGGCAAGCGCCTGATGTTGCCGCACTTGAACCACGCTCCCCGAAAGCGAGACCTCGAAGACTTCCCCGAAATGGGGATGGCTACCTTCAGGCCGCCAAATTCCTTCCGAGATTGCCTTGAACGGGGTGTGACTCACCGGAAGGCTGTGCGGCCAGCGGGAGGGAAACGATTATTGCGGTCCCGTGGGAATCGGACTCAATATGGAGAGTGCCGCCCAAATCGGTGACACGCTCCCGCATCCCGCTAAGACCGACACCTACATGACTGCCATTTAGGTCAAAACCTGGCCTTGACCGAGCGGGCATTCCGCGCCCGAAATCTCGCACGCTCAGCAGAGCATTGTTTTCGGCTACGTTCAGACCGATTTCAACTGAAGAGCTGCCGGAATGTCTGTGGACATTCGTGAGGCTCTCTTGCAGGATGCGGAACAGCGCAATCTCTGTTAATTCTGGGAGTCGATCAATGCCGTCCGGTAGGTCGAGTTTGACTTCGATTCCGCTCCGTTTTGCAAATTCATCAGTGAACCAGCGGGCCGCGGACGCAAACCCAATCTCATCCAACACAGGGGGATGTAGGAGGCAGGACAAAGTACGAGTTTCGACTATACTCCGCTCGACCGATTCCAATGCTGCGGACAATGCTTCGGCTTGGTTCGGCGCGGCGGAACGACTCAACATATCCAAATTCATCTTTACGCTCGTCAAATGCTGTCCCAAACTATCGTGTAGATTACGCGCGATTCTCCTGCGTTCATCATCTTGCAAGCGAATGAGTTTGGCTGAAAGATTCCGGAGCGCGGCCGTGCGCCTTTGGACCATGGACTCAAGCTCTTCGTTTGCAAGTCTCAACTGAGCTTGGTTTTCACGTAGGGCTTCCTCCGTCCGTCGGCGTTCGGTTACGCTCTCGCGCATTGCTTCCTCCGCCTGCTTGCGCTCCGTGACATCGTAAAAGCAGTTGATCGCTCCCGTTATTTCTCCTTGGTCGTTCGTCAGTGGAGCGATATTCACGATGACTATAATGCGCGAGCCATCGGGCCGCTCAATATGTACTTCCGCGTCATGCGTCCCAGGTATCTTGCCGCTCAGCACGTCGCCCATCGGACATTGCTCGTGTGGCATAAAACTGCCGTCTGGGCGGTACAGCTTGAACGAGCCGCAGAACCGCTCGTCTGTGTCTCCCGGTTCCGGTTTGCGGCCCCAAAGTTCCGCTGCCCGGTGGTTGTATTCCCGGATCACACCTGAGGCATCGCAGGAATAGACGGCGACGGGGACCAAAGCGAACAAGGTACGATAGCGCCCTTCTTTTTCGCGCAGCGCCTCTTCGACTCGCTTGAGGTCAGCCGCGCTTTCATCTTGAAACGTTGGATGAAGATTCATAGTCGATCCTCGATGGCGAAACAGGGATGTGGTGGCCCAACACGTTGAAAGTGTAAGACGGCATTCGACAAACCCTTCGTTCGGAAATCAATTAAGTGTTTCAGACTCGTTTTGACAGTCACGCCCTACTCCTGTTTCCACTGTAATCAGGGCCCGGCCCTATTGAGTTCGCGATGTTGGGCGAAAGGGCTTTGGGAGTCGTTCTTCGTCAATCCTGGCAATGAGTTGCTGAACAAGCTCGTCCATCTTACTTGGGTCGTTTTCCACTTGGACTCGCTGCGCAAGTTCGCGCCAGTCTTCGGTGGGCGACGTGCTGGGGTCTGGCATCGGAGACTCAGCGCTGCTTGTGCGCAAGCTGCCGTCAGACTCAAATGGTGTTTCTTGGAGAGGCTGTTGCCAGGCTCGGCGATGCCAACTTTCGCCCAGTTTTCCTGAGTCACTCATTTTAAACGCTCTTTCTGCGAGGCAAATACACTCGTACGTGAGGCCGGCTCAGTATTCACGTTGGGGGGGTTTAAGACCTCCCTTGCCATTTCCCACCCGTTCCTCTTTTATGTTCTGGGGAAGTTCTTTAGCAATCTTCTTCACTACTTCGACCGGAATCTGCTGGAAATATGTTTTCGCCTTTTTCACCTTTTGCTCCTTAACCTTCCAAACAGTAGCAGGTGGGGTTTCGTACGGGTTGAATCTTTTGGAGATTCTTCTTTGCCGTTAGGGGGGCTAAGTTACTCAAATATCGACACTTGTTTCTCTATCTTCGCGACGCTGCGGTCACGTTAGTGAGTTTTGTTTTACGCCTCAAGTTTACGCTTGTACGTAGCGTCACGATTCGTTACGATTACGTGTCGTTGGTTTAACGTAGTGCTTACCAAACGGAGGATCCGATGAAATCTCAGACCCAAAAGGCTCCGATGAACTTCAAGACAATGGCGCAGGTGGATGTTCCCCAAGGTCGAAACGGAAAGCACAAGCCGGTTGTCACTAAAATTCTCTCGGATCTCGATCAGGTACCAGACGGAAGTGCCCTCAAAGTACCATTGGCAGCATTAGCCGAAAGCAAGGAAAAGGTTCGGTCCGCCCTTAATCGCGCCATTCACAAGTCGGGCCGGAATGTTGCCACCGCTAGCGACGCGGTCTTCTTATATGTATGGAATGAACGCAAGTAGCGGGATTGCTTTGGTGAGATGAGGTACTGGCGTCACTGTGTCTCCAGGATGAGATCATCTTTCTTATAAAGGATATGAGTGAGGGTATCGCCGAAGCCCTTCGCAAGCGCGGGATCGACCCCTCGCAAGTTTCGAATTTCAAGATGCTTTCCGACAAGGAGATCAAGGCATTCTCGATGGATATGTTGGCTGACGCGCCGCGGAAATATGCGCCGCATTTTCTTTCGAAATTCTGGCAGCTGATCGGAGCGACACCTGACGATCCCTTTCATCTTGGCGATCACCCATTGGTGTTGGATAACGACTTTGACCGCGGGCGCGGCCCTTTGGGATTGGCATCGCCCGGAGTCACAATTTACCTACCCCTGAGCGCTACACTCTGCCTCGCGATGACAGATCCGGCCCTGATCGAAGAATTGTTTGAGGGCGCGCGAAAGGTCCGAGCCGGTTACCACGATTTTGAGAAGAAGATCGAGGCTGATGGATTCCCGGCCCAAGGCGTGGCCTTTCTAAAGGAATTGAAAGAAAATCGCGATCGCGTGAATCAACAGATCGGGCCAATAGAAAGCGGGACGCCGTCGGCCCATGAGCCTCAAGTCGTCATTCGCGTGAATTCTTTGCAGATGCTCTACGCGGAACGTTGGATCGTGTCTTCGAAGCCAGATTTTTCCTTGCCGCTGAAGATGATTGCGGACGATCCGGCATTGAGAGAGCGACGGAAGTTGGAGGTCGAGTGAGACCATCCAGGAAACGAGTGAGATCGACCCGCGTTTTCGCAAGTCACTCATCGGCCAGTATTACTTTGCCGAAGCGCTGGCGGTCTACGAGCGCTTCTATCAGGCATTAGGTTCCACATACCGTCCCGCACAACAAGAACTCACGGACCCCGGTCGGCCGGAGGATCGGCCCCTATCATATTGATTGAGATTATTTCGCGGCAGTTTGCCCTCGTACTTGAAATAATGCACACAGTTGGCGCACAAGGCAATACGGGAAAATGGATCCATCATTGTTCTAAGGGTGTAGTCGCCTCATCGGCCGACTGTTGGAATGTCAGTCGCGCCTTTTCCTGGAGTTTTCTCGGCGCGAACGTTTTCTATGAAACCGGTCCCGTCCTTTAACTTTCGGGCCCGTAATCCATCTCCTATCTATTTCCTTCCCGCGGTACAATCGTCCGACGCGCCATGCCGCTAAATCCCGGAACCCGCATAGGGCCCTATGAAATCTTTGCACCAATTGGTGCCGGTGGTATGGGCGAAGTGTACCGCGCCCACGATACCCGCCTGGGACGCGATGTTGCGCTCAAGATCCTGCCCACTGAGGTTGCGGCAGATCCTTCACGCCGGTCGCGCTTCGAGCAGGAAGCACGAGCCGTGGCCGCGCTGAATCATCCCAACATCGTCGCGGTGTATGACGTCGGCGATGGCTACATGGTCAGCGAGCTCGTTGATGGCGAGACTTTGCGCGGCGCCAAATTCGGACTGCGCAGGACGCTCGACATCGCCGCCCAGATCGCGAGCGGCCTTGCGGCAGCGCACGCGGCGGGAATCGTGCATCGCGATCTGAAGCCGGACAATGTTTTGATCACGAAAGACGGACGCGCGAAGATTCTCGATTTCGGCCTCGCTCGAGTGCGCAACTCGCAGAGCAGTGCAGCTGAAGACACCATGACAGTGCGCACTGAGCCCGGGGTGGTCATGGGCACCGCGGGCTACATGTCGCCAGAACAGGTGCGGGGGCTTGAGACGGATCATCGCAGCGATATTTTCAGTTTCGGCGTGATGCTGCACGAGATGTTGAGCGGCCAGCGAGCCTTTCAACGCGAGACGGCAGCGCAGACGATGACGGCGATTTTGCAAGACGAAGCGCCCGATCTGCCACGCAGCGTGCCGGGTGGAGTACGCGAAGTGGTGTTGCATTGCCTGGAAAAGAATCCGGCCAACCGTTTCCAATCGGCGCGCGATCTCGGGTTCGGGCTGCACGCTCTCTCGCAAGGCGACAGCCAGAGCGAGACGGCAATGGCGCCAGTTGTTTCTGGTTCGATCGCGACTCCAGCGATTGTTTCCTCTACTCCGCGCCGCGGATGGCTGTTGACGGCAACGCTGCTGTTGTTCGCCGTGGCAGCAACCTTCGCTCTTACTCGTTGGTTGTCGCGCGAGCCGCCGGCCACGCGATGGTCCGCAGTGCGCCTGGGAGGCCCGGAAATGGCGTTAGGCCCGCGCTTTTCGCCCGACGGCCATCTATTGGCATTTCAAGCCATGGTTGACGGGGATACACAGGTGGCGGTCATGAAACCCGAGTCGGGCAACTGGAACGTGCTGACACAGCGGCGCGACCGGGGATCGGTGGACTATCTGTGCTGGTCGTCCGATGGCAGCACGATTTATTTCAGCCGGGTTACAGATGTGCCACAGGGAGTGTTCAGCGTGCCATTTCTGGGCGGCGAGGAACACCTGCTTCTGGAAAATGCCGATAATCCGGCGGCCCTGCCCGATGGTTCTCTCCTGGTGTCGCGAATCAACCAGAAGCGCCGATGGCAGTTGTTCCATTTTTGGCCGGAGACAGGAAAACTGCAGGAACTTCCGGTTCAGATGATTAACGCGGTTTCTTTTTTTCCCATTGAAGTTTCACGCGACGGCCGGCTCGCGATTGTCTATGGAAGCCCGTTGGAGAAGAGCGGCGAGAACCCGGGGTTTATGGCAGTTGATCTGGCAACGGCGTCGGCGCGGCCGGTGCCGGTGAACGGGATGGGCAATGCCAGCCTGCGCACTTACTCAATTTCCCCGGAAGGAAAATCCATCATCGCAGCGTTTCGAGAGCAGGCTCTCGCCCACATCGTCCGTATTCCTCTCGACGGACGCGGTGAGCCTCAGGAGCTTTTCCCCGTGACCAGCAACGTCTGGGCGCTGGACGCCGGCCCTGACGGGAGCATTCTGGTGAGTCCTTTGGAACGTCCGGCAGAACTGGTGAGTTATTCGTGGCGCGGGACGCGACCTCTGGGGCAACCAGTGAAAATTGCTAGTTTCCCCGAGCTTTCTTTTTTGGACATGGTTGTGGTGCTTACAGACGGGCGCGCCGTCATACCCGCGGAGGTGTCCGGTATGACGCGATTACTGGCCGTGGAGCGCGGCAAGGTGCCGGTGCCGTTAGTCAATACTTCGGAGGAAACCGCCGCGCCTATGACCGCCCTGCCCGGAAGTCGGATCGCTTTTGCCATAGGGCCCGAGCCACACGAAACGATCGCTGTCGCGGACGCATCCAATGGCCGTATCAGTGCGCGGATTTCGCCGCGCAAAGGCAGCATTCAATCTCTGGCGGCTTCGGCGGATGGAGGGACGATCTACTTCGCGGCGGGAGGATCAGTCTGGTCCATCGCGGCCGGGGGCGGCGACGCGACCAGGATCTGCGGCGGCGATTGGGTGGTGTGGAACCCGTCGAATGGCCGGCTGGTCGTTGGCCGCGCGGAGAGTTCGCAGATCAGCCTGTTTGATGTTCCTGCCGGCGGCGGGTCCGAACGCCCCATTCCGTTCGACCGCACCTCGCCCTTGTTTAATTTTTACATTTCGCCCGGCACCATACGGAGCGACGGCCAGATGCTCGTGACGCTCAATGTGGCCGACTCGTGGTTCAATCCGCTGGCGCTGCTTGACCTGAAGACGGGGCGAATCACGCGTTTGGCGGGCGACAACGCGAGCGACCTGCACTCGCCGGCGTGGACTCCCGACGGCGGCATCATTGCCAATCGGCTGGGGCTGGTTTCTACAATCTGGAAGTTCTCGCCGGAGGGCAAATGATCTCGGCGTCACTTCCGCACTGATCCTAGCACTCGAGAAATGGCGTTGCGGGAAGTGAAGGGCGGGTTCGTGGGTGAACTGTCGGCCATGCGGAAGCGCAAAAGCGTCCCTGTGAAACCACCGGATTTGCTAATCAAAGCTCGGCACCCGAATACATCAATTGTTATTGCCTCGTGATCGTATCGGGTGCCGAACTCTTGTCCTCAGCTGGTCCTCATGCTTTCGCTCCAAAGAGCATTGCCTCTACTCTTGCGGCAGCCTCGTCCTGCATGTGTGGAAGCACGTGAGCATAAGTGTCCCACGTGAAGGCCGTGCTCGCGTGTCCAAGCTGCTCAGAAACAACTTTCGGCGACACTCCGGCTGCCAACGCGATTGTGGCCGCCGAGTGGCGCAAATCATAGAGCCTCAATCGTGGCACACCCGCAAGGTCGAGTATCGATCTGAACTGCTTCGCGAGATAATCGGCATTGATTGGCTGTCCCGACGGCGTTCTGAAGACTAGGTCATGTGCCTCTGAATACGAACCTTGCGCACTCGCTTTCGTCCGCAGATCACGAAGAAGGGAAACAATCCAGCTCTGCAGCCTGATCGGACGACGACTTCTCGAACGCTTGGTGTCTGAGAAGCACCATCTCCCATCTAGTCTCCGAACACTTCGTACCACGCTAACTGTTTGCCGTGACCAATCGAGGTCTTGCCATTTCAGGGCCAAGTATTCACTGGGCCGCATCCCGGTGGTGAGGGCCACGGCAACCACTGGCCCATGCGGAGTAGGCAGAGCAGCCTTGAGAAAAGCTTGCGCCTGCTCCACAGTGAGTGAACGCATTTCACCTCTGAGGTGCTGCGGGATTTTGACACCATCGACAGGATTGTCGAGCAACAGACGCCATTGCAGCGCCTGCCGCAGCGCAGACCTTAATACCGCGTGGGTATACCGGATTGTCCGAGGCGACAACCCTCGCTCGATCATTTCTTGATAGGTGGTTTGAATGTCCAGCGGGCGCATTGAGATCAGAACTCTGTCGCCCAAGCCGGGGCGGATATACCGGCGCAAGATACCTTAATAATCCTGGCAGGTCTTCTGTCGGACTCGTGGATTCACTGCTGTCTCAAGCCAGCGATCAAGGTACTCGTTGAGTGTAATCTTTGCATCTTCCAAGTCACGGCCCAAGTCGCGTTCGCGTAACTTCTTCGTCAGATATGCTTGCGCTTCCCGCATCGAGCCGCGGATACTCACTCGAAAATCGAGCGAAGCATTGCCCGAATAACCGTTTCGCATGAAGAAGGAATTTGTCATGGAGAAAGTCAGCCGTCGTAAGTTTGTCGCAATCGCCGCAGTGGCAGTGCCGCGGCTGCTCTTCGTGCACCCGCGGGATCGTTTGCCTTCGCTTCTCTCCCTTCTCGCGGAGCTCGCGGCGATCTAGAAGAGTCAATGGTAGATAGTAGCCCCACAGGGTTAGCGTCGCTCGCATTTTGGTGGTGGATACTTTCCGATCTTAGGTATAGAGCAAAACGCTCAACAGCTTCGATCCAACTCAATTGGTTGCAAACCGG